>Ga0310690_10004235_pt1 | contig 20575 bp, 23 predicted proteins | sample AusTroGonzalo_MG_2_FD_207661 | JGI IMG/M metagenome (GOLD analysis project Ga0310690, IMG submission 207661) | Bovine rumen microbial communities from tropical cattle in Woodstock, Queensland, Australia - Gonzalo_04 (v2) (version 2) | ecosystem: Host-associated > Mammals > Digestive system >...
CCAACAGACCTTTTTTCATGGCGAAAAAAGCACCTGCAGCCAAAACCGCGAGAATGACGATAAGAACAAAGAAGAATTTTATTATCTTTTTCATAACTATTCAAATTTAACAGTGATTAATTCGAAATCGAGTTGACTTAACAATGATTTGAAAAAGGAGGAGGCGTTTTTCTCTGCTTCGCTCAAAATACCGAGGTTCGGCACCTCGTCGCGGATACTTTGTTCGCCTAATTGGAGAAGATGGTTTTTGTCTGAAGCGGAGAAATTAGAGCGGAAAGTCGCAACATTCTCGTATGCGAGTACCGACTTGTCAGGAGGCATGTTGAGTGCGAGCAGTTCGGCTTTGGGCAGGGTGATGGACACGGATTTCTTCTGCTCGTCAATCACGATTTTTGAGACGTCGAGTTTGTTCAGGTCAATGCCAGCCTTCAAGTAGGCGGTACACCTGAACAGAATTTTACGGTCGCCAATTTTGTACCATTTGGCATCATCGGAGGCTTTCACCACTTTTGTCACCGTGTATTCCACGGACCCCAGCTCAGCTACCTCGGTCATTTCGGCAAGCTTCTGGTTCAACTTTTTCTCGAGCGAAATCTCTGGGACTCGCTCTTGGGAGCAGGACACCAGCAACAGGGCTGCCACAGCTACCATTGCGAATAAATACTTTTTCATTTTATTTGATTCTGAAAGAGTTATGGTTGATTTCTGCATAAATAATTCGATTACTCTAATTCTTCGTCCAGTGAAACTTCGTTCTCAGGAACGCTATCGTTGAAAATATCCACCAAACGGAAACGGAAATCCGACAGACGTTTTACCTCTGAGGAGTTGTCAATTTTATTGTCAATAGTTGACAGATACTCGATGTAACACTGTTTGAGTTTCTCGAAAAGTTCATCGTCGTTGGCCATTTTTTTTGCAACAGATTTTGGAATCATGGCTTTGACTTTGCCTTTGCCTAAACTGAAATCCACGATGTTGCCTACGATGTCATCGGATAAACTGATAATTTTTTTCTCGTCCATTTTTTTGAAATTTGTTAATAAATCAATATTGGGATTTTATTCCTCTATAATCACGAATTCTGTTCTGCGGTTCTCGGGTGCCTTGGGGTCATCGGTGTTTTTCAGTTTGGAGGAACCGAGGCCCACTGCTTCGAGACGGCTGGCATCAATTTTTTCATGGTTGACAAGGAAGTTCACAGCGGCCTGGGCGCGTTGCTCGCTCAGTTTCTGGTTGAAAGATTCCGTACCTTCGGCACTAGTGTGGCCTTCCAGACGGAGTTTGATTTCGGGGTGCTTTTCCATCACCTTGGCTAAGTCGTGCAGTACGAACTTGGCGGCTTCGGGAAGGTCTGCTTTGCCCGCCTTGAACTGTGCGGCATTGTAGTTTTTCTCAATTTCCTCAATCTCCTGCACAAATACGGTGTCGCGAACGATGACTGTTTTCTCTACTTCCTTAGTGATTACTTTTTCCACCTCCTTAGTAATCACCTCAGGCTCTTTGTTGAAGCTACGGGCCAGCAGAGCGAGCAGCAGGCCAATGATGGCAAGTGCGACCAACAGAATCCAGAGCCATGACTTCGTTTTTTTCGGGGCTTCCGTCTTGGGCGGCACATAGCCGTTCAGATACTCCAAGCTGTAGCTACCGCGTTTGCCGATACCTTTTTCCGCATCCTTGTATTCCGCAATCTCAATGTCGTGCTTTTTAGCAACCTCCACAATTTTCTGGAATTTGTCGGCTGGCCACATCGGGTTGGTGAAAGCCACTTGGGAGCCGTCTTCCAGAGTGATGAACATCTCCATTTCCCCGATTTGTTTGGACATCTTTTCATCGAACGAGCCTGATTTGTCGGCTTTGAGGATGTTCTCAACAGTGTCCAAGGTGTTGTTGAGTTCCGAAGTGGGGAATGCCTTCTGCAACTCCTTTAATGTGGCATGGGGATGCATTTTCACGTAGGCAGCCACGATGCCCAAGGCCGTCCATTTCTGCGACTGACCGTAAACTTTTACTTTATTTGCCATAATTTGTTGAATTAAGGGTAATTATTTGTTGATATTCGTTATTATTCGGTATTGAATAATGATTCAGAGCTTTTCAATTATTATTTCAATAGTATAGATGAGGCCTTTTACGCCTGCTGGAATCATGAAGAAATACAGCGCATATCCCAGTGCGGTACGCACGCGGCTGGCGAGCAGATCGACATTGCCCTTCACCCATCTCCAGCGAGGCGGCGCGATCTCTTTCCAGCCGAAGAAACCAATGATGAGGCCGAGCAACGCCGTACCAGCACCGGCAATCACAACCCAAAGCTCAATCTCCATAAAGGCAAAATATACCACCGCTCCAATAAAAATTAGAGGGTGAAGAATACCGAGAATCCATATTAACACAGCCATAAGCACGCCTTTTCTGTGTTCAGATTGCGTTCATTTGTATCGCTCATGCAAAAGCTTTAATCCTGAACCCATTTGCCTCCTGTCCAGGAATACCGGATGACTTTCGAACCGCATTTTAAACATGTTGTGCCGCCAAAGAAACTGCTCTTTACACAATCTTCACAAATTGTTTTACAGTTCGGGCACGTGTATTTGTGGAAGGTGGAAAAACTAAAAAAACGTTCGCTCTTCACTTCACCACAATTTTTACAAATAAAGTCACTTTTTGCCATATCAAAATATTAAATCCAAATTAATATCACTCAAATTGTCATAAGGCTTTGCTTCAATGCTTATCTCTTTTTCTTTTCGCGTAACCTAGCTAAATCATCCTTCAGCTTGGCCATTTGTTCTTGCTTTATTTTTAATGTGTATGAAAGCCCGTCGAAATTTCGTACTTTTCTGCCTTGAGCTTTGTTATACGCTTTTGCATCTGCAATAGTGCGCTTTGCAGAGTCGATTTCCTTTTTTAATCGCTCAATTTGTTCTTTTTTTGCGGCGATATCTCTGTCTATTGACTCTTTTGATGAACTGAAAAATAATCCCATAATACTAAATATTTTTATAAAAAATTACAATGATTTGGATAATGATTTTCGAACTTTTATCGTATTGACTGTATTCATTAATGTTTGAAAAATGTATTTGAACGTTGATAATACTATTATTCCGTTAATAACTTCAAGTCTTCATCAGCATAGCCTAATTCGTGACCCAAGGATTGGAGATAGAGCTTTTCGGCTGGATGAAGTGAGCCGTCTGCTTTCGCCAATTGAGCCAGAACAGCCATCAGGGTCGTGGAACTCATCATATCGTCTTTGAAAACGCTCAAATCCACTTTCTTCTGCTTGGGGTTTTCTATTTCAACAAACAACATAGTCCTGCTTTTGTCGGAAAGGTTCATGCCTTGTATTAGAATTTTCAGCATCTCGGACTCTTCTGCCGAATAAGCACCATCGACAAGTGCCATATTGATAACCAATCTGATTTTCGCGATTTCTATTTCTTCTTGTTTTTCAAAGTCTATGATGTCATTCAAGAAAAGGGCTTTCGCCGCTTTGGCGATGGAGTATGTGGAAAGAGCATCAATGGAACCTCCCACCACGCCTCCCAGCACGGGGATTGCTTTGTGAATGTTGACAAGCCCTTTTTGACCGAACTTTGTGAAAAGCCGGAACCCAACAGCTTGGTTGATTTTGGTTAGTACCGAACCGGGCAGCTTTTTCAAAGCAGCGGTGGAAAATTTTATGGCGAATTGTCCCGTTGTCTTAGACAGCGTGTTGCCTGCCTGCGAACCAAGCAGGCATAGATACATACCCGTCTTCTTCTCTTCAGTTTGTTCGTGGAATCCGCCTAATTCAGCTATTGCCCCTATCATGCGGAGTTGGATGCCCATCACACCGGCGATGTTTGCAGGCAGCGTGATGGCCATGGTTGGCAAGCCGCCAAAACTGGTGGCAAATCCTGTCGTGGCAGAAGAGGTGATCTGCCATTTGACGAGGTGGTCAACGGCGACATTCACACTGCCATACTTGTCAAGGTACTTTTTGGCCATGTCTCTGCTGCTGCCCAAACCGGGTATATCGCCCGTGGCTTTGTCGAAAGCCCAATCCATCACTTTCAACATTTTTGAGCCCTTTTCGAGCATTTCATCTTCAGACACCTCCTCTGTGTTGGAACGGCTGATTTTTTTCATCCTGGATTTGGCGGCATCAGAGATTTTAGCCGTGACTATTGACACGTCATCTTTGATGTTCAGTTCTCTTTTTACTTTGTCCAGGAATCCCATAGCCTTGATATTGTCGCGGTTGATCAAATCATTTCAATGATCTGGATGATCCCCATCACACCTGCGGGGATCAGGAAAAACTTCAGGGCGTAACCCAATGCTGTGCCTACACGGTTGTTGAGCAGCCAGACATTGCTCTTGACCCAGAACCAACGCGGTGGCACAGTCTCTGCCCAGCCAGTGAAACCGATGACGAGGCCGAGCAACGCCGCACCGCCGCCGGCGATCAGCACCCAGGGCTCAATGTCCCCAAACGCAAAACAAACCACACTCCCGATGAAGATCAAAGGAGAAAGCAGGTTGATAATCCAAAGTAATACTACCATGAAATAATGTGTTTAAACAACAAGGGGGATGGACAGTTGCCCATCCCCTGAGAGTTGATTACTTGTCTTCTGCGAAATCCAGAAGTTTCTTGCCCAGTTGTTGGACCGTCCAGTCGGGATCGTATTTGAAACCGGCTTTATCGGCCAATTTGCGCAAAGCGGCTTTCACGGAGCCACACTCTTCAACCAAAGCCTTGCTGACTTCGATGGAGTTGTCCTCGTTTTGCCACACCATGTGACCGGCAATCTTTTTGCCTCTTTTCTTGTCACCTTTCGTGATTTTTCCAGTTGCCATAAAAAAGTTTTTTTTAAATTTTGTCTACTCTTTTTCAGATTTTCGACTTCCTCTTTATATTCGTTTTAGAAATCCATGATAGAATTAAAGGAATACATAATGTCAATGGGGTGCATTGGCACGAAGATTCTTCAGTTCCGCAATCCATACAGCGGGCATGGTTTCGTTCTTGCTGATGTTCAAGGGATAGGCAAACTTCTTTTGCGCCAATTCAGCTGTTTCCAGTTGTTCTGCCTTTTCCACCGTGTCTGTGTAGTCCCACTCCCAATAACAGCTGTCAATCAGTTGGTTGACCAATTTTTCGGCTGTTTTGTCATCGGTTCTTGGCGCCATGACAGCACGCAAAGTGCGCCGCAGAGTAGAACTTTTGAAAGGTCCGCGGATATGCCAGCGTATGCGCCGACTCATGTCGCTGCTGATGCCGAAATAGAGGGCCATATACTGCTTCCCGTTAATCTTCCGCTCTTGCAGTTCTATGTCTTTTAACAATATGTTATTTTTGAAATACGCCAGTAGATCATCGGCATCGGTTTTTGGAAACCACCAACGATACACACCAGGACGTTTTTCCACTTTCAGACATCGGTTTTGTATTTCCTGTCTTAATTCTGCTGCTGATTGGATGTATTGCATAATGCGGTGCTGTTTCTGTTTTAGAAAGACACCGCAAAAATAAAGACTTGACCAATAGGATGTTTGGTCCTTTTTGGTCCTAATCAAAAACTAAATTAAGCATGACAGATCACGACAAACTTGTGGAAGCTTGTAAGGCGGGTAATTGTGCCATCGCAATTGGTATATTGGCGGCAAAGTATGGATGGGGAAATTACTGTTGTTTCTTGAACCTGTCAATCGCTACCTTGAGGGAAATGATATGGGAATACTGGGCAATGGAAATGTCGCCAAGGTCAGTAAACGCATAATCGATGGAGACGATATTCTTGATGCACACCCCTACCCCAAGGTTGATTTGCAGGGTGGTTTTCTTCTTGCCGTCAAAGTCGGGTTCCTGCTGGAAGTTGCCGATGCCGGCACGCAAAGCCACAATCTTCTTGTAACCGAATTCCATGCCGAAATGCGGATCCATGCTCAACACATTGCTTTTGATCAATGTATTGCGCTTACCATCGAAGGTGCAGTCCAATCCCAACGCAAACGTGGCATTGAAACCCTTGCCCAACTCAACATATTTGCCCGCGCCCAACATCAAAGCAGGCATAGTGAGTTCCAGCTCGTTTTCGGGAATCTCATTGCCCGTCTGTTGAAACACGTCTATTATCTGATCGGTCAGCTGGTAGCTCCACGCATTGAAAGTGGAGGTGCCGTCGCGCAGCATGGCGCCGGCCTGCCAGCCTTTGTGGTTGTACTGCAAACCAAAGTCAAGTCCGAACCCCCACGCGTGGGCGAACTTGCCGATGTTGCGGTATATAACCTTCGCATTGGCACCAAGCGCCAAGCCCGGCACCTTTTCGAAATTGTAAGCATAACTTAACAACAGCGCGTTATCAGACGCTGAGAAGTAGGTGATTCTGTCATAATCCACATTGCCCTGCGCATCGATCAACTCCGTGGTATTCATAATGTTGTCCACGCCAAAGCGGATATAGGAAAGCGCCACGTTGGAGCGGTCGTCAATCTTGTAGCCGATGCCGGCGTAATCGTACTTGGCCACGCCTGCGAAGTACTCGGCGTGCATGAGCGAGAGTTGGTACTTCTTGTCCATGCGGCTCAATCCGGCGGGATTCCAATAGGCAGCGGTCACATCATCGGAGATGGCACACATGGTGTTGGCCATGGCCAACCCGCGTGCCCCGATGCCCAGCGAAAGGAACTCGTTGCTGTACTTGCTCTGGGCGTTCGCACCGATCACTGCCGTCAGCAGGACTATGGATATGAGCAGGTGTTTTTTCATTCGTCCGCGTTTTTCTTATTCTTCACAAAGCTCTTGTGGTCGCCGGCAAACAGGTCGTAGCCCACGAATCTGCACTCCAGTGGCCCGTTGAAGAGCTTGGCCTTCATGCTCGGCTTCAGCCCAACATGTTTCAGGGCATCCATATCCGAACTTATGATAAACGCACGACATCCCGAAAAATTGTTTTTCAGCGAATCTCCGATTTCGGAATAGAACTCATTGAGATCATCCACGGCCAAACGTTCGCCATAGGGCGGGTTCATCATCACGAGCGCGGGCTTGCGCGCGGGCGTGGCCTGGCGCATGTCCTTTTGCCGCAGGCTGATGAAATCCTCCAAGCGCGCTTTCCGGATGTTGGTCTCGGCAATCTCCAAAAACCTCGGATTGATGTCGGAACCGTAGAAATCGACCTGCACGTCATCTTTGATCTTGGCCTCGCGTCGAATCTGCTTCCAGCGTTCCTCGTCGAAGGTCTTCCAATAGCAGAACCCATAGTTTCTGCGATAAAATCCTGCGGGAATATTCAGCGCCTGCATGGCGGCCTCAATCAGGATAGTACCGCCGCCGCACATGGGATCGATAAGGTCGCAGTCGGCCTTCCAGCCGCTGAGTTTGAGCATGGCAGCGGCCACCACCTCATTGATGGGTGCGGGATGGTTCTGTATCTTATAGCCGCGCTTGTGCAGCGACTCGCCGGAGCTGTCCAGAAACAGCTGCGCCTCGTTCTTATAAACGTGCAGGTGCAGTTGCACGTCAGGGCACTCCTTGTCCACCGAAGGACGGCGCCCGAACATATCGCGGAAACGGTCGCAGACGGCATCCTTGGCCAGCACAGAAGCGTACAAAGGTGTCTTGAATATGGTATCCGCAATGGTGGCGTGCACGGCCAGCGTATTGTCTGGATCCATGAACTTTTCCGCCGGGAAATCAAAAACCTGCTCGTAGAACTGGCGGTTATTGGTAAAGGTGAACTTCTTTTGAAGCCACAGAATGCGCAGCGCGAATCGTGAATAGTAGTTGGCACGGTACAACATATCCCGGTCGCCTTCGAAAGAGACCGACCGGCTCAGCACTTTGCAGTTGCGTGCACCCAAAGCGGCCAGTTCTTCGGCCAACAGCGGCTCAATGCCCGCAAATGTCTTGGCCACAAAATATTGCGTATTTTCCATAATCAATTTTTCGGCTGCAAAAATACAAAAATAGTCACCTGAAATAAAAAAATTAACAAATACTCAAAAAAAGCAACAAGCCTTGCAATTTTTTTAAATTTAAAACGTTAATTATTTAATTAAATATTCATTTTTGAAATATGGTAAAAAAGTAAACACATTTTAAATCAACAAATTATGAATAAAAAGCCCAACAAAATCATTTTAGTAGATGACAGTGAAAATCTACGAAATGTCATTAAAGATTATTTGGAAATCAAAGGATATTCCGTTTGGGATTTCAAAGACGTGGATGCGGCCGCCAAATCGCTCAACGCAATTGCCTTCAACTTATGCATCATCGACTTGAACATGCGCAGTGGCGAGAGCTTCGCATTGTTGCAATACATCCGCAAGTACGACAAGAGAATACCCGTCGTCATCCTGTCCAACAACGACAGCAAAGATGAGCGTATCAAGGGATTCAAGCTGGGTTGCGACGATTTCATCACCAAACCATTCAGCATTGAGGAGCTGGAGTTGCGTATCAAGGCCATCCTGAACCGGAGTCTCATGGGCAACATGCCCACCACCGACATTTACGAAGAGAAGGTCTATAAACTAGGCAATTTCATCTTCAATTTCAGCGACATGCAGCTGATACACCCCAAGGCCAAGCGCACCCTTACACGCAAGGAGGCCGAGTTGCTGAAACTGCTCTGCGACCACAAGAACAAGCTCATCCCGAGAGAAATCATCCTGAAGGAAGTCTGGGGCGACGAGGATCACGCCGTGGGCAGAAGCATGGATGTCTTCCTCACCAAGCTCCGTTCCTATCTGCTCATCGACGATGAAGGCCACATGGCGCCCAAGGTCAAGGGCAAGCGCAAAGTAACATACATCGGCAACTACGAGCCACTCGTAGAGATTGTAAACGTTCATGGCACAGGTTTTATGCTGAAGATTAAGGAATAGTTGCTCTTTTCACCTCGAACTTTGAACTTTAATTATGATTATAGACAAACTTTTTGAAAAAGTGGCCCTCAACGGGCACGTATGTGTCGGACTTGACACCGATTACTCTTATCTTCCTGCAGCAATGGCAGAACGATTTCCCAATGTCGAGGATGGACTTTTTGAATTCAACCGAGCCCTCATCGACGCGACATTGGATGTGGCGGCCTGCTACAAGGTACAGATTGCCTATTACGAATCGTACGGCATTACAGGCTTGAGAGCCTACCAGCGCACGCTCGCATACCTGCGTGAGAAAAAAGCCGTTATCATTGCCGACATCAAGCGCGGTGACATTGCCAAGACTGCCGAGATGTACGCCAAGGCACACTTTACCGGCGATTTTGAGGCTGACTTCATTACGCTGAGTCCTTACATGGGCCTGGACAGCTTGAATCCATACCTCCCCTACTTCGAGAAAAATGAAAAAGGTGCGTTTGTGCTCATCCGCACATCCAACGAAGGAGCCAAGGATATTGAATATTTGCCCACGGAGAATAACAAAAGAGTGTATCACGTGGTAGGCGAAAAAATCAACGAACTGGGCAAGCCATACATTGGCCAGTGCGGGTTCTCCAGCATCGGCGGCGTGATGGGCTGCACCCACGCGGACGAGGCTTCTGAAATCCGTGCCATGTTGGACAGCACCTTCTTCCTGATCCCGGGTTACGGTGCTCAGGGCGGCAAGGCCGAGGATATTGCCAAGTATTTACGCGACGGCAACGGCGGTGTGGTCAACTCCTCCAGAGGCATCCTGCTCGCCTATCGCAAACAGGAGCACGGCGAAGAAGACTTTGCCGGCTGCGCCAGAAACGAAGCCATAAGAATGCGCGATGACATCAGACAATTTTGTTAATTCCTCATCTCTAATTCCTCATCTCTAATCCCTAATCTCTCATCTCTAATCTTTTATCATATGGAATACTTCGACAGTATCGTATTAGCTCAGTTCCAGCTCACAGAGGATATCTTTGTCATGACCGTGGAGCGCAAGGGCGCTTCGGCAGCGGCTGGGCAGTTTTTCATGCTCAAGTGCTGGGACAAGGAGTTGACGTTGATGCGTCCCATAAGCATTTTCAAAGCCGATGAGGACATGTTGAGCTTCATGTACCGTGTGGTGGGCGAAGGCACTCGCAAGCTGGCGGAGCTGAAAGCCGGTGACACGGTGAGCCTCCTGGGCGCGCTGGGCACTGGCTATCCGATTGGCGAGATGCACGGCAAAGTGGCCCTCGTGGGCGGCGGGCTCGGCATTCCGCCCTTGTGCCAAACCGCCAAGGAACTGACCCAACATGGCGTGCAGGTAGATGCCTACATCGGGTTCCGCGACCAATTGTTCGCCGTGGAAGATTTCGAGCCCCACTGCAAGAGCATCTTCATTTCCACGGAAACCGGTTCGGAAGGCTACAAAGGCTTCATCACCGACCTGCTGAAACCGGAGCAATACGATGCCGTGTTCACCTGCGGCCCGGAAGTGATGATGCGCAAAGTGGCGGCTATGTGTGCAGAGAGGCAGACCGCTTGCTGGTGTTCAATGGAGCACCGCATGGCCTGCGGCATCGGTGCCTGCTTGGGCTGCAGCATCCGCACCACCGAAGGCATGAAGCGCGTCTGCAAGGACGGGCCGGTGTTTCCATCCAAAATCATTTTCTAACCTCATAATTTTTCACAGCGCGATATGACATTGAGCACCACCATCCACGGCATAACCTTCAAGAACCCCATCATCGCGGCGTCCGGAACGTTCGGATTCGGGGAGGAATACAACGAACTGTACGACGTGAGCTGTCTGGGCGGCATCAGTTCCAAAGGACTGACCCTGCACCCCAAAGACGGCAACGAGGGCGTCCGCGTGTATGAGACGCCCGCCGGCATGATGAACAGCGTGGGACTCCAGAACCCCGGCATCGAGGCGTTCATCCGCGACGGCATCGCCAACATGCGGAAGTTCGACACCGTGCTCATCGCCAACATGGGCGGCCATAGCATGGACGACTACGTCACGGGGGCAACTATGCTTTCAGCGTCTGACATCGACATGCTGGAGCTCAACATTTCCTGCCCCAACGTGAAAAGCGGCGGCATGGCATTCGGCATCAAGGCTGACGTAGCCCGCGAGGTGGTGTCTGCCGTGCGCAAAGTGTGCACAAAGCCGCTCATCGTAAAACTATCGCCCAACGCAGAGAACATCGTGGAGATGGCACTCGCGTGTGAGGAAGCTGGTGCAGACGCCCTGTCACTGGTCAACACGTTCCAAGCCATGGCCATCGACATTCATCGTCGGAAACCCATCTTCAACAACGTCTATGCAGGGCTCTCCGGCGCCGCCATCCGTCCCATCGCGCTCCGAATGGTGCATTCCGTGTGCAAGCAGGTTCACGTGCCCGTCATCGGCATCGGCGGCATCTATACGGCCGAAGACATACTTGCCTTCATGATGGCCGGCGCCACCGCCGTGCAAATCGGCACCGTCAATTTCAACAACCCGCTCGCAGGCAAAGAATTGGTGGAAAATCTGGAAAAACTCTGTATGCAGGAGGGCATTCAGGATATCAACGAAATCATCGGCATCATCTAAGCGTTCGCCGCCTCATTTCTTTCCTCATTGAACAGCAACATCGGCATCACGATGGAAAAGAGCATTCTGCCCGTCTGCGTGTCTATGGTATCTTCTACCAGCATGGAGCAGAAAACTATGATACTGAGCGCCACGTAGATAAAGGTCACACGCTTACGCATTCCGAAGAAAGGATACACGAAAACAAAAATCAAAAAGGCTGCCAACAGCACGCCGCCAATCAGCCAATACGTGAGTATCTGATTGTGACAGCCACGATTGTGTCTGTTCGCAATCGGAGAGCCCATTTGCTCTAACTGATTATCGATGGCGGCTTTTTGATCACCGACGCCCACACCTAACAGCCAATTATCCGAAATGGCACCCCAGGATGCCTTCCACAACTCCACGCGTTCCAGCAAGGAAGAACCATTGATGGAATGGTTGAGTTCATAATTGGAAAGACTGAAAAAAGTCTGATACAGGGCACGGCGCAAGCCCAGCGGACGGGTATAATCCACATTGGCAATCCGTTGTTCGATATTGTGGATATCTTTTTGAGACAAGCTCATCACCGCCTCAAAATCCTTATGCAATCCTTTGGAGTTGAGATAACGTATCAGCGTGGCCTCGGTCATTTCATCCAGAACGCTGTCGGAGCGCATGGTCCAAGCCTGTTCCAGTTCAGGACGGCAGATGTAATAGTTGACCCTGTGGCCATTTTCCACCAATCCGTCATCCACAAACGAATACTCATTGCCTTTGGCCGTCGTGCGGACAGTGATCGCTTTATCCCGGTCATGATAGTAAGTGTAGGTGATGCCGACGACATACATGGCCACCGAACCCAACACCAGCAATATGCCAGCCGACACAAACCATTTTTCCTTGACTGGGGCGGTATGGACCAGCACATAAATCAGATATGCGATGGTGATGATGACAAACAGCAGGATGCCCGTGAGCGTCTGTGCGATGAAGAGATAGAAAACCATCAGCAGCGCGTTCAAGGCATAGAGCACGCGCGCGGTGGCTCCGGCGGACGGCTTCCGTGCCAGCATACAGACACTGAGCACTAGGGCAAAGACCACGCAGAGACTGAACCGGATGTGGTCGATGAACAACGAGATGGACCGAATGTCGCGAACTTCGTGCGTGAGCCAATAGCCTACGGAGCACAAACACGCGATGGTGGTGGCCACAATGAATGCGTGGGCAAACCAGCCCATCTCCCGACGGGAAAACGGCCTGGAACTGATAATGATAATCGGGGCGAAGAGTATCGAGAGATTTCCCAACATGTACTGCCCGGCATTAGGCCAGCTGTCGGTCTTGAACAGGCCAATACACATCACGACAAAAAGTGCGGAGAAGACCAAACCTTGCGGATTTTGGCGCAGTCGCTCCCACTTCTCACGCCAGTTCCACTCCGCCACCCAATTGAGCAGCAGCAGGAACGTGATCAACCCCATGGCAAAATGGGACAATGGCAAAGAGGCCATGAGCAGGCCCGTCGCCAACACGTAGAAACCGTGATGTATGTCCGCCCGCGAAAGTTTCATTATTTCTTCGGTGACAAAATGGAATTATAGCGTTGGGAATCCAGCAAAACAGACTTAGCCGTTGCAATGTCGGGATCTTCGCTCAGCAGATTCATGATTCTGCCCTTCTGGTAGTAATAACGTACCACAATTTCTGAAGAAAGATAGTTGCAGATTTCTGCTTTGAATTTCTGCAAATCGTTTTTCTTTTCCTCCTGCAACTTGTTCATCAACTGAGTATAATAGGGCTCGATGGATGCAAACACCTTTTCTTCCTCCGCTTTTTTCTTCATTTTCTCCAACACCTCTTCTGTTTCCGACTTGTAAGAGATGTCCTTGTCTTTCAGGAACTCAACAAATTCGGCATACAGCTGGTCATCAATTTTGAACTGGTCCGCGGGCGGAATACTCTCGTGCTTAGCACGGTAATCGTTTGCAAAATCGAATATCAGGTTCTTGGATACCAGCGTAAAGAGGATATTGCTCAGCAGACTGTCTTCGGTCAGCACGTCGGGCTCCACCCCACCCTTGTCATAGACCGTTCTGCCGTTCTTGGTCTTGAACGCCACGGCCAACGAATCCGGAATCTTATAGGCTTTGGTGGTGTCGTGATTGAAATAGTCGATGTTCTGCACACAACGGCCCGATGGAATGTAATACTTCGAAACCGTGATCTTGAGGCTGGTGTTGTAATCCAAGGGCAGCACATTCTGCACGAGCCCCTTGCCAAACGACTTCTTTCCAACAATCACGCCACGGTCAAGGTCCTGAATGGCACCGGAGACAATCTCGGAAGCAGAGGCACTATGCTCGTTGACGAGCACCACAACCGGAATATTCTTGTCGGTCGCGCCCGTCGGGGTTTTGAACACATGCTGTTGCTCGGGAATCTTGCCCTTGGTCTCCACGATAGTCACTCCTTTATCGACGAAGATATTGACGATGTTGACGGCCTCGCTCAACAGACCGCCACCATTGTTGCGCAGGTCCAGAATCAGGTATTTCATGCCTTCTTCCTTGAGTTTGAGAAACGCCTCGCGCACCTCAGAACCGGCTTTGTCGGTAAACTGGTCGAGTTTGATATAGCCCACTTGGGCATCCAACATGCCGGAGTACGGGATGTTGGGCAATTTGATCTCCTCACGGACAATATTGAAGGTCATATTCTTGTTCTCCGAAGGACGGAACACCTCCAACACGAGTGTGGAACCCGGCTGACCTTTCATGGCAGTGCTCACGTCGGAAGAGTTTTTACCTTCGATGGTTTGGCCGTTTACCTTGCGGATGATGTCACCCGCGCGCACACCAGCCTTGGCGGAAGGCGAGTTCTCGTAAGGCTCTGAAATCACCACATCGGAACCGCGTTGCATGATGAGCGCCCCCACCCCGCCATATTGGCCGGTGGTCATCATCCGATAATCCTCAATTTCGGATTCAGGATAGAAAACCGTATAGGGATCCAGACTCTCCAGCATGGCATCGATAGCCGTCTTGGTCAGCTGCCCCGGCGAAATCTCGTCCGCATATTTCTCGTTCAATTCCTTTAAAATCGAAACGAAAATGTCCACATTCTTGGCAATCTCAAAATCATTTTGCGCCATCAACGGGGACATCATCAACATCAACCCCGTAACGAAAACAAACAATCTCTTCTTCATATCTTGCAGTTAAATAGTTGCAGTAAGACTTTACATCTTAATTTTCTTGAACATCCTGTTCCAGCGGATCTTGCCCTTGTCGCTGAAATCCTTGAACTTGTCAACGGACAACCAGACCAGGGAAGCCTTACCCACCACATGATCTTCCGGCACAAAGCCCCAGAATCGGGAGTCGGCCGAATTGTGACGATTGTCGCCCATCATGAAGTAATAGTCCATCTTGAACGTGTATTCGGTAGCGACTTTGCCGTTGATGTAGATTTTGCCATCTTTCACAGCCAGATCGTTGCCTTCATACTGATGGATAATCTTGTCATAGAGCACGATGTTGTGCGTGTCAATCTGCACGGTCATCCCCTTGGCCGGAATCACGAGCGGACCGAAGTTGTCCTTGTTCCATTTGTAGCTGGGAGAATGCGGGAAAATAGAAGGATCATATACACCAGCTTTGTCTTCCATAATCTCGACATTGAAACCCATCTTCTCCAATTTGGATTTCTGATCGGAATTCAAGCGGAGCACGTATGCGTAAGCATCCACTTTCTGGGCATCTTCTTCATTGATATTCAACTCCTTGCGTTTCTTCAACGAAAGTTGCACGCCTGACGGATTCACCACGTAGTAAGCATATTGCAGACGAGCCGGATTCTCCACCGCTTTGCCGTTGATATAGACTTGTCTGTTCTTGATCTGCAACTCGTCGCCGGCCACCGCGATACAACGTTTCACATAGTTTTCGCGCTTGTCCACGGGGCGGTCAACAACCTTGTACTCCTTGCGGACCACCTCTCTGCCCTTGCCTGGATAATAGGGTCCGGAATACTTCTGTTGCAGCATGGCAATGGTCTCAGGGCTATAGCGATAGTAGTTGTTCTCCTTCTCCTCGGGCAGCGCATTGGGGTTGAACATAGCCTCGTACTCGCGCACGATGGCATAGTAGCTCTCCGCCTGACGCTCCAATGCAACCGTATCACCATCGGGATAGTTGAACACCACCACATCGTTGTTTCTCACAGGTTTCAGGGCTGCGATACGGATGTACGGCAATTTGATGATTTCCAAGTAGGACTTCATGCTTTGGGTCAGCGGCATCTTGTTGTGCACAAAGGGCACGGCCACGGGCGTGTTGGGCACGCGCACTCCGTATGTTAGCTTGCTGACGGACAGAAAATCGCCCACCATCAACGAGCTCTCCATGGAGGAAGTCGGAATTTTGTACAACTCAAACCAGCAGGTGCGGATGACGTATGCAGCGGCAGCTGCGAATATCAGAGCATCCACCCACGACTGTGCGCTGGTCTTTTTGATTTTGGGCAAATCCGCACGTTTCACATAGACTTCTCTTTTGGCAAATCCCAGATAAGGCATGTAGAACATGAAGAAAAACGTGCCCAGAATCAAGGTCACATAGCCGTATTTCTTGAACTGGTGCAATGTTTCCCAAACCATGTAGTAGAACATGAAGATGCCCAAATACGGAATCAGGAAGAGCAGAAACCACCACCACGGGCGTTCAATGACCTCTCGGACCCATAGCCAAATATTGTAGAATGGGATGAGGGATTTCCACGGGGCCAAGCCCGCCTTTTTGAAAATGCCCCACAAGCCGATTTGCCAGCCGATGAAGACGAAAAACAGGATTACGATGAGGGCGGTGATGGAAAGCGTCATAGGAATATGGGGTTAATGGGGTGAATGAGGTGAAAGGGGTGAATGAGGTGAATTATTTAATAACAACTTTTTGGGTGCTGATACCTTGTGCTGTAGTAACTTTTACTACGTATGTACCGGAAGAGATGTTTGAGGTAGGAATTACAACTTTGTTGTCTCCATAAACTTGATTGAATATCTTTTGTCCCATAATGTTATAGATCTCAACATGTTCAATGTTTTCAGCATTGATCTGAATGAAGTCGGAAGCGGGGTTCGGATAAACAGACACTTCAATCGGGTTGTGTTCGTTGACGGAAACACCGGTAATATCCGTCACCACAAAATCATCTACGTAATAGGAGCCAGGCAGATTAGAATACTGGGAACCTGCCGGATTAGGAGTCGCTGACGATGAAAAGAAGTTGAAGACATGCAAATAAATAGACCAGAAGCTGGATATGGTATCTGTTTCCCTATAGTGATACGGCCAAGAATGAACACTCTGATAATTAACCTTCAGCGAAGCTTCGTCGTTATCCAAATCTATCTTCAACTCAATGGGAAACCAGTGATCGGAAGGGTAAACAAAAGGAATACTTTCACCACCTACTTTAAGATAAGCATTCCCATCGTTGTAAAAGTAACAGGCCATTGCCCAAGATCCTCCGAAAATATGTTCTACATTAAAATAAGCTCCATTTCCGGATGAAGGGATGAAATATTGAAATGAAATCAGATAACTTCCGGTACTAAGCGAATCAAAACGGAAAATTTGGTCGTTACTTTCGGAAATATACAATGAATTCGAAGGAGAAGTGTAATGTTCATCGGATATTACACCGTCCAAATCACCGCCTACGACACCAGACCAAGTGGTCCAGGCAGGATTTGATTCGGCAAGGTGACTGCCAGGGGTGTAGGAATCGAAGTTATCACTGAAGATAACCGTTTGGGCTGTAGCGAACATCGTTGCAGCCGTAATCATTAAGACAGAAAGTACAAGTTTTTTCATAATTAATTGTGTTTTAAGTTGTGCATTCTATTAATGAAACGTAAAATCTCAATTCTCAATTTTTAATTCCAACGCAATGCGTTGAAAATCATATATGCCCGAATGTCGGGTGAGCCAGAGGGCTGCCTTGACCGCGCCAAGGGCGAAGCCTTTGCGACTGTGGGCGGTATGCGTGATGGTAATGTCGTCCTCCTCGGAATGCCACTGGATGGTGTGCGTGCCCGGCACATTGCCCACACGGTTGGCTTTGACCGGCAGCACATCATCAGCCGGTGCTGAGCCATCTGTAAGTTGCCAGCTGCTCAATCGACTCACAATCTGCAACAAATCCTCGGCCAAACGGATAGCCGTGCCGCTGGGCGCGTCCTTCTTGGCCGTATGGTGAGTTTCTTCCAAGGAAGCACTGTACTGGACTTGTGTTTCCATCATCTGGGCCAGTTCTTTGTTAAGCTGCATAAACAGGTTGGCGCCAATGCTGAAATTGGAACCATATACCAGCGAGCCGCCGTGCTCCTCGCACACGCGACGCACCTCCTCAAAGCGGTCCAACCAGCCAGTTGTACCCACGACGATGGGCACATGATGCTCAAAAGCGTTGAACATGTTTTGCACCGCTACGGAAGGCATGGAGAAATCAATGGCCACATCGGCGGCCTCAAAATCCGCCATCTTCTGCGTCCAATCCTCCTCATTGTCGATGATGGCGACAATCTCGTGCCCTTCGCGGAGCAGAATCTCCTCCACCTGATGTCCCATCTTACCGTATCCTAATATTGCAAATTTCATCGTGGTCACCATTTAAAGTTCAATGTAATGCCATATGACGGCCTATTGTGCGCCATGCTGGGATATATCACTTCCGGCGCTATTCGAAGCGACAAGTCATCAGAGATGTCAAAATCATAGAAATGGGCATCCACCATGGCATCTATCAAATTCAACGCATACAAGATGGCCGTCACGCCGATGGCAATCTCCATGTTGCGCTGACTTGTATTTTTAAGTTGCAAGATATTCTCATCATTCTTATTGGCCAAACTGGGTATCAGCAACTCATCATTTCCGTCACGGCGGTTGATATATTCATTGCGGTACATCACCATCTCGCTGGCATAGCGATAGATGAAATAGCCCGAGGTGCCCAAGCAGCCATAGACGATGGGCAGTTTCCAGTACTTCTTGTTGTAGATCTGGCCGCCTCCAGGGATGATGGAAAGCAGTATTGCCGTAGTAGGACTATGTTTAGCCTTCACCGTGTCTTTCTTCACGACTTTGTACTGCGCCTTCAAAACGACAGAATCCTGTTGGGCACTGCAAACATGCCCGAACAGGATAAGGATCATCAACAGGAAAAAGATTGTCCGACCGTTCATATTTCTTGCTCAAAACATATAGCTAACGTATGGCTTTTTCAATTTATTGCAAGAGAGATATGATCCTTTTCAGCTCCGCATCCGATGCAAACGGGATGGTCAAAGAGCCTTTGCCGGAGATGTCTTTTTTGATATTGACTTTGGTCTTCAGTTTCTTGGAAAGTTCCGACTGGAAGTTGCGCACTTCGTCGGAGAGGGTAATCTTCACCTTCGTCTTCGGCGCTCCGCTATCGGCCAGCATCTTCTTCACCAAAGCTTCTGTCTGGCGCACCGATAGTGCCTCGTTCACAATCTGGTTGACGAGCTTGCGTTGGAGCTGTTCATCCTCCACGGGAACCAACGCACGGGCGTGTGCCATGGAAATCTGGTTGTCGCGAACGGCAATCTGCGCGTCCGTGGACAGCTTGAGCAGACGCAGGTAGTTGGAAACCGTGCTGAGGGTCTTGCCCACCTTCTCGGCAATCTCGGTTTGTGTCAGATGACACTCATCTAGCAGCATCTGGTAGCTGAGCGCGATTTCGATGGCGTTCAAGTCCGTGCGCTGAATGTTCTCCACCAGCGCCATTTGTACGGTCTGCACGTCGTCGGCAGTGCGCACAAAAGCGGGTATTTCGGTCAGCCCGGCCAGCTTGGCGGCACGGAAACGGCGTTCGCCGGAGATCAGCTGGTATTTGCCGTTCTCCACCGGACGTACTGTCACCGGCTGTATCAGCCCATAGGTCTTGATGGACTGTGCCAGCTCTTGCAGCGCCTCCTCGTCAAACTTGGTACGAGGTTGATATGGATTTACCTCGATGGACTCCAATTTGATGAAACTGTTACTGCCAACTGTATGATGGGACTGCGGCTTCGCGGGAGGCATGTCCACCCCGCCCAGGATGGCACCCAGACCCCGTCCCAATGGTTTATCGTTCTTACTGCTCATTGTTTTCCTGTATTAGATGGTATAACCGTTTTTCAAGAGAAACTCCTTGGCCAGATTCAAGTAGTTGGTGTTGCCACGCGACTGCACATCATACAGCACGATGGGCTTGCCGAAGCTGGGGGCCTCGCTCAAACGCACGTTGCGAGAGATGACCGTGTTGAAGACGATATCCTTGCAATGCAGCTTCACGTCTTCCACCACCGCATTGGATGATTTGTAGCGCGAAGTGTACATGGTCAGCAGGATGCCCTCAATGGCCAAGTCCGGGTTCATGTTGGACTGCACCAGACGGACGGTATTGAGCAGTTTGCCCAGACCTTCCAGTGCGAAGTACTCGCACTGCACCGGGATGAGCACCGAGTCGGCCGCCACCAGCGAGTTGAGCGTGATCAGGCCGAGTGAGGGTGCACAGTCGATGAAGATGAAGTCATAGTCATGCTTCAGGGCATAGATGGCGTCCTTCATGCGGTACTCGCGACGGTCGAAGGCAATCATCTCGATCTCCGCGCCCACCAGGTCAATGGTAGCCGGAAGCAGGTCCATGTGCGGAATCTTGGTCGGCACGACAGCCTCGGCGGCCATGCAGTTGCCGATCATGCAGTCGTAAATGCTGCGCGCATCCTCCTGCTGTTCGTAGCCCACACCGCTGGACGCGTTGGCCTGCGGGTCGGCGTCAATCAGCAGCACCTTGAAGTCGAGCACCGCCAACGACGCGGCCAGGTTGACCGCCGTGGTGGTCTTCCCTACCCCGCCTTTCTGGTTGACAATTGCGACTATCTTGCCCATTTTATGCGCGGTCTAAATCCTCGAAACTGACATCAATCTTGCCTTCTCCACCGAAGCCGGACTCCTGCTCAAACATGGTTTCCTCAGGAACCTTGCCTGTTTTGATAAAGTCGATCACGCCACTGAGCGCGTTCTGGAATTTGTGAAA
>Ga0310690_10004236_pt1 | contig 20574 bp, 16 predicted proteins | sample AusTroGonzalo_MG_2_FD_207661 | JGI IMG/M metagenome (GOLD analysis project Ga0310690, IMG submission 207661) | Bovine rumen microbial communities from tropical cattle in Woodstock, Queensland, Australia - Gonzalo_04 (v2) (version 2) | ecosystem: Host-associated > Mammals > Digestive system >...
ACCATCACGGCGTCTGGCAGAATCATCTGGATCATCTGCTCGCCCGCGAACTTGGAGGCTCCGTACACCGTGCGCGGACGAGGGATGTCCGTCTCGCTCCACGCCCACGGTTCGCGCGGCGGATCGCCGGAGAACACGTAGTCCGTCGAAATGGCCACCAAGCGCGCGCCGACGGCTTTGCAGGCCAACGCGACGTTGCGCGAGCCATCTTCATTGAGCCTGAACGCAAGGTCGCGCTGCGACTCGCAGTCGTCCACCTTCGTCATGGCTGCGCAGTGGACAACTACGTCCGGCGACTTCTCCAGGACGAATTCCGTGAACGCGTCCGAGTCAGTTATGTCGCATTCGGGAAGGTCTGCGACAATTACTTCGCGGTCGGCGAACTTCCGGACGAGCGTCCGGCCGAGCATTCCCTTACCGCCGGTTATCAAAATCTTCATGTTGCCTTTCAATGCTTCACCTTTCGATTTCATTCGTCCGCGCGTTTGTAGCGGAACTTCGGTTTTTCCGGTGCGCGCACCCCGGTGCCATGCTGCGTGGCCTTGAGTCCTTCAGTTGGGCTGCCCCTAACCCCGCCAGAGGATCCCTTCAGCTGCTCCTGCGCGTTGATCACCTCGGCGCGGCGCTCGTGCACCAGCATTGTGCGACGATACCCGGCCTTGCCGAGGTAGTTGTGCTGGAAGACCCACATCGCGCGGTCGTTTGCATAGTCGTAGTCCGAATCGACGAGAATGTATATGACGGACTCCTTTGGGACGCGGTGCTTCTCCAGCAGCTCCACGGCCTTATTCGGTGACACGAACTCGCCCCGGAACTGGAGCCCGAGGTTCGAGAACTTGATCAGCGGATGCGCCCTGTCGTAGACCAGCTCCTCCGGCGCAGTCTGGCATCCGCACGAAGCGAGGCACATGTAGAGCGCAGTCCCCGCGATGATGCTGGCGAGGGGGTTCCTTTTCCATATATGCAGTCCGACCGTGAGGGCCCCCGCAATGTACGGCCACGCCGTCCGCCACTGGAGCCCGGAGTAGGAGTACACGACAAGGCAAGCTATGATGACGGGCGATATGAGGTTCCCTAGCCGCTCGACCGCTGGCGGCAGCGCTCTGTCGCGCCCGGCGAACAGAACGAAAGGCAGCGCCCTCATGGCGTACGTGACGGCCCAGCCGACGGCGACGACCGCAGTCATGTAAAGGAATTCATTTTCCATGTCTCAGCAACTCCCTTATTTGATCTGTGAATATCACCAGGAACAGCGCCACCATTGCGAACTCCATCCCGTCCGTGCGGCTGCGTATGACGTCTGGATCCAGCGCGCCCTCCAGGACTGCGACGGCGACGGCGCCCGCCGTCGTGCCGAGGATCCAGTAGGAGATGTTCATGGCCGACAGCGCCAGGCAGTACAAAAGGTTCGCGTCTGGGTTCTTGTACCGGCACGCGGCCTCCAGCGCATAGTTCTCGTCGGCGAGCGTATGTATCAGGAAGAGCTTCTTCAGGACGGGCACGCCCCGCCACCTGGCAAGCATCGTGAAGCCGTAGAACGCATAGCGGAAGTTTATTCCGAGGACCAGCAGCGCCACCGACCATATCGACACGCGCTCCGCCACTGGCTGCACTATGGCGAAGTTGAACGTCCCCGAGACGCACGCCGCGCTCGTCAGGAACGCCCAGACCGGCGCATGGTGCAGCCCTGCCTTCGCAGCGAGCAGGACGCCGGCGACGAAACCCATCGTCGTATAGCCCATCAGCACCGGAAGGGAGTCTATGAACGCGCGCCTCAGCACGGCGCGGCGCTCACGAGGCGCGGCTGGCGAGTATTTTGGCGACACGTTCCGCGTCCTCCGGCGTGTCGACGCCGACGCCTTCGTCTTCCGTCTTCACAACGGCGATTCTCGCCCCCATCCACAGGGCCCGCAGCTGCTCCAGCTTCTCCGCATTCTCGAGGTCGCACGGCGGCTCGGCTATATAGCGCTTGAGAAACGCCCCTCTGTATGCGTATATGCCGAGATGCCTGACGAAGAGCCCGGAAGAGAGATTGGGGGCGCCGTCGCGGACGCACGGAATCTGCGAACGGGAGAAGTACATGGCCCCGTCGTCTCGGTCCAGCACAACCTTGACCACGGACTTAGCCGCGAGGTCTTCCGCGGACTTGATCGGCGTGACGGCGGTCGCCATGTCCCAGCGGCTGTCCGCCTTGAGCTTCATCGCGAGCGCGTCTACGAGCGCAGGGTCGATCAGCGGCTCGTCTCCCTGCACGTTGACAAGTATGTCGTCGTCGTCGAAGTCCGGCTTGCCCGCGTCGCCCTCCGCGCAGCGCAGACGCGCGGCGCAGGCTATGCGGTCAGTTCCGCTCGGCAGGGAGGACGGCGTCATCACCGCGACGCCGCCGCACCGGCGCACGGCCTCGGCTATGCGCTCGTCGTCCGTCGCCACCAGGACTTCGTCGAGCGACGACGCCCTTTTGACGGCTTCCACGACCCAGGCGACAAGCGGTTTGCCGGCCAGGACCGCGAGGGGCTTGCCGGGGAACCTGCTGGATCCGAACCTGCTAGGGATTATTCCGTATGTCTTCATTTTCCTCTATTTCGACTTTCTGGTAGAACATCTTCTTTATGATGCCAAGGCGTCGCTCCTGGCGCTCAAGCGACCACATGGCGAAACGCCATTTCTTTTCGAATCCGTAGGACGCGGGGAGCGACGGTCTGAACGCCTCGAACTTGTCGCGCATAACGGAAAGCTGCCACTCCATCGACCTGGTGCGGTACTCGAATCCGTCCATGAAGCGCTCCGCTACTTCCTGCATTGTAACGGCGTGGTGGTTCTGGTAGACTTTGAGCGCATGGGAGAAGTGCGCAAGGTAGAAGTTGAAGCACGCATTCAGGTTCTCGTCGGTGTAGTCGAGGCAGGGCCATCCGAAGCTCCCTCGCACGGAGCAGGTCGAGACCTTCTTCGGGACGACGCGGCCCGCGACTATGTCGTATTCGAACTCGTATATCTCCTTGCCGACGCCATAGAGCGGAGTGTCGGTCTTCGGGTCGAATTTCTTCATTGCCATGTTCTGCGCCGCCGCGTCGCCCATCAGCGTCGCAAGCGCAAGCACGACCTCCTTCTCCTCCACGGACGCGTCGTCGGCGTTCCTGAAGTAGTTCTCCGGGATTGCGTCCATCGGCTCGCCCTCGCAGCGACGGCGGATGTAGACGTCTACAAGGCGCTTCTTGACCTGGGCGCGGCGGCGCAGTATGCGGTATTCGCTGAGCGATATGCCAAGGGCCTTGAATGCCTGGATACGGGCCAGCATATAGCTGGAGTAGCCCTTCTTGGCCCGCGAAAGCAGCTTCTCGACCATGCTATGCTCCAGCGGCCCGCGGTTGGTCTTGTATACGACCTCGCGCGTGCGCCCTTTGCCGAGCGGCACGGACTCGTCCTCGGTCCTTAGCTCATACACGTTGGCGTACTCGATGATCTCGTCCTTCGACATCAGTCCGCGTATGTTGGAGAGCAGAACCTCGCTGCGGTCGTCCACGCCGGAGTGGAAAACCGGTCGGCCGTTGACGAACGTAGCACCGGGAAGCGCCGTGCGGCGGTCGTCAAAGGCGGGGGTCGAACCCTCGCCTACGACGGAGTATATCTCGCCGGTTATGTGCATGTACAAGGTCTCTATGAAGAGCTCGCTCGTCTCGTCTGCAAGCGCCGGCTTGTTTAGTATCGACAGGAACAGCGCGACCATCTCGTCCGCCTTCTGCACCACGCCGAGGCGTCCGATCCTGCCGAGGGCAATCGCCTCCATGAGCTTCTCAAGCTCCGGCACGAGCCTCTCGATGGCGACGCCGCGCCTAACGCCGAAGAACTCTATCTCGTGGTGACCGCGGTGCTTGGGCATGCGCGTGAAGGAGTACTGGTTGCCCTCGTACACGCTGACGAGCTCCCTGAGCCCTCTCACGAACTCGTCCGGATCCGTGCCGGCCAGCTCCGCGAACCGCTTGAACTCCGAGAACGACAGGAAGTGCACGCCCCGCGTGGAATGATAGTAGCCGAGCTTCGTCGAAATGCGCTTCCTGGCCGCGGCGAGCGCGACTCTCATGTCGTTTTCCGTCCACGCGAGCGGCTTGACGCGCCATTCCTGCCCGAACGTGCGGTAGTGCTCGATCGTCGCCTCGTTGCGCTCGCCCATGACGATGTCCTGCATCGAAAAGCCCGCCGCGCCCAGCAGCCACTTGTCGGCGGCGAAAAGCGTCTTCGCCGGCACGTCGCGCTGTGATATCTCCACGGTCCCGTTCACGACGTTCGCGCACAGCACGGCGTGCATCAGCGCCTCTCCGCGCTTGGCCGACGGTAACGCGGAGAGCTTCCAGAACCTCCCGTCAAGAAGCGGAAACGCCGCAACGGAATGGTTGCCGGTCGTCATCGTCATGACGCGCCCCTTCGCCCTGCGCCTCAGCGCGTCCTTGGAGACGACGAGCACGCTCGGGCGCTCGTCGAGATGGCCTCCGATCCCGTCCTCGAATATGTAGGTGTCGTCGCCGACGTCCCACGCCGCAAACGAACGCTCGCGCCCCATAGCAACCGTCTTGACGACGTCAGGACGCCTTGTGCCGTTTCTCCTGATTCGGCCAAGAAACGCGCGGATCGCCTTCATGACGCACCCCCGTGCGCGTGTCCGCATCCGCAATGCCCGCCCCGGCTCTGCTCGTGCGCAATCAGATCCTCGGCCAACGCCCCCGTCGCGTCCAGTCCTGCCTCATCGGCAACGGCTAGCAGGTTCTCAAGCGCAGGAAGCACGAACCGGCCGAACTGCGGCTGGCCCACGGACGCAAGGCGGCCAAACGCCCCAAGCGCCTGGACGAGCCTCTCCACCGCCGCAAACGGCAGCACCTCCGCCACGTCGCCGCGTCCGGACACCTTGCAGTACAGCGCCGCAAGCGCCGTCCTGGACTTTTCGGACAGCTTGACGTACGGATCATAGAGCAGCGACGCGAGGTCGTAGACGGCAGGCCCCCGCCTCATTCCCTGAAAGTCGATTATGCGGAAGTCCGAACCCTTCCAGAGAACGTTGGTGGACTGGAAGTCGCGGTGCACAAGCGCCTCCGGCTCGCGGCACAGCCTATCGGCGACGACCTTGAGCTCCTTCTCTACGGCGTCCGGACAGACCATGGCGTAACGCGTCCCGAGGCAGTGCTCCTTGAAAAGCTCCCTCTCCCAACGCCACAGCGACTCGTCGAACGGCGGCTCCAGTTCAAGACCGGACGCGTCGAGCGCGTTGAACTTGGCTAGGACCTCCACGACGCGCGCGTATTCGTCAACGGACATTTTGCGCTCGCTTCCGGCCCATTCCATGACGAGCGTCTTCATCTCCGGGACGTCCGAAAGCACTTCCGGAACAGGCACTCCCATCCCCTTAAGCCACTTCGCGTGCGAAGCGTATCTGGCGTTCTCGCCGCGCTTCCCGTCGTCGTACACCACCACGACTGCGTCGTCGGTTCTGAAGAAGCAACGGTCGCTGCCTCGCGCGCCTAGGAACTCCACGGAACCCGGAGCGCGCCCAAGGCGGGCGAACGCCTCCTTGAGCTGCGGCAGGTCGCCGAACGCATTGTCGTCGCCGGCGCGGTTCAGGTCTATGTAGGACTGGACGGTTCCAGCGTCCGTCCAAAGCATGCCGCCGGGCATGACGCCGCGCATGAAGCGCCCGTCCATCATCGCCCGCTCGTACGCCTGCACAATGGTGGAGAAGCCGCCCGGCTCGACATACTTGAGAATCTCCGCGCCGAGCAGGGCGACGCCGCAATACGTGTACGTCCCGGGATACCCCGCGTCGGGGCTCTTCCAGCAGGTGACGAGATGCCCGTCGGGCTCGGCCTCTATCGTGCGCGGCCCGTCCTCGCTGATCAGGCACTCGCCTATCGTCTGCGGATCGCCGAGGCCGGAGAAAGGACATCCCTCCAGTCCCTCCACGACGATGTCGCCGTTGACGAGATAGAAGTCGTCGCCGCCAATCCATCCGCGCAGAGGGTTCAGCACGCCGCCTGTTCCGAGAATCTCCGGCTCGTAGGCGGCGCGGCAGCCGTTCTTAGCGCACCATGCCTCGACCTGTTCGTGTAGGTAGTGGCAGTTGACCACGATGTCGTCTACGCCCCAAGAGCGCAGCATTGCGACGACGCGGGCGAGCATCGGCTCGCCCCATACCGGCAGGAGCGGCTTGGGCGCAGCGCATGTGAGAGGCCTGAGACGCGTCCCGAGCCCCGCTGCAAGCACTATAGCCTTCCTCGCCGCCATCTCGTCACCTGAACGTCTGGTGCTGGCGCTGCGTCCTTACCCGCGGCTCCTCCAAGTGAAGCGCATACCACTGGTCTCCCAGCCCGGAGTTGTTGAAATGCGCGACGCGGTTGTTCATGAGCGCTTCGTGGTTGCGCTTCAGCGTGTCGTTGTCGCTGTTCTTTAGAGCCTCGGTCAGCGCCTTGAACGCCTCGTCTACCTTTTCGCGCTTGACGAGTATCCACGTATAGCACGCGGCGAGCAAGGCGTTCTGGTTGTAGCGGAGGCGTCTGGTGCCCTTCTCGTAAACCTTCGTGATCTCCTCGAGCGGCGCGTCAAGCATCTGCATCCGCGCCATCTTCATCGCCGTGAGCGTGGGATCAGCCATGATTACTTTAGGCATGAGCTCGTCGACCTTCTTGAATTCCTTGATCATCCAGTTGAGCTGAACCTGCGCCGTTGCCATTTGGCGGTCGATCATCGGAACCCAGAGACGGTACTTCTTCAGCGACTCCGTCTGGTCGAGGGCCGCCTTGACGAACGCGCGCGTGTCGGCCTCCAGCTCCTTCTGCGCCGCCTGTCTGGACCCCGGCGGCCTCACCTGCCAGCGCTGCATCTTGGTCTGCATCTTCTTCTGCCCCTCGACGAGAATGTCCTGCACACGCGCCATGTCCGCGGTGATGCGCTTCCTCATGAAGTATCCGAAGACGAACTGAAACACGACAAAGGCGAGCAGGCTCGTGCCAATGCTCCAGCCAATGCCCCAGCCGGCGGCAAAGTGCGCCGCCGAGAACGCCCCGCATGCGAGGCCCAACGCTACAATCATTGTAATCATAGTATACATTATATCATATTTCCGGCCCGTGTGGGCGGAAATATGCCGTTGAAAAATGCGCCTTGGCTTTTGGACCTAGGCGATCACAGACTCACCGACGGTTCGCGGTTGCGATGAACACGCCAACGAGGATCAGGACACCGCCGAATACTCCAGACAACGTCAGCGGCTCGCCAAGAAACATAACCGCGAACGCGACGCCCACGATCGGCGTAAAGTAAAGCCCGATCGTCGCCTTAACCATGCCTATCGCCTTGCATGCAAAGTTCCACAGCGCAAAGCTCGCAGCGGACGCAATCAGCCCGAGGAATGCGAAATTCGCCAAGTTGCCGACGGCTGAAAAACGACTGGCGTTCTCCGCCGCTGCAAGCGAAACGCCGAACACGCCGTCCAGGGCACGGGATCCGCACTCCGTCGCGCCCCACAAGGCGAAAGGCGCCATTATGACAAGCGACCATCCGAAAGACTTCCTCATAGCCACAATCGGCTTGACGCCGCGCTCATTCACAATGTCCACGAGGATCGAATAGAATCCCCACGACAGCATGGCGACCAGTGCCATCAGATCCCCTATCGGGCGCACCTGAAGCTCTATCGTGGAACCGACGCTGACCACCGCCACGCCGAATATCGCCACGAGCGATCCTATGACCAGAGACAAGGAAAGCGACCTGTCCTTGAGGACAATCCTCGCAATGACTGCCGTGGCGATCGGCACGAAGGAAACTAGAATCGCCACGTTGCTCGCGTTCGTGTAGTAGACGGCGCAGTTTTCGAGGAACTGGTACAACACGATGCCGGTAAACCCCATTCCGGCGAAAAGCCACTCGCTGCACACGGCAGGTCGGGCGGCCCCCTCCCCCTGTCCGTCGCGCCGCTGAAACCATTCCACGCCCCACAGCGCCGCCCATGCCAGCACAAAGCGGACGATCAATATCTCGAACGCGGAGAACTCCACAAGCAGCGCGCGGGTGCTCGCGAAAGTCACGCTCCAGACGACGATTGCGAACGCCGCCGCGAGATATGCTAGCATGGCGCTTCCGGTTTTAGCCATCGCAAGCACGAATTTTCCGCGTATGTGGGACTGCGCCTTATTTATGACTTGAATTCAGGGGCGATAGGCGTGACGCCTTTCTTCAATATGATGTTGCCATACTTCGCAGTCTCGCCGGAAACCACGACGGCATACGCCTTCTTCGCCCGCTCGTAGAACGCAAAGCGCTCCATTCGCTCGATCGTCCCCGAATATCCGAGCGCCTTGCGGTACTTCTCCTCGACAGACGGATCAAGCACATCGCCCGGCACTGCCGCCATCATCGCGACGGGAGTGGCGTAGGCATCCAGCTCGAACAGCGGTATTATCCCCGCGAGAAGCCTGTCCGCGCCGATTCCGTCAGCGCGGATGACGCGTGGATTGAACGTGTGCCCGGGAAAGTGGGCGTCGGATATGACGATCTCGTCGCCATGTCCCATTTCCGCGAGCGTCTTGAGCAAGTCCGGCGATATCGCCGGCGATATTCCTTTTAGCATTCCTGAACCTTCCTTTCCTGTGGGGCTTTCCTCTGTTTTCTTCGTGGCAAATCCGGCGAGGACGCACGGAGCGGCGGCCGCCGCCGTCGCCCCTGCAACGAACTCACGCCGCGTTATTTCCATATCAATTCCTCGGCCTTTCCGCCGTGCGTCTCGATCCAGGCGAGAAGGACGTTCCAGCTCGCCATCGAACGCGCGTAGTTGTGTCCGCACTCCGGTTCGTTGAAGGGATTGCGCTTGAGGCCGTCGTGCCTGTCTCTCACGGCCTTGACGACCTTCACGGCCTCTGCGTCCATTCCCTGAAACACCATCTCGGCGGCGGCGACGTACTCGAAGCCCGTCATCACCTCGCCGAAGTAGGGGAACGGCGTCTTTAGCCGTCCGCGAGGCCACGCCCCCATCAGCAGGCCCGCCTCGTCGCCCGCGCAGTAGGTGCGCATGTTGTTGAAGTGCCGCGTGAAGTCGGGAAGGAAGTTCCAGCGCATGATCGATTCGCAGGTCTTTCTGAGGTTCTCACGCTTCGCAAGGTCGCCCAGTCCCCAGAGATGCGCCATCTGCTGGCCGACGAGCTGGTCAACAAGACAGCATTTGCCCAGCTGGTACGGCAGCTCCCCGTGCCCTTCCGTTATGCGCTGTTCGTAGTAGTCGCCGTTGAAAAGCTCCTCGTCGATCCTGCGCGTCCCCTTTTCGTAGATGGCGCGGCATTCCCTTTCGAAATCGCAGTCCTTCATCGCTTTTGCCATTTCCTCGGCGGCGCGAAGCGCGCCGAGATACCAGAAGCCCATCTGCGGATTCGGCCCGTAGTAGCTTACGTCCATCGTGTTGTGCTGTTCGCCGTCCATGAGCCCCGACTTGCCGACGTCCCATCCGCCCTTGCGCCATTCCGCGTTCCACCTCCACTTCTCCGCCGGAATCCATGCGAACTCAAGGGCCTTCTTCACCTTCGGCCAGAGCGCGGCGAGCCATTCGTCGTCGCCGCATATCTTCCAGTCGCGGTAGACCTTCATTATGCAGCCCATCTGCCCGTCGGCGGCGACGCCGTTGCCCGGCTTCGTCCCGAGCGGCAGGCGCACGCGGAACTCCATCGCGCCGTTCGCCTTGTTCATGGCGTAGTTGAACTCCACGTCGCGCATCGACCGCGCAAGGTCGGGGAATAGGCATGCCACCGCGTTCTCGTAGTTCCAGACGTGGGTGCAGCTTCCCATGCACGACCCTTCGTGGTCGAACACGCCCTCCCAGCCGAGGAGATGCCCGGACGGAACGCGAAACACCGTCTGCGACTTCAGCACGGCCAGGTTGGATAGGGCCGCTTCCTTTATCTCGGCGGGCGCGTCGAGCGAAAGAACCTTTCGCGTGAAAGCAAGCGACCTCTCCTCCAGATCGCCGAGGCGCGGCACTATCTTCTCCGCCGCGTCCCATGCGTCGGCGTAGTGTCGGGAATACCAGTTGCCGACGATCACCTTCGTGTTGGCCCACGCAGGACGGTTCGGGAAGTTCCACGTGAATGCAAAGCGAAACGCCGCCGTCGCGCCCGCCGGAACCGACTTCTTCACGCAAAGCCCGCCGTGCGGCGCTCCGTCGCCGGACGGACGCGGAGACAGCTCTCCGTCGTCCGAGAAATCGTCCCAGAAGTCGAGGACGGTTCCGCTCCAGCTGTTTGGCGCGAACGCCTCGCGAAAAGTCAGCGCCCCGTCGGCGTCGGGCGTGGACAGCGCGAACGTCCCCCACGCCGGAGAGTTCTTCGCCACGCCGTCAGAAAGGCACATCACGCCGCGAAGCCCCGACCCCTCGCGATAGACGGAGCAGTTGCCCTTCTCTCCGCCCGAGTGCGAAAGGCGGCGGCCGGTGAACCCGGTCGGATTGCCGTCGTTGCCCACGATGTTCCTGACAAACGCCGCGACCGACACCTCAAGCGGCTCGCCGGAAACGTTCTCGACGTCGTATTCCAGCGACGCAACGGGAAGCGAACTCGCCGCGCTGTCGCCCGGCACGAACGGGGAGAAGCCCCTGATCGCGACCTTCACGGGCAAGTCCTTGTCGGCGAGACGCACGACGCCGAACGGAAACGCACCCGCGAACGACGCCTCGCGGAAGCGCGGCAGTCCGCTCTGCGGAGCGCAGTTGCCTTCAGCCGCATACAGTTCCGTCGGATGCAGCGGCCCCGCGAGCATCGTCGTGGATTCGTGCGACGCGCCCTTGACGCGGATTGCGAAAAACGTGCGCGAGACCGCCCCCCGCTCCGACTCGCTCATCGTCTTGTTGGCGCGGTTCATTATCTCCCAATCGACGAGCTCGCCGCGCCCGGAAAGCGACACCGACCCGCACCCAATGCCGCCCATCGGCAGGGCGACGCGCAGAAGATGCTCGCCGTCGAACCGCCGCGCGACCGGCCATTCGTCGGCGATTACTGGATTCATAGACGCCTCCGTAGCGAACACAATAGCGGCGATCAGACTTTTGGCGACATGAAGGCGCATGTCGGCCCCTGACGTCCCTTGAGCCCGTTGGAAAGTCGGTAAAAATGCAATACGCTCCATGCCGCATATTATACTACACCGCTCTGCATTAAGTCAAAGGCAAAAGGCCGTAATACCTTGCGACTTACCCCTAGGGGAACGAAGCCCGTGCCCCTGAGGGTACAAGGCTCGTACCCCTAGGCATGGGAGGCTCGTACCTCCAGGGGGACGGAAGCCGTACCCCTAGGAGCAAGTCGCGAGGTATTTCACACACTCTCTACTAATAGGTTCAAAACGCCCCAATCAGGGACATTTTCACAGTATGCTGCGCACGTCGGACGCCCCGTCCTTCGTTTTGCTTTGTCTCTTTTTCATCTCCTGTCGTCCTTCCTTTTTACGGAAACCGGGCCTTTTTTCACAGTAAATCGCAACCTGTGTATGAAATTTTAAAGTGCGTTTCACCCTTGATTTTATTGGGTGAAGTGCATTTTCGGCCTTCTGGTTTTTCATAGCATTTTTCATTTTTACTGTGTAATGACGCTATAATACTCGCGTGTTTCGGCATAGTGTCGCGCGATAAAAAAACCGAAGCGAAAATAGTTCTTTGACAACTTGAAACAAAAAACCGCCTGACTTGCGGCTGCGAGTCGGGACATCCAAGGAACACACTCATGCTTGACGCAAAAGAAAACGAGAGAGAAGAGAGAGGAAGAGAGAAGATAAAGAAAACACAACAACAACCACCACAACAACAACCACCGCGCGCGCGCGAGGCTGGCATTCCTCTCGATGCAATTCGGCTAGTTCCCAACGCCGTTAATCATGGCATAACACGAATCGGACGTACTCGTCGTATATGCGCGATGCGTCGAACTCGCCCTCCGCGAGACGGCGCGAGGCCGCCTTAGCCTCCGCAAGTCGCGGCAGGAGGCGGCGCACGGATTCCGCTAGGCTCTGCGGATCGCCCACGCGGTAGCTTGCGCCTGCTGCGTACTTGGCGAGGAGCTTGTCGCTCTCCCCGCCGAGCGAACTGACGACGGCCAGACCCGAACGCGTGTAGTCCGCGAACTTGTATGGCACCCCGACGCAGCTCTCCGGCGCCATAGGAACGAGGCCGATGTCGCATGACGCGAGAAGCTCCGCCAGCTCCGCCCCGCCGAGATAGCCGTGGAACGCCACGCGCCCTTGGAACCGCGGGCTGTCCGCGAACTGTCGCAGCGCGGCCTCGCCGTCGCCCTTTCCGGCGATCTCAAGCGTGACGCCATCCAGAAGCAGCACGGCTTCCATCGCCGTCGCGAGGTCGTAGGTTCTGCCGAGGTTGCCGACGTAGGCGATCCGGACGCCGCCAGATGCGCGATGAGAAGCGGACGCCCCGGAGACGCCGCACGACATGTCTATTCCGTGGTAGAAGCGGCGCACGGGGCACTTGCAGCCGTACTTGCGGACGAGTTCCGCATAGTTGTCCGCGACTGTCGTGACGACGTCCGCGCCAAGATAGTTGGCGCGTGCGAGGCGGCGGAGAGGCCACAGCGCCCATCGCGGCGCGACGCGCTCGAACGTCTCGGGCCATGCGTCCATGACGTCCACGACAACCTTCGCCCCGCGCTTCGCCGCCAAACTGCGGACCTCCGCGCCGATTGCAAGCGGCGGAGAGCTGACGACTATCAGACCTGGCGCCGAAGCACGCTCCGCCGCCCTGCGCCAGTTCTTCGCCCAGCGCCAATGCGCCCACAGCCGGGCGAGGCCGACGTTGCGGGAATACGGCGGCTCGTGAACCATCTCGACTTTGACGCCGGATGCGGGGCGGGGCTCACCGCCAATCGTCCGCGCCTTCTTCGTGACGTGGTTGAAGTCCGTGGTCCAGTACACGACTTCGTGACCGGCGCGGACGAATGCATCCGCCATCAGCCAGAAGCGGAGCGGGCGGCTCCCTTCCGCCGGCAACGTGTCAAAGGGGTTTACGATCCAGACGAGCATGTCACGCGGGTGTTGTCGAGTAGTAGGTTCTGCCGTCCATGCCGGAATCCAGGAACGCCTTGAACGGCGCGTTCTTCGCGGTCGGGACGTAATCGACGGGAAGCCTGCGGCCAAGGGCGTCCGAGACATGGCGGTACGCGAAGTGTTCGAGCGTGCGCCCCATAGCGCGGCAGCTCATGACGAAGTCGGTGATGCGCCCTGCGGCGAGGTCGCAGACCACATAGCACACAAGGCCCTGCTCGCCGAACCTGTCGCCGGCGCGGAAGACGAACACGCGCTTCGACTCGTCGGCAAGAAGCGCGGCGAAGTCGTCCGCAGTGCGCCGGATCGTCGTGGCGTTGAACTGGTTGGTCTTGCCTGCCATCTGCGCGAGACGCGGTATGTCGGCTTCGGCGGCCAACGACGGCGCGACCCGCAGTCCGAGGCTGGAGAGGTATTCGCCGGAGTCCTTGAACTCTCGCATCAGCGCCCGCGCAGGCGAAGCGTAGTCCGCAGCCCTGAGGCGGTCCTCCTCGGTCGAGCCCATTGCGGAGAAGAAATACTCCCTGAGCCGCCTGAGCAGCTGACGGGCCTCCGCGCCGTGGCGCGACGAGTCGGCGCCCCAGCCGCGCCACGGCGCGACGGCGACGCCGGGAAGGTGCGCGGCCATCTGCGCCCTCTCGTGCGGATTGTCGTCCACGAACACAACAGAATCCACGCCGACGTTGAGCTCCCTGCACGCCTCGACGAGGTTCCCGGCCTTCGGCGCCCAGTTGATCTTGAGCGCGGCGAAGTCGGAATCCTTCAGCAGCATGTCAGAACGCATGAATGGAGACGCGGGGTCGTTCTTCGAGAGCAGGACTAGGACGACGCCTTCGGAGCGCAGGGCGAGAAGCCCCTTCTGGAACTCGGCGCAGGGAACGAGCGCGTCGCGTCCGTCTTCGCTGAGGATTCCGCGCCAAAGCGTGTTGTCGGCGTCAACGGCGAGAACCTTCCTTGGAGATGCGAGCGCGGCGAACTCCGCCTCGTCAACGAGCGCGTGGATTCCGTCCAGCGAATACGGCATCGAGGCAAGGGTGCGCATACGCTCGTCGTAGAAGCCGTCGACCTCGTCCGCAAGCGCCGCGTCGTGGGCCGTCACGTCAAAGACGAGGTCGGGCGCGAAGCGCCTGAGGCCGGAAGAGGCGTCTAGGACTTCCTGACGCCATGCGCCGAATCCGGCCGGGACGTACACCTCGTGGCCAGCTTCCCGGAAGCTTGGCGCGACGAGCTCAAGTGCGACGTCTCCGGCGAGCGCTACCCTCATGGCTCAGAATCGGTAGGTGACGCCGAGCGAGACAAGATGCGAATAGGAGTTGTGGGTGTGCATCTTGTGGACTTCGTGGTTGTAGGCGTAGTATTCGTCCTTGATGCGCTGCGACTTCGACTCCATGATTATGAGCGCGTACGAGAGGGCGATCTCCCACTTGCCGTCGTCACTCGTCCAGGCGACGCCGGTGCTCACGATGTGGCGGTCGCCGACCGGCAGCATCGTATGCGCGTAGCCAAGCTTGTTGCGGCAGGGATCCCAGTCATAGGTGTAGCCGGCAAGGACCTCCCAGTTCTCCGTCAGGTCGTAGCCTAGTCCAAAGCCCGCCCGGTAGGTGTTGCGCCAGTCAAGCTTGAGTTCGTCGCGGTCCACGCGCTTGGTGACGGGGTTCCAGATGTCGAAGCGGAGGGCGCTCATCTTCGACCACTCGATCCAACTCACGGACGACGCGAGGTGGAATCCGTCGAGCCAGAGCGCGTTGTCCCAGTTGAAGCCTACAGAGACCTGCGCCGGCAGCTGGATCGTCTCGTGCACGTCGTTGCGGTGGTATTCAACGTCCTGACCCTTCCAAGAGGCGTCGCCCTTCAGGCGCGTCTTCACGCGCGAGCGGTACATCACGCCGAGCGAGAAGTCGTCGGTGACGCGGTAGGACGTGCCCGCCGTAAGGCCGATGCCGATGTCGTCTTTATTGTCCGCCTTGATCTTGAGACGGTTTTTCCCTCTAACCGGAGCGTGCATATAACCATGCGACTGCGCCATGTACATGCTGTCGACGAAGCCGAAGTCGCGCATCATCCGCGTCTCGAAGTCGACGAAGGTGAAGCGCGGGCCGATGCCGAACGACCAGTCCTTGGTTATGTCGTAGGAGATGACTGGCTGCAGCGTGTAGCCTTCGAAGGCGGTCTCGGTGGAGTCGTGCTTCAGCTCCCAGTGGTTGTTGTACGCGGAGGCGATTCCAAAGTCCGCGAATCCGCCGAAGCCGAAGTGCAGGTCCCAAGGCAACTCCTGCGTGACGAAGAACGTCGGCACGCCGAGCCAACCGCCGTTCATGCGTGTGTCGTGGCGCTTGTCGACGCGGGCGTCGGCCCGCGGGTTGACGAACGTCATGCCGAGCGTCACGACGGTTCCGGTCAGGGACTGCATCGCACCTGGGTTGTAATAGACAGCCGAAGCGTTTTTCGGGCGTCCGTAGACGTGCCCGCCAAGCGCCGTCGAATGCGCGTCCATCTCGTAGAACCCAAAGCCGGCGGCGAACGCACAGATTCCGAAAAGCGCCACTGAGGACGCGAGAACCAGTTTTTGCTTGCTCATGCTCTCTGACTCCTTGTCGTGTTTTAGTTGAAGAGGAAACTGCGGATCGTCACATGGCCGCGGCGAGCGCACTGCCGAACTCGGAGCACTTGACCTCCGTGGCACCTTCCATCTGTCGGGCGAAGTCGTAGGTCACCGTCTTCGCGGCAATCACTTTGTCCATCGCGGCGATGATCTTGTCGGCGGCCTCAGTCCAGCCCATGTAGCGGAGCATCATCTCGCCGGAGAGGATGAGCGAGCCGGGGTTGACCTTGTCGAGTCCGGCGTACTTGGGCGCGGTGCCGTGCGTCGCCTCGAAGACCGCGACGCCTGTCTGGTAATTGATGTTCGCGCCGGGCGCGATGCCGATTCCGCCCACCGTAGCCGCCAGTGCGTCGGAGACATAGTCGCCGTTCAGGTTCAGCGTCGCGATAACGTCGTACTCGGCAGGGCGCGTCAGTATCTGCTGAAGGAACGCGTCGCAGATGCAGTCCTTGACGACGATCATGCGTCCGGTCTTCGGATTCTTGAACTCGCACCACGGGCCTTTGTCGATGAGCGTCGCTCCGTACTCGCGCTGCGCGAGCTTGTAGCCCCAATCGCGGAACGCGCCCTCGGTGAACTTCTGGATGTTGCCCTTGTGGACGAGCGTAACCGACTTGCGGTCGTTCGCGACCGCATAGTCAAGCGCGGCCTTGACGAGGCGCTCGGTGCCCTCCTGCGACACAGGCTTGATGCCGATCGACGCCGTCTTCGGGAAGCGTATCTTCTTTACGCCCATCTCGCCGAGTAGGAATGCCTTCACCTTCTCGACCTCGGGTGTGCCGTTCATCCACTCGATGCCGGCGTAGATGTCCTCAGTGTTCTCGCGGAAGATCACCATGTCCGTAAGCTCTGGGCGCTTCACGGGAGATGGCACGCCCTTGAACCATCGGACGGGCCTGAGGCACACGTATAGATCGAGCTCCTGGCGCATCGCGACGTTGATGGAACGTATGCCGCCGCCCACTGGCGTCGTGAGCGGACCCTTGATGGAGACGAGGTTCTCGCGGCATGCGTCGAGCGTCGCCTGAGGGAGCCACTCTCCCGTCGCCTTGAACGCCTTCTCTCCGGCGAGAACCTCCTGCCAGTCGATCTTGCGCTTGCCGCCGTATGCCTTTCCCACCGCGGCATTCCAGACGACCATTGCGGCGCGCGTTATATCAGGGCCCGTGCCGTCGCCCTCTATGTATGGAATCGCGGGATTGTCGGGAACTCGCAGCCTCCCGCCGTCCATTGTGATTTTCTGGCTCATGTCTTATAGTATACCAAAATATCGCCGACTCCGCACTCAAATCTCTTTTCCTGCTTGTGCATTCAGCCGCTTGTGGTATAATACATCTTCAATGGCAGAAGAAGAGAAAAAGCCGACGGATGGGAAAAGGCGCAGATGGCCGAAGATCCTCGCGTGGATCATCGCCGGAACACTCGCGGTGACGCTCGCAGTTCTTGCGGCGCTCGTCGCGCTCGCTCCGACGATATTGACCTCAATCGACTATCCCGAGTACGTCTACGACCTGACGGGGTCACTCCCCGAAAACGTGCGCGGGCTCTTCTCCAACCGCACCGCTCGGATCAAGGTGCGGCTGATGAAGCACCATGCGTGGGATCTCGTCGCCTTAGGCAAAGGGAAAATCCTAGACTGGCCATTCTCGTTCGACGCACGGCTCAACTACTCGCTCTTCGGACTGTCCGCCGACGGCTCGGCGCACATTCGGATGGACGACGCGGGCACGCGGGCCGACGCGACGTTCTCGGCGTCGGCGACAGGCGGATGGGCCGTGGACGTGTCGCTGCCTGAGACCGAAGTCGGCAGCGACGACGCGTTCCTCGGCGACGCGGCGCGGCGCTTCGCGTCCCTATCGCCTGACGTGTCCAACCTCGTCTTCTCCGGAAAGATGAGGCTTTCAGCAAGCGCCGCGACTACGAACGGGCTCCCGGTGCCTACATGGAACGCGGACGCCTGGGTGCAGGGTCTGGACCTCTCGCTCACGAGCGGAGAGACGCCGGTTTCGATGGACGGATTCAAGATGCACGCCGGCGCTTCCGGAATCGGATCGCACATGGACGTCAAGCCGACGTTCCCGAGGGCGTCCTGCGTTGAGGCCGCAGGATTCGTGCTGTCCAACGTGTTTGCGTCCGTCAGGGCGACCGAGACGGCGTATCTTGTGACGGAGGCCGGGGCCGACGTGTGCGGAGGCAAGGCGCGGATCTACTCGCTCTTCCTCATGCCGGAGCGCCTCGACGCGGGCTTCACGCTCTTCCTAGATGACATCGACGCAGGGCTGGCGCTCCAAAGCATCGCGGAGTTCAACGGAACGGCGACGGGACGGCTACGCGGCAAGATACCCATGCGGCTCAAAGGAGGCTCGGAGCTTGTCTTCGGGGACGCATACCTCCACTCCATCCCGGGAGAGACAGGGACGATCCGCATCGCCGATGCGGATCCCAGAATGCGGATACTAACACTCTCCGGACTCCCGGAAGACGAGCGCGCCAACATCGCCAAGGCCATGCGCAATCTCACGTACAAGGTGCTGAACATCAACCTGCGCAAAGAGTCAGAGGACGAGCACGCTCTGAGCTACAAGCTCGAAGGCTCCGCGACAAGCGGCGAGACGACAGTCCCCGTCTCGTTCGAGATTACGCTGCGCGGGCCGATGCAGACAGTTGTAAACACAGGCATTCGTGCCGCAAGAAGGAGATGACGAAATGAACAAGACAACCATGGCTGCGCTTGCAGCGGCTGCGGCGGTGACGACGGCTGGGTGCATCAGCGTCAAAACCGAAAGCGAGATAAAGCCAATCCACATCACGATGGACGTGAATCTCAAGGTCGACCGCGAGCTGGACAAGGCGTTCGCGGACGAAAACAAGCCGAAGCCGCAGGGCAACTTCAAGGAGGTCAAGGCAGTCCTCGACCGCCAGGCCGCCGGAATAACGAACAAGGCCATGCTGGAGGCCCGCGACGGCGCGACAGACGACGATAAGATACTCATCGCCGAGGAAAACATGAAGCGCCTGAAGCGCTTCGAGGAAATCGCAAAGTCAAGCGGCGTCTCGGTCGAAGCTGTGCAGAAGCGCCGTGCCGTGCAGATGCGCGAGAAGATTCCTGCGGGCAGCGGAGTCTGGTATCAGGACGACGCCGGCACCTGGCTGAAGAAGTGACGCCCGCTCACGGGGCGACGACCAATCCGGCTGATTCCTCGCATCCAAGCGCAAGGTTCATGTTCTGTATTGCCGCGCCGGAGGCGCCCTTGCCCAGGTTGTCGAAACGGGATACGAGTATCAGCCGCTCGTCGCATCCGAATGCCGACACATCCATGTCGTCGCGCCCCGAAAGCGCCGCAGAGGACAGAAAGCCCCCTTCCGAAGGATCTTCGGCGTAGCGGACGAGCCCTCCCCGGCAATAGCATTCGCGGTAGCACTCCCTTATCGCGGCGAGGCCGCCCTTGACCTGGTCCGCAAAAAGCTGCACCGTCACCTCCATGCCGCTCAAGTGCGGGACGACTATGGGCGAAAAGACGGGCGCACGGGCGAGTCCGCAAACCTTGACCATCTCGGGCAGATGCTTGTGCGTCTGTCCGAGCGCGTATTGGCGGCCGCCTAGATGCATTGCGTCCGGCGTCTGCCCGGACTCATACTCCGCAATCATCTTCTTGCCGCCGCCCGAATAGCCGGTGAGCGAGAAAGCGCAGAGCGGGGCGTCCGCCTGGAGGATTCCGGCACGGACAAGTGGTTCGACCAGAGCAACGAATCCGCTCGCATGACAGCCCGGATTGGCTATGCGCCTGGACGCGGCTATGCGCTCACGACGCCCGGCGAGCTCTGGGAAGCCATACTCCCATCCGTCCGCAGTGCGGTGCGCGGTAGACGTATCGATGACAACCGTCGAAGGGCTTTCGACCATCTGGACGGCTTCGATCGCCGCCGCGTCCGGGAGGCAAAGGAAAGCGACGTCGGCGCCGTTGAGCGCGTCCCTGCGAGCGGACGGATCCTTGCGGGTCTCCTCCGGAAGAACGACCATCTCCAGGTCTCTGCGCGCAGACAGTCGCTCGCGTATGCGAAGACCTGTGGTGCCGGCCGAGCCGTCGATGAAAACGCGCTTCATGCCAAGATCGCCTCCGGCTATCAATCGTCGTCTGTAAGCTCTTCGTTCTCAACGACGGCGGAAGGCTTGGCGTCGGTGGCCGGCTTGCCGTCGGCGGCGAGAGCGTCCTCCGCCTTGATCGGATTGTCGCCGTCGCCATGTCCACGCCGCTTGGTCGGGCTGTACCCGTAGCCGTATCCGTATCCATACCCGTAGCCATACCCATAGCCATATTTGTAGCCGTATCCATAGCGGTGGTGGCTGGCGGGCGCGAAGGCCGAGGCGTTGGATATCTCGACGTCGTTGACGATGACGCCGAGGATGTTCGCGCCAGCCTCGGTAAGGCTCCTGGAGCAGTACTGAATCGGCTTGAAGTGGGTGCGGTCAGGGCAGCACATGATGAGGACCGAGTCGACCATGACGGCGAGCGAAACGACGTCGCCTACGATTCCGTACGGCGGCGAGTCGATTACGACGCGGTCGTAGTTCGCCCGCGCCCAGGAGAAGAACTCCGGTATGACGCTGGAGCCGAAAATCGTCGCAGGCGACACGCCGTCCGGCGGCAGGGAGCAGATCACGTCTAGACCTTCGACAGATGTCTTGTTAACCAGCTTCGAGAAATCCGGCACCGTGCTACCGGACTTTTGTAACGTATGCGAGAAGCTCCTATCCTCCTGTAGCTCCAGACCCCAGATGCGGGCGAGACGCGGACGCCGGAGGTCGAAGTCCACATGCAGCACCTTTCGGCCGGCCTGCGCATAGGAGATGGCTATGGACGTAGAGGTGATGGTCTTGCCTTCGCCCGGCTGCGTGGAGATCACCA
>Ga0310690_10004237_pt1 | contig 20571 bp, 18 predicted proteins | sample AusTroGonzalo_MG_2_FD_207661 | JGI IMG/M metagenome (GOLD analysis project Ga0310690, IMG submission 207661) | Bovine rumen microbial communities from tropical cattle in Woodstock, Queensland, Australia - Gonzalo_04 (v2) (version 2) | ecosystem: Host-associated > Mammals > Digestive system >...
CCTCGCTGGTGGTACTCAGCATTGCTTTCTATTTCATTCCCTGCACGCCAAGCGGTTATTGGACGATGCTGGTCTTCCAGGTGCTCATCTCCATCCTGACGGGTATCATGTCGCCTCTTGTGTGGTCGATGTATGCCGACGTCAGCGACTATGCCGAGCTTGAATTCCATACGGCGTCCACAGGTCTTATCTTCTCGTCGTCGTCAATGGCACAGAAGTTTGGTGGTGCCATCGGTGGTGCTGCTGTGCTGTGGCTGCTCGATTCTTTCGGCTATATCACCGATGCCGAACAGCTGGCAGCTGGAGTTGCCCAGCCTGAAGATGCACTGAGCTGTCTGCGCTGGCTCATGAGCTTCATACCTGCTGTGGTTGCTCTCACCTCTATGTGCATTGTCTGGTTCTATCCGCTCACCACCGAGCGTATCAACCACATTAATGCCGAGCTGAAGAAGATTCGAAACTTCTCATACGATGAAGATGACCAACAATCAAACGATTAAAACCATGGTCAATGAGATGCAGGATGTTGTCGAGAACAACATCCTGCGTTTCTGGTTGGACCGCATGCAGGACCACGAGAACGGTGGATTCTATGGTCGCATCGATGCCAACGGCGTGCTCCACAAGGATGCCGAGAAGGGAGCCATCCTCAATGCCCGCATCCTTTGGTCGTTCTCCGCGGCTTATCGCGTTCTAGGAAATCAAGAATACCTAGAAGCATCTAGGAGAGCCTATGATTATTTCATCGACCACTTCATCGATCCAGACTACGGCGGCGTCTATTGGAGTGTCGACTACAAGGGTCGCCCCCTCGATACCAAGAAGCAGTTCTATGCCATCGGTTTTGCCATCTATGGCCTGACGGAATATGCCCGTGCCACGGGCGACCGCGAGGCCCTCGACTATGCGCTCTCGCTTTATGAGTGTGTCGAGGAACACGCCTTCGACCGTGAACACAATGGCTACATCGAGGCTTGTACCCGCGAATGGGGCGAGATGGCCGATATGCGCCTGTCGGAACTCGACGCCAACTACCCCAAGTCACAGAACACCCATCTGCACATCATCGAACCCTACACGAACCTCTACCGTTGTATTCGCGAGATGCAGGCGGCAACCACCTGCAACTATGTTCCGGTGTTAGGCTCCGTACTGCCTATCGACGTCGTCGTGCCGATGGAGACGCTGGCCCGCATCGAGGCTTCGCTGCGCAACCTCATCCACATCTTCACCGACTTCATTCTGAACCCCGAGACTCATCACCTCGATCTCTTCTTCGAGATGGACTGGACACGTGGTGCGGGTCATCTCGAGAGCTACGGACACGACATCGAGTGCTCGTGGCTTATGCACGAGACGGCACTCGTCCTCGGCGACCAGCAGGTGCTTCGAAAAGTCGAACAGGTGGTTCGCGAGGTGGCAAAGGCCAGCGAGAAGGGACTGCGTCCCGACGGCTCGATGATTCACGAGGCGAATCTTGATACTGGCTATGCCGACGACGACCTCCACTGGTGGGTACAGGCTGAAAATGTTGTGGGGTGGCTCAACCTCTACCAACATTTCGGCGATGAGGATGCCCTTCAGAAAGGCCTGCATTGTTGGGAGTACATCAAGGCGCAAATCATTGACTATGAGCATGGTGAGTGGTATTGGAGCCGTCATGCCGACGGCACGCTGAATACCGTCGACGACAAGGCGGGTTTCTGGAAGTGTCCCTACCACAATAGCCGTATGTGTCTCGAAATCATTGAAAGATTTGGTGGTGTGGGAGAAAATTCGTAACTTTGCACCTCAAACGGATTAAACAGTAACAATTTATATGCAACAGAAGATTATTATCCTCGATTTCGGCTCGCAGACGACGCAGCTCATTGGCCGTCGTGTTCGTGAGTTGGACACCTTCTGCGAAATCATGCCCTACAACAAATTCCCCAAGGACGATCCTTCCGTCATCGGCGTCATTCTGAGCGGTTCACCCTACTCAGTACACGATCCCGAGGCCTTCAAGGTTGACCTCAGTCAGTTTGTCGGCCGTCTGCCGGTATTGGGCATCTGCTATGGGGCGCAGTTCATTTCGCACACCCTCGGCGGCCGTGTCGAGAAAGCCGACTCGCGTGAGTACGGTCGTGCCAACCTCCAGACCGTCGACACCACGAATCCGCTGTTCCGTGGCTTCGAGCAGCACTCGCAGGTATGGATGTCGCATGGCGATACCATCACCGCCATCCCTGACGATTTCAAAGTCATCGGTTCGACCAAGGATGTTATCAACGCCGCTTTTGCTTCAACGAAGCAGCCTGTTTGGGCCGTACAGTTCCATCCGGAAGTGTTCCATACATCACAAGGCAAGACGCTCCTGAAGAACTTTGTTGTCGACATCTGCGGTTCCCGTCAGGAATGGAGTGCCGCATCGTTTGTCGACTCTACCGTTGCCGAGCTGAAAGCACAGGTGGGCAATGACCGCGTCATTCTCGGTCTCTCCGGTGGTGTCGACTCTTCTGTGGCTGCTGTCTTACTGAACAAGGCTATCGGCAAGAACCTCACCTGTATCTTCGTCGATCACGGCATGCTGCGCAAGAACGAGTTCCAGCAGGTCATGAAGGACTACGAGGTGCTGGGTCTGAACGTGATTGGCGTCGATGCCAGCGAGAAGTTCTTTGGCGATCTGGCCGGCGTTACTGATCCTGAGCAGAAACGTAAGATCATCGGTCGCGACTTCGTCGAGGTGTTCAATGCCGAGGCTAAGAAGATTACCGATGCCCGTTGGCTCGCTCAGGGCACCATCTACCCCGACCGTATCGAGTCGCTGAACATCACCGGAAAGGTCATCAAGAGCCACCATAACGTAGGCGGTCTGCCCAAGGAGATGCACCTGCAGCTCTGCGAGCCGCTGAAGTGGCTGTTCAAGGACGAGGTCCGTCGTGTGGGCCGTCAGCTGGGTATGCCCGAACACCTCATCACGCGCCATCCCTTCCCCGGTCCCGGTCTTGCCGTTCGTATCCTCGGTGATATCACCCCCGAAAAGGTGCGTATCCTGCAGGATGCCGACGATATCTATATCCGCGGCCTGCGCGACTATAAGGTGAAACTCTCTGGTGAAGAGGCCCGCAAAGTCCTCGCTGCCGGCATTCCTGCCCAGATGCAGGATGGCGAGATCGAGGTCTCGCTCTACGACCAGATCTGGCAGGCTGGTGCCATCCTCCTCTCCACCGTCCGCAGCGTCGGTGTCATGGGCGACGAGCGCACCTACGAGCACCCTGTGGCTCTGCGTGCCGTCACCTCCACCGATGCCATGACTGCCGACTGGGCCCATCTGCCTTACGACTTCATGGCGAAGGTCTCCAACGAGATTATTAATAAGGTTCGTGGCGTCAACCGTGTCTGCTACGACATCTCGTCAAAACCACCCGCAACGATCGAGTGGGAGTGACCCCACAAAGGGTTGCCCCTTCGTGTGAAAACATAAGAAAAGCCTCGCCAGTTGGCGGGGCTTTTTCTTGTTCCTTCTATCTTTTGGGGCGGGGGATGTTCTCTTCAACCCAATCGCAGCTTGTAATGGTGTATTTGTCGCCGCCGATTCGGTCGAAGTCACTATAGAAAACTCCTTGGTAGACCTCGGGAAAATAATTGCCAATAAGCTGTCGCATGTACATATTGATGGTCAGAAAGGAGTACTCCGAGAAATCTCTCTGCTTGGAGTATGCTATCAGGAATGTCCGGTAATAGGGCGAGTTTTCCTCTGAGAATGTTTCTACTTCATCGATTGACAGACGGCCTTTGTAGATACCGGCAGACTTTGCGTTCCAGTCGAACTCCTCAGGGTAATCAATGATTTTCAGTTCTTTGTATTTACCCCTGTTGATCAGTTCGGCTTTGTAGTCCGACAGGTTCCTCTTAGAGTGAGGGGGAATGGCAATGAATCGCTTCGATGTTTCGTCATAGTCTCTGTCGGGGTCGAAATAGCGGTATCGTTTGCCGTTATTGTAAACCCTGAAACAATAGTGCTTGTCGATGTATAGGGTGTCGTTGGTCTTGTTCTTGATTTCCAGGAAATACAAGCGGTTGTCCTGGTCGTTGATAACCGCGTCTTGAACCCATCGCTTGACCACGTTTACCTCAGCCTCTTCGGTCGACATCACCGAATTGGCTCTCACGCCGAACACAGCCGTATAGCCCATCGAGGCCCCTGGGTAGAATCTGGGTTTGTGGCGATAGCGATTATAGCGCTTGATAACCTTCTGGTTGTCCTTGTCAGCTCCCAGATATACCAGCTTCTTTGCATACGAAGGTGCAGCCATGGCCGCAACCATGAGGAGCAGTAGGATTTTGAGGCTGATTCTGTTCATCGTTATTGCTGTTTAATATACATTCTCGCTGCAAATGTACAAATTTCTTGGTACTGCCGATAGGGGAAAATGCCTAAAAGATGATAGGGAAATTCCTATTTTTGCCCAGACGATAAAAAAAAAAAAAGAGCCACCCTCAGACGTGAAGGTGGCCCTGATTCAAAGGTTGAAACTCAACGGTATGACCAGCTTGAATGTGACGTTGCGCCCCATGTTGTAGACGCCCTGCCTTCCGGTCACCTGATTGACGTCGGTGTATTTCAGTCGGCTCAGGTGGTTCTGGTAAGCGCGGTTCAGCAGGTTGTCGGCGGTGACATAGAACTCGGCCACCTTCTTGTGATTCAGCAGGATGTCGGTGCCTGCCGACACGTTCACCAGCGTATAGCTGGGCGTCGGTGTCTCGGTGTCATCGGCGCTGTAGATGTGGCTCTGACGCAGGTAGCACTCGATGCCGGCCGACAGGTAGACGTTGTTGAGCGACAGGCCGTTGGTGCGTGGTGCGTGGTGCATGGCCTCTGGTGAGTGGTGATGGCCTATCGTGGTGTGCGAGTGGTGCATCAGTTCCCACTTCACATCCGACGTCCAGCGTGGTGCGGGAGTGTAGGGCAGGTATTTGATGTGCTCGTCCGACTGGTGCAGCTGGCGGGCGTCGACGTAGGAGAAAGTGTTCTCGAAGTGCAGCGAGTGGATGGGGTGCACGTCGATGCCGGCCTCGAAGCCCAGCAGACGGGCGTCGCCCTGCGTGTAGGCGTAGGTCATGTAACCCTCTTCCATCACTGTAGGAATGCGGTGGGCGAAGATGTAGTTGTCGATGCGGTTGGCAAAGAGGGCCAGCTGTGCCGACACATACTGCGACGTGAAGTCGATGCCCAGGTCGGCCTGCAGGCTGTATTCCGCCTTCAGGTCGCGATTGCCGATCTCGTAGCGCTGTGAGCCTTCGTGAATGCCGTTCGAGGCCAGCTCGCTGAGGTTGGGAGTGCGGAATCCGCGAGCCACGTTGAGGCGCATGTTCAGGTGGTCGCTGACGTTCCATACGGCGCCGATGCTTCCCGTCACACCGTTGAAGTGGCGTCTGAAGTCAACGAAGCGCGCCTCGTCGTCCTCCATCAGTTCGTCGCCGTGCAAGTGGCGGTGGTCAAAGCGCAGGCCGCCGTTCAGCGTCCAGCGGTCGAACTGCTTGCTGGCAGTGGCATAGAGCCCGAAGTCGAAGAGACGGTATTCGGGGATGAGGGCCTCCTCGCCCTTGTTCAGCGACTGCTGGTACATGCCGCCGATGCCTGCCGACAGTTTCCAGCCGTTCCATTCGTGTGTCAGATAGCGTACATCATAGGTCAGCGTGTGCAGCTTGAAATAGGCCTCGTATTCGTCCATGCTCTCCTCGAACTCCTGACGGCGGTTTTGCTGGTAGCCCACGATGGCTTTCAGCATGCCTGAAGGCAGGTTCACGGCATTGTCCCATACCAGCTTGTAGTGCTTCACCTGCTGGAAGGGTAGGGACTTCCCATAGCCGTGGTCCGTGAACCCTTCGCCACCTTCCAGCTCGCCGCTCTCCTCGTCGCGCTCGCCCTCGATAATGCTGGGCGTCAGGTGGTAGACCGAGCCGGTGAGCCACGAGTGGCCCCATTGTTTCTGCAGGCCGAGCATCAGGCGTCCGGCACGCTCCCGAAACTGTGAACCGGGCACGTAGCCGTCGTATTTGTTCTTATAGGCGTGGGCCATCTTCTGACTGAAACGGCCGTCCCAGACAAAGCCCTTCTGGTTGCCGCCAAACGACAGCGAATAGCCGAACAGTCCGTTGTTTGTCTGATACTCCGTGCCGGCATTGACGCGCATGGTGCCTTCGGCGGCAACGGGCTGACTGTGCAGGATGACGACACCCGCCATCGCGTCCGAGCCATACATCAGCGACGCCGGGCCCTTCAGAATCTCGACGGAGTTGACGGCACCGCCGTCCACCTCCACGCCGTGCTCGTCGCCCCACTGCTGACCTTCCTGACGGACACCCTCACTCATCACTACCACGCGGTTGTAGCCCAATCCGCGGATAATGGGTTTCGATATGCCGCCGCCTGTCGTCAGCTGGGCCATGCCAGGCTGGTGTGCGATGGCGTCGATGACATTTGTCGAGGCCGTCGAGCGCAGTTCCTGCGGACGGATGATGCTGATGGGCGCTGTGGCGTTCTTCAGCTTGGTGTCGCCTGTGACGCCCGTTACGACTAATTCGTTCAATTTCAGATGGCGGAAGAACACGTCGGTCGAGTCTTCCTGATGATGATGTTGTTGATTGGTGTTGGTTTGGGCTGCCACCGTCGTGCATACACACAACAGTAGCAGCATGATATAATGCTTTTTCATTTTTATGTTACCCTTTTTTTAAATTAATGTTTAGTGTTTAATGTAAAAAAGGGTAGGCGGGTGGGCCGCGTGTGACGGTGACGCCCAAGGCCTGCTTGCAGATGTGTTCGCGGCATTGGGCATGTGTCAGCCTGACAATGGTAGTGAATAAGGTTACGGCTGCGAGGCAGGCAGCCACTGCCATCGGCAATGTCAGAAACTGACACAGCAGACAGTTGTCCAGCGACAGTGTCTGTTGGCCCAGATGACCGCCACAGTGGTGATGTACACACTCCGTGCATAAATCGTCGGCAGACTGCTCGTAACCGTGAATGTGAAGCGACGACAAAAGCAGCATTGGCACAAACACTGCCAATAGCAACCATGAGGCCATATTTCTTTTCCTTCTCACGTTCACGGCCGCAAAGGTACAACAAAAAATCGGACCGACCATACATCAGCCCGATTATTTAAACCTTTTTTATCTTTTTACTTTTTTCCACTTAGTGGTCGTCGCCGCCGGGCAGGTCATCGCCACCACCATTGTCGCCTCCAGTGTTCGAACCGCCATCGTTCGGAGTGTTGCCGCCAGTGTTGTTGCCAGTATTACCTGAAGGCGTTGCAATATTAACTGCACTGCCATTCAGGAAGCGTTCCTAACCTACGGGGTAGGTCGAGATGGCCTGCGCAAATGTGGGGGGGGCTTCGGTAACATCGAACTGGGCATAGCTACGGAGCCAGTTGCCGTTTACCTTACGCGAGGTAATGGCTGCCATGTAGGTGCTGTCGGCTGTTGCAGTTGTCACAAACTCGGACGACATACGAACAGTGACCTTCAACGTGTTAGAAGTGAAGGCGGGCGTGGCTGCCGCTGCATCACCGGTGACAGCGATAGCAAATGACTCCAGCACGGTGGCTCCACTCATATAACCCCTACGGCAAACAGGCTCCCTTCGTCTGCATAGAACCTTGGTACGGTATTGGCGACCCCAGGGATTTCAAGGGCGAATTTAAGGACAAACCCTTGATGAACCATCTGCAGCCTGGGGCCTCATTCATGAGCAGATATACTATCACGATCAGGTGAGGATCACAGGTCTTATGGTGGGGTAGAGGCAACTAACCCTTCATGGAAAGGGAGATGCGGTGACGGCGTAGGTCGACGGCAATGACGCGGACACGGACGTGCTGGTGGAGGTGTACGACCTTGGTAGGATCAGAGACGTATTTGTCGGCGAGCTGGGAGACGTGGACGAGCCCGTCTTGATGGACGCCGATGTCGACGAAGGCTCCAAAATTCGTAATATTTGTCACAATACCAGGAAGTTCCATTCCTTCGTGCAAGTCTTCGATAGTTTGCACGCGGGGGTCGAACTCGAAGGTCTCAATCTGTTCGCGTGGGTCACGGCCGGGCTTCTCCAACTCGTTCATAATGTCGGTGAGGGTAGGGAGTCCGACGTCGGCAGTGACATAGCGACGGATGTCTATCTGTTCGCGCGTACCTTTATTATTTATCAGGTCGGCGACGGAACAATTCTGATCTTTGGCCATCTGTTCAACGACATGATAGCTCTCGGGATGAACGGCGCTGTTGTCGAGGGGATTCTTGGCATCGGGGATGCGCAGGAATCCGGCACACTGCTGGTAGGCGGCCGGACCGAGGCGCTGCACCTTCTTCAGTTGTGCACGACTGGTGAAGGCACCATTCTGGTGTCGGTAGTCGACGATATTCTGTGCCAGCACGGGGCCCAGTCCGCTGACGTAGGTGAGCAGGTGCTGAGAGGCGGTGTTGAGGTTGACACCGACGAGGTTGACACAGCTCTCGACGGTCTGGTCGAGGGAGTGCTTGAGCTTGGTCTGGTCGACGTCGTGCTGATACTGTCCGACACCAATGCTCTTGGGGTCGATCTTGACGAGTTCGGCCAAGGGGTCCATCAGTCGGCGCCCAATGCTGACGGCTCCGCGGACGGTGACATCCTCGTCGGGGAATTCGTCGCGGGCCACTTTTGAGGCACTATAGACGGAGGCGCCGTCTTCGCTGACGACGAAAACGGAGGGGGCTTTAGTATCACTAGTAGGACTAGACAGACAGTCGGTGATGAAGTCCTTGGTTTCGCGGCTGGCGGTGCCGTTGCCAATGGCGATGGCTTCAATCTGGTAGTCCTTGATCATCTGCAGGACGTGCATGGTGGCCTGCATGCGATGGTTGACAGGCGGATGCGGGAAGATGGCCTCGTGATGCAACAACGAGCCTTGGGCATCGAGGCATACCACTTTACAGCCTGTGCGGAATCCCGGGTCGACACCCATGACGCGCTTCTGACCCAGCGGTGCCGAGAGCAAGAGCTGGCGCAGGTTCTGTGTGAACACGTTGATGGCCTCCTCGTCGGCCCGTTCCTTGCTGAGATTCATAAACTCGGTCTCGATGGAGGGCAGGAGCAGGCGTTTGTATCCATCCTCGACGGCTTCGGCAACGAGGCGTTGGCAGGCCTTGCTCGTGGCGGTTGGATTTAGCCAGTTGCGCTGCAAGCGGCGCACGGCTTCGTCGTCGTCGATGGTTAGGGAGACGCGAAGTATGCCCTCGCTCTCTCCACGGCGCATAGCCAGCAGACGGTGGGAAGAACAACGCTTCAACGGTTCTTCCCAATCGAAGTAATCGCTGTATTTCTGGGCTTCGTCGGAATCTTTCTTGCCTTTGACTACGCGTGACTCGATGAATGCCTCGCGACGGAAGGCGGCACGGATCTGGTTGCGGCTGCGCTCGTCCTCGCTGACTTGTTCGGCAATGATGTCCTGGGCGCCGCGGAGGCAATCCGCGACGGCCAAACCGTCGCGCACAAAGCGTGCAGCAGTACGCTTGGGGTCAGGGTCGCGTTGCTGAAGGAGAATTTGGGCCAATGGTTCCAGTCCCTGTTCGCGGGCCACCTGGGCTCGCGTGCGGCGTTTGGGCTTGTAGGGCAGGTAGATGTCCTCAAGGGTGGTGAGGTCCCAACAGTCGTCGATGCGTTGACGGAGTTCGGGCGTCATCTTCTCTTGTTCGGTGATGGTCTTAACGATGGTCTCCTTGCGCTTGGCAATTTCCTGCAAGCGTTCGTTGCGGTCGCTGATAGCTGTAATCTGCAGTTCGTCGAGACCGCCCGTGCGTTCTTTACGATAGCGCGAAATGAAGGGTATGGTACAACCCTCGGCGAGTAGCTTGAGAGTGTTTTCTACGCCGTGTTCCGGCAGGTGCAGCTCGGAGGAGATGAGCTGAGTGAATATCTTGAGGTGTTCCATCTTCGTTTTTGGTTATCTGCCTGCAAAATTAAGCATTTTTTTCGGAATAGACAAATAAACATGGGGCGGAGTTTGGATTAATCGAAATTTTGCACTACCTTTGTACGTCGAAAACAACAAGATGAGAATCGCATGGAGAAAAGTGATCTGAGAATCGTGTTTATGGGTACGCCGGAGTTTGCCGTAGAGACGTTGCGTGCGCTGGTGGAGAACGGATATAACGTGGTGGCTGTGGTGACCCAGCCCGACAAGCCTGTGGGCCGTCACCAAACAGAGATGCAGCCTTCGGAGGTGAAGAAATATGCGCTGGAAAAGGGACTGCCCGTATTGCAACCCGAGAAGATGAAAGACCCGGCGTTTGTGGAACAGTTGCGGTCGTACCAGGCCAACCTGCAGGTGGTGGTGGCGTTCAGGATGTTGCCCGAAGTAGTGTGGGCTATGCCGGAGTACGGCACGTTCAATGTCCATGCAGCCCTATTGCCCCAGTATCGCGGAGCGGCACCCATCAACTGGGCTGTCATCAACGGTGAGACTGAGACGGGTGTGACGACGTTCTTCCTGGACCACGATATCGACACGGGACGCATCATTCAGAAGAAGACGTTTGCTATTCCTGATGATGCCGATGTGGAGTATGTGTACGACGGATTGATGAAGCTGGGTGCTGAACTTTGTTTGGAAACACTGGAGACGATCGTTGCTGCTGACGGGCATCCTGAGACGGTTTCACAAGATGAAAGTTTAAAGTTGAAAGATGAAAGTTTGAAGGCGGCGCCGAAGATTTTCAAGGAAACGTGTGAGATAGACTGGACGAAAACCGCCAAACAAGTGTATGACTTTGTGCGCGGCCTGAGTCCCGTGCCAGGTGCCTGGACCACGCTGGTGAGTCCCGACGACAAGGAAACGGTGCTGAAGATTTATAAGGCCCGCAAGACAGGCAGGAAAGGGCAGGGAATCGGTACGCTAAATGTGGAAGGTAAGTCGCTGCTTGTGTCGGCTCAGGACGAGTGGCTGGAACTGATGGAAGTACAGTTGGCAGGCAAGAAACGTATGTCGGCACGTGACTTCCTGAACGGCATGAAGGCCCTGGAAACGTATCGAGTGAAATAATTTTGTGGTTTTGAATAATAAATGAGAAAGTGCTGCGTTATATTAATGTATAACAACTTAAATTAGATTTGCCTATGCAGCATTTTACTCAAGAAGACTTTCAGCCACACCCCGCTACCATTCTGTTTCTGAAGCAGTTTGCGCGTATGTGTAATTCAAAAAAACAAGAGAATAATGGCTACAATGGTTTCTCCGTCGCTACTTGCAGCTGACTTCCTGCATCTGGATAGCGAATTGGAAATGATTAACCGCAGTGAGGCCGACTGGCTTCATCTGGACGTGATGGATGGGGTCTTCGTTCCCAACATTTCTTTTGGATTCCCTGTGCTTGAGGCTGTTGCCAAGAAGTGCAAGAAACCCTTGGACGTCCACTACATGATTGTACATCCTGAGCACTACATCGAGCAAACCCGCAAGTTGGGTGCAATGATGATGAATGTGCATGTGGAGGCGTGTACCCATTTGCACCGTACCGTTCAGGAGATTCATCAAGCTGGCATGAAGGCAGGTGTGACGCTGAATCCTGCATCTCCTGTGTCGTTGCTGGAGGATATCATCTGTGATGTGGACATGGTGCTGTTGATGAGTGTGAACCCTGGCTTTGGCGGACAAAAGTTTATTGAGAACACAATTGCGAAAGTGAAGCGCTTGAAAAAACTCATTGTCGACAGCGGTTCAAAGGCACTGATTGAGGTGGACGGCGGCGTACAAAGCGATACGGCTCCCCGTTTGGTGGAAGCCGGCGTCGACGTGCTGGTAGCAGGTAGCTATGTCTTTGCAAGCGAGAATCCGGAAGAGCGGATTCGCGAATTGCATAGTCTTTGACTAGGTGATTCTAGATGATTTTATACTTCCAGTGTCAGCTGGATTCCATGTTGCTTGGCCATGCGACGCATGTTGATGAGTGCGTAGCGCATGCGGCCGAGCGATGTGTTGATGCTGACACCCGTGGTTTCGGCAATCTCCTTGAACGACAATTCCTGATAGAAACGCATATAGACCACCTCGCGCTGGGGCGCAGGCAGGGAGTCCATGATATGACGCACATCGCGAAGCACCTGGGCATTGACGAATTCGTTCTCACGGTTGATATCCATGATGTTGTCGCTTTTCAGCTTGGTCAGGTCGTTGCCGGCTGTCGGCTCAATGACGTGAAGGCTCTTCTGTTCGCGGAAGGTGTCCATAATGACATTATGGGCAATGCGATAAAGCCAGAACGAGAACTTGCCGGAATCGGTGTACTTGCCTTCCTGCAGTCTGGTGATCACCTTGACGAATGTCTCTTGAAACACATCGTTAGCCCGCTCGGGGTCACGGACCACGAACATAATGTAATCATAGAGCTTTTTCTGATTACGAGCTAATAACTCATCAAATGCCCTATTGTCTCCTCCTACATACTGCAAGGCCAACATTTCGTCGGTCATGCTCACGTAATTCTTCATATTCTTTCAAATTTTTATGAAGTAGAGTCTCTCAATAGGCAGCTAAATTTTGATGTATTGTTATTAACTTTTGTTATTATTTCGCTTGCAAAAGTATATATTTTTCTCAAAACAACCAAATAATTCGTATTTTTTTTTGCAATTTGCATGTTATTTTGTACCTTTGTACATAAATAAACTATATAAATAGACGAAAAAATGCTAAAACTATTTGTTCCGGGCCGTTTGTGCCTTTTTGGTGAACATACCGACTGGGCGGGTCACTATCGTACGATGAATGCTGACATCCTGCCGGGTGCTTCTATCGTAACGGGAATTGAACAGGGCATCTATGCCGAAGTGGAGAAATCGACTATTTTCGAGATGCATAGTGATGCCATGGAACTGTCTGATGTGTGGCGCGATTTCTCGTGCCGAATGAGTGAGCAGGAACTGAAGCGCGTGGCCAAGTCAGGCTCATTCTTCAGCTATTGTGCCGGAGTGGCCAGTTACATGCTGGAATGGTATAAGGTGGGTGGCGTACGTATCCGCATTACCGATATGACATTGCCGATGAAGAGCGGTCTGTCGTCGAGTGCTGCCATTTGTGTGCTTGTTGCGCGCGCGTTCAATATATTATATCATCTGAACCTGAACACGTTGGGTGAGATGAATATTGCCTATCTTGGCGAGTTGCGCACATCGAGCCGTTGCGGACGTCTGGATCAGGCATGCGCTTTTGGCGTGAAACCGAATCTGATGACCTTCGACGGTGACGAGATTGAGGTGAAACCTCTGAACGTGAAGAAAACCCTGTACTGGGTGTTTGCCGATCTGTGTGCCGAGAAAGACACCATTAAGATTCTTTCCGACCTGAACAAGGCATATCCCTTTGCTACAACGGAGGCTGAGCAAAACCTGCACAAGGCGCTAGGTGAATGGAATTACGACATCGTAGAGAAGGCTATCAAATATATGGCATCGGGCGATGTGGAATCGTTGGGAAAACTGATGTCGTATGCCGAGGAGATGTTCGATGAGCATATCGCTCCCATGTCGCCAGCCTTGTGGGCTCCGAAGTTGCATGAGGTGCTTCACGATCCCAATATCCAACCGATGGTATGGGGTGGCAAGGGCGTCGGATCGCATGGTGACGGCTCGGTACAGTTCCTGGCACGCTCAGCAGAAGATCAGCAGCAATTGATAGAATATCTGAATGCACAGGGTATGCGCGCTTACTCGCTTACCTTAAATCCGGTGCATACGGTCCGCAAGGCAATCATTCCCGTTGCCGGTTTCGGAACCCGGCTCTATCCTGCTACGCGTTCCCTGAAAAAAGACTTCTTCCCGATTCCCTGTGCCGATGGTATGGTGCGTCCTGTGATTCTGATCCTTTTGGAGGAACTGGTGAAAAGCGGTGTGGAGGAAATCTGTCTGGTGTTAGGTTCTGAGGAAGAGCGTATTCAGTATACAGACTTCTTTGAGCGTCAGCTGAGTGAGGAACACCTGATGAAACTGAATAAAGAGGCCCAGGAGTATGAGAATCGAATTTTGGATCTGGGCAAACGTCTGCACTATGTCTATCAGCACGAGAAGAGAGGATTCGGACATGCTGTGTTCCAGGCGGCAGAGTTTGCCAACAACGAACCTGTGTTGCTGTTGTTGGGTGACACGCTTTATCGCAGTCAAACGAACAAACCCTGTGCTCTGCAACTGATAGAGCAGTATGAGCGATACAATCAGTTGATGGTGAGCATTCACCCCATTCCTTTAGGGGAAGTGAGTCACTATGGTATTCTGAGTGGTGTCTGGGAAGATAAGGAATACATGCATCTGAATGTTTCCGTGATGCAGGAGAAACCTAAGGCCTCGTATGCGGAGGAGTTCCTGGGAGTGCGCAATAAGGATGGTGAGAAGGAGTACTATTCCGTCTTCGGACAGTATATTCTGACTCCGGAAGTTTTTGCACAGCTTGAAGAGGATATCAAGAAAGCCGATGCGGAAGGTGATATGACACGTGAGATAGAACTGACAGCCGCCCTTGAGGCTGTTCGCCAGAAGAGCGGCATGATGGGTATCAGGCTGAAGGGTACCATGTATGACATGGGTAATCCCACTGCCTTGCGCAACTGCGTGCGCTATTTCTCAAAGTAATTATTTGACGTATTCCTCGGCGCGACGCAAGAGATACTGGCCGTAGTCATTCTTAATCATTGGCTCGGCCAGTTTTTTTAGTTGTTCCTTGCTGATCCACCCGCGTTTGTAGGCAATCTCTTCCAGACATGCCACCTTCAGGCCCTGCCGCTTCTCAATGACCTCGATGAAGGTCGAAGCCTCGGAAAGTGAGTCGTGTGTTCCTGTGTCGAGCCAGGCGAAGCCGCGCTGTAGCGTCTGTACCAACAGATTCTTGTCCTCCAGATACTTCTGATTGACGGTGGTGATTTCCAATTCGCCACGTGCCGATGGTTTGATGTTTTTGGCAATCTCCACGACGCTGTTAGGATAGAAATAGAGTCCCACAACGGCATAGTTTGACTTAGGCTTGGCGGGCTTCTCCTCGATGCTTAGACAGTTGCCGTTTTCATCGAATTCCGCTACGCCATAGCGTTCCGGGTCGTTGACATAATATCCAAATACGGTAGCCCGTCCGTTCTTCTCTGCATTCTCGACAGCTTGTTTTAACATGCCTGTAAAGCCGCTGCCGTAGAAAATGTTGTCGCCCAAGACGAGGCAGGCACAGTCGTCGCCAATGAACTGCTCACCAATAATGAAAGCCTGAGCCAGTCCGTCGGGCGAGGGTTGTTCAGCATATTCGAAACGTATGCCCAGATCAGAGCCGTCGCCCAAGAGACGCTTGAAGGCAGGCAGATCGTAAGGAGTAGAAATGATGAGAATCTCGCGGATGCCGGCCAGCATCAGCGTAGAGATAGGATAGTAAATCATAGGTTTGTCGAAAATGGGAATCAACTGCTTCGACACTCCTTTGGTAATAGGGTAGAGACGTGTGCCACTACCACCTGCTAATACAATTCCTTTCATAATAATTGCGTTCTAATTGTGACTATTTGATGGCAAAGGTACAAAATAATCATCAAACATTTGGTAAGTTTGCCGAAAATAATTAATTTTGCACCATATTTTTAGGAATGGGATGTGATGTCCCAATACTTTAAACACTAAACACAATACATTTTTATGGGATTTTTATCAAAATTATTTGGGAAAAAAGATGACCAGCAGAAAGCCGGTGGCATGGAAGACTTTATGACGCTCATCCGCGTCTATTTCCAGGCGGTGATGGCTGCTGACTTAGGTATCTCCAATATGGCTGCATTACCCGATTTGCGTGTGTTCAAAACTACTCTAAAGGTGCCTACGCAGAATAACAAGTTGGGACTGGCCGAGAAGTCGAAGTGCAAGAAGATGCTGAAGGATATATACGGCATGGACGACGACTTTACGAAAGAGATTGACCAGAGCATCCGTAAGCGTTGCAAGAAACCGCAGGACATTCAGACCTACATGTACCAGTTCTCGGGCTTCACCCAGGACTTGATGATGCTGACGGGCAACCTGATGAAGTTCAAACTGCGTCTACCCAGCTTCTTCAAGAGCGCCATTCGTACCATGACCGAGAAAACGGTCAATGACATCTTCAACAAGAACGATTTCAGTGATGCCGGTGTCATGAAGACCGTGGTGGCTATCCGCCAGTACGCCCAGAAACTTGGTTTCTCGCAACAGTGGACTACCGACTTTGTTTACAAAGTAGTAATGCTTGCAAAAAAAGAGCCAAGACCCAAGGAATGAACAAATTATGTTAACAAAACATAAAGTTCAAAGGCCAAAGTTCAAACTTCGAAAGATTATTCCTACCTTTGTGGAATAAAGTGAGTAAGTATGACAGCTAACGAGAAGGCTTTATCAGCGTTTGAGACCCGTATCCGTCAGATGATTCTCCGTTTTCAAGAGTTGAAAAAGGAGAACAAGGATTTGTATGATATGGTGGAAAAGAACGAACAAGACTTGAAACAGTTGCGTCAGAAGCTGGAACAGCAGCAGTCAGACTATAATTCACTGAAAATGGCTAAGATGATCGAGATTACCGATGGTGACCTGACGGGAGCCAAGGAACGGTTGTCGAAGCTGATTCGTGACGTCAACAAATGCATTGCCATCCTCAGCGATGAAAATCAGTAAGGAGAATATGCTATGCCAGAACAGAAACAGGACAGATTACATATTAAGCTGCACGTATACGACGAAGAAATAGAAGTTGTCATCAACCGTGATGACGAGGAATTCTATCGTGCTGCAGCCAAGCTCATCACCGAGCGCTATAATGCCTATGCACAGGCATATAAAGGGCGTAAGAGTGATCATACAGTAGCGCTGATGACATTGATTGACATTGCGCTGATGTATCAGAAGGAGCGTTCGCATAATGATACCTCGCCCTATGATAATGTTCTCGCTAAGTTGACAAGCGAAATCGAGGAAGCCCTCGGTGAGCGGAAATAAAAAGAGAACATTAACATATATACAGACTAAGAACATTTATGGACATTATTGTTGGTATTATTCTAATTGCTGCAGCCCTCATTGTAGGCGGGTTCTGCGGCTTTATGATTTTCCGTTTCGTTGCGAAGGGAAAATATAATGAAATGATTGGTGCCGCCAAGAAGGAGGCAGATGTCATCAAAGAGAAGAAACTCCTGGAAGTGAAGGAGAAATTCCTGAACAAGAAGGCTGAACTTGAGAAGGAGGTGCAACAGCGCAACCAGCATATTCAGCAGAGTGAGAATAAGCTGAAGCAGCGTGAGATTTCGCTGAATCAGCGTCAGGAAGAGTTGGGTCGTCGTAAGAATGAACTCGACAATCAGCAGACTCGCATTGACAACGAGAAGAAACTGCTGAACCTGAAACAGGAGGAACTCGAGAAGATGCAGATGCAGGAACGTGCAAAGTTGGAGGAGCTTTCCGGACTTTCTGCAGAAGAGGCCAAGAGTCGTCTGGTAGAGTCGTTGAAAGACGAGGCCAAGACCGATGCCGCTGCTTACATTAATGAAATCATGGACGAGGCTAAGCTCAATGCCAATGCACAGGCCAAGAAAATCATCATTCAGACCATCCAGCGTGTGGCTACTGAGACGGCTGTCGAGAACAGCGTTTCCGTGTTCCATATCGACAACGACGACGTCAAGGGACGCGTCATTGGTCGTGAGGGTCGTAACATTCGTGCTTTGGAGTCTGCCTGTGGCGTCGAGATTGTAGTTGACGATACGCCTGAGGCTATTGTCATCTCGGCCTTCGATCCCATTCGCCGTGAAACCTGTCGTTTGGCCCTCCACCAGCTGGTAGCCGACGGCCGTATCCATCCTGCCCGTATCGAGGAGGTCGTTGCCAAGGTCAAAAAGCAGCTTGAGAACGAGATTATCGAGACGGGTAAGCGCACGACGATTGACTTGGGTATTCATGGTTTGCATCCAGAACTGATTCGTATTATCGGTAAGATGAAGTATCGTTCTTCTTATGGCCAGAACCTCTTGCAGCATGCCCGCGAGACTGCCAATCTTTGTGCTGTGATGGCAGCAGAGCTGGGTTTGAATCCCAAGAAGGCCAAGCGTGCCGGACTGTTGCACGATATTGGTAAGGTGCCCGATGAGGATACAGACGATCCACACGCAATCTATGGTGCCAAAATTGCCGAGAAGTTCAAGGAGAAACCCGATATCTGCAATGCTATCGGTGCTCACCACGACGAGATGGAGATGCAGACGCTGTTGGCTCCCATCGTGCAGATTTGTGACGCTATCAGCGGTGCCCGTCCTGGCGCCCGTCGTGAAATCGTCGAGGCTTACATCAAACGTCTGAACGACCTCGAGGCAATCGCTATGAGCTATCCCGGTGTTACTAAGACCTATGCCATCCAGGCTGGTCGTGAACTGCGTGTCATTGTCGGTGCCGACAAGATGGACGATGCCGAGACCGAGGCACTCAGCGGACAGATTGCATCAAAGATCCAGAACGAGATGACCTATCCCGGACAGGTGAAGATTACTGTCATCCGCGAGACACGAAGTGTGGCGTATGCCAAGTAAAATACGTTATAACGATATAACGAAAAAGAAGAAAGAGGCTCCCAACGGAGTCTCTTTCTTTTTGTTTTGGTAGGGACGCCCGGGCTCGAACCGGGGACCTCTTCAATGTGACTGAAGCGCTCTAAACCAACTGGGCTACGCCCCTCTGTTTCCAAAATTGAGTGCAAAGTTACGAAAAATGTTTTGATTATGCAAACTTTTTGGTCTCTTTTTGTTCGCTTGCTGGAAAAATCTTGTACCTTTGTCGCGAAAAAGAATACAAAATGTAAATATGTAAAAATGAAAAAGATTTTTGTAATGGTTGTAGCCGCCTTGATGGCTATTGGAAGTGTTCAGGCTCAGGAGGAGTGGAAGAACGAGATTAGTATTGCTTATGGTGGCGGTTCGAATACCGACATCGTGTCGTCTTTGGCCAAAGGTATGTTTACCGGTAAACAGCTCGACTATTGGGGCCCGGTCAGTGTGGAGTATTTCTACCGCCCTCAGGAGAATCTGGGAATTGGTGGCATTGCTGCCGTCAGCGGTTGTAAGTGGGATGACGATAGCGACGCCAAGTCGGTGTATTACACGCTGATGCCTGCAGTGAAGTATAACTGGCTGAACAAGAAGTCGTTCAGCATGTACTCGAAAGCTGCTGTCGGTGTTACGTTTATGTCGGATAGCGGTACAAAGGATTCTGACTCGAAGGTAGTGTTTAATTGGCAGGCTTCGCTCATCGGTATGGAGTTCGGTGGTGCATTCCGCGGTTTCGTCGAACTTGGTATGGGTGAGCAGGGTATCATCCTCGGCGGTCTGCGCTATAAGTTCTGATTCTTATTATCTAAAACCGATAGGTAAATAATAAGAATGGAGGGTATGTCTGTAGTGGTCATACCCTCCATTTCTTTTCGTTCTGCGATAATGGACTCGCTTACTTCTTGGTAGAGTCTGTTGCAGCAGGAGCAGCAGCATCCTGTGCAGGAGCAGCGGCATCCTTCTGCTGGCTGGCACCGAATCCAGGCAGGTTGTTGGGATTGGTGACGGGGTTCTCGATGTTCTCCATCACGGAGCTGTCGGCTGTTGCCGTGGGGGCTACCCAAGCGCAGATAACGCTGATGACAACCATAGCGGCAGCAAGTGCCCATGTGGCCTTCTCGATGAAATCGGTGGTCTTGCGAACACCGGCAACTTGGTTGTAGCCTGCAAAGCTTGACGACAGACCACCACCCTTAGACTCTTGAATCAGCACGATACCAATCATCAGTACGGCTGCAATCACAATAAGAATTACAAATAATGTGTACATAATCTTTAAATTGTTTAATTATTTATTTTTGAATTATTCTTGCTATTTATTATTAATTTCTCCAGGAATCGCATTTGGTCGGCAAAGTAGGCATTCTTCTTCGGATAGCGTTCCGCGAGTCGGCTAATAATACCCAGTGCCTTCTCATAGTGGCCCTGTTTGATATAGATACGGGCCAGTGTCTCGGTAAAGTATTCTTCTTCGACTTCTTCGTCGCTATTCTCATTGCTGACAGTTTCCTGAGTGTCCTGTGGCAACTCGTTGAGCAGGATGCGTCCTTGTTCCTGCTCAAGGAAAGTGTCGATGAGTTCCTGTCCTTTCATGTCAGGAGCATTTGTCGTATGTTGCTCTGCTCCCTCGGTCGATAACAGGTAAGACACATAATCGACAGAAGCGTCGGCAGGAGTGGGCTTGCGTTGGCTTTTCTTGTCTGGCTCTTCCTGGGGGATGGAGTCGAGGAAGTTGTCGATGAGGTCGATGGTTCTAGTGGGACTAGTTGAACTAGTCTGACTAGTAGTACTAGTAGAACTAGACAACTGCTGGCGCAACTGATAGTGGGCAGCCTCTATCATCTGGAAAATGGCCTTTCGGTCGGTGACGTAGATTGCTGCACGGCGCAGTTCCTCGTCGAAGGAAGGATCGTGAAGCAGATAGAGGTTCTGCAACATGAGTAGGCGAACCGTTTGGAAATACGG
>Ga0310690_10004238_pt1 | contig 20567 bp, 38 predicted proteins | sample AusTroGonzalo_MG_2_FD_207661 | JGI IMG/M metagenome (GOLD analysis project Ga0310690, IMG submission 207661) | Bovine rumen microbial communities from tropical cattle in Woodstock, Queensland, Australia - Gonzalo_04 (v2) (version 2) | ecosystem: Host-associated > Mammals > Digestive system >...
CATCTTCAGTTAAAAAAAGATATTTACCATCTTCTGACATTAAGAAAACTTTATCTTCATATAATGATGATAAAAAATCGCCAAGTAATTCACCACCATATTCTTTTGAAGCATTATCATCAGTAAATATGTATACTTTTGCCATATCTTTAACTTATTATTAAAATCTATTTATTTAAAAATAAAACAAAAGGACCAGAGTTTTGAATTGTTTTTTGTTCATTTACTATATTAACTTTGTAAATTGTAAATATGTATGGATCAGATTAATTTAGAAAAAGATATGGATTTCCGTGTTTCCTTAATTAATACGTTAGTTAAGGAAATAAATAGTTTATCACAATGTACATATCCTATTGTAACACCTTTAGAAGTTAGATATTTTATTAGTGATATTAATGGCGATATTACTTCTAGAATCACAACGAATAAAAACAAATATGGTTCAAATCATATGGATGATGTATTTTATTTCGTTAAAGAATATTGTATAAAGAGATATTTCAGTGAAGTATTAAAATACGTAAATTATCCTAAAAATTTTATTGATATTGAAAGTAAATCTATTGAAAAAGAATAAATTATGGTTAAAATTGAACGCGGTAAAACTATTTTTGAATCATCAGCACAGACCTTAGTAAATACCATTAACTGTGTTGGTGTTATGGGTAAGGGTCTTGCTCTTGAGTTTAAGAACAGATATCCTGCTATGTTTGATAAATATAAATCATTCTGTGATAAGGGTGTATTTAAACCTGGTGTCCTTTGGATTTATAAAGCAGAAGACGGAAAGTGGGTTCTTAATTTCCCTACCAAAATTGATTGGAGAAATCCTTCTGAGATGTCTTATATTGAAGAAGGTCTTAAGAAATTTGTAGAAATTTGGAAAGAAAAAGGTATTACCTCTATTGCATTCCCACTTCTTGGTTGTAATAATGGTGGACTTAATCCTGATGAAGTAATTCCGCTTATGGAAAAATATCTTAATCAGTGTGAAGGACTTGATGTAACTATTTATGATAATCGCGAACCAGAAATTAAAGAAAAACCAAATATGGGTGAAGATGCTGAATTTTTCTGGAATGATGAGAATATCAATTCTCCAAAGGAAGTTGTTATCGAGTCAAAACCTCTTGTTGATGAGGAACCACCTAAGCCAACAGATATAGAGGAAAAGAAAGAAGAACCAATTAAGCAGGATACAAAAGAACCTAAAAGGGAAGAAGATCAGAATCCCCCAGCATTACTTGGTGAAGAACCAGTTGTAGTTAAAGTACAAGTAAATAGTTCAATGGAGAAAGTTGAACAAGAAATAAAAGTAACACCTTCTGGTGAAACTCTTCCAATTATTACTCCTGAACCTAAACTTACTGAAGAGCAAGAAATTCTTAATGAAATTATTGCTGAAAGAAAGGCTGTTAATACTGAAGTTGATAAAGTTCTTAATGAATTTGCAAATGCTGAAAATACGCCAGAACTTAGAAAAGAAGTTACTAAGAAACTTTATAATGTAATTAATCGCAGAGGTTTCCCAGCTGGAAGTGTTTTTCAAATTTAATTGAAAATGATTAATAGAGATGAATTAACCGGAGAAATCAAAGTTGATAATAAAGAAAAACTTACTTTTGGTAAATATAAAGGAAGAACATTATCAACTATTATGATTACAGATCCGCAATATTTAATGTGGGTAGTAAATGATTCAGATAGTAAATATAATATTTCTGATTCATGGAGACAATATTTAGAAGATTATTCATATACACATTCTAGAAAAGTTTACTCTACTTACATGAGATAATAAAAAAATTCATAAATATACACACATATTCGGAGATTATTAAAAAATTTTCGAATATGTGTGTATATTATTTCTATATTATATCATAACGGTTTTAAAATCTACAAAAATAGATTTATTAATACCGTGAGTAGAAGTAGTAGTAATAATTTAAACAAAACCAGTCAAGCTAAACTTAAAAAACTTAGAAAATATATTTTAGAAATATCAGTCATAGATGATCCTGATAGATTTATGAGTATATTTTCTGATATATTAAAATCAGAAATAAAATCATTAAAAGGTTGTAGCGAACGTGCTATAACTGATTATTATGTAGAAGCTCTTCATGAATTATTAGACGGAGCAGAAGAAATTGATGAAGATTTATTTGATAAGGTAAAAATCAAGGCAAGAGGAAAACTTGCAAGATATTATACCGATTCAAAAACATATGATAATAATATTGATATTTATTTTAATGATGTAAAAAGGGAATATATTAAATCCCCAATGTCTGACAGTGATAATCTGGAGTTCTTACCAGAAAATAGAGATACATTCATAAAGAATAATTTAAAGCTTGTAATTAACTGTGCTAAGAGATATCAAAATCTTGGATTACCGTTTGAAGATTTAATTCAAATAGGTAATTATGGATTATGTGTTGCTTTTGATAAATTCGATACAGATAAGGCAAATCTAAAGAATACAATTACAAGGAATGTTAAAGAATCACCTCTTGAAAGCTTTACATATAAAGATGCTGAAGAAATAATTAAAAATTCATTTGCATATTCTAAAGATCTTGAAAGAACACTTAAACTTATTCCTGAAGACGGATTTGTAGATAAAGAAGAATTTTATGCATGGATTAAAAAGAATATTAAAACAGCTATATTTGCATCAGTAGCTTTTCAATGGATCAGAGCATATATTCTCCTTGAACTTAATAAACTTTCAAAAGTAATACGTATACCTAAATCTGCAAGACAAAAAACCGATGAAGAAGGTAATAAAGTTAATTCGGCTATTACAATTATTAATCTTGATAGTGTAAATCCTTATACAGATGATACTTATTATGATGATGAGCTTTCAAGGGTTACACAAGAAGAATTTTTAGTAGAAGATGAATATGTTGAAAATCTAGAAAAACAAGATATTCTTAAAGAAATAATTGATAAAGCATTATGTAATTTATCGCCTACAGACAGAAGAATAGTTAAGAAACGTTTTGGTGTTGGAATGCCATATCAATTATCTATTAATGAAATTTCAGAGTCAGAAGGAATTCCTGCAAATAAAGTAAAATATACAATATCACAAGCATTAAAAGTTATTGAATCTTCAATAACATCAAAAGATAAAGAAACAATATTAACATTATTACAATAATACATTATAAATCAATTAGTTAAAGAACAGATGAAATAAAATTCATCTGTTTTCTATATTATAAAGTATTATAAGATTTTATTTATGGCAAAAAAGATTGAAGAGAAATACAAAGAATTATCAGAGCGGGAGCATATAATTACCAGACCTGGTATGTGGGTTGGCTCTGTAAAGGAAGAAGAAAAAACTATGTTTCTTTATAATTCAGAATCTGAATTGATGGAAACAAGAGAAATAAAATATACTCCAGCAATGTTAAAAGTTGTTGATGAAGTTATTTCTAATTCCTGTGATGAATTTCGAAGAAAAGATAATCTTGGTTTAACAGATATTTGGGTAACATTATCAGAAGATGGTTGGATTACTGTTAAAGATAATGGCGGTATTCCTGTTGTAAAACATAAAGAAGCGGGTGTTTATGTTCCTGAATTTATATTTGGTAGACTTCGTACATCATCTAATTATGATGATACAGAAGATAGAAATGTAATTGGTACAAATGGTGTTGGTGGATCACTTGCAAATGTATTTTCAAAAGAATTCATTATTGATACATGTGATAAAAAGCATTCTTTTCATCGTTCATGGTCAAATAATATGGAATTTGCTAATGATGATTTAAAGATTGAAAAAACAGATAAACATTATACACAGACTAAATTTTTACTTGATTATAAAAGATTTGATAATCAGAGTTGTTTTAATTTTGATTTTATTGATATAATTGAGAAAAGATGTATAGATGCTGCAGCGGCTAATCTTGGTCTTACTGTAACGTTTGAATATAAAAGCAAGACAGATCCAAAGAAGAGTAAATGGAAATTTAAGAAATTTGATGAATATATTGATTTATATTCTAATTTTGTTGATATTCAAGAGGGGATTACATTTACAGATAATCAGAAATCAGTTTGGGTATATCCTTCTGGTAATATTAATATCGGATTTGTAAATGGTGCTGAATGTTCTAAAGGTACACATGTTAAAGCAGTCAGAAATGAAATTAATACAAAGATTATTGATTTCCTTGAAAAGAAACATAAAATTGAATTAAAATCAGCTGCAGGTGTTGATAATAAATATTCAATGTTTATAATCATTGATGTTTCTAATCCTGCCTATAATTCACAGACAAAGGAAGAATTGACTAATACTCCTGAATCATTTTCAAGAGAATATGGTTATATTAATTGTCCTGATAAGTTTTTAACATCAATTACTAAATCAGAAATTATTAATATTGTACTTGATTGGTATCAGCAGAAATCAGAAGCAGAAGATTTAGCACAAATCAGAAAACTTAATAAAGAGGCAGGTAAGAAACTTCTTCGTTCAGATAAGTTTATTAATTGTACATCAAGAGATAAAAGTATTAAACAGATCTGGATATATGAGGGAGATTCTGCTAAATCTGGTTTTAGAATTTCTCGAGATCCTATTACGCAAGCTGCATATATACTCCGTGGTGTTCCGCTTAACACATATTCTATGTCTGCAGTTCAAATTATGAAGAATCAGTGTTTTAGTGACTTAATTAATATTATGGGGCTTAAATGGGGAGAATATAATAAGAAAGAAAATTTAAATTTCAATCGAATTGTAATTTCTTCTGATGCTGATGCAGACGGTCACCACATTGCTGGATTACTTATGGCATTTTGTAATCATTTTCCAGAATTATTTGAACAAGGTATTGTATGTAGAAGTATTTCGCCTATTATAATAGCCGAAAAAGGTAAAGAATGTAAATGTTATTATACATTAAAAGAATATAAAAAAGATGAAAAAAATCTTAAAGGATTTAAGATTAAATATATTAAAGGACTTGGTACACTTGAAAATAAATATTATAAGGAAATGATGCAGTTTCCACATTTTCAAGTTTACAGTAAAGATGATTTAGCGGATTCAACATTTAGACATTGGTTAGCAAAGGGTATTGCTGATGAAAGAAGAAATGCATTAAAGGAAACTATTTAAGTATGGGGAAGATTGTTGTTGATAATAAAACTATAACTGAATTTTTTAATTCAGATTATACAGATTTTACAAAATATGTCGTATCAAGCAGATGCTGTCCGTCTGTTATTGATGGATTTATTATTGGTGAACGTAAAATTATGCATGCTGCATTTAATGGTAGTATTAAAAATGGTGCTACTGTTAAATTATTAAATCTATCTGGAGATACATTAAAATTATCATTATATGCTCATGGCGATAGTTCACTAGCTGGTATGTGTGTAAGTCTTTCACAAGATTTTAATGATAATCTTAATCCTTTATGTATTGAAGGACAATATGGTTCACTTCGTTCTCCGGAAGCATCTAGTCCAAGATATTTGTATATTAAATTAAATAAGTATGCAAATCTTATTTATAAAACAGATTTTGACTGTTTAAATTATGTATTTGATGAAGGTGAATATCTTGAACCTACTTATTATTTACCTATTATTCCAACTGTACTTACCAGCCAGGCTACACGTATGGCACCTGGATTCCGATTCAGTACAATAAGTTATCATCCTATTGATATTATTGATAACTGTATCAATTATATTAAAAAGAAAAAATGTAATGTTTTAACAAGACCTTATGTAAGGGGAATTAAAACATATAACTGGAAATATATTGTAGATCATGAAAAAGGTGAATCATATTGGGTAAATTATGGTGAGTGGTCATATAATAAATCAAGGGATATCATGATTATCACTGATTTACCTTATGATATGACCTTCGATGATTTTGAAAAACTCCTTAATAAATATCTTGAAACTGCATATATTAAAGATTGGAAGAACTTCAGTAATGGAGATAAAATTAATTATTCAATTCAATTTGAATCGGGTAGATTAAAGAAAGAAATCGGGCAAGAGGCTACTGATACTCATTTACCTAATAAATTTAAACTTATTAAGAGAGTTCCTAATGATAATCTTTGGGTGCTTGATGAAAATGCAAAAGTAAAATATTTTGACGGGCCAAATTCCCTTATAGAATATTTTATGGAGTTTAGACTTAATAAGTATAATGATAGAAAATCAAGATTAGTTGATGTTCTTACAAAGAGATTGCAGGATAATACTGATCTTTGTAAGTTTATTAAACTTGTTATTGAAAATAAAATAAAAATTAATAACAGACCTCGTAATGAAATTAAAGAGGATTTAAAACAATATGATTTAAAAGATAGTCTTCTTAGTGTTCCTATTTCAAAACTTACTAAAGAAGAATATGAAGCTCTTCTTAAAGAAAATGAATCTATTAAGAAAGAACTTGAATATATTAAGAATACTACTATTGAAGATATGTATCTTAAAGATTTAAAGGATCTTAGAAAGATACTTGAACCTGATTTTCCGGAAGATGAAAATCCTAAGAAAGAAAAGTTTACAGGTGTATATAAACAGGATGAAGAAAAACAAAAATTAGCTGATCTTAAAGAAAAAGAGAAAAAAGCTAAAATAAAAGAGAAGGAAAAGAAGGAGAAAGAAAAATTAGCTAAACAAAAAGAAAAAGATAAAGCAGCTAAAGAAAAAGAAAAATTAGCTAAGCAGAAAGAAAAAGAAAAGAAAGCAAAAGAGAAGGAAAAACTCTTAAAGCAAAAAGAGAAAGAACGTAAGGCTAAAGAAAAAGAAAAGAAAGCAAAAGAAAAAGAAAAATTTACTAAGCAAAAAGAAAAGCTTGCTAAGCAAAAAGAAAAAATAAATAAATCAAAAAATAAATAATGATACCTGATAAACCAAGAATGCAACAGCATGGACAAAAAACTCCAGGAATAAGATGTCCTCATTGCGGTAATCTTATTCCAACATCTATACAACAGATTTTATATTCAAATATTTTATTTTGTCCAACTTGTGGACTTAAAATAAATATAGATAAAAGAAAATCTGACAAAGCATTAAAAATTCTTACAAAAATGGATGAATTACAAAAAAGAGTTCAAGATAGATTAAAAAATAATTAATATGAAAGTAGTTTCTCTTAAATTAATAGATACCGAAGTTGGTTATTCTAATATTGATAAATTTAGAGTAATATTTGAAGATAATTCTAAAAAAGATATATTTGTTGATATTTGGTATAAATCAATAAATCGTATTAAATATGAATTTTTATCTGCAATAAATGGTTTAAAGATAACAAATATTGATGATGCATATGAAATGTATGTACATGAAATAGCAGAAGTTTGTTGTCCTTGGAAAGAAGAAGATATTTTAAATACATATCAAAATATAAATGTTGAATAATATGAATAAGACTATAGAAACATTAAAAACAATTATTAATACTCTTAGAGATATGCGTTCTTATACAATTAAATCTGATGATTTAGGTGAAGAAGAACTATATTATTTACAAGAAGGCTATCGTGAAGGATTATGTTCTGCCGCTATGACTATTGCTGATGAACTTGATGCAATAGTTCAAGAAGATCCAAATTGTCCTGAAGAATATAGAGATGGTCTTCTTATGGATTTAGAAGAACAGTGGTGGCATACACATAATGATGATAAAGGTGATATTGGAAGTGATGAAAGATTGTAATATAAGTTATTGTGATGGATGTATCTGGTGTAGAGAAGATTCATTGTCTAGTGAAGAATATGGATATTATAATTCATGTCAGAATGAAAATTCTGAAAATTATTATGCTAGAGAAGATGAATTAACTTGGATGTATCCTGATGGAAAATGTCCTGATAAAGAAAGATATTAATTATGACGCAAAAAGAAAAAGATAATTATATAAAAGAACTTAAAAAGGCAACAAAAACTTGGAAGTATTGGTGTAAACGAGAACAAGGATTTAGTTATAGTTGTTGGCCTAATAATGTTTATATTGATGATAGAATAATGCGTGCTCATGGACTTATTGAACATTATGCAGAATTATTAAATATTGATTATTCAGATTGGCTTATTGGTAATATTAAAGAATGTGATATATGAAAGTACGAGATATATTAAATAAAGATACATTTGTATATGTTTTAGATTTTTATAAACTAAAAGAAGATGAAGTACCTAATAAGATATATAAATGTAAGGTAAATCTTAACTATGAAATATGGGATAGAAGTATGTGGGGAGAAGAAATACCTACTAAACATATACGAGGTACAATTCATTCATCAAAGAATTTTAGTAATGGAGCTGATTTTCAAGTTATCCGTCTTTGTAATGATGCTCGTGAATCCACACCAGAACATACTGGTATGCATGGGCAAGATCATCTATTTGATGATGAATTTGAAGAAGTATTAAATTCTTCACATATAGATGTATATCATTATCGTGTTTTTGTATCAAAAGAAGATGCAGAAGAATATATCAGAGAACTATGTAGAAAGAAAATAGAAGAATATACTAAGTTAATTTCAAAATACTATAATATAATAGATAAATTAGAAAAGATAAAAATTATAAATTATTCTGAAACATAGGAATGAATATAAAGATTATAAAGTTATGGATTCAAATATTGAACAATTTATAGAGATTAAAACAGAACTTATAATAGATACATTAAATTTACCAGAATCAGACAGTAAATTTATTAATAAAGTTCTGACAGAAATATATGATACTGGATATCAGCAAGGAGAAGCTGATGCTAATTGGTAAATAAAAAATATAATATTAATGAAGAAAGAAGAGAATAGTTTAAGAATTAATGAACAAATCAGAGTACCTAAGGTTCGTCTTGTCGGAGATAATGTCGAACAAGGTATTTATGATACTTATAAAGCAATGAAAATTGCTGATGAACTTGAATTAGATTTAGTGGAGATTTCTCCAAATGGTGATCCTCCTGTATGTAAGATAATGGATTATCAAAAATATCTTTATCAGCAAAAGAAGAAAGCTAAGGAAATGAAAGCTAATTCTAAACAGGTTGAAATTAAAGAAATCAGATTCGGTCCTAATACTGATGAACATGATTTTCAGTTTAAATTAAAGCATGCACAAGAATTTCTTAAAGATGAAAATAAAGTAAAGGCATCTATCTTTTTCAAGGGACGTGCAATTAATTATACTGAACAAGGTGAGAAACTTCTTCTTCGATTTGCCATTGAATGTGAGGAATTCGGTAAAGCAGAAAATATGCCTAAACTTGAAGGTAAAAGAATGTATATAATGTTAACGCCTAATAAAAAGAAATAATTATGAAGAAAGCATTAGAATATATTAATAGTCATAAAAGAAAAAGAGGATATACCTCAACAGTAGAATATTATCATGGTATTCAATATTGTTCTGATAAAGTAACATATAGTGATGATACAGTAACAGTAGATGAAGCAACAGAAGCATGTAAAATTGCTGTTAAAGAAGCTAAGAAACCAATATGGATTAAATTCTCTGATCAAAAGCCTCCCGAAGGAGTAGAAGTATTAGCATATCACCATAAGTGGGTAGATGAAGATTTTAATCCTACAGGAATTAGAATCGGATTTTATAATGATGAAGATTTTACTTCTGCATATTGGTGGAATCATCAAGATTGTTATATGACAATTAGTCATTTTGAGTGTGATTGTGATGAAAATAGTAAATCATTTTATATTAATCATCTAGATAATATTGAACCTGAATATTGGATGGAAATTCCTAAATTTAAATAAGTTATGATTAGTTTTAAAAATCTAGCAGACAGTATTGAATATTATCAATCAAAGGGGTATATTCGTATTGAAGCACCTTGGTTAGTTCCGCCATGTATTGATGATATTACAAAACCGGCAGATAAAGAACATTATATGCTTAAACATAATGATAAATGTTTAGTTGCATCAGGTGAACAGTCATTTTTATATCTTTATCTTAAAGAGAATCTTCCTAAGGGTAAATTCCAAACAATTACACCTTGTTTTAGAGATGAAAGATATGATTTATATCATGAAAAATATTTCATGAAAAATGAATTAATTATTACTGATGTTATAAATAATGAATCATTAGAAAAGATTATTGATGATGCATATAACTTTTTTAATAGTAAGTTATCAAATATAGGCAGTTTAAGTATCGATAAAACAGATATTGGATATGATATTAATTGTACTGTATTCGGATATACTAAACCTGTTGAACTTGGATCTTATGGTATAAGAGAATGTGAATTTTTAAAATGGATATATGGAACAGGTTGTGCAGAACCAAGATTATCAAAATTACAAGAATATGAATACAGATAATAATTATGGATATCATACTCATGAAATTCAAAAAGGAATTTTAGGAGAATTTTCTAAGATTGAAGAAGAATTTGAAGAACTAAAAGATGCATACAATCAAACTGATCCAATAATGATTCTTTGTGAATGTTCTGATTTAATCGGTGCTATTAAACATTATGTAAATCAACAGTTTAATATTGAATTAGATGATTTAATAAAATTTAATAATAAAACAGAACAAGCCTTTAAAATAGGTAAAAGATAAAATCACTTAATATTTTTCCAGGATTCTTTGAATTCTGGATTTTTTATACTATATTATAGTGTAAACATTAAGTAATAAACATTATGAAAGTCGAATTTAATAAGGAATTGATTCACAAAATCAGCGAGCTAGAACAGTTATATGTCAGCTTGATTTCCTGGCGGCTTATCTTTTTCGATGAAGAGGCTAAGATTGACCCTCAGATGCGTGATTGGGTTTATGAACATTTTAATGAAGATGTTCAACCTTATATTAATATGGTAAATGAAAAATATAAGGAAATCGGTTTTCCTCCTTATGAGTATAAATATCTTTAATATGAAAGAAAATTATTACATAGGTTCAGGTGATTATTTCGGTAAAAATGGACCTAATGAAAAATTCAATAAGGTAATGGTTCCTGCTCTTCTTAAAATGGGAATTAAACCTAAAGATATGGATAAGGTTGCTTCTATGTTTGAAGAGATTTATGAAATCGGTTATTCCAATGGATCGGATAATACTGAATGTGCTTTAAATGAATATTAATATGAATAAAGAATTAAAAACTTGGATTAAAACTTATTTCCTTGATATTTTCTGTGGGATGATATTTTGGGGAATTGTTTTTGGTATTTGTATCGGAATTGCGTTTTTACTTAAATAAATTAATATGTATACACGTAGAGAAAATACAAAGCGGATTAAAGATGTCTGTAAACTTTACCGCAGCATGTTTCCTGGTAGTGGGGTTGTTTTTATGTATAGCTCTATAGTAAAAGAAGGCGATTATGGAAACATTATGTGGTTTGATCCAGTAGAAAATGCATTTTATACTAATATGCATGAAAGGCATTTTTTAAAGGAATATACCAATGAAGAATTGGATATTATTGCTGGCGAAATGATTAAGCAAATTGGTGAAGATATTGAAAAGAAATATCTTAGTGTTAAGAAAGTTTATTCTGATTTTTTAATTAAATTTAAGTAATATTATGGATTATTTTGCAAAAAACGAGCGTAAAATCGTCGAGCTTCGACAGGAAATGATTGATGATATCAGAACTATTTTTCATTCCCGTGGTTATAAGAATATGGAAACTGCCAATGGTATTACTGTTGAGTATGATCGTGTACTTGTAGATATGAACGGACGTCTTACCCATGTGGACAACCTGACTGTTGAACAGCTTCTTTCTTGGGTACGGCGCGCTGAACATCTTCTTTATAAATCTTCTGAGTAATATGGAAATCGGAGAAAGATTTAAAAATATTCTCGCTTATAATGAGAATATGGCCAAAGGAATAGAAGATAAACTGTTCTTCTTGAATGAACTTCCAAAAGATCGTGAATATGTCTTTGTTGACTTTGGCTGTGCTGATGGTACACTTATCAATTATTTGGTAAGTATTTATAACCATTATAATACAAACACATATATCGGATATGATATTTCTGATACTATGATTGACCTTGCTAAAACCAATTTTAATGGCAATGCTGGAGATGTTTTGTTTACTTCTAATTGGGGAGATGTAGCAAAGAAACTTAGCGAAATTGGTTTATATAAGAAAAAAGTTTTAATTCTTTCTTCTGTTATTCATGAAGTTTATTCATATGCAGAAGATGAAGATGATATTAAATCTTTCTGGAGAAAGGTTCTTGATTCTAATTTTGATTATATCTGTGTAAGGGATATGATGTGTTCTAAAGATCTTGATAGACCTGCAGAAGCATATTATAAAGAAAAAATTAGTACTACTTTTAGTAAAAATGTTTCTACCCTTCGAAACAGATCTGAATTCGTTAATCATTGGGGGAATTTTAACAATATGAAAAATATTGTTCATTATCTTCTTAAATATCGTTGGAAGGTTAATTGGAAACGTGAACTTCATGAAAATTATTTTCCTATTACAATTGAAGATTTCTTAAAGGAAATTACAGACGGTAATTATAATCTCACCTATTTTAAGAGATTTAGAGTTCCTTATCTTGATGAGTGCTTTAAACTTGATTGGGATATTACTCTTACTGATTATACTCATATTAAAGCAATTTTTGAAGTAAAGAAAAATGCAAGTAATATCTAATACAAATACTTATCCGAGAAGTCAGTGGGTATTAATGATTGAAGGTATAGAGCAACCTGTTATTTTCAGGAGTTTTGATCTTGATAGCGCAGGTAAATGGGCGCGTAATTATATTGAAGATAATTTTACCAACCGGCCAAATTGGAGATGTACGTCTAAGATAAACTTTAAGGAAAAGAAGTGGACCTATGGTAAATTAGATGGAAAGTGGTATAGGGCTACTGATTTTACTAAGGGTATAATAGATACATCAAAAGTTTCATTTAAGTCAAATAAACAATTTAAAAACAAATAATATGCATCTTGGTAATTTTACAGTCAGTATGGATAAATGGACCACTATTTATGAAGGATATGGAATTCCTCGTAAAAATGGTTATATAACTACAGCAGAAAGAATTAAGGCAAAGAAGAAACATAAAAAGAAAAAATGAATTTTTTATTTTTGATACTATATTAAATTGTAATTTTAAAGTATAAAACGATATGAATAAAGTTTCTGTTATCGGCGCTGGTAATGTTGGTGCCACTGCTGCAATGAAAATTGCTGAACTTGGTATTTTTGACAAGATTGTTCTTCTTGATATCAAGGAGGGTGTTGCCGAAGGTAAGGCAATGGATATTATGCAGTCTCTTATGATGAAGTGGAATAACAACACTGTAGTTATTGGTACTACAAATGACTACACGAAAACTGCTAAGTCAGATATTATTGTTATTACTTCCGGTATGCCTAGAAAGCCTGGTATGACCCGTGAGGAGCTTGTTGGTGTTAATTCTAAGATTATGGCTTCCGTTCTTGATCAGGCTACTAAATATTCTCCTGATGCGACATTTGTTGTTGTTTCCAATCCAATGGATACTATGACTCAGATGGTACGTGATTATCTTATTAAGAATTATGGATCTATGTGGGATATTGACCGTAAGGTAATCGGCCTTGGTGGATCCCTTGACAGCGCACGGTTCAAGTATACTATTTGGGCAAAACTTAATGAAAAAATGCCTGATGCCGGATTTGTTCCTGATGATGTGCAGAATGCATATGTTCTCGGTGGACATGGTGATAAGACTATGATTCCTGTTGTGGACGAAGTTACTGTTTACGGTAATCCTCTTACTAATTATTTTAATGCAGATGAAATTGCAGATGTAGTTGACCGTACTATGAGGGGTGGCGCAATTCTTACTGGATTGCTTGGTACTTCTGCATGGGAAGCTCCTGCTCAGGCAATTGCTGATATGTGTGCTTCTATTTATGAAGGTAATGATGAGATGTTTACTGCATCTGTATGGCGTGAGGAATATGGTTGCTGCATCGGTTCTTTGATTCAGCTTACTGAAGATGCTTATGGTGCTCCTAAGGTTTATATTGATAAGGACTTTGAGGAACCCGTGAAGGAAAGACTTCTTGAAAGTGTTGAAGCTGTAAAGAAGGTAAATGAAGCACTTAAATCTGAATAATATTAACTTTTTAAAACAAAACAAATATGAAAAAGATTCTTTTAGGTATCGGTGTTGTTATTGCTTTAATTCTGTTTGTTGTCCTTATAAATCAGGGTGTTCAGAATAAAGCTATTAATCTTGAAGAGCAGATTGAAAATACTGCTGGTAATATCCGCGTTGAAGAAAAACGTAGATTCGATCTTATTCCTAATCTCGTTGAATGCGTTAAGGCATATGATGAGCATGAGTATAAAACTCTTACTGATGTAGTTGCTGCCCGTAGTAAGAATGGAACTTCTGCTGATGAAATTAAGACTATGATTGCCGCTGTTGCAGAAGCATATCCTGATTTGAAAAGTCAGAAGAATTATCAGGATCTTATGAATGAACTTGCTATTACTGAGAATAAGATTTCTGAAATGAGGAAGTATTACAATAAAAAGGTTACTAATTACAAGCGATTTATTCGTCAGTTCCCTAATAAACAGATTCTCAATATGATGGGATATGAATTCAAGGATTATGAACGACTTGAATTTGAGAATACTTCTGTTGATGCCCCGGCTGTAAAATTTAGTTAAATGATTACTACCCGCGAAATATTATTTTCAATCATTATTTTCGTGTTGATGCTTGGAATTGGATTATGGCTTCATGATCCAATTCTATTTCCTGTACAACAATCACAACTGGAAACCATTTCTGCTATTCAAATTGATAAAGATGTAGATAAATTTGATTATATCGGTAGAACAGATGTAGGAGATTTCCTTGCTAATGGTACACTTTCCACTCCAGATCCTGTAAGTATTCCAGATATTCCTGGTAAGTATATGTATATTGAAAAGACAAAGGAAAAATATACAATGCATACAGAAACATATACTACTACGGATGATGAAGGTCATACGCATACTCATACCAGGACTTATTGGAGTTGGGATGTAGTAGATGTAAATCATGTAAACTGTAATTATTATACATTTCTTGGAAAGACATTTCCGGTAAGTTCAGTTCATTTTAATATACATTGGCATACTACATATTATGATACTATCAAAGAATCAAGTGATATACGATATATTTATTATATCTTTCCTATGACTGCAGATGGTTGTATGACTGGAAATGTAAAGGATAAAACATATAATCATTTGGTATTTAATCATAATAGAAGTGCACAGAATATTATAGATTCTGCAGAAACTAAAATCACAATATCAAAAGTCCTATATTGGTTTATGTGGTTATTAATAACCGGAGGATTAATATTTGGTTTTTATTACTTAGAAAATGATTGGCTAGAAGATGATAACTAAAAATTACTTACACATTTTTAAAGTTAACCATCGTGGATTGAAAGATGGTGAACTTGTTGTAGCTCAAAATGTTCAGGAAGCAATTAAAAAATTTACTGAATATTATGAGACAGATATCGATATATTTCCTGACGGTATAACAGGCGTTACTGAACACTGTTATTATGAAGTAATTGATGAATCTGAAAAATATGAGTAGAAAGAAAATTTGGCATAGATTAGATGATTGCTCAGTTTATGAATTGGGTGATTGGCCAGAATTTAACCGTAAACTTTATATTCATACGGTGCATGGTTATTATCTCGGTCATACTAATGATGTATCTGATATTTATTTTGATGAACCTATTCATTGGAATGGTCCAATTCAGATTCCAAGATTTAATACAAGTATGATTAAACGTTGGAGATATGTTACTGATGAAGAATATAATGAATTAAAGGGGTTTGAACCTGTGGAGGAATAATTATGTCGAAGGAAGTACTTATTCAAATGTGTGAAGAAATGATCTCAGAACTTAGAGATTGTATTGATAATCTTAATGATGATTGGGGCGATCTAAAAAGTGAGTGGAAAGATATTATTTTCGATGCTTATAAGATAATTTGTAAGTAAATATGAAAATGCACGAAAATAATGAATTATTTAAGGATCTTAGTTGTAGATTGCCTTATGGTGTAATGATTCATTCAGAAGGATGGAATCCTGAAAAACTTGAATCTATAGTCGAAGGCAGATATAATGATGAATGGTTTACAACTAAGCCTATATTACGTCCAATTTCTTCTATGACAAAGGAAGAAAAAATGGATTTACTTGTTGTATCTAATGGGATTGTCTTTTATGATAATGGAACAGATACAATCAGGGTTCATACATATAATTTTGTTGAACAGAAATATGATACAAATGCTTTTATATATATTATAAAGGTATTTGATTGGTTAAATGAAAAACACTTTGATTACAGAGGATTAATAGAACAAGACCAGGCCGAAAAAGCTCCAGAACAAATGTATATACATTTTGGAGATATGAAAACTGTTATTGAAAATATTGAACATAAAGATAGATTATAATATGGATATAGGAAGTGGTAATGGATATCCGGCAGGTACATTAAGTAATTTTGCTCCGCATCCATTTGAAATAGACGGTGTACAATGTAATTCAATGGAAGGATTTCTTCAATCATTGAAATTTGAATCTGTTGATATGCAAAAACATGTATGTACACTTGTTGGTAAAGCAGCTAAATTTAAAGGAAAGAAAAAGAAATGGTTTCAAAAACAAGAGCTTTACTGGTTAGGTACTGTTTATAAAAGAGATAGTGATGAATATCAAAATCTTTTAAATAGGGCTTATAATCAGCTTTATAAAAATGAAGGATTTAGAAAAGCATTGGAAGCGACAAAAGGATGTACATTAACACACTCTATAGGTAAAAACAAAATAAATGAAACAGTATTAACTACTTCAGAATTTTGTGGGAGGTTAACATATCTTAGAGATAAAGGATTATTGCCTGAAAAGGAAATAAGTAAAACAGAACAATTAAATTTATTCTAATGAAACCAAATAAAGATAAAATACTACCTAAATATGAATATGTAACTTTAATTATCCGTCATGAACAGGTAGAAGGATATTATTTAACAAAAAGCCCATATGAAGGACAACCTTATGGGTGTTATGATTTTAATGACATTAAATTTTATATAAATAATAAGTTTACAAACTATGATGCATTTAAATATCATGAAAAATTAGATATGAAGACATTCGGGGATGTATTAACTTTTATTAATAAATTAGGAGGGTGGTATGTCAGTTTAATAACACCTATTGTTGAAAGTACATCAAGTACAAATATCAGTACAACTAAATTTATATATACATTTGAAAGATCTGTTTAACATCTGGTAAATTTTATTTTTAAGTATATATTTCAAAATATATTGAAGTGTACTTAAAATGAATATTCCAGAAAAATGCAAAGATTGTATTTTCTTTCATATAGATAAAGATAATAATTATAAATGTATGCTTAGCCATAATTTAAGCATGGCAGCAGGATGTCCTAATAAAAAGAAAGATAATGAATATTTTTAAAAAGTTTTTAGCTGGATTTTTAATTGCTATCGGAGGATATGCATTTCTTAAAGTTGGTGGAATAGCTGGAGCATTTCTATTTGCTTTCGGTATTATCGGGGTTGTAAAATTAGAAACACCACTATATACAGGTATAGCAGGAACTAATGAAAAGTTTTGGACTAAAATGGAAGTTTTAGCCCTAAATATTGGTGGTGCTTCACTTGGCGCATGGTTAATGCATTTTACATATGATGGTGCTGTATTAAATAATATTAGTCCTATTATTTTCAATAAATTAATGTCACCCTGGTATGTTTCATTATCAAAAGCGATAATGTGTGGTGTAATTGTTGATATTTCCGTATTTCTTGCCAAACGTGATAATTCCATGATCCCTCTTCTTATTGGTATTCCAACTTTTGTTGCTTCGGGATTTAATCACTCCATTGCAGATGCATTCTATTTAGGAATGGAAGATAATCTGATACTTAATTATGGTATTTGGAAACCGTTATTATATTATCTAATTGTAGTAGTTGGAAATTATATTGGATGTAATATCAGGCAAGTATGTACAAGGGATAACCTATTTGAGAATTTATTTAAGAAGGTTTGAATTTTTCAAACCTTTTTCTATTTTATAGTAAATTATAAACAGTATAAAATGAAAGAACAGAAAATAGTAAAAGCTGATAGTGAATATGAAGCTAACCGTTCAATTGAAAAACTTAGAAAAGACGGTTGGTTAGTAACACAAATCACTGCAGCAAGATCCCAATATGTGGAGATACTTTATATGTTATTTGAACGTGAAACTGAAGAAAATATTCCGATAAATGATTGATAATTCCAAAGAATATATTCTTTGTGCGGCATGGCGAAGAAAAGAACCTAGAAAAGTTAAGGGTAAGCCATATAAACCAGAGAATAATGATATCCTTTTAATTGAAATAGGTTATAGGCATCATGATATTTATGACAGGTTTGAAGGTGAACTTGAAGTAAGTAATGATGCTATGGGTTTTTATACTTCTAAAGGAAGATTTGTATCTCGTACGGAAGGTATGAAAATAGCATATGAAGCTGGTCAAATGACTAAAAGAGGTGCTATTTGGACGCAACAAGATATTGATGAAGATTGGCTCCGAGATGAAAATGGACAATCAATTAAACTTAATGTAAAACCTGGTGAATATAAACCGTTAATTTCTGAAGATTTATATTGTTGTTCACCTGATGGTAATAGTATAAATGAGTAATATCTGTAATAAAATATTGAAATTTTCTATTTTATTACTATAATATTATAGCATAAATATAAAAATGACAAACGGAATTACAGAATTAGAAAACTTATTTAAAAATAATTTTATGTCTGAGGGGGATTGCCTTCAGGCTATTAAAAATATTATATCTAATGGATCAACTTGGTGGACTACCGAAAGCCCTATGATATATACTGATAAGAATAAAATATATAGTATAGTTCCGGAAACAACAAAAATTGTAGAAGAACATAAAGAAAAAGAAATAACTAAACCTGTTAAAAACTTAAAGTCTAATAAGAAAAGGAAAGCTGCTGTTAATAAAAATATTACACCGATAACAGATAAAAATATTAATATCTTTATCGAAAAATATTTAAGAAATCATCCAGAGATTATTGAAAATTATTTAAAAGAAAATTTAAGGATTGATTTTAAAAAAGCAACAACAAGTGGCGGTGATACAAGGTGGGCTTTAGCTTTGTTTTTAAAAGATAAAGCATTTTCATCTTCAACATTAGGACTTAATATTTATTAAAACAAAATAAAACATGAAGAAATTTTTTACAATTATTCTTACCATCTTTCTTATGATGGGTTCTGCTTTTGCAGAAAATGTAGACACTACTAAAGTTTATTCTATTGATTCAGTGTCGGTTGTTTCATTTTATCGTAATACTGTTAATGTTGGGTCTCTTGTAAATCATCAGGCTCTTGTTTCTGAGAATCATGGTCAGGAACCTTCACATTTGTTTCGACAGATGCCTAATATTTATAGTATGAATGATAATGGTACTGAGTTTGGTTACGGATATTTTAGAATTCGTGGTCTTGATCAGACTCGTATCAATGTTACTCTTGATGGTATGCCTTGGAATGAATCCGAAGATTATGGTACATATTTTGCTAATTCACCTGACCTTCTTTCAAGTATTCATACTGTAAAGGTTGAACGAGGTACTTCAAGCACTAATAATGGTACTGCATCAAGTGGTGGCAGTATCAATCTTGAAAGTATTGATCTTCTTAAAGATACTGAAAGTTATGGATATATTGGTGGAGGTTCATTTAAGACATATAAGACAAGTATTGTTTATAATTCCGGTCTTTTTGGAAATCATAATGCAGTTCATGTAAAGGCTACTCAGCAGCAAACAGATGGTTTTAAGGATTATGGATTTAATAATTCTCAGGCTTTTACACTCAAATATGGATATTTCTTTAATTCAAAACATTCTATTGATGTTCTTTCATTGAATGGTCGCCATCGTAATGGTCAGGGTTGGCTTGGTAATACTCTTGCTGAACTTGAAGTAAATCCTCGTGCAAACGGTAATACTTATAAGGAAGATGATGAATGGTTCCAGACTGTAAATAAGATTCAGTATAAGGGATGGTTTGGCGATAAAGTTCTTCTTACTTCAAGTGTATATCTCCAGTATCAGAATGGTTGGTATAATATTGATAATCTTCCAGCAAATGTTGGGCTTGGTGTCTGGACTCTTGGACTTACTCATTATCTATATGGTGGAAATGTAGCGGCTAAATTTTATCTTAATAATTTTACTCTTACTGCCGGTACTAATATATATGCATACCAGCGTAGGCATTATATGAATGATGATGTAAAGAATAAGTATACTGGAGATGTAAGTGATTTTTATTATGATAATACCGGTAAGAAGAATGATGCTAATGTATTTGTAAGCGGTACTTATAAGGTTGGTAAA
>Ga0310690_10004239_pt1 | contig 20566 bp, 18 predicted proteins | sample AusTroGonzalo_MG_2_FD_207661 | JGI IMG/M metagenome (GOLD analysis project Ga0310690, IMG submission 207661) | Bovine rumen microbial communities from tropical cattle in Woodstock, Queensland, Australia - Gonzalo_04 (v2) (version 2) | ecosystem: Host-associated > Mammals > Digestive system >...
AAATCCTGAAATGGTTCCAGCCCTTCGTCTCACCGGTCGCGCGCTCCGGCAACATATCGGTCTCGCTGTGATTGTCGGCATAGCCCCAACCGTAATCGGGGTTGATCCAGAGGACGCCGCGTCCGGACTGGTCGTAGTTGCGGGCTTCAAGCCGGGAGCCGCGCAGGGTATAGCGGTCTTCCGTCACCCAGAGCGGATAATAATAATCCTGCTTGTGGAAGGAAATCAGGTAGTCGATGGTGCCGCTGCCGCCGTGGTTGTCGGTCCAGGCCACAGGCTGCCCGGGCGCCTCCGGGCGGTAATATGTAACAGCATAGTCCTGCACAGTGCAGTCCAGGCCGTACTCCGAGCCTTTCAATTCATACCAGGTGTCATTGGGCAGGCCGTCGCCGTTCTCGTCCTGCATCACCCAGACGATGCCAGGCTCTGAATAATTCGTATAAGAGGCCTCTTTGATGGCAAAGTTGTAGTCGCCGTCGTTGTCGATGCTATGGTCGAAGCCCACGGTGACCGAACCGCCGAAACCGCCGAGCGAGACGTAGACACCCTCCTGCATCCGGGCAGCGGCGTAGGTGCAAGCCTCTTCCATCGTGGTTGCGGTGTAATTCTCGTTGACATACTGGCCAGGGGCGGGCGTGAAGTCATACACGCGCGAGACCCGGTTCGAACTGCCTGCGCTCACGACGCGCCGGTAGGTCCCCTCGGGAGGACAGACCACGACAGTCAAGGTCGTATCTGCAGTCTCCTCCCCATCGGAAACCCGGAATCCGACCCGGTAAGTGCCCAGCGCCCGCGCTTCGAAACGGTACAGGGGCTCGGCGCTCTCCTGCACGGTAGCATTGTCGATACGCCAGGTGAAGGTGTAACGCTTCGTGCTGTCGAGGTCGAGCGGCAGCAAGCGGATGGTACGCCCTATGGACACATGGTACTCAACCTGTTCGAAAACGCAGCGCAGCGGTTCAGCCGGCGGAAGCGGCGGAGGAACGGGTTCGGGATCCTTCGGCTTGACGGCATCCACGCGGAACTCCGCGAAAGCCTCTCCGTACGCATTGGCCGCTACAATGGTAAAATAATAGACGCCCACCTCTTCGGGCGTGAAGGTGAACGTCTCGCCGACGCCGACCACCGTCCCGTTACTCGACCAGGTGACGGTGGACGAAGTGGTCAGCTGTTCGAACACCGGGGCGATTGTCACGCTATTCCCGAGTTCGACTTGGTAAATCTTGCCGTCAGGCAAGGTGATGGCAGGGGGCAGACCATCGTCCACCCCCTGCGGGCACCCTGTCGCAAGGCAGAGCGCCACGAGCAACAGGAATGTGTGCGCGCGACGCATCAGGATTGATTAGTCGGGATATACGCGAACGGCGATATCGTCGATTGCGAAATATGCCGGAGCGGCGAGGCCCCAGTTGTTGCAAAGATCCACGGAACCGAAGACCACGAACTCGAGCTTATCGACCTCATCCAGAGAAGTAAGATCCACTTTCGTCCAAGTCTCCATGAAAGTCTTTCCTTCTGCCAGAGAGAATTCCACCATGCCGGTAAATTCATCGCCATTGTAGCCAGCCACCATGACACGCAAGTAACCATTGTCAGCGATAGGGCCCGTCTGGCCATCTCCGTTCATGAGAAAATTGAGGGTATAGCTAGTGATGTTGAAGTAGGCAGACTCGACAAGGCGGGGAACACCGTCTCCCATCGTAAGAGTAAGGGGATGATTGGCATACAGATTATCGTATTCACTATAAAAGGCTACGGCAAAATTGTTGGAAAGGTTATTGCCGCTCTTCGAACGTCCAAAACCATCCAGATTGGGATTGAAGACTTCCAGCTGCTGCTCGAAACCAATACCGTCGACCATGCCGTTCGCATAGTGAGAAACAGCGAAACCGCCGTTGGAATAACCGTAAGTACCCGCTTCATAGTCTTGCGGAAGAACCGAAGCGAACAGGAACGTATTGTTGTCATCATACCAGGAGTAACCGTCTGCGCTGTAAAGCAGGGGTCCGCCGTACTCCGGATCGTCAATCTTGGAGCTCCAATACTTGGCATTGTCCTCGGGACCGCGATAATCGTAGTTCTCGAAGGTCAGCACGCGCGTCTCACAGTACTGGGGCAACGTCAGGGTAGTGCCGTCGGAGAAGAAGAAAATATAGGCATGTTTCTCCGTGTCTTTCGTCACGTTAACGATGGAACCGTCCTTGCCGTCTTTGCCGGGTTCTCCATTCTTGATGGTCACGGCGCCGCTCTTCTTGAAGTTGATGGTATAGCTGCCGTCCGGATTCTGCGTAACGCCCGTAACGGAGTCATCATTCTGCAGCGTGCCGACCAGGGTCTTCAGCTGTTCGAGCTGGCTTTTCAAATCGTTGATCGAGGCGCGCAGTTCGCTGTCATCATAGCAGCCGGTCGCCAGGGACCCGGCCACAAACAGAACGAGGAGCATCCCAAGAATGCCCTTGAAGTACTTTTTAAGCATTTTGATATAGATTAAGTTGGTCACAAACAGCGTTTTTAACACCCGTACTCCCGCAGGTATAATAAACAAGGGCTGCAGGCAGGTATTCTGACTCGTTCTGCCGCGACGCCTTCCCAGGCTGAAGCCCAGTGGCCAAGAGTGTCACGGATAGGATGGAACTAACAGCAGCGGGTACTGTCCAGGATTTACACCTGATTCCCTATGCGCCTGCAACGGGAAGCAAAGGTAGAAAAAAATATCTTAATCCATCAAAAATTAAGCTGGCTGAGGATCGCCTGGGCGAACGCTTCCCAGGTCATTTCTTTCTTCACTTCGCGGATGCGGGCAGCGAAGGTTTCCGGGCCTTCTGCATAGAGCCGCACGACGGCGTCGGCGACGCCCTGCGCGGATATGTCCCGGGCCATCACGCCGATACCGGGGCGTTCGACGCTCTCGGCCAGACCGCCCACCGGTGTAGCCACGACAGGCACTTCGAAATGGAGCGCAATAGCCGTCACACCACTCTGTGTGGCACTGCGGTAGGGCAACACACATACGTCGGCGGCCGAAAAGTAAAGCGGCACATCTTCGTCGGCAATATAGCGGTTGAACACCCGGATGCGGTCGGCACAGCCCGAGGCGTCAATCTGTGCCTGGTACTTGTCGAAACTGCCATAGCTCTCGCCCGCGACGACCAGCTGATAGTCCGGCCCGAGCAATGGCATCGCGTCGAGCAGCAGATCCAGTCCCTTGTAGTCACGGATCAGACCGAAGAACAGCAGCGCGCGACGTTTCGGGTCGAGACCGAGCTCCTTCTGTGCCGCATCTTTGCCCCGCTTCGCGCCGAAATGGTCGTAGATCGGGTGCGGCCGCTGCACGATCCGTGCATCGGGGCAAAGGCTCCGGATATCGGCCGTCACGGCGTCGCACATCGAAACCAAAATGTCGCTCAGGCGGAAGAAGCATCGGGCAAGCGGCTTGTCGAAGAACTTCGGCTCATGCGGAATCGCGTTGTGTACCACCGTGACCACCTTCACGCCGTGCTGGCGGAGCATCCGCGCCACCGGCGCATGCGACGGCACAAAATACGACATCCAGTAACTGAACACCACCATGTCGGGCTTCCAGCGGAGGATGGCCCGTCCGGTACGCCGCCACGTGAAAGGGTTGGCGCTGTCGAGCAGGCGCGTGCTTTCGATGGGCGTCGCCTTGTCCTCAGGCGTCACATACTGCGTCTTGCCGGGGAACAGGAAACCGGGATACTGCCTTGTGAAGTTGAAGGCACGCACCTCGTTATCCTTGCCCAGCGCTTCAAGCAGATGGGCGTTGAACTGGGCGATACCGCCGCGATACGGATAGAAACAGGAGAGGAAGGCGATTCTCATAAGCCGGTCGTTGATACTACAAAGATAGAAAAAAAAGGGCTGTCCACGCAGAACAGCCCTTCTTTACCAACAAAGCTTTTATCTAGAAGATATGCCCTGCAAATCCCATGATGGAAAGGATCACCACGGCGACGAGGGCGACAACCCATGCCAGGAAAATAACCAGACCGGGGCGCCAGGACGGCGTCTTGAAGTCGAAGATCATCATGATGCCGCCATAGGTCATCCCGATGAAAGGCAGGAAGAAAACCAGCAGCGCCATGATCTTGAAGAAGACCGAACTGACGAGCGGCAACACTTCCGGCACTTCGCTCGTGAACTCGCTCCAGCCTTCGCTCAATTCTTCCCAGCCAAGCAGGTAATTCCAGCCGAACAGTTGATGGCCGAAGAGGGCACCGATACCCGACGTCATGCCGGAAACGCCGATCAACAGCAACGCGCAGCCGATGATGATACGCAACACGCGTCCCAGGCCGCTGCCGGCAGGTGCGCCCGGCGGGTTGCTGACGCCCATCTCCCAACGCTGCTTTACGGTCTTGGCCTCGGGCATCGCGATCCAGAGCGCAATATACACCAGCAGGGATACCCCGCCAAAGCCGTGGTAATTCCAATGGCCGTTGTGAATGTGGATCGTCGTTCCCAGGATGAACAGCGCGATGAAGATGATGCGGACAATGACCACATCGATCTTGAAATACGCCGCCAGGCCGCTGCACACGCCGCCCAGCATCTTGCCGGTCGGGTCGCGGTAAAGCCGCTTCTTATTTGTCGTCTTCTTTCCTTCCGGTGCTTCCGCACGCTTCGGTTCCGGGTCGTCTTCCGACTCGATGGCCGAGGGCTTGCCGAGGATGGCGATAATCTCGTTGATTTCATCCACCGAAGCCACGCCGTCATCGGCGCATTTCTCGTAGAGGAGTTCGGCCATCCGTTCCTCGATGCCTTCCATCACCTCCGCACCGCCTTCGAGCGGCGCGTAGTGCTCGTTCAGCTCATCCAGATACTGCTTGACGATGGTGTAGGCTGCCACTTCCAGCGTAAAGGCGTAGCCGCCAATGCTCACTTTTTCTACTTCGGTCATTGCTTCAAGGTTTTGATGGTTTCCACAAGGTCGCTCCAAGAACTGTCCATCTCGTGCAGAATGGCGCGACCGTCTTCACTGATACAGTAGTACTTCCGCGGCGGGCCCTGCGGGGATTCTTCCCAGCGGTAGGTCAGCGATCCCTGGTTCTTCAGCCGGATCAGCAGGGGGTAGAGCGTGCCTTCAACCACGATCATGCCCGCGCCCTTGAGCGCGTCGATGATCGAGGAAGCATAGGCCTCCTGCTTGTCCAGGATGCTCAGGATGCAGTATTCAAGCACCCCTTTGCGCATCTGGGACCGTATGTTTTCAACATTGATTTCCATGGTATCGCGTCTTTATTTCGTGAGGTCCGTGGTAAACTTGGCCATGTTCTCCGCATTGGCCTCCCAGCCGCGCATTTCACACTTCTGCGCAGGCGTAATGGCCTTCGGCGCCACGATCCAGATGATGATGTAGAGCCAGAAACCGAAGCCGCCGCCGATCAGCAGGGCCAGGAAAATGATGCGGACCAGGGTCACATCGATGTCAAAGTATGCTGCCAGGCCGCTGCATACGCCGCCCAGCTTGCGGGATTCCACATCCAGGTAAAGTTTTTTAACAGGGTTCATCGTCTTTTCCTCCTTTCCGTATTCGTTATTCTCGTTGTTATCGTCAATTGTTTGGAATTCGGGCTTGCCGTCGGGCATTCCCAGCTGTGTAGTAATCTGGTTGACCAGGGCCAGGCTGACGGTCTGCTGGCTGGACCCCAGGTTTGCGTTCAAGAGCTCCGCGATGCGGGCTTCGATGTCGTCCATCACTTCGCCGCCCTGTCCGTCCGCAAGGCGGGAGCGGAAGGTTTCGAGGTACTGTTTCAGGCGTTCGTGTGCATCTTCATCAATGATGAAGCTCTTGCCGCCGATGCCGATGTTGAGAGTCTTTTTCATAGTTTGATTTCCTTTCCTTCGTAGAAGTCGAGGAGAGCCGCCTGGTACAGGGATTCATAGCAGGCCTGCACGCGGTCGGAACCCGCCTTCAGGTATTGGTTTTTCGATTCGTTGAATTCAGTGATAGTAGCCTTGCCATTCTCGTAGCGGGCCTGGACGAGAGCGAAACTCTCGGCGGCCGACGATTCGGCCTGGAGGCTGCTCTCATACTTCTGCTGCGCTGCCACCGCATTGTACCAGGCCTGCTGGATCTCTTTGTAAAGTTGCTTCTTCACCGTCTCGAGCTGCAGCTGCTGCGTGTTGTAGCTCAGGCGCGCGCTGTTGACCTTATTGCGGTTCTGCATCCGCGAAAAGATCGGAATGCTGAGCGAGAGGCCCACGTACGGGCTGAAGTTGGTACTCAGCTGATCGAAGAACGCCCGGCTGGGGTAGCCGCTGGTATAGTAGTAGTTGGTGCCGATGCCGCCGCTGAGCGAAAGCGTAGGCATGTAGCCGCTCTTGGCCAGCGAGATGTTGCGCTCCGCATAGTCCAGGCGGAACTGCTCGGCACGAACCGACGGCTTGATGCCCACGGCTGCCTCGAACACATCCTCGGGGCTGCGCGGCAGAATCCGCAGGGCGCCGAAGGCGGGAACCGCCACGTCAAAGCCTTCGGGCGTGGGAAGCTCCAGCAGCTGGGTCAGTTCGAGCAGCGACAGCTTCAGCTTGTTCGAAGCCTGCACGGCAGTCAGCCGGCTCTGGGCCAGCGTGGATTTCTGGGCCGACACCTGGGCCGAGGCGGCTTTGCCGTTGTTCAGCAGCGCCTCGAGGCGTTCCACCTGCAGCGAGTCGATCTCAACCTGGCGTTGCGCCACGGAGAGAATCTCCTGGTTGTAAAGAATCTGGACATAGGCCTGAGCCACGGCTACGCGGATATCATCGCGGGCCTTCTCAAGGTCCTGCGTGGCAGCTTTCAGGTTCAACTCGCTCAGCGCGATGTTATTCTTAATTCGCAGGCCGTTGAAAATCGGCACGTCGCCGCCCAGGCTGAAGGAAGTACCCGCCGTATTGGCGTGGGTATACGTGTTGTCTTCTGTCAGACCGCGGCCGAACGAAAAGTTCTGCGAAGCGCTGGCCGACACGGCAGGGAGACGGCTCGCTCGGGCCGTATTCACATCGATTTCGCGCTGGCCCACCTGCAGGGAACTTTTCTGCACGGTGAGGCTGTGGTCGAGGGCGTAGCGGATGCAGTCCTGCAGCGTCCATGGCGTTCCCGGTGCCGCGGGCTGTGCCGCAGCCGTGAAGGCTGCGCACAGCACGAGGGTTACCAATCCAAGTTTTCTCATTTTTCTTCTCCTCCTAAAAAATTACTTCTCCTCAATGATTTGATTTCCACGGACAAGGTCTCCTTCCTTGAGGCCGTCCTTGATTTCGATATTGATGCCGTCGCTGACACCCGTAGTCACCTGCGTGCGGTTGTAGGTGCCGTCGGCGCCTTTCAGGTAGACGAATGTCGTGTCGCCGGAGAATTCCAGGGCGCTTTCCGAAACCGAGAGCACCTGCTCCACGCGCTGCAGCACGATTTCGGCATTGGCGCTGTAGCCCGAGCGGATCTTCTTATCGGGGTCAGCCTTGACGGCGGCTTTGATTTCAAACTGGTTGGCGCCGTTGCTCTCCACCGCCTTCGGCGCGATGTACTCCAGTGTGGCGTCGAACGAGTAGTCCTGCAGCGCGCCGATGGTGATGACGACCGGCATGCCTTCGGCCAGCGCACCCACCTCCGTCTCGTCGATCTGGCCGTCGAAGATCAGATCGTTCATGTTCGCCACGGTTGCGACAGTCGTACCTTCGTTCATCGTGTTGGCCTGGATCACGGAGTTGCCCACCTTCACGGGGATGTCGAGGATCAGGCCTGTGATGGTCGAGCGGACAAGCGTGGAGCTGGACTTCGCGTTCGACTTCGAGACGCCGTCACGGATCACCTCAAGGGCTTCCTGTGCCGCTGCACTCTCTTCTTTCGCCTGGTTGAGCTGCTGCTGGACCTTGTCGTAATCCTCCGCACTCACCAGGTTCTGCGCGTAAAGGGCCTTTTCGCGTTCGAAATTGGTCTGGGCCTGCTTGAGGTTGATCTCGGCCAGGCGGACGCGGCTCTGCGCGGAACTCAACGAATTCATGTCCGGAATCACTGTCAGCTTGGCGATGACCTCGCCGCGTTCGACATGCTGTCCGGCTTCCTTGTAGAGTTCGGCGATGATGCCGTTGATCTGCGGCTTGATGTTCACCTCGTTGCGCGGCACGATCTTGCCCGTCACCACGGCCGTACGCTGAATGTCGTTCCGCTCGGCTGTCAGCTCATGATAGGCCACCTCCTTCGGTTTCGAATTCACGAAGAGGAAGATGAACGTGCCCAGGAAAATGATAGCGACCAGGGCAACCAGAATGTACTTCAAAACTTTTTTCATATCGTTGTTCTTTTTTATTTATTGTCTTTCATTTCCTTATTCATCGCGCATCGCGTCGACCGGCTTGACTTTCATGGCCCGAAGGGCGGGTGCGAGGCCGGCCAGCACACCCAGGACGCTGAGCAGCAGGGCTGCAAGGATGGCCGTCCAGAAGCTGATCTGGAAGGCAGCTCCATCCGTATTGAGTTTCTCCACGACGTTGAGCACCAGCACCGAGAAGACGATGCCCGCACTTCCGGCGGCCAGCGTCAGCACGACGCTCTCCCAGATGATCTGCGAAAGGATGTCGCGCGGCACTGCGCCGATGGCCCGGCGGATGCCGATCTCGATGGTCCGCTCGCGAACCGTAACCATCATAATATTGCTCACGCCCACCGCACCGGCCAGCAGCGTGCCGATGCCCACCAGCCAGATGAGGAAGTTCACGCCGCGGAACAGGTTGTCGATGATCGAAAACACCTGCTCGGTGTTGAGCACCACCATGGCCTGGTCGTCGGTCGGGTCGAACACGTGCTCGCGGGCCATGATACTGCGGATGCGGGGTTCCAGCGAACTCATCTTCACGCCCGGCTTGCCGGTGACGCAGATCATGTCCACGTTGTTGCCACGCTTGAAAAGCGTTGCCGCCACTGAGAAAGGCACCATCACCGATTCCGAGGCGCTGCCGTTGATGCTGATATTGCCGCTCGAGAAATCGACGCCGATGATCTGGAAGAATACCGAACCCACCCGGATAAAGGTTCCGCAAGGGTCGCCGCCGCTCGGGAAAAGTTCGTTGTAGATGCGCTTGCCGATGACGCAGACCTTGCGCTCCTGTTCCACGTCCGCATCGCTGATGGTGCGGCCGTACTTGAGTTTTGGCGCTTCCACTTTATGATAGTTTCCGGAAATGCCCTTAATGGCACACGTGGAGGTATTGCCTTTGTATTCGGCCGTCAGGCCCCAGTTGCTCACCATCGGAGCAACGACATCGAGTTCGGGCATCAGCAGCTGCAGGCGTTCCACATCCTTGCGGTTCAGCTGCCAGTAGCGGCCTTCCTTCATTCCCTTGTAGGGCTTGGAGGTATTCGACGAGATCATCACCATCGTATTGGAGGCAAAGCCCTCGAAGTTCTTGCTCAGCATCTGTTTGAGGCCGGCGCCGCCGCCCACCAGGAACAGGAGCATGAACAGGCCCCAGAAGATGCCGAATCCGGTCAGGATCGTGCGGCGCTTGTTGCGGAACAGCGAATCGCCGATCTCACGCAGGGTATCGAAGTCAAAACGGTGTCTCATCTTATTCGGCCCTCAACGCTTCAATGGGTTTGACTTTAGCGGCCTGGCGGGCCGGGAAGATGCCGGCAATCGTGCCGGCGACAATCAGGACGACCGTTGCGCCGATGGCGGTGCTCAGGCCGACCGTGGGGTTGTCGAGCATCTTGACGCTTTGGCCGAAGATTTCCATTTTCGACTGACCGACCGTCGCGTCCAGGATCTGGCAGGCGATCATGCCCAGCAGCATGCCGATGTAGCCGAAGAAAGCGGTGATCAGCACGCTCTCGGTGACGATCAGTTTCAGGATGCTGCCCGGGCGGGCGCCGAGAGCCTTGCGGATGCCGAACTCGTGCGTGCGCTCCTTCACCGTGATCAGCATGATGTTGCTCACACCCACGATGCCGCTCACAAGCGTGAAGAGGCCGATGATCCAGAGGGCTTTCATGAGGATGCCCGTGCCTTTTTCCATCTGCAGGTTTTGGCTGAAACGGTTCCAGATCCATACGGCGCGGCTGTCGTCGGGAGCAGCCCGGTGCGCTGTGTTGAACGTTGCCCGTACCTGGTTTTCAAAGGCGTCGCTTTCGGCTTCCGTGGTCAGACCGTGGAACGAGAAGGTGATGTCATCCACCTCGTCGCCCAGGCCGAAGATTGACTTGATGGTCGTGTAGGGAACATACAAGTCGCGGTCGTCCCGATTCTCATCTCCGTGACGCACGCCCACGATGGTGAACGCCAGGTTGCCCACCTTCACTTTCTGTCCGAGCAGCTGCTCATAGTCCGTACTGCCGGTGAGGAAATTCTTGGCGTGCATATGGGTGATGATGATCACCTTGCGTTTGTCTGTAATATCTTTCTCATTGATAAAGCGGCCGGCCTCCATCTTCACGCGGTTCATTTCGGCATCTCCGGGATACGTTCCGTTGAGCACCACGTTGTTGAAATAGCGGCGGCCGTAGGTCATGGTGTATCCGCTCCTGCTGAGGCTCGACGAAATCAGGTCCACCTTATCGGAAAACGGCTCGCGACGGAGCATATCCATATCCGAATCGACGATCTTGATGCGCCGGCCCTGCTTGTAGCCGCCGTACGGCTTCGAAGTCATGCCCCCGCCCACCATCATCGTGTTGGCGGCGAAGCCGTCGCTGTCGTTCATGAAGGCGTTGAGCAGTCCGTTGCCTGCACCCAGGAGAACGATCAGCATGAAGATGCCCCAGGCCACGGCCAGGCCGGTCAGGCTGGTGCGCACCTTGTTGCGCCGCAAGGACTCCCAAATTTCATGTAGAAGGTCTCTCATCGCCGTTCTTTATTTCATAATGGTCGTTGTGCCGAACATCGAACTGTGGTGCTGGCGGTTGTCTTCGACGCGCTCGATCAGGCCGTCCTTGATGTGGACGATCTTGTCGGCGCAGTTGGCCACGCCGCTTTCGTGGGTCACCACGATGATGGTTACGCCGTCCTCACGGTTGAGGCGGGTGAGCAGTTCCATGACCTCGACCGAGGTTTTGGAGTCGAGTGCGCCCGTGGGCTCGTCGGCCAGGATGATCTCGGGATGCGTGATCAGGGCGCGGGCGATGGCCACGCGCTGTTTCTGGCCGCCGGACATTTCGTTGGGGTAATGGCCGGCCCAGTCGGTAAGACCCATTTTCTCGAGATAGGCCATGGCTGCTTCCTGGCGGCGGTGGCGGTTCACGCCCTGGTAGAAGAGCGGGAGCTCCACGTTCTCGACTGCAGTCTTGAAGCCGATGAGATTGAAGCTCTGGAACACGAAGCCGATCATCTGGTTGCGGTAGGTGGCGCCTTCTCGTTCGCTCAGGTTCTTGATCAACTTGCCGGCGAGGTGATATTCGCCCTCGTCGTAGTTGTCAAGGATGCCTAATATATTAAGGAGCGTGGACTTGCCGGAGCCGGAGGCGCCCATGATCGAAACGAATTCGCCCTTTTCGATCTGGAGGTCGATGCCTTTGAGCACGTGCAGCGGCTGGCCGTTGTCGTATGTCTTATGAATGTTTTTCAGTTCGATCAGCATGGTCTTTCTGTGTTTGACGATGCAAAGATATATAAAAAATCTAGTACCTTGTATCGCAAAGTACTAAAAATTTTCAAAATATTTTTTGGGACATAATAAAAGGGCGGTTGCGGCCGCCCTTCCTTTTCCTGATTCTCAGGTCATTACATGCTTTCGAAAACGTCGCGGATGATACCGACGGCTTCACGAAGCTGCTCTTCCGTAATGACCAACGGCGGAGCGAAACGGATGATGTGACGGTGGGTCGGCTTGGCGAGCAGGCCCTTTTCTGCCATCTTCAGGCAGATGTCCCACGCCTCGATGCCGTTCTGCGGCTCGGTGATCACGGCATTGAGGAGGCCCTTGCCGCGGACCGATTTGAAGAACGGCGACTTGATCTTGGAGATTTCTTCACGGAAGATCTTGCCCAGATAGTCCGCTTTTTCGGTGAGGTGCTCGTCGCGGATGACCTCGAGGGCTGCGACGGCCACCTTGGCAGCCAGCGGGAAACCTCCGAACGTCGAACCGTGCTCGCCGGGCTTGATGGTCAGCATGATCTCATCATCCGCCAGGACGGCAGAGATGGGGAGCACGCCGCCCGAGAGCGCCTTGCCGATCGTGATCATGTCGGGACGCACGCCTTCGTGGTCGCACGCGAACATCTTACCGGTGCGGGCGATACCCGTCTGGACCTCGTCGGCGACGAACAGCACGTTGTGCGCGTGGCAGAGGTCGTAGCACTTCTTGATATAACCCTCGTCCGGCACATAGACGCCGGCCTCGCCTTGGATGGGTTCCACCACCATTGCGCAGACCTTGTCGCCTTTCTCGTCAAGCACCTTGCGCAGCGCTTCGGGATCGTTGTACGGAATCTGGATGAAACCCGGGGTGAACGGACCATAATTAAAATAGCTGTCCGGATCGGTGGACATCGTCACGATGGTGATTGTGCGGCCGTGGAAGTTGCCGTCGCACACGACGATCAGCGCCTCGTTTTCGGGAATGCCCTTGACTACATAACCCCAGCGGCGGGCCAGCTTGAGCGCGGTCTCCACCGCCTCGGCGCCCGAGTTCATCGGAAGGAGTTTGTCGTAGCCGAAGAATTCCGTGGCGAACTTCTCGTACGGACCGAGGCAGTCGTTGTAGAAAGCACGCGAGGTCAGACAGAGATTCTGCGCCTGGTCAGTGAGCGCTTTCACGATCTTCGGGTGGCAGTGACCCTGGTTGACGGCGGAGTAGGCCGACAGGAAATCGAAATAGCGTTTTCCGTCGACATCCCAGACGAAAGCGCCCTTGCCTTTTGCCAGGACAACCGGCAGCGGATGATAGTTATGCGCACCGTAGCGATCTTCCAGATCGATGTACTTTTGAGCGTTGGGGGTGATATTCATGATAAATTGAAAGTATTTTTATGTGTTCTTCTTATGAATTGTAAAGTTAGTATTTTTATCCATACGTGCGCCATTTTTTAACCAATTCCAATCTTTTGTTAACTTTGCACCGATGGAAAAAGGAATCGCAACGGTTGTCAAGCATACGGGAAGCCACTACCTGCTTTCTGTCCTGCCGGAATGGGCGCCGTTCCCCGCGGTGATCCGCGGAAAACTGCGGCTCGCAGGCTCGAAGGCCACCAACCCGGTGGCCGTGGGCGACCGCGTGGAGTTCGAGGGCGAAACCATCACGAAAATCCTGCCCCGCAAGAACTACATTATCCGCCGCTCCACCAACCTGAGCCGCGAAAGCCACATCATCGCCGCCAACCTGGACCGCGTTTTCCTGCTCGTGACCATCATCCTGCCCGAAACGAAACTGGCCTTCGTCGACCGCTTCCTCGTCACGTGCGAGGCTTACGGCATCCGGCCTGTCATCCTGGTCAACAAAATCGATCTCTATACCGAACCGGAACTGCAGGAGCAACTGGCGGAGTTCAAGGCGCTGTACCGCAACGCAGGGTACGAGGTACTCGAAATCTCGGCCCGCAAGGGGACAGGGCTGGCGCAGGTACGGTCGCTCTGCCGCGATGGGCTTACGCTCTTCTCCGGCGCCTCCGGCGTCGGGAAATCCTCCCTGCTCAAGGCACTCGACCCGACGCTCGACCCGAAGATCGGCGAGATTTCGCTGAGCCACCTGCAGGGCAAGCACACCACCACTTTCTATGAGATGCACCCGCTTACGGGCGGCGGTTTCGTCATCGACACGCCCGGCATCCGCGGTTTTGGCCTGGTGGACATCGATCCCGAAGAACTGAGCACCTACTTCCCCGAGATGCTGCGCGTAATGGACGACTGCCGCTTCAAACCCTGCACCCATACCCATGAACCCGGCTGCGCCGTGAAGGAGGCGCTGGAAGAGGGACGCATCGCACCCGAGCGCTACAATTCCTACCTCGGCATGCTCGAGGAAGAAAAGAAATACCGCTAAATGGCCTTTCGCAACCCCATCAACCGCGAGGTCGTCCGGCTTGCCGTGCCGAGCATCCTTGCCAACATTACGGTGCCGCTTGTCGGCATCGTAGATACGGCCATTGCCGGCCACCTGGGTGACGCCGTCCTGATCGGGGGTATCGCGGTCGGCACGATGCTGTTCGACCTGCTCTACTGGAACATGGGATTCCTGCGCGTCGGCACTGGCGGCATTACGGCCCAGGCCTACGGCCGCGGCGACTGGAAGGCCGCTATCGGCACTTTCTCACAGGGCATCGCAACGGCGCTCGTCGCCTCGATGCTGGTGCTGGCCATCCAGTGGCTGTTCGCCGAGGCCATGTTCCTGCTGGTCGACTGCTCGCCGGAAGTGGAACAGATTGCACGCAACTATTTCTTTATCCGCGTATGGGCGGCGCCCGCCACACTCTCCCTGTTCGTTTTCAAAGGGTGGTTCATCGGTATGCAGAACACCGTGTTTCCGATGATTACCGACCTGTGGGTCAACATCGTCAACATGGTGGCCAGCTGGCTGCTTTCCTTTTACACGCCGCTGGGCATCAACGGCGTAGCGGCCGGCACACTGGTGGCGCAGTGGACCGGCCTGGTGCTGGCCTACCTGCTGATGCGGTCACGATACAAAGACATGATGCAGCAGACCACGATCCTGCACAGCATGAAATGGAAATACTTCAGCCGGTTCTTCTCCATCAACAGCTTCCTCTTTGTGCGGTCGCTGCTTATGCTGGTAGTCTATGAAGGGTTCACGATTTTTGCGGCGCGCTTCGGGGACGTGGAACTTGCCGTAAGTTCGGTGATGATGCATCTGCTGCTGCTCTACTCCTACTTTGTGGACGGCTTTGCCTATGCCGGCGAAGCGCTGTCCGGCCGCTTCATCGGCAAGCAGAACCGCCCGTCGCTGAACGAAACGGTCAAGTACGTTTTTATGTGGGGCGCTGTCATCGGCATCCTCTCCACGGTCGCTTATGCCTTGTTCCCGCGCTCGATCATCGGAATCCTGACAGACAACGCCGAAGTCATCGCGGCCAGCGAGCCTTATCTGTTCTGGCTGCTGTTGATGCCGCTGCTCAGCTGCGTAGCGTTCATCTGGGACGGCATCTATGTCGGTGCCACCGCCTCCCGTTCGCTGATGGTCTGCATGATCTGGTCGGCCGGACTGTTCATCGCCGCCTTCTACCTCTGCGAGCCCCGCTTCGGCGCCCAGGCGCTTTACATCGCTTATTTCGTCCATCTCGTCGCACGTTCCGTCTATCTCACACTCGCTGCTCGGCATAGCGTCTGGTCGCGCGTGCCGGCCCCGGCAACCACTTGAAAAATCTTCGAAAAATGCTTATTTTTGTGACGTTATGTACACCCTCGAAGAGATAGACCGGATACTGGCGAAATTCGCCAAGCTTCAAAATGTCAGCCGGGAACCGGCGAACCTGTACGAACCGCTCGATTACATGATGTCGATCGGCGGCAAGCGCATACGCCCGAAACTCTGCCTGCTGGTTTGCAACCTGCTGCGTGAAGAACTGGATAAACCCGTCATTTTCCCGTCCATGGCACTTGAGGTGTTCCACGAGTTCACACTCATCCACGACGACATCATGGACCGCTCCGACACGCGGCGCGGCTGCCCCACTGTCTACAAGAAGTGGAGCGAAGAGGTGGCCATCCTCTCGGGCGACGCCATGTCGATCCTGGCCTATAAGTACCTGGCTTACGCACCGCAGGAGATTCTGCCGCAAGTGCTGGAGCTGTTCAGCACCACGGCGCTGCAGGTCTGCGAGGGGCAGCAGTACGACATGGATTTCGAAGCGATGCCTTTTATCACGATGGACGACTATCTGATGATGATTGGCCTGAAGACCGCCGTGCTGATAGCCTGCGCAGCGAAAATGGGCGCCCTGCTCGGCGCGGCGAAACCCAAGGTTGCAAAGACATTTTATGACTTCGGCTACCATCTGGGCATCGCCTTCCAGATTACCGATGATTATCTGGACACTTTCGGCAACGAAAAGGTGTTCGGCAAAAAGATCGGCGGCGACATCGCCAACAACAAGAAAACCTGGCTGCTCGTGGAGTGCCTCCGCCGCGCCAATGCGGAGCAGAAGCGGCACCTTAGCCGGTTGCTCCAAATGGGCGACGACCAGCGTGCGGAAAAGGTCGATGCCGTCAGGGGAATGTACCTTTCGCTCGGCATCAAGGAAGCGGCCGAACAGGAGATCCTACGCTATCACGAGAAGGCCCTTCAGGCGCTGTCCAGCACCGGTATCGACCCGAAGCGCCTCACCCAGATCGGCCTCTTTACCGAAGAACTGATCCACCGTGAAAAGTAAATACGAGATCATGGCCCCGGCAGGCAATTTTGAATGCCTGTACGCAGCCATTCAGGGCGGAGCGAATGCCGTATACTTCGGCGTCGGACGCCTCAACATGCGCTCACATTCTGCCAACAACTTCACGCCTGAAGACCTGAAGGAAGTCTGTGACATCTGCCGCCGGAACGACGTCCGCAGCTACCTGACCCTCAATATCACCCTGTACGACGAAGACCTGGCGCCCATGCGCGAAACGCTGCTGGCCGCCCGCGAGGCGGGCATCACTGCCATTATCGCTTCGGACATGGCGGCCATAGCCGAAGCGCGACGACTGGGGCTGGAGGTTCATATCTCCACACAGCTCAGCGTCTCGAACATCGAGAGCCTGCGCTTCTACAGCCAGTTCGCCGACGTCATCGTGCTGGCGCGTGAACTCCACCTTGACCAGGCAAAGGCCATCTGTCAGGCCATCCGGGACCAAAACATCTGCGGCCCTTCCGGCCGACAGGTGCAGGTCGAGATGTTCTGCCACGGTGCGCTCTGCATGGCCGTTTCGGGCAAATGCTACCTCTCGCTGCACGAATACAACGCCTCGGCCAACCGCGGAAGCTGCTATCAGGTTTGCCGTCACGCGTACGAAGTGACCGACATCGAAACCGGCGCGCAGCTGCAGGTGGACAACAAGTACATCATGTCGCCCAAAGACCTGTGTACCATCGAATTCCTCGATAAGATGGCTGATGCCGGCGTCTCGGTTTTCAAGATTGAGGGGCGCGCCCGCGGCGGCGAGTATGTCAAGACCGTCACGCAGGCCTATCGCGAAGCAGCCGACGCGATCGAGGCCGGCACCTTTACGCCGGAACTGGGCGCAGCGTTGAAAGAGCGGCTCGCCACGGTGTTCAACCGCGGTTTCTGGGACGGTTATTATCAGGGTGCACGGTTGGGTGAATGGAGCGACTACTACGGCAACCATGCTACGCGCACGAAGACCTATCTGGGCCGCGTGACAAACTATTATGCCCGACTGGGCGTGGCGGAAATCCAGATGGAGACCGGCAGCTTCGGCGTCGGTGATCCGCTGCTCATCTGCGGAGCAACCACCGGCGTGGTCGAAGCCGCCCCCGCCGAAATCCGCCTCGACGACGCCCACGTGCTCAAAACCGCATCAAAGGGCGACCTCATCGCCATCCCGGTTCCCGAAAAGGTCCGCCGCGGCGACAAGGTTTTCCTGTTTAAATAGCGTGGCACCTAAGCTGCTGTCCTTACTCCTGCTCCAACCATTTTGCCACGGCTTCGCGGAGCTGGTCGTCGTAGCGGAGGGCGACGGGCACGCTGGCACTGTTGAAGTAGTAGCAGGTGACGATCTCCTGCTCGACAAGCGGCAGAATCTCCTCTTTCTTGGCGCGCAGGACCGTAGCCTTGTCCATATTGACCTTCTTTTGAAGGGCTTCGATCTCTTCCTTGTAGTTGTCGTAAAGGTCTTCCGACTGGGCTGCCTTGATGAGCTGGTCGAGGACGGTCTGGGCCGCGGTACGGGCATCAAAGTCCTGGGCGGCAGCGTATTTCACAAAGTCTTCGTATTCCGCATCGGTCAGGTGGAAGTCGCGGTCGATGGCATCATGCGCGAGGAAGTATTCGATGGCATAGGCACCGACGATGTCGTTATAGATGAGCGACACGGCGGGACGGCTGTATGTATGGCCTTCCACGGCGATGTCCGGCGCAATGCCGCCGTTGGCGTCCTTGTCGAGTGAACCGTCCTCGTGGCGGTTGCTGTAGTCAATGGCCTGCACGCAGCGGCCGCTCGGCGTGTAGTACTTGCCCGTGGTCAGTTTCATCTGGGTATTGTAGGGCAGCTGGCGGATGGTCTGGATCAGGCCTTTGCCGAAGGAGCGCTCGCCCGCAATCGTGGCACGCCCCAAATCCTGCAAGGCTCCGGCCGTGATCTCGGAAGCGGAAGCAGATCCCTCATCTACCATCACCAGCAGGGGGATCAGCGTGTCGACGGGCGCACCGGTCGTGCGGTATTCCCGGTTCATCTCTTCCACACGGCCCTTCGACGAAACGACGAGCGTTCCCCTCGGAACGAACAGCGAAACGAGATTGATGGCTTCGTCCATCACGCCACCGCCGTTGCCGCGCAGGTCGATGACCAGACGCTTCGCTCCGGCATCCTTGAGCATGATGACTTTGTCGCGGAACTCGTCGGCCATGTTGGCGGTGAAGCCCGTCAACTTGATGTAGCCGATGCTGTCCTGATACATACCTGCGTACGCTATGTCAGAGACGTGGATCCGCTCGCGACGGACCACCACGTCGACCGTGTCTTTCGTGCGGCCCTTGACGACCTTGAATTTTACATCGGTGCCCGGCTGGCCTTTCATGCGGCCGGAGCTCTGCTCGGAAGTTTCGTCATAAACGGGGAGGCCGTCGATTTCGATAATCGTGTCGCCCGGCAACAGGCCGAACTTCGCCGCGGGGGAATTCTCGTACGGCTCGATGATGCGCACGCCCTCGCCAGGCGCCTTGCGGATCAGCGCCCCGACGCCGCCGTAGTTGCCGGTGGTCATCAGTTCGAAGTCATCGCCTTCCTCCTCGGAGATATAGACCGTATAGGGATCGAGCGTTGCGAGCATTGCCCGCAGGCCAGTAATGATCATCTTGTCAAACTGCACCGTATCCACATACGCCTGCGCCAGCTCGCGCAGGACCGCATATTCCAATTCGAGGCTCTGGCCCAGTTTGAAATCCTGGCTCTGAGCTTTCACCGGTGCAGGTGCCGCGGCCAGCAGCACCAGGACGGCGACGGCCGTCCGTATCATCATTCTTTTCATCGCTGAGAACATATAACTTACAAAAATAGCATTTTTCTCCGTATCTTTGATACCTCAAAGGTATTCTGACATGGACCTGATTTTCGCTTCCAACAATCCCCACAAGCAGGTTGAAGCCCAGGAAATCCTGGGGTCCTCCTTCCACATCCTTTCGCCCGCTTCGCTCGGCTTCGCCGGCGACCTGCCCGAAACCCACGCCACCCTCCGTGCCAATTCCATCGAAAAAGCCTGCGCTGTCTGGAACCTGTTCCAGGCCGACTGCTTTGCCGACGATACTGGGCTCGAGGTCGACGCGCTGGACGGTGCGCCCGGCGTCTATTCGGCCCGGTATGCGGGATCGGACAAGAATCCGGCGGATAACCGCCGCAGACTGCTCAAGGAACTGGAAGGCCTTCCTTTCGAAAAGCGTACCGCTCGTTTCCGCTGCGTCGTGTCGCTGATCCAGGACGGCGCCCTGCATGTGTTTGAAGGCACGTGCGAGGGACACATCGCCCTGCAGGAAAGCGAAGGGGTCCAAGGGTTCGGATATGATTCAATTTTTGTTCCAGAAGGTCTCGACGTGACCATCGCCGAGATTTCCATCGAAGAAAAGAACGTCCTTTCCCACCGGGGAAAGGCGATGCGGCTGCTGCAATGCCATCTCCAGCAACATCGCGGATAGTGGTCCTGCACCTGACGAAGTTTTCTGACCACGGGCTGGTGCTGCATGCCGTCGATTCCACGGCAGGCCGGCGCAGTTTCCTCGTACGCGGCATCAAACGGGGGAATGCTGTCGCCGTCTTCCACCCCCTCAGCATCCTAGACGTCGTGAGTGCGGAATCGCCCAAAAGCACGATAAGCCTCCTGCGCGAATGGGACCCGGTCCAGCCGCTGCACGGCATCCGCGGCGACCTGGTCAAGAGCTCTCTCGCCATGTTCATCAGCGAAGTGCTGTACCGCAGTCTGACCAGCGAACTGGCCGACCCGCAGCTGTTTGACTGGCTGTGCGATGTCGTGGCCCGGTTAGACGCCGCCGAAGGCAGCGTTGCCAACTATCCGGCATGTTTCCTGGTTTCCTACGCAGTACGGATGGGCTTCATGCCCGGCGCGGCCATCGAGCCGGCAGGCATGTTTTCGGCCGAAGACGCTGCCTTGTTCCAGCAGTTTCTCAGCACGCCCTACGAAGAAGCGATGGGCATTCCCCTCTCTGGCACGCGCCGCCAGGCTTTCGCCCGCAAGATGCTTCAATACCTGTCCTGGCACCTCGGCACCTCCATCGACGCCAAATCCCTGGACGTACTCCACGCTGTGTTGGCCTAAGCGGCGGGATCGTGGCGGAGTTTAGCGGACGACAATCGCGTTGGCGACGGGACGTTCGCCGGCGGCGTCAAATTGTTTGTTGTCGGAGGGATGGTTGACCACTGCGCCGCGGACGACCATCGTCGTGGAGCCGCCACCGTCG
>Ga0310690_10004242_pt1 | contig 20553 bp, 18 predicted proteins | sample AusTroGonzalo_MG_2_FD_207661 | JGI IMG/M metagenome (GOLD analysis project Ga0310690, IMG submission 207661) | Bovine rumen microbial communities from tropical cattle in Woodstock, Queensland, Australia - Gonzalo_04 (v2) (version 2) | ecosystem: Host-associated > Mammals > Digestive system >...
GATAGTGGTCACGCCGAAGTGTTGGGCCTTTTGGGTAGTACACAAGGCAAAGGTGTGGTCGTTTCCGGTCCGGAAGAAGCGGAAAAATTGCCTTGCTTTGATAAAGTCAATGTCGTATCTCAAACCACGCAAAAAGAAAGTGTATTTTTAGAAACAGCGGAAATTATCAAAGCCAAATCAAATACGTGCCAAATTTCTAATACCATTTGTCATCCAACTAAACTGCGTCAACGCGAAACCATGGAGCTGGCCAAAAATGCCGATTTAGTGATTGTAGTAGGGGGAAAACATAGTGCCAATACTACGCGTCTGGCACTTTTGTGCCGGGAACTGGCGCCAAAGGTGCTACATGTGGAAACGGAAGCGGAACTAACAGAACAACAAGTGTTAGAGCCCAAACAAATTTTTATTACGGCCGGGGCTTCTACGCCCAATTGGGTGATTGATCAGGTGGCTGCATGGGTGCGTCAAAAGCGCTGCGAGCATATGGCCAAAAATCAGTAGAAATTTTAAAAGGAGATATAGAGGAATATGAATATAAAACGGATTGGTATTTTAACAGCAGGCGGAGATTGCCCGGGTTTAAACGCGGTTGTGCGGGCTGTGAGTAAAAATGCTTTAAAACACGGTATTGAGGTGCTAGGGTTTAAAAATGGTTTTGACGGGCTCGTGCGTAATGAATTTATCAATATCACAGCGGAAACAGTATCGGGCATTATTAATCGCGGCGGTACAATTTTAGGTTCCAGTAATATCGCTAATCCGTTTAAATATACACTTGCTCCGTTTGGTACGCCCGAAAAGCCGCGGGATATGTCTTCTGTTGCTATACATAATTTTAAAGCCAATCAATTAGACGCGCTTATTACGGTCGGTGGGGACGGCACTTTAAATATGTCCCATCAATTTATTGAAAAGGGACTGCCGATTGTGGGCGTGCCTAAAACCATTGATAATGATTTATCTGCTACAGATCAAACATTCGGTTTTGATTCGGCCTTGTCCATCGTCACAGAAGCCATAGACCGCATCCATACCACGGCGCAAAGTCACCACCGTGTGATGATTATTGAAACCATGGGACGCTACGCTGGCTGGATTGCCTTGCGCTCTGCCATTGCCGGTGGCGGTGATATCGTGTTAATTCCGGAAATTCCGTATCATGATGACGTGATTGTGGAACAAATTTTAGCACGCAAAGCCAAAGGCCGCACGTTTAGTATTATTGTCGCGGCAGAGGGGGCCAAGAACGAAGCGGGCGAGCAAAGCGTCAGCCGTACGGTTGCAGCCAGCACAGATGCGATTCGTTTGGGTGGTATTGCCTATAAGCTGAGCGATATGATTGAAGCCCGCACAGGTATTGAATCACGTGCGTGTGTGCTCGGCCATACCCAACGCGGCGGCACCCCGACTGCTTTTGACCGTTGGCTTTCCACTTTGTACGGCACGAAAGCATTAGATTTGGTGCTTGAAGGGAAATTTGGTTATATGGCGGCCTTACGCGGCTTTGCCATGACGGAAGTAAAAATTGCAGATGCTATTTCTAAACTTAAAATGGTAGACCCGAACGGAGAAGAAGTGCAAGCTGCGCTAAAAGCAGGTATGAGTTTCGGCTCGCGCCAAATCGGATAGAGGATTTATGAACGATAATTTAGATACTTTATACGGCATACACGCCGTCATGGAAGCACTTAAAAGTAAAAAGCGCCATGTAATGCAACTCTATGTGGCTGACAATAAAGCCGGGCATCGCGCGGTGGAAGAAATTATCCGTATGGCCAAACGTAGTAATGTCAAAATTGATCGTATGGATATTAAAATGATGGACCGCCTGACCAAGGGGGCCAATCATCAGGGCGTACTAGCCAAAGTGCAACCCGTGCGCGTGATGAAACTCTCTAACGCTATTTACGAAGCGGAGGGGAAAAAGAAAGATTTATGGTTGGCGGTGGACGAAATGACAGATCCGCAAAACTTAGGTGCGATTATCCGCAGTGCGGCCTGTCTTGGTTTTTCTACCATTATTTTACCGCAACGCCGTACGGTCGGTTTGACTCCGGCAGTATATAAAGTAGCCAGCGGTGCCGTAGAAAACGTAAATATCGTGGAAGTGGCCAATTTATCCAATGCCTTACTTGACTTAAAAGAAGAAGGTTTTTGGATTTATGGGGCAGATATGGACGGGCAATCTATTGCCAAAACCGATTATGTCTCTCCGGCAGTGCTCGTAATCGGTTCGGAAGGAACAGGCATTCGCGAAAAAACTGCCGAACATTGTGACCAAATTATTTCCATTCCGCAAGTGCGGCAAGGAAATGTGGACAGTTTAAATGCTGCCGCAGCTGCAAGCATCATTATGTATGATATGATGCAAAAAGTACAGCTTAAAAAATAAATTGATTCAATATAAAAACCCCGCTCAAACGAGCGGGGTTTTTCTTGCTAATTAAATCAATTAGAACAGGAATCCCAAACTAAGCGAAACAGCCGCTGAGTTCGGAATCGTGGTATCGTCCACTTTGGTCGTGTCGGTGCTGACGGCTCCGGCCAGTTCCAAGTAGAAGTGCAACATATTCAGCCCAATACCAGCGGTAATGAAATCAGATACATTGCTAGAAGCCAAGTTGGTGTTATAACCGAGGCGCAATGGAATGTGAAATTTAGGGCGGTTAAATAAATTAATTTCCATACCTAAACCGAGTTGGCGGGAGTCAAGGCCGTCAATCAAAGTATCATTTTCGGTCAAGTCCAAGTCGGCCGCTAGGGTCATATTTTTAATCGGGTTGATGGCCACACCGCCGCGCACTTGCGGTTTGAGTTGATATTTATCATGCTTCCAATTGGCGGCAATGGCAGGGTCCATACCCGCCGGCACATCGGGGCGGTCAAATTTTGGTCCGTTGATGTTTTTGGCGGTTAAACCGACTTGCGGATTTAAGAAAATTTCTTTATCTAACAGTTCCGCGAAATTGACCAAAGCGCCAAAATCTACCGCAAAGTTAGTAGATTCTTTTTTATTGTCATAAGCTTTGTCTAAGATATCTTCAATTTTTTCATCATCTTTCAAAATCATCACACCGCTTTGGGCCGTGTAGCCGGTCAAAACTTTAATGTTGGCGCCGAGCTTTAAACCGGGGATAACTTTTTGCCCATATCCCAAAGCCATTTCACCAAAGGTGGCCACATCTGCCATGGCTAACGTTTGGTTGTCTTTATAACTTCCAGAAGCAGAGGTATACTTGTTCAAAATATCTGCCGCGCCACCCAGATTGTCGATTACAGTATTGACTGTATTTGCCACGGTAGTAGTATCGGTGCCAATGGCGTTTACAAAAGCATTTGCTAAATCAGCACTATTGGCGTAAGTTCCACCCAACAAGGAGTTTAATGCGTTAAATAATCCGTGGGCATCAATAGCATTTTGCAATTTAGTAGCCATGCTGGCATTGGCAGCAACGGAAGGAACAGTGGTAGCACCTAAAGTCAAACCTGTACCACCCGTTTTGAATCGGATACGTTCCGTATCTATTACCGGAGTAATAGCACCCGTTCCCAAAGCACGGGCCGTGACGGCAAAATTTTTAATTTTCAGTCCCAAACCGCCGTTTGCATTTACAAGGGCTCCGGAGTTTTGACCGATTAATTTGGAAATATCATTTAACCCCTTAAACAAGGTACTAATATCACTAGCATTGGCCATAGAAGCATCTGTGCCATCAATTTTTTTGCTTAAACTTTTATATTGGTTAGCCATATCAGTTAAACCACTTACGCCTTCCAATACATTTTTGGTGGCTTGTATATCCGCACCCACATTGATTAAAAGCCCGGTTTCATTGAGATCGTCCTCTTGGGCCAGTCCGGCCGGGTTCCAATATTGGGCATCGGGGCCGTAGGCAGTAGCCACCCCTACGCCGCCCATACCCATGGCGCGGGAACCAACAAATTGCCAAGACTGCGCTTGTGCCGCTATAGCTAAAGCCATCGCCAAGCACGCAAACATCATTTTGTAAAAGTTCTTTGGAAACATATTTTCTCCTTATATAAATATGCAAATCAGCAAACTATAAGGGTATTATATAAAACTGAGACCGTTTGTAAAGCAGAAGATTTTGCCGCACCGCAAAAAATTTGTTATAATATCTACAAGGCAAGAATCGCCCGGGCCACAGGTGCAACAGAGCCCAATAGAGATTCATCAAAACTACGCAAGACGAAAGCAACGTCTTGTGCGGTTTTTTGTCTTAAAAAATTAAACTAAAAAGTAGAAAAAGGATATGAGAACCTACGAAACTGTGACAATTGTAAAACCGCAACTTTCCGATGCGGAAGTAGCGCAATTCGTGACCAATGCCAAAGAATTGGTTGCCAAAAACGGTGGCGAAGTCACCAGTGAAGAAAAATTGGGCAGAAGAAAATTCACCCACGAAGTAAATCACGTGCGTGACGGCTTCTACCTCTATTTGAAATTTAAAGCCCAACCGGAATTTGTAAAGGTATGGGAAGAAACCATGAAGCTCAACGAACAAGTGTTGCGCTCTATGGTCATGTTGGCTGCCGAAGTAAAGGCCAAACCGGCCCCGGTGGCGAAGTAAGAGGCGCTTATGGCAGGCCAAATCAGACTTCCGGAACAAAACTTAGTCTTAATAGCAGGCCGCTTAACGCGCGATCCGAATGTGGCATTTACGCAAAAAGGCCAAGCCGTTTGCCGTTTTGACGTAGCTGTCAACCGCCGCTATTTAGACCAAGCTTCCAACGAATGGAAAGATGACGTTGTCTTTGTGCCCGTTGTTGTATGGGGGCAAGGCGCCGAACGCTCCAAAGACCGTTTAAAAAAAGGGACCGCTGTATATGTGGAAGGTCGCTTAACCACCAGCGAATATACCGACAAAAATACAGGGCAAACCCGCCGTTCGTTGCAAATTACCTGCCGCCGGTTGCAGATTTTGGAAGCAACAGGTGCGGGAAGTGCTGATTATCAACCGTCAGCCAAAGAAGATGTACCTTCCGTAGATGTGGATCAACCCGTTATGGAAGATGATGTACCATTTTAAATTTTAAACAAATAAGAGGAAAGAAATGTCTGAAGAAATGAAAACTGTAGAAACATCCGCCGCCGATAACGCGGCCGCCAAGCCGGAAAGACCGGCCCGTCCGTTTGGCAAAAAACGCTTTGAAAGCCGCCGCAAAGTTTGCAAAATCTGCGCGGAAAAAATGGACACGATTGATTACAAAAACATTCAATTTGTAAAATCTTTCACCATGGAAAGCGGCAAGATTTTATCTCGCCGCATTACCGGCACCTGCGCCAAACACCAACGCCAAATTACCAAAGCCATTAAACGCGACCGCAATTTGGCCATTTTGCCGTATTCGTTGCCCAAGAAATAAGTGAGGAAATAATATGAAAGTAATTTTAAGAGAAAGTGTAAAGAACTTAGGCATGAGCGGCGATATCGTGGAAGTGAAAAACGGTTATGCCCGCAATTTCTTGTTTCCGCAAGGTTTGGCTGAAGAAGCTACCGCCGGTGCTGTAAAAAATTGGCAACTTGGGGCAGAACGCCGTGCCAAAAAAATTGAGGCTGAACTAAAGGAAGCTCGCGCCATTGCCGAAAAATTGCAAGGGGTTGTGTTGCCTTTCACCAAAACCGTCAATAGCGATGGTGTTGTATTTGGTTCTGTAAACAAAGCTGATATTTACAAAGCTTTAGTTGCTTTGGGCCACAAAATTACCAAAGATAACATTGAGCTGAATATGCCGGTCAAGGCATTGGGCGAAACCGAAGTTGGTATTTATTTAAAACCCACCGTGACGGCTAAAATTAAAGTAAAAATTGAAGCGTTGACTGAAGTGGAAGCCAAAATTCCGGACGCTCAAGCCGAAGCTAAATAAGTTGTAAAAACGAAAAACCAGAAGGTTCTCATGTTTTATCCCGCGTGGTATGCCCGCGCGGGATTTTTTATAAACAGTTCTTTAGAGATTTTATAAATACTTCTTAGCCCAGTCAGACAAGGTGGCGGTGGACACGTTGGCATCAAAACGCTGACCATTTTTGACGGTGGCTTTTGAGGCAAGTGCTTGCATATTTTGGGCTGCATCCCCCATGCCGCTGCTGCCGGAAGTGGCAAACGGAATAATGGTTTTGCCGCTAAAATCAGCCGCTTCCATGAATGTGTCAATAATACTTGGCTCGCGATACCACCACACTGGAAAACCTACAAAAATTACTTCATAGGAAGACAAATCGGGCACTTTATCGGCCAAGGGTGGGCGGCAGGCGCGGTCTTGCATTTCTATACTGCTGCGGCTCTTTTTGTTGGTCCAATCCAAATCGGCATCTGTATAAGGTGCTTGCGGTTTAATTTCAAATAAATCGGCTTGTGCGGCTTGTGCCAGGCGCTTAGCAACGGAGGCAGTAATTCCGCTGGCACTAAAATAAGCAACTAATGATTTTTTCATAAAAAATCCTCCCTTATTGTTTTTTACATTTTAACAATTAGGGCCAAAGTAAAGTCAAGAATTTTTAGGAAAATAAAAAAACGGAGAGGGAGAGATTCGAACTCTCGATACGGTTTCCCGTATGCAGTCTTTCCAGGACTGTGCCTTAAACCGCTCGGCCACCTCTCCAAAAGGTTTCGTCGGTAAGTAAATATATTATATCAAATTAAAATCGTTTTGAAAATGAAACGGCTTAACGGCGCAAATTTTTTATTTGTAAACCCAGAATGCGTCCTAGCAGCAGTAGCGGTGCAATAATAAATACGGTGACAAGTGCACCCAACAAAATCATAATAAAACTAAACGCGAGTGCAAAAAATCCGGTAAACATTCCCACACCCTGATATACACGTGCGTGCGGAATTTCTTTGTTATCTTGAGCAGATACCACCATACCGTTTTCATCCAAAATTTCCGGTTCGATGACCTGGTCCTGTATCGGTGTTTTTTCTTGCATAACTATATTGTGACACATTTTGTTTTCCTGCGCTAGCGCTTATTTTAATTACTTCGTAAAAATAGTAAAATATAGATAGGTCACGCGTGAAGTCACATCACGTAATTTACAAGACCGAGGAAAACTTATGCTACCCAAAGCTTACGAACCACAGGAAGTGGAAAAGAAACTTGCCGAAAAATGGCAAAATGCCAAATTATTTGCTGCCAAAGCAGATCCTACTAAAAAACCTTTTGTTATCGTGATTCCTCCGCCCAACATTACGGGCGCTTTGCACATGGGACACGCTTTTACTAATACGTTGCAAGACGTTTTAATTCGTGCTCACCGGATGTACGGGGAAAATTCTTATTGGGTGCCAGGCACAGACCACGGCGGTATCGCTACTCAAAACGTCATTGAAAAAAAATTAGCTAAAGAACAACACAAAACCCGCCACGATTTAGGCCGTGAAAAATTTTTAGAAGTGGTATGGGATTGGTACCACGAATGCGGTAATGCGATTTTTGATCAATTCCGTAAAATGGGCTGGGCGTTAGATTTGTCCGACATTCGCTTTACTATGGATGAAAAACGCGCCCGCGCCGTATTTGAATGTTTTAAACAATGGTGGGAGAAAAAATATATTTACCGCGGCAAACGCCTTATTAACTGGTGTGTGCGCTGCTCCACCGCTTTGTCCGATATTGAAGTAGAACACCTGCCCGAAAACGGCAAGCTCTGGCACTTGCGCTATAAAGGAGAAGACGGCTCTGACGGTATCGTCATTGCCACTACCCGTCCGGAAACCATTTATGCCGATGCCGCCATCGCTGTTAATCCCAAAGATGAACGCTATAAAAATATGGTGGGCAAAAAAGTGGTGATTCCGCTGGCTAATCGCGCCATTCCCATTATTGCCGATGAGGCGGTGGAACTTGAATTTGGTACGGGTGCTTTGAAAATTACGCCTGCGCATGATGCTACGGACTATGAGGTGGGTAAGCGCCATAATTTACCCATTATGACCGTTATTAACGATAAAGGCAAGATGATTAATTGTCCCGAAAAATATAACGGCATGGACCGCGACGTCTGCCGCAAGGAAACCGTCAAAGATTTAGACGCGGCCGGACTACTCGTCAAAGAAGAAAAATACAATCACGCGGTTTCCAAATGCTATCGTTGCGGCAGCGCTATTGAGCCGTTTATGAGTGAGCAATGGTTTGTCAAAATGGACGAACTGGTTAAACCCGTTATCAAGGCTGCCGAAACGGAAGAACTCAAATTTCACCCGGACAGTTGGAAAAAACCGTTCTTAAATTGGATGACCAATATACAAGATTGGTGTATTTCCCGTCAGATTTGGTGGGGACACCGCATTCCGGTGTGGTATTGCCGCAAGTGCAGTGAAAAAGGACTGACCTTCGCTACCGACCAACAAGGCAAAGAACAACTGACCAAAGTGTCTTTTGAAGAGGGAGCTAAACCGATTGTTTCTTTTGAAAAACCGGCAGAGTGTCCGCATTGCCACGGGCACGATTTAGTCCAAGATCCCGATGTATTAGACACATGGTTTTCTTCTGCGTTATGGCCGATGTCTGTTTTCGGCTGGCCGGAAAAAACACCGGAAATGGAGCACTTTTATCCTACTTCCGTGATGGTGACCGGATATGAAATTTTGTACTTGTGGGTGGCACGTATGGTGCTGACTGGACTTGATTTTACCGGTAAATTACCTTTTAAAGATGTTTATTTAAATGGTATTGTGCGTGATAAAAGCGGACAGAAAATGTCTAAATCTAAAGGCAATGTTATTGACCCACTGGATATGACGGCCAAATACGGTACGGATGCCGTTCGTTTTTCACTACTCATGCAAGCGGTACCCAGCAAAGATATCCCGTATTCGGAAGATAGTATTACCGGCGCACGCAATTTCTGCAATAAAATTTACAATGCTTCGCGCTTTATCTTGATGAATATGGAAGGCATTAACGGGCCTTTGGCTATGCCTAAAGAAGCCAAAGAACTGGCTGACCAGTGGATATTAGACCGCTATGCTACCGCCATCAAGACCGCGCGCGAAGGGATTGAAAAATATAACCTCGCGCTGACGGCTAACACACTCTATCACTTCTTGTGGGGCGATTTTTGCGATTGGTATATAGAACTGGCCAAACAACGTTTCCAGACGGAAGAAAAGGAATATGTAATGGCCTTGTGTGTAAACATTTTGTACAACACCCTTAAAGCCCTGCATCCGCTCATTCCGTTTATTACGGAGGAAATTGCGGCCAGTTTGCGTCCGTTTGTGGATGAAAAAGAGGAGTTTTTGCTCAATCAAAAGTATCCGCAGTTTGACGCAGCTTTACTCAATGAAGATGCCGTTAAACAAATGGAAATGGTACAGGGTATTACCAAAGAAATCCGCACCGTTCGCTCTCAGTTTAATGTGCCGCCGGGATTAAAGATAAAAGTTATTTTATCTGCGACGGATGAAAAAGAGCTGACCGTAGTGCGCGCACAAGCAGGATACATTAAACTGATGGGCAAAGTAGAAGATTTGCAAATCGGCGTGGACGAAGCCAAACCTAAACAAACCGCTACGGCTACGTTTGGTAAAATCGCTATCTATATTCCGCTGACCGGACTCATTGATTTTGAAAAAGAGAAGAAACGCTTAGAGAAAGATATTGCCGCTGCCAAGGCCAATATCGCCTCGCGTGAAGCCAGACTTTCTCAAGAAAACTTTATCAAAAATGCTCCGCAGACGCAAATAGATAAAACCAAAGCGGAACTGGCTGCGGCTCAAACCTTGCTTGCACAAGCCCAAGCGGCATTAGAGGATTTAGCATAACACCAAGGGCCGGTTTGCCGGCCCTTTTTATAAGGAGAAAATATGAAAAAAATAATTTTGATACTGGCGGGGTTGTTTTTGCCATGGATGCTTTGCGCACAATCTAATTGGAAAGCGATAGTCCGCTACGATAAACAAACGGCTAAGACGGATTTGTCTAACCGTTTGCAAAAATATGCGCAAATTGATTCGCATGCTCAGCCCAACACCTCTGCAGTGCCATCCAGCAAGCAACAGCTTTCTTTCGCAAAGAGTTTAGTAAAAGAATTAAAACATATTGGGGCTGCTAATGTTCAAGTATCTAAAACAGGCATCGTCACGGCAGATATTCCAGCCACACAAAATGCAACGGTTCCCGTTTTAGCGCTAATTGCTCATTTAGATGCCCCTGCTCAAGCCCAGGCCCAAACGCTTCAGAATCATGCCAAAAATACCAGTGATTTTATTGTACTAGATAAAGAAAAGAATATAAATTTGGATATGCTTAACAGCCCGCAATTATTGCAAACGCGCGGACATGATTTGCTTACCTCCAACGGAACTGCCGCTTTCGGCGTTGAGAGTAAAGCCGGACTGGCTATTTTGATGACCGCAGCGGATTATTTATTAGGCAATACGACCATACCGCATGGACTTATTAAAATAGTGTTATTGCCTGATTCTTTTTCTCATGCGGGGGCCCAAGCGTTGGATATTGCCAAATTGGGTGCTGACTATGCATTGGTCTTAGACGGTGCGGGAAAAGGAAGTATCGCGGCGGAAAATTTTAGTGGTCGGTCCTTCTCTGTTGTTTTTAACGGACGGCGTGATATTGCACGGGGAGAGGCGATTCGCTCATCCTTTACCGATAATTTAATGATGGCTTCGGATTTTCATACCCTGCTGCCGCGCTACGCCCGTCCGGAGACTACTTCGGGTATGCAAGGCTATATATGGGTAGATAATATCGTCACACAGGACAACCGCAGTACAATTACCGGTAAAATCCGCGCTTTTAAGGATGCTGATTTAGAGCAACTGTCCAAGCAAGTACAACAAATCTTTAATACGGTCAAATCCATGTATCCACGCAATACCGGTGCCGAAATCACCTTTACGGATGAATTTAAAAATGTTCAGGCCAATATCCCAACGGCATGGACTCAAACTATCAAAAATGCCCTAGAACAGGAGGACATTCCTGCCCAATATACGGCAGTACGTGACCAAACGGATTTCGCAGTTTTGACAACCCGGGGTTTACCTGCTATTAGTTTGTTTACGGGAGCCTTTCATGGGGGAAATTCACTCGAGTATGCCGATGTGGACATTATGGCCGCTTCTTTGCGTGGGGTAATGGCTATTTTGACCGCCAATCCGGCTGTTTTCGCTACTACTAAATAATAGAAAGACCTAGATATTTTCTAGGTCTTTTGACCCTTGTGTCAATTTGCAAGATTACATAAAATAAAAATGTAGTCTTGTTTTTATTTGTAATTTAAAAGTCATTTTAACGAGGAAAATCATGAAAAAACTAATCAGTTTTTTGTTTGTGTTTTTTGTAGGTGTGGCCGGATTTGCACAAGTTGATTTGAGTGATAAATATCTGCCTAATCCAGATCCGATTGAAGCCAAAATTGAGGATTATGTAAATGTGAATCGATATCGTAAAATTTTGTTAAATCGATTTTTAGATTATGTGCAGGTGGATAGTCAAAGCGTTGAAGGACTGGACGGCACATTTGTATTAAGTGATGAAGTAAGAAAGACAGCTGATTTATTGTATGCAGAATTGCAAGGGATGTTGCGCAACAATCCTGCTCACGCTACCGTAAATATGTCTGAATGGAAATATATTTATGTGCGTTTTCCTTCTAATTTGCCAGAGAGAATGAAGGCAATCCCTTCTTTAGGTTTTAGTTGCCATTATGATGTGACACCGGATGAAGCAGGACACGATATTAAACCAATCGTGCATAAACATTATAAAGGCGGTATTCTGTGGATTAATAAAGATTTAAATATGTTTTTAGATCCTAATATGGAAAAGGGTGAACAAGCAGCTCCTTACTTAAAGCAACTAATAGGAGAAACCATTGTCACTTCCGATGGTACCACCTTATTGGGAGCAGATGATAAAGCAGGCGTATCTGTTTTAATGACTACGATTCAGACACTTATTGATCACCCCGAAATTCCTCATGGGGAATTGCAAATTGTTTTTACTCCTAACGAAGATGTCGGGCAAAGTGCTGAATATTTAAGTCTCAAAGATGAACCTGCCTATTTGCGTTTTACTCCGGATATTGCTTTTGATTTTGATGGCCAAGTAGACGGACAAGTGATGGTTGAAAACTTTATTGCTGAAAACTACAAAATAGACATAGCGGGACGCCCTTTCCATGGTATGAATGCAATGGAAACCGATGGCATGAGCGCTATCTTTTTACAAGGGGCGGCCTTGTCTGCGTTTTCCGAAAAATGGTGGCCCTGGAATAGCCAGCAAAGAGAAAAGTATTTGGATTTCTATGATATCGATACAAAGAGCATCCCCGGACATGTCGTGCTTTCTGCACGTGCCCGTGGGTTTACCGAACAGGAATTACGCGAGATAGAAAATCGTGTTTCTGAAGTAGTGGATTCACTGGCTACCAAATACAGAACTCAAATGATTGTTTCCAAAGTCTTTGATTATGACAACGTGGGAGCTGGTGTTTCACCATTAGCATGGCCGATTGCATGGGCCGCTGTGACCGCTTCCGGTGCAACCCCTCATCCGACAGGCATTCGCGCCGGCACTACCTTGGCTATGATGTATGCTAAATCACAAGAAGATCCGGATACACCGGCTATTACAGGTTATACCTATTTTACCGGACAACAAAATGAGCATACAAAATATGAATGGTTAAGCGAAAAAGATATGTTCTTATCTTATAAAACCGCTATGAATACCATTTTACAGGTTATTGAACAAAGCGTTAAAAATAGTCCGGCCCAATAATGAAAATCTTGTTAGCTACTGGCAATCCGCATAAATTTGCCGAGATTATGGCACTTCTCCCCCAAATGACACATAAGGGGGAGAAGTTAATTTATGTCAGTTTGAAAGATTTTCCATTGTTGCAAATCCCACCGGAAGACGGTACAACTTTAGAAGAAAATGCCGCTATTAAAGCCGTGTCCGCCGCTGAACAAACGGGAGTTTTAGCCATTTCAGATGATACGGGATTAGAGGTGGATGCGTTAAATGGTCAGCCGGGTATTCATACCGCGCGCTACGCCGGAGAACCCGTCAGCACTGAAAACAATAATCGAAAACTGTTGTGTGAACTGGAGGGGCTACCTATTGAAAAGCGTACAGCTCGGTTTCGCACGGTGGCCTGTGTGGCAACGCCTGACGGAAATATACGATATTTTGATGGTAAACTAGAGGGATACATCGGGGTTAATTATTGCGGTAAAAATGGTTTCGGATATGATCCAATTTTTGTGCTACCTCAAACAAATCAAGCATTGGCGGAACTGTCAGCCGATGAAAAAAACCGTATCAGCCACCGTGCCAAAGCATTTGAAAAAGTAGCGCAGTATTTAATGAATTTATAACGGGCATTAAATAGTTAAAAAGGCTCCCTTGCGGGAGCCTTTTTATTTTATCTCGGCTAAATACTTTTCCAATATATCTGCGGCACTTTTTACTTTATCTGCGCAGGGGCGTTGGTGATAATACGCTTCGGTGCGCGGCTGAGGCGCTTGCGGTTGGCGCGTGGTAAGGCCCAGTAATTCGCGACAGATGATAGAGCCGTTTTCCTGTTTAAAGCGGTTGCAAACTTCTTGTATTTGTTTATAGAAAGCGGCTTTGGCTGCGTGGTCTTTAGGATCTTTGGGCGCATACTTTAAAGATAGCACCATACACATGGCGCTGACCGCGCCGCACACTTCGCGCTGCCCGCCCAGTCCGCCGCCAAAACAAGCCGCCATAGCAATGGCTTGCTCCTGCGATAGACCGAGCTCACCACGGTAAGCGCCCAAAACGGCTTGAGCGCAATTCTGTCCATTTACAAATAATTCTTTTGCTTGTTCACCTTTTGTCATATTCATATCATAGCAAATCTAATTAAAAAGTACGTTTAGGGACAAGCGCGGCTTTTGGTATCATATATAAAAGACCGGGAGGAACTATGGATAGAAATTGTGAAAATTGTATCAATTTTAAAAAAGTAGTGATTGTGGGGTGCGGCTTTGTGGGCTCAGCATCTGCCTTTAGTTTAATGCAAAGCGGACTATTTAGCGAAATGGTACTCCTTGATGCCGATAAAGCTAAAGCAGAGGGAGAGGCCTTGGACATCAGCCACGGCGTAGCATTTGCCAAGCCGCAAAAAATTTACGCAGGGACGTATGACGATATCAAAAATGCCTCTGTGATTATCATTACGGCGGGTGCGGCTCAAAAACCAGGCGAAACGCGGCTTGATTTGGTTAAGAAAAACATTTCCATTTATAAATCTATTATTCCGGAAATTAAAAAGCGTGATTTTAAGGGAATTTTACTGATCGTATCTAATCCGGTGGATATTTTAACGACGGTAGCGGTTAAACTCAGCGGCCTACCCGAAAACCGGGTTATCGGCTCTGGAACGGTGCTTGATACTGCACGTTTAAAATACGAAATCGGCAATCACCTAAACGTAGATAGCCGCGGCGTGCACGCATTTATTATCGGAGAACATGGGGACAGTGAAATCGCCGCGTTTAGTGCGGCCAATGTATCTGGCATTAAACTGGATGACTTTTGTGAAATGCGCGGACACTTTGAGCACGATAAAGCCACCGCTGCTATTGCCGAGCGCGTTAAAAATAGTGCGTACGAAATCATTGCCAAAAAGAAAGCCACCTATTACGGAATTGCGGTGGCGGTCAAACGCATTTGCGAAGCTATTGTGCGTAATGAGCGCTCCATTTTGCCCGTATCTTCTATGATGCACGGCATGTATGGCATTGAGGGAATTGCCCTAAGTATGCCGGCCATTGTAGGCTCTGATGGCGTGGAAACCTTGGTGCCTTTAAAATTGAACATGGACGAAACCACACGGCTACAAACTTCAGCCCAAGTGCTCAAAGATACACTGGCGCAAAACGAGATATAAATAAGCTGTTTTTTTATAACTCCCTGTCCGGTAACGACAGGGAGTTTCATTTTTCTCTAATTCAAAAAATTCAAACGTTTGTTTGAATTTTGGTGCTTATTTTGATATAATAATTATAAGATTATGAAAGACACGCGTGAGAAACTGCTTAAGACTGCAGCCAAATTATTTGCCCAAAAAGGATATACCGGTACGACGGTGCGCCAAATTGTACAACGCGCCGGAGCTAACTTGTCGGCCGTGCGGTATCACTTTGGGGATAAAAACGGTTTATATTTGGCCACGGTGGCTTATCTGACAGGGCAAAACCGCCACGAAATCATGAAAGATATGGTCCGGCCGGAAGAAATTACCACCTTGTCTTACGACGATGCTTTGCAGTATTTACATAAGATGATAGACCGCTTTATGGAATTAGGGTTTTCGCGTAAGAACATTCTGCTAGAGCGTATTTTTACCTACGCAGAACTGGAAAATGCCCCGGCATTTCGTGAGGCATTGCTGAGTCAAACAGGAAATTTTCGCAGTATTTTATATGGCTTAGTATCACGCCTGACCAAACTAAAACCGGGCAATCCAGAATTAGTGCTTTTGTGTCATACGATTTTTAGCCAATCCTTGCAGACCGATTTTATACGTTTTTCCACGTGTCGTTCGTTAGGACTTAAAAAATATACGCCTGAAATTTGTGAACAAATCAAAAAAATTGTTTGGCGCAATATGTGTACAATTTTAGATCTATATAATAAGGAAAAAAAATAAGATGAAAAAGTATATTACATTACTGTTATTGGTAGGGCTGGCATTGCCGGCGGTGGCTTTTGATCCGCTCGGTGCGCATAAAGTAGCTGCCCCGAAAGGATGTATCGATAAAGATATAACCACCGAAGAGTTGACGCTGGATGATTTAATCCAAATCGGTTTATGCACCAATCCTTCGTTAAGCGCTGGATACATGGGGGTAAAAGCATCTGAAGCCGGCCTCGGACAAGCGCGTTCTCAGTATTTACCTACGGTTAATTTAACCGGCACAGGGAACATTACAGGGGAAAAACTGGAAGGAACTTCTTATGTGCAAGGGGAACCTTATTCCGGAAAAGCGGAGGCCTCGTGGCTTTTATTTGATTTCGGCGGACGGGAAGCACGCACCAGCAGTACGCGTCATTATGTAGAAGCCGCGCGTTATAGCTATGATGCATCTCTGCAAGATATGGTGCTTGCCGTACAATCGGCTTATTTAAATTTACTGGCCGCACAAGAAAGTTTGGTCAGTGCTCAAGCCAGTTTAGATACCTATAAACAATCTTACGAGGAAGCCGAAAAACGCTATAAATTGGGAATGGTGTCTTTGAGTGACAATTTGCAGGCGCGTACTCGTTATGAGCAAGCCATTTTGGCGGTTGTACAAGCGGAAAATTTAATCAAACAATATAGTGGTGCATTAGCTATTTTAGTTAATTTATCGCCGGATACATCCATTCAACTTAAAAAACCTATCTTTCAAGAAGATATGGTGCAAATTGAGAACGACGACGTGTCTGCTCTCATGCAAGCTGCTTTGGAAAACCGGCCGGAAATTCGCGCGCAGCAAAGTACCCAACGGGCTGCTAAATCCGATGTGACAAGTGCCAAAACCAATATGCTACCAAGCATCAGTGCTACAGGTTCTGTTGCTTATGGGGATAATTGGAAACATAGCAACCCTTATTTGACCAGTAATTCTGCGGGTCTGCTGGTAAAAATGCCTTTGTTTACCGGATTTTCAAATATGTACAAAGTGCAACAAGCATCTTATAAGTATTATCAACAAGTCAATAATACTCAAGCATTGCGTTTGCAAATTGAAAATGAAGTATGGCGGGCTTACCAGAATTATAAAACAGCTTTACAATCCTATGAAATCAGCCAAGCGGTTTTGGAAAGTGCAGAAGAAAACCACCGTGTGGCTTTCCGCTATTATGAACTAGGTAAAGGAGATATTTTGAATTTACTTAGCGCAGTGGCGCAGCTAGCAGATGCTCGTCAGAATAAAATTACAGCTTTTTACAGCTTGCTTTTAAGCAAAGCTAGTTTATATAGAAGTATTGGGAAATAAATTATGAAAATGAACAAAGAAAAGGTAATCTATTGGAGTAAATATGCGCTCGTTTTGTTGGCGGGTGTGGTATTAGGGTTTGTCATAAAAGGCAAATTGGCCGGACAGGCTCCTATGGGGTATGGTGCGGCCGGGCAAGCTACTGTTTTGACTCAAACAGTACAGAAACGACCGGTAGCTATTGGTAAAAATTTTATAGCCAAAGTAGAAGCTATTAATGCTTCCGATGTTATCCCGCAAGTATCCGGTTATATTGATAAAGTTTTATTTGAAGAAGGCTCTTTAGTTAAAGAGGGGGATGTCTTATTCATCATAGACCAAGCACGCTACAAGGCTGCTGTCACGGCGGCAGAAGCGGATTTGGAAAAGGCCAAAGCCAGTGAAAAGCAACTGGCCAGTAATTACAAACGCGAGCTTTCTTTGTACAAGGAAAAAATGCTTTCTCAAGCCGATTTGGAAGTGGCAGAAAGCAGTTATGCCAATGCCCAAGCTAATGTGAAAGCTGCTAAAGCCAGCTTGGATTTAGCCAAACTTAATTTGGAATATACACAGGTGCGTTCTCCGATTAGCGGTTATATCGGCAAAGCGTTAATGACCAAAGGCAATTACACCAATGCCGCAACCAGCCGCTTGGCCCGCGTAATCCAAATGGATCCGGTACGTGTGGTGTTCTCTATTACGGATAAAGAACGTCTGTCCGGCATGGACCAATTGACCAACACTCAGCCGGATATTCAAGTGGCTTTACCAAACGGAGATACGATTGAATTGCCCTCTGCCAATGTTTTTTCTGATAACGAAATCAATGCCCAAACCGCTACCATGGCGGTTTATGCGCAAGCTGCCAATGCCGAAAATAAATTAATTCCGGGCAACTATGTCAATGTGACGGTGAGTATGGATAAATTCCGTCCGATGATTTTAATTCCGCAATCGGCCATCTCTCAAGATGCCACAGGGCAATATGTCATGACCGTTAATGGTGAAAATACTGTTGTACAAAAGTATGTGACGATTGGCGATAGTGTGGGGACTAACTATGTGGTGGTTAGCGGACTCACAGAAGGTGACCGCGTGGTAATTACCGGACAACAAAAATTACAAAATGGTCAAAAAGTGACAGTCAGCGAACAAACGGCTGCTGCGTCCGCGGTTGAAAAAGAGCCGCAAGATCAGGAGGCCGAGTAGTTTATGTTTTCTAATTTCTTTATCCGCAGACCGCGTTTTGCGTTAGTTATTTCACTGGTACTTTGTTTGGCGGGTATTATTGCTTTAAATACTTTGCCGATTGCTTTGTATCCTGAAATTACACCGCCGGAAATAGTGGTAATGGCCAATTACCCGGGTGCCAGCGCGGAAACCATTGCCAAAACTGTAGGTATCCCGTTAGAAGCGCAAGTGAACGGGGTGGAAGATATGTTATATATGAATTCCACTTCATCCGATGGCTCCTATATGCTTACGGTGACTTTTGAAACGGGGACCGATCCTGACATAGCGCAGGTTAAAGTGCAAAACCGCGTGGCACAAGTGAGCCCTCGTTTACCCAACGAAGTGACGCGTATCGGTGTCAATGTATTTCGCCGATCGTCTAATATTTTGGGTTTACTTGCTTTTAGTTCTCCCAATAAAACCCTTTCCACATTGGATATCAGTGATTATCTGAACAATAACGTAGTTAAAAATATCAGCCGTTTAACCGGTGTGGGTGAAGCGCAAGTATTCGGTGCGGCCAAGAGTATGCGCGTATGGTTGGATGCCGATAAAATGGCCGCTATGAATATGACGGTGGCGGAGGTAAAATCTGCTATTGCCAGCCAAAACTATCAGCCTTCACTAGGTAAAATCGGTGCGCGTCCGCATGAAGGGGAAGTAATTAATGTATACACTTTGCAAACGCAAGGTCGTTTGAATACTGCCGAAGAATTTGGAAACATCATTGTTCGTACCGATGAACAAGGTGGTTTAGTACATCTAAATGAAATTGCCAACGTGGAAGAAGGAAAAGAAAATTATAGTTTCTCCGCTTCTTTTAATCAGCAAGAAACGGTCCCAATGATGATTAACCTTGCTTCCGGCGCTAACGCGATTGAAACCATGAAAGAAGTCAAAGCGGAGATGAAACGCTTGGCGGAATTCTTTCCGGAAGATTTGACCTATGACTTTAACATTGATGCGACCGATTTTATTTATGCATCTATTGAAGAAGTAGCCTTTACGCTGTTAATCACCTTCATTTTGGTGGTAATTGTCTGCTATGTTTTCTTGCAAGATTGGCGCGCTACTTTAGTACCGGCGGCTACCATTCCCGTTTCACTACTGGGTACGTTTGCGGTTATGCTGGCGATGGGTTATTCCATCAATATGTTTACGTTGTTTGCGTTAGTACTGGCTATTGGTCTGGTGGTAGATGACGCTATTTGTGTGGTAGAACGTGTCATTTATTTGATGAATAAAGAAAATCAGGCCCCTATCGATGCTACTACACAGGCCATGGGGGAACTTTCCGGCGCTTTGATTGCTACCACATTAGTTCTTTTGGCCATTTTCGTGCCGATTACCTTTTTGGGTGGCATAACGGGAGAAATTTATCGCCAGTTTGCTGTGACTATTTCCACCGCGGTATGTTTCTCTACGCTGAATGCTTTGTCTCTGTCTCCGGCTATTTGTGCAACGATGCTAAAACGCATTCCGGAAACCAAAATCGGCATTTTACGCTGGTTTAATTCGACTGTGGAACGTGGCGCGCGCGGTTATAAAAATATGGTTAAATCTGTTGCCCGCAAGTTAGCGATTATTGCAATTTTGTTTGTGGCCATTGTGGCGGCCAACGTATTATTTTTGCGTTTTTCCAGCACGTCGTTTATTCCGACGGAAGATCAGGGCGTTGTTGTTTTTGATGTGCAACTGCCGGAAGGAGCTTCTTTTGCACGCACGCAAGCGGTGGTGGACCAAATTGTGCCTGTTCTGCGCCAAGATCCGGCCGTGCGACACGTGGCTACCATTGTCGGATACAGTTTAATGTCCGGAGGCGGAGAAAATGTGGCTGTCGGTTTTATCCGTTTAAAACCCTGGGATGACCGAAAAGAAGAAGCACTCAAACAATCTACCTTGGTGAATAAATATAATATGCGATTTAGCCAAATTCCGCAGGCATCTGTTCGCTTTATCGAAATGCCCTCCATTCCGGGATTGGGTACTTCGGGCGGACTTGATTTGCGTATCCAAGCGCTTAATGACTTTGATTACACCAAGTTGGCAGCTATGACTGCCGGCATGGCGTATCGCATGATGAGCGATCCGTCTATGCAACTGGCATATACGCCCTTTAAGGCGGATACTCCTAACATTTATTTGGATGTGGACCGTGCTAAAGCAGAAGCCATGAAAGTACCGGTATCCAATATATTCTCTATTTTGGAGAGTTATTTGGGTTCGGCCTATGTGTCTGATGTAAACTTTGGCACGCAAGTAAATAAAGTTATTTTACAGTCTGATTGGCGGTACCGTTTGACGCCGGAAAACATCAATAAAATG
>Ga0310690_10004243_pt1 | contig 20547 bp, 8 predicted proteins | sample AusTroGonzalo_MG_2_FD_207661 | JGI IMG/M metagenome (GOLD analysis project Ga0310690, IMG submission 207661) | Bovine rumen microbial communities from tropical cattle in Woodstock, Queensland, Australia - Gonzalo_04 (v2) (version 2) | ecosystem: Host-associated > Mammals > Digestive system >...
CAAGCGTCTTGTCAGAGGTGATGGTGAGGTTCTTGGCGCTCAGCGGAGCACCGTCTTTCTTGTAGGTGAGCTTGAACTTGCTGGTCGTGATGACCACCTTGCTGCCGCTTGTGGATGCCTTGTGCGGCACGTCGCCGTACTCGCGGATGACAGCCACGAAGCTCTTGTTGTCAACGAACTTGCCGTCTGGCGCATATTCCAGACGAATGGTTCCCTCGTCGATGAGGGTGAAACGGACAGTGTTGTCGCGATAGACTTCCTCGGCCTGTGCCGTGAAAGTGAAGGTCAGCAGGCCTATAGCCAGCCAGTGGAGATGTTTTCTCATAATGAATTATTTGTTTATGAATTTCTTTCCGTCTTTGATGTAAATACCCCGAGGTAATTTACCATTTGACCATTTGTCATTTACCATTTGTTGTCCTTGCAGATTGTAAATCCTCCCTCTCATCGGAGAGGGGTTGACTGTCGTTGAGCCTTGCTTGGGGGGGATGCTTTGGATGCTGGTGCGGTTGCAGTCGATAAACTGGTCTACGAATACGCGCATCCAGTAGCCGCCCACGACGCTACGTGCCTGGAACATGGCCATCGAACCACCCTTGACATTATGGTTGTCGCTGACTGGCACGCGCGACGGTGTCTCGTTGATGTACTTCCAAAGCGTATTGATAAGCGTGGTGCGCTGCGACTTTTGATCAGCAAAGCCCATGACCCACATCTGCCAGTCGCTCTTGCAGAGGTCGCCGCGGCTGTCGAGGGGCAGGCCGTATGCCTGCATTTTGTTCATGTAGAAGGACATTTCTGTTGTGCGGACATCCTTCATCAAGTCCCATCCCCAAATCTTGTCCCAGACAAGGTTGTACTTGGAACTCCATGTGGATGTGTTGGCACCGAAGTTGAGCAGGTAATGTCTGCCGCCACCGCTGGTGGTGTAGGCATTCTGCTTCCAGAACGCTACCATATCCTCGGCTTTTGCTTTGTATTCCTCGGCTTGTTCGTCATCACCCAGCATTCGGCATATCTCGCTGTAGCTCATCACACCCATAATGGCCTTGGCCGCCAGGTTTATGTTACGTGCGCTGTGCCCCATGAAGTCGTCGGTACAGAGCTGGTTGGCAGGGTCCTTGCCGTTCTCGACCAGATAGTTGGCCCACTTGGTCATATATGGCAGGTACTTGCGGAGGTAATCGAGGTCGCCGTCCTGCGTGGCAATGATGGCCGCCAGTGTGAGCATGTTGCCGCTCTGCTCGACGGGCATCGTGCTGCCGCTGCCGTCGTTGGGATTGCCATAGTGGTTGCCGTTGGCGATGGGGTAGTGCCCGAGGTCGTGGTTGGGGAAGTCGTAGTTCCACTTACCCAACGCGCTGTACTCAAAGACAGGCGTAATCATCGCCTTCGCCAGTGCAGGGGAGTAAATCCAATAGAGCGGCTGCGAGGGATAGGTTACATCAAGCGTGTTAATGAAGCCGCCCGAGTTGTTCTCACGGCTCATGAACATGAGGTTGCCCTTCGAGTCGGTGAAGAGCTTGTGTGCGGCATTCACCTGGCGATAGACGCTGGCCAGTATCTCTGCGTACTTGGTACCGCCCACGTCATAGCCGTCGTTGTAGATGGTGCGGTCCACGTTGCGGCAGCGCAGCATGATGTTGTCGTAGTTTTCGTAGAGATCCTCGAAGCGTTTGGTGATGGGTGTTCGCCCGTTGTTCGCCCAGTAGCCCTTGCGGTTGCTATTGAAGTATTGGATGGAGTAGGTGTCGTCGTAGCCGAACATGGCAAAAGCACGTTTGCCAGTGGTGTTCACCTGGCCGAGGCTGTCGCAATAGACGATGCTGTAGTAGGTGCCGCCCGAGCTGTTCTTGCCAATGGCTGGGCTGGTGACGTTGCCGGTGCTGGCAAACTCGCGCAGCACGGCATCGTGTTCGCCAAGTCTGAGGTTATGGCCCTCCTTCTGGTCGCTGAAGGCATAGACGTAGCCCCAGTCGATGAGGTCGTTGATCTGCGAAAGGACGTTTTGCGTGGCATTGCCGGCATAGAAGTACATGTTGCCGTTCGACAGTTTGCGGCGCGTCGTGGTCGATTGGTCAGAAGTGCGGACGGCCATTTCTGCGCTTGTCTGCAGGAAGACGCGCACGTCGTGCGTCTTGCCGTCGTTGGGCCTGGCCTGATAGGAGATGAAAGAGATGGGGGTGGAGAAGAGCACCAGGTCATCCATCACCTGCGGTGTGGTGAAGACTACGTCGAGGTCTATGTCGCCGCACTGGAAGGAGTAATAGGTGCTGGTGGCGGTGACGGTGCAGGACTTCTGCCTGGCTTCCTCGAGGACGCTCAGATAGAGTCCCAAATCCACGAAGGCACCGCCGGTGGTGTTGTGGCAGTGGCAGGAGAGCACGTTGCGCCCCTCGCGGAGCAGGCTCCTGTCGATGAGGGCGGTCTTGCCGCCGACATCCCATGTCTCGCCTGTAGAGAGAATCTTCGTGCCGTTGAGGTACAGTTCAAAGACATCGTCGTGCTTGTACATGATGTAGTACAGGGCATTGGCATTAATCTCGTCGAGGTCGAAGCTGCGACGCACCCAGATATCGACATTGCCGCCCTCCCATTTTGTCTTCACCATCTTGTTGTAGTTGTCGTCGCTACCGCCCCAGGGAGCAGCACCGCTTTGCCAACTGCTGTCGTCGTAGTCGATGTCGGTCCAGGCGCCGGAGGGTTTGCTGGTGACGTACTGGCCCGTCCAGGCTTGTTCAGCGGCAACAGGGCAGATGGCTTCCAGGCTCTCGCCCATGAAGCGGTAGGCCTTGCCGTCCACATAGACAGCACCATTGAGTGGCTTCCTCACGCCGCTCCAGTGTGTGACGCTGCCGTCGTAGAGGTGGTCGTACTTGCTCCAGAGGCAGAAGTAGGGGTCAACGGTGATGAGTGGCACAGCCGGCAGTCGCAACGCGTTCTGGTGAACGGGTGTGAAGAACTCTGCATTTTGCGCACGCCCTGTAGTAAGGGAAAAGAGGCAAAAAAGAACCAAAAACAATCTTTTCATAGCACGAATTATATTATTTTGCCCTGCAAAGATAGGAAAAAGCAAACAAAAAAACAAATGAAAGGGAACAACTTATCAAAAAAAACACTAACTTTGCAACGCTTTGTGTGCGTATGAGCACATGAGACATTGGGTTTTGAACACAGAAATTTGAGTCATGAAATATTTCCAGCGTAGGTTTCTCCTCCTGCTATCAATCCTTTTTGTTTCGGGCTGTTTGTATGCTTACGACAGCTCTGTTGACCATCTTCTGGAAGGCACGATAATCTATTCCGGCACCGAATCGAAAGCCATCCTCGCTTTCGACGGCAATGCTTCGACCTACTATAGCACCAATTCGAGTGCCTTCGGGTGGGTGGGGCTTGACTTGGGGGAGCCCCATGTCATCACGCGCATCGGCTATACGCCAGCTTCGGGCAGCCAGGGTGCAGACCGCATGCTGCTCAGCCTCTTCGAAGGAGCCAACAGTCCGGACTTCATGGATGCCATCCCGCTCTACCTTATCAGCGAGAAGCCGGCAAGAGGGACTTATACCGAGACTGATGTGAACGTGAGTCGCGGCTTCCGCTATATCCGCTATGTGGGCGGCACTGGCTCATATAGCAACATAGCCGAGTTGCAGTTCTTCGGCCATGCAGGCGAGGGCGACGATAGCCGTTTCTATCAGATTACCAACCTGCCCACGCTCAGCATCCATGTTCAGGACAACATCTTGCCTGTGAACCGTGGCGAGGACTTCGAGTCGCAGTCGGTGCTCATCTACGACGGTGGCACGATGCTTCAGGAGTACCCCATCCTGTTCCGCGTCCGCGGCAACTTCTCTGCCACACACGAGAACAAAGCCTTCCGCATGAAGTATAACGACGGCAAGAGCCATCATGTGATGAAGGGCGGAAGCAACGAGTCACCCACCAAGTGCAAGAAATGGGTGCTCATCAACAGCTATCGCGACAAGACACTGATGCGCAACCCCGTGGCTTGGGCCATGTCGAAGCGTGCCGAAAGGGATTGGACGCCGTGGAGCCAGGTGGTTGACCTCGTCGTCAACGGCGACTATCGCGGCACTTACACCCTTGCCGATGCCGTCAGCGTGGACAGGAATCGCATCGACATTACGGAGATGACCGAGTGGGACCTCGATGAGGAATACATCACAGGCGGCTATCTCGTTGAAGCAGACAACAATTACTCCAAGGAGACGTATCATTTCCTGTCTGGGCACGGGAACACGATGTCTGTTCACGAACCCGATGAGGACGTCATGCAGACACAGCAGTTCCAGTACATAAAGAACACCTGGAACAGCATGGAGGAAGTTGTCTTCGGGGCCAGCTATACCGACAAGGAGAAGGGTATGTGCTCGGTTCTTGATATTGAGACATTCCTCAATTGGTTCCTCGTCAGCGAGTTCGACGGCAATACCGACATGATTTGCCAGGTCTTCCACTACAAGGAACGAGGCGACGACCATTTCTATACGGGACCTGTGTGGGATGCCGACCTCGCACTCGAGAACGACCAGACGACCTATCCTGCCAACGAGCGCATGGACTGGACCTACAAGGTGCGGCAGACGGGGCAGTACAGTCAGCTCGTCAGCCGCGTCCTTTCCGACCCCTCTGTCTTTGCGCAGTTGCAGGAGCAGTGGGCAAGGCTTCGCAAGAAAGGGAACTTCGAGCCAAATGACGTGGCAGCGGATGTTGATTCGTTGCGCCGCGAGATACGTGCCTCTGCCAACCTTAACTTCATCCGCTGGCCTTACCTCAACCAGTGGCTCTCGCTCAATCCTGCCGTTCCTGGTTCGTGGGAAGCGGAGGTTGACCGTGTGCGTGACTTTGTCCACGACCGTGTGGCATGGATGGACGAAATGCTTTCCTACGGCAAGGTGCGCCAGGTGAACGGCATCTACCAGATTGGTTCGCCCCTCGACCTGTGTGTCTTCTCGCAGATGGTCAACGAAGGCGGAGAGACGACAGCCAAGGCTGTGCTCGTCGGCGACATCGACATGGACGGCTACAACGAGGACTTCAAGCCCATCGGCACCCAACAGGCACCCTTTGCGGGAAGTTTCGACGGCAAGGGGCATACCATCCGCAACCTCCATATCAGCGGTGACGAGGCGGTGGGACTCTTCGGCTTTCCCGGTGCCTGTACGTTGTCGAACATCATTTTCGACGAGAGCTGCTCCGTGGAAGGAACGTCGAACGTCGGAATGCTCGCAGGCTATGCACGCAACGGCCTTGTCACCATCTCGGGAGTCGAGAATCACGGCTCTGTCACAGCTTCGGGCAGCTATGCGGGCGGGCTTGTCGGCTCGGGTCGTCTGCTGGCAACCTTCAGCGTCAGCAACTGCAGCAATACGGGTGCGGTCACAGCCATGGACAATGCTGCAGCCCTCATCGGTCCGTCGGCCGGCAAAATGTCTATTGCCAACAGCTTCAACGCCGGTATCGTGACTGGTGCAACGGAAGGCAAGGAGTTCGGATTTGCAGTCAAGAGCCTTTCCATCAACAACTGCTGGGACTATAATTCCACGCAAACCCTGAACATGACGGCCTCTCAGGTCGATAACGGCTACCTCTGCTATCAGCTCAACTTTAATGCCGGCAACGACAGGTGGAGACAGAATCTCGACAACGGACGCGAGCACGACCCTTGGCCTGTCCTGAGCAAGACAAGCGGCATCGTCTATGACCGGAATGGACGCTACACCAATGTCAATGCTGACGCAACGAAGTTCCGTTACTATAGCTTTGTCATTACCGCGCTACAGGGTGGCAGCTCCGGCTCATTGCAGTTCTCGGAGTTCGACATCCTGGATGGGATGCTGAACGAAGCGGATGGCCTTAATGTATATAATGGTCCCGATGGCTATGGCTCTGAGGGATGGGAGAATGCTGCAGACAACAATCCTGGCACCAAGTACTGCGGCCCCTTCCAGGGCAAGTCTTGCTTCCTGTTCGATGCGGGAACCGAGGTTGATGCATACGGCTATCGCATCTGTACTGCCAACGATACGGGCAACTTTCCGGAACGCAACCCCAGCTCCTGGAAACTCTATGGCAGCAATACCCGGCTCTACGACTCCGACGATTCGGGATGGGTGCTCATTGACGAACGTGAGGATGACTGGACGATGCCGGCTGCCAACTTCACTCCTGTTGACTTCTACATACCGCGTGCCCTTGAAACGCTGACGCTGAGCCGCCACTCGGCCATGCTCCTGCCTGGTGAGGAGCTGCAGCTTGAGGCCGGCTATACGCCCATTACCATTCAGAACCTCAAGCTTGAATGGACATCTTCCGATGAGGCCGTTGCCACGGTCGATGAAAGGGGGCATGTCGTGGCCACCGGCTTGGGCACGGCAAGCATCATTGTCTCTGCTCCCAATGTCAGCACCCTGCGCGACACCTGCCTGGTGACCATCGTTCGGGAAATGCCAGGCCATCGCTACTACCAGCTTGCCATCGAAGCCATCGCAGACGGTCCGACGATACAGTTCTCGGAGTTCGCCCTCCTCGGCCAGGACGGCACTGAGGTGAGGCCACTTTCCACCTATGCATGGACAGGAACCTACATCAAGGACCACGACCCGGACGACCTTTTCGACAATGACCTTGGCACAAAGTACTGTGCAGCCTTCTCGCCCGAGAATACATTATATATCTATATTGATGCAGGCAAGCAGGTCACACTGACCGGCTATCGCATTACCACAGCAGCTGACACACAGGCGTATCCCGGCCGCAACCCCGTCACCTGGTCGTTACTGGGCAGCAACACACGCAGCGAACGGCCCGACGATGCGGTTTGGACGCTGCTCGACCGACGCGAGAACGACACCACGCTTGGTGCTGCCAACTACATGCCCTACGATTTCTTCTTCCATTATCCGCAGCCTGAGGCTCCGGGCGATGTGAATGGCGACGGTGAGGTCAATGCAGACGACTTCGCCGCCCTCAAACTCTATATCGTCGGCAAATGGGTGGAGGGCTTCGTTCCCTCTGCTGCTGACCTCAACGGCGATGGAAAGGTCAATGCACAAGACTTGGTGCTACTCTCGAAGAAGATACGTTGAACAAGGCACGTGATGCCGTTAAAAAAATGTTAAAGAATAGAGGATTTATGTCATGAAAACAAAAAGGCAAGCAAAAAAAACTTAACTTTGCTTGCCCTATAATGCAAAAATGGCATAATAAAAGAGCAAAAAAATGGCAATAATAGGATAAAAAAGAATATTACATAGAGAACAATAATTAACCATTTTATTAACTTAAAAACCAAACAAAATGAAGAAATTTACTACATCTTCAAACACTCTTTGGTCATGCCTCATCGCCTTGGTGATGATGATGGCTTCTCAGAGTGCGTGGGCGGAGTACGTCAAGCTGACGGCTCTGTCAGGTACCGGCGGTACTGGCGGCGAAGGTTATGCCAGCTTGGTGGATGGAAAGATAGGCACCAAGATGGGCCATTCTTTCGACCCCAACAATGATGAGCGTAAAGATGCGTACATCGTGGTAAAGGCTGAAAAGGCCGTCGTTCCTAATTTCTACTTCCTTGTCACCGGCGGTGATACGGGTTCTTTTCCTACCCGTAACTGGAAGAAGTGGAACATCTATGGCGGTAACTTTGAAAGTGACGCCGATGCAAAGCGTGATTTAGAGAACTTTGCCGGCTGGACGCTCATTGACGAGCGCGACGGTGATCCCCTGCCACAGGCAAACTCTGCAAGTGCCAACTTCCAGTTCAACCAAGCAGACGGCGAAACAGCCTACCAGTACTTCTGGATTGAGATTCTGGAGTCTGTTGAGGGCAGCGACGTTTGGCTGCAGATGGGTGAATGGGGCCTTGGCACCTATGGCGACTTCGAGAAGTATCTCGAGGACTTGGCCAATGTACAGACAGGCACAGACGAACCCATCCAGTACACCATCATCTCTGGTGACCGCATGGATGGTAGCGGCGAGGCTTTGGACAAACTCTTCGACGGCGACATTACCACCAAGTGGGGTAATGGCCTGACCGCAAAGAACTTTGGTGAGACGACAAACGGTGCTTACTTCATCGTGAAGACATCCCGCGCCATTGCTCCCACATACTACAAGCTCGTGACGGGTACTGATAATGCCTCTTGGAATCACCGTAACTGGAACAGCTGGCAGATTTACGGTCTTGCTAATGCTGATGTTCCATCTGGTGGCAAGCCCACCCGCGATTCTGACAAGTGGGTGATGCTCGACAAGAAGGACAACATCAGCGAGGAAGTTCTGCCCGACAAGAACATGTTTACCGTTCTGTTCGGCCTCTCAGAGGAGAACACAACTGAGTACCAGTACTTCAAGGTTGAGATTGACCGCACGATGGCTGGTAGTGGTTACATGCAGATGGGTGAATTCTCTCTGGGTGACGAATATACGTTGGTTCTCGACCGCAATGCTATCGCAGAGGAAGCAGAGGCTGACTTCAGCCTTGACCTCTTCGCTGAAAAGGCACTGATTGACGCAATGGCAGAGGCTATTGCCAGTGTCAAGAGTTGCACCGACCCCTTCGCTCTTAATGATTTGACAACTTTCATTGACGAGCAGACCAGCAAGATTAATACCTCTGCCAACAACTATGCAGAGCTGATAACAGTCCGCAATCAGGCTGTCAACCAGCTGGATGAGGATAACGTGGCAAATAAAGCTGTGGCATACGTGAACGGATGGATTAGCGAGACAGAAGCCATCGCTCCCAACAATGACTATCCTGTCGGCAACTTCGCATACATCAAGGCTAATCGTCAGCTTACAGGTGCAGAAGCCGTAGCAGAGGCCAAGCGCATGAACGAGTATCTCATCCTCAATGTGAAGGTGGTGGACGATCCCATTTATGTTACCTATGAGGCTATCAACGGTTCAGGCGGCTTTGGTGGTGAAGACCACAGCATGCTTATCGATGGTGACAGGGATGGAACAAAGTGGTGCTCCAACAGCTTTCCTGGCTGGATGATTTTCAAGAGCAGCGAGTCTATCAAGCCCACATACTACGGCCTCGTAACAGGTGGTGATACAGATACTTATAAAGACCGCAACTGGAAGAGCTGGAAGATTTATGCTGCCAACTTCGACAGCGACGAGGAAGCTACCCTTGAGTCCGACAAGTGGGTGCTCATCGACGAGAAGAACAATGTCGGCACAGACATTCTGAAGACCACCAACAAGTACGAGAGCTACATCAACCTCTCCGTTGGTTGCAGAGAGAAATATCAGTATTTCATGATTAAGGACGTCTATGCTTGGGGCGGTCTCATGCAGATGAACGAGTTCACCTTCTACAACCAGGGTAACCTCAATGAGTATCGCGATCAGTTCCTTTCAGAGTTTGAAGATACTGACCCCGAGGAATATATCGCATACCAGGGTTACATTGATGCCTACAAGAATGCATATCAAATCCTCCTGAATGCCATCAATCCTCCCGACGTAATGAAGGCTTACAACGAGCTGAAGGAGGCTATGGAGAACCTTCAAGCTTCTGCTGACCTCTATTATGATTACGAGATGGCTTATGAGGACGTTGCTGCGCTTTCCTTCGAGTCAGAGAGCATGAGTGCTTGGCAGGAAGGCTACGCCGACGAGAACGAAGGTCCGGGCAGTAAGTACATCCGTGGCACATACGCATACATCAAGGAGACCCTCTCTCTCAATAACGAAGAAATTCAGGCAGAGACAGCTTACCTGCGCAATATCAGGGTAGCTGCTGAAGAGGAAGGCTTCTACATCCTGCTTGGCGGCCATACAGAAGGCCAGTGGGGTGACGGCTTCTACGGCCACCTCATCAACATCAACAAGAGTGGCGAAATCGAAGGCGGCAATGACGCCGGTGAAGTGAAGTGGGGCGGTGCAGCTGATATGAACGGCAACACTTATATCATCTTCCGTACACTCGACAAGACCAATCCGTTCTTCTACACTTTGACTACAGGTAACGACACCCAAGCTTACTATGGCCGTAACTGGGGCACCTGGTACATCTATGGCGCTAACTTCGAAGGCGACGGCGACGCTACCAAGGACGCTGAAGGTTGGGAACTCATCGACGTTAAGGAAAATGTAGGTCAGGATCGTCTGCATCCCGTAAACAACCAGCCCTCTTACTTCGGCTTCAGCACCGAGACAACCGAGGAGTACCTATATTATAAAGTAGTTGTCACCAAGGCATACGAAGGCAGTGCAATCCAGATGAACGAGCTTCACTTCGGTACAGAGGAAGAGTTTGAAGAAATCAAGGAAGTGTACATCAATGCTGCCGAAGAGTTTGAATATGACGTCGTTGCAGAACAGAAACTTATTGACGAGTATAGGGACATCATCGAGGAGATTGAAGAGTGCATGAACATGGAGGCTCTCTTCCGTGCCAACTACAAGTTCGAGACGCTGCGTGACAAGATTACCGCCAGTGCTGCTGCTTACGAGAAGTACTTGGATGCAGTTGAAGCTGCCAAGGAATACCTCAAGGAGAACAATCTTGAAGAAAGCGAAGCAAAGACTATATTCGTGAACTATCTGGGCGAAGAAGTCGTAGAGCCCTCTGAACTCTATCCCAATGGTTCTGCTGAATATATCCGCGACTTGCATTTGCTGGCCGACAGTGTTGTCATCGCCGAGATTGACTTCCTGGAGACTCTGAAGGCTGCTGCCGTGGCTGCTGGTTATGGCAAGGGTATGGACGTTAGCTCTCTCATCGTGAACCGCACCTTCCAGAAGGCTGGCGAGATGCTGAAGGACGAAGAGGGCAACAACATCGGTCGCGAGGCTGAAGGCTGGAACGGTTACATCTACCGTACCGCTACCGACGATGAAGGCAAATTCTATGCTGCCGAGTTCTGCATCGAGAACGCCAAGTTCGACGTTAACCAGACGCTCACCAACCTGAAGAACGGTTACTACAAGGTAACGCTCAATGCAGGCTTCCGTCCCAATGGTGACATAAGGAGCTACAATTACGCTGCCATGGCTTATGCCAATGACGCGAAGACTTTCGTTCCTGTTGTTCGCGAGGATATGGCAGAAGAGGGTGAAAACTGGGAAGGCGATCATTACGACCGTGCAATCTATGCAATTGACGTAGATGGTCCTTCTGGTGATGCTGCAACCGATTCTTTGGTGGTTGGCTACGTAATCTGGGGTTGCGAGGGCTCTGCCCATGCATTTGCTCAGGAGCGCTATGCAATCACTCTGGTTGCACAGGTAACCGACGGCATCCTGACCATCGGTGTGAAGAACGACGGCACCACAGGCAGCGACTGGACAGCAGCTGGCAACTTCGGTCTGGTTTACCTCGGCGAGGCAGAGGAAGATGCTGCAAATGCTCTCAAGGAGGTTGCCGAATACAATGCTGCCCGCATCAACACTCTGACAGAGACTTATAAGTCTAGCGCAGATGCTGGTGACTACAGCAAGGTTCCTAACTTCGGTGCTGCCCAGAAGGATGCGCTTGCAGAACTTAGCGGTGTGGCAACCTTCGAGGCTGAAATGGCCATAGGCGAAACCATGCAGGCTATCTACGAGGCTAAGCAGGCTTACTTGGTTCTCTATAATGCTGCACAGAAGGTATATGACAAGTGGTACGAATATGCTGGCAATGTAGGTGCAGAGGCAGCATTCTATGAGGTGAAGGAAAACCTTGATGCCGGTGAATATGCCGATGCAGAAGCTGCTCTGGCAGCCAAGGCTCAACTCTATGCTGAATTCCCCGGCTATCTGCAGGTGAAGAAAGCCAACAATGCCGATTTCGATCAAGAAGACTTCGCATACACCATCTACACGACAGGCGTTAATCCCTCTTTTGAGATGACAAGTCTTTATGAGGCACTGGAGGAGGATCAGATTATCCTTGCCTTCGACTACATGGCTAAGCAGGATCTGGTAGGTGGTTACTTCTTCTATGAGACTCCCAACCTGTTGACTGATGTCAAAGAAGAATTTCCCACTCTGCCAGAGGCTGACGAATGGACCACTGTTTACTACAACGTAAGCAAGGGCATCAAGGAACTCCAGTTCGGTACAGCCACCAACCACGGTATCTTCTGGAGCATCTGCAAGGCTACTAAGGATGACAAGTTCGAACTTGCAGCACGCAACTTCCGCTTCATGACCAAGGCTCAGATGCAGGCCGAGGGCGGCACGCCTCTCAACGGAGTTGAGGGTGACCTGACCGGCGACGGCGAGGTTAATATCGCTGATGCAGTTACTGTTCTCGAATTGATGGCCAATAGCCAGTATGATGCAGCAGCCGACCTGAATGGCGACGGCAATATTGACATCAGCGACTTCGTGACTATCCTCGACATCATGGCACAGCAATAATTATCTCAGATAACCTCTCTTAATTCTCTTGGCCAGGCTTCGTGCCTGGCCAAGAGAATATCTCTAACACAACCATACATTTATTCAAGTTACAACAATGAGGAAGTCAATCCTTACACTCACCACCCTGTTTTTCATCATCTGTTCATGCAAAGAGGACATCGATACCTCGGCGCGATATGTCTTCAGAGAACACACTGTCGCCAGCTACCTCGAAGCGCATGCAGAATATTCGCAGTATCTGGAACTGACGAAAATGGTGCCCGTGAGCGCAAGGAGCCAGTCTTCCGTCTATCAACTCCTGACGGCGCGCGGCAACTACACGTGCTTCGCCATCACCAACGAGGCCATCAACAGCTACCTGAACGACATGGTGAAGGAAGGCCTCATCAGCGAACCTTCATGGGACGCCTTTAAAGACGAACACAAACTCGACTCCATTCGTAGGCTGATTGTGTTGAACTCAATCATCGACGGTCACGACCTGGAGTCGCAACGCTATACAACATCCCTTATCCTGACGTTCGGCGGAGGGAAGGAGAACGCAGCCTTCCCGCTGCCCACCATCTATGATCACACACTGACCTACACCAAGGGCAAGAAGGACACTATCCTCATCGACAAGCTGTGCGCCATCGACCCCATCAACTGCGACATTCCCCTCATCAATGGCATCCTGCATCAGATGCACAAGGTCATTGCACCCAAGGACGAGACCTGTTCCCGCTTCCTGAAGCAGATACTGGAGACACAGCGCGAGGGGTTCCTCATGTTCGCCAAGGCAGTGGCAGCATGTGATTTGTTCGACACGCTCAATGCCGTGCGCGACGAGGTTTACGAGAAGCTCTATCAGGAGCAGGGCGAAGACCTCGACATGAAGAACTACATGGACGTGAGCGGCTACGACATGACCAACATTGCCAGCGACCCCCATGCCCACCAGCCCGAACACCGCAAGTATGGCTTCACCCTTTTCTGCGAAACGGACGAGTTCTGGAAATCGCAGGGCATCGACCCGAAGGCATCGGATGCCGTAGAGCAACTGCAGAATTGGATTGTGTCCAACAATATGTATCTCAGCGATGCCGGCTATCAGGCCAACAGCAACTATACCTCGCCCAAGAACATGCTCTATCAATGGGTGGCTTATCACATCCTGCCGATGAGGATTCCAGCCAACAAGCTTGTCTATCATTGCAACGAGCTGGGCTACAGCCTCAGTAAGCCATCAGTATATACGCTCCCCGTCATGGAGTGGTATCCCGTGTTCGGCGGCGACCGCCTGATCAAGATTTACGAGAGTGCCGAGAGCCATGGCATCTACCTCAACAGCTTCCCAGAAAGAGACAACGGCATACACGGCAACGGACACGAGAGCTATTGCGCGCCGGACAAGCGCGGTGTCCTCATCCAGACCGACCATGAGCTGACCGAGGTGACCGACATCGTCAATGCCTGCGTCTATCCCATTGACAAGCCCCTGGCCTATACCGACGTCACGCGCGATGACCTGGGCAAGGAGCGCATCCGCTTTGACCTGTTCGCCCTCTTCCCCGAGGCAATCACGAACGGCATCCGCCGTGCCGACAGCCCGGAGGGCAAGTGGCAGCACGTCTATTTCAACCCCATCTATCAGTATTTCGAGAACATGACGCTGATGAACAATGACACACACATTATTCATTATAATGGCTACAAGGCTGCCTGGTCGAACTACTCTCAGGACGAGGACAAGGCATTCGGCCATTTCGACATCCGGTTCAAGCTGCCCCCCGTGCCCAAGCGCAACACCTACGAGTTCCGCTACAAACTGCTTGCCACGGCAGCGCGTGGTGTGGTGCAGGTCTATTTTGGCAGCAATCCCGACAAGCTCCCCGTTGCCGGCATTCCCATCGACATGACAAAGCGCGTACAGGACTTCTTCGGCGAAGGCAAAAGTTGGAGTGACCTGAATGACAGCGGCCGCGAAGAAGATGAAATCATCGAAATAGACCACAGGCTCCGCACCCACGGGCTGATGAAGGGCGCCAAGCACGAGTGCGAGCTGAGTGCCACCACCTCGCGCGATAAGGACAACTGTAGCCGCCACATCATCGTGCGCCAGACGCTCGATCCCAGCGAGACCTACTACGTCCGCTTCAAGTCCGTGCTCGACGGCACGAAGTGGGAACTCTATCTCGACCATTTCGAATATTGTCCCAAGGAAATCTATGACAGCCCCGAAAAGCCCGAAGATATCTGGTAAGCCAAGGTCTTGATTTACGTAATGAAGAGAAATGTTAAAATAAGAGCGTGTCTTTATGCCAATAAGAGCACGCTCTTATTGCTATAAGAGCACGCTATGTTTGCCATAAGAGCACGCCATGTTTGCAATAAGCATGTGTGGTTATCTCAGAAACCCTACGAATTTCATAAAATCCATTCACTCCATAATCCTTATTTCACCCCATGAAACGTAACATTCTCCTTCTCTCCCTTCTGTTGACCACTCTTCTGTCGGCAGCACCGAAAAAGTCGCTCCGTGAGCTGCAACAGGCTTTCGTGGATTTGCGCTTCGGTATGTTCATCCATTATAACATGCCCACCTATTCCATCGAGGACTGGCCCGACCCCGACATGCCTGTGTCGGCTTTTGCCCCGACGCATCTTGATTGCCACCAATGGGCAAAAGCCGCCAAGTCGGCAGGCATGACCTATGGCTGCCTCACCACAAAGCACCACAGCGGCTTCTGCATCTGGGACACCCGGACCACAGACTACAACTCCATGCAGTCGCCCGCCCATGTGGATGTCGTGCGCCAATACGTTGATGCCTTCCGTCAGGAGGGGTTGAGTGTGATGCTCTACTACAGCATCCTCGACACCCACCATCGCATCCGCCCGGGCCACATAAAGCCCAAGGAGCATACCGACTTCATCAAGTCGCAACTGAAGGAGTTGCTCACCAATTACGGTGACATCACCGCCCTCATCATCGACGGCTGGGACGCTCCATGGTCTCGCATATCCTACGACGAGATTTCTTTTCCCGAGATATACGATTACGTTAAGAGCCTGCAGCCTAACTGCCTGCTCATGGACCTCAATGCGGCCAAGTATCCCCGTGAGGCACTCTTCTATACCGACATCAAATCGTACGAGCAGGGTGCTGGACAGAAGATTAGCACCTCGGAGAACCGCCTGCCTGCCCTGGCCTGCCTGAGCATACAGCGCACTTGGTTCTGGAAGGAGACGATGCCCACCGACCAACTCAAGGACGTGCGTTGGCTCGTGGAGGAGAACATCCGCCCCTACAACGAGGCCTATTGCAACTTCATCCTCAATGTCGCCCCGAATCGAAAGGGCCTGATGGACGACAACGCCGTGGAAGCCTTGCGCCAGATAGGCCAGCTTTGGCATAACGAAGGCCCCACGAAACCCATCCCCGAATGCGATGCTCCCATTACGTTGCGCAACATTGCCAAGCACCAGCCCACAGAGTACAGCTGGAGCTACGACTACGGTCTGGGCGACTTTGCCAACGACGACGATTTCGGCACGGGTTGGACTTCTCATTCAACCATCAAGGAACCCTGGTGGGAGGTTGACCTTCAAGGAAGCAAACGCATATCGCTCGTCACTATTGTGGAAGAAAGATTGGGCAGTATGCAAGCATACCGTGTTGAGTGTAAGAACGGAAAACGCTGGCAGACAATCTTCGAGGGTCCTGCTTCCGAGTGCCGCGTCAAGCAGCATCGCTTTACTCCAGTCAAGGCAGAGAAGGTACGCATCACCGTAACCCGACATCAAGGCAAACTTGCCCTTTCCGAGGTGGGCGTGTACTAAAAAACAAACCACGAATTGTACGAATTTGTTTTTGCTCGTCCAACAATATTTAAATTCGTGTAATTCGTGCAATTCGTGGTTAAAACAATTTGGCTGTATGTACACTTCGATGCGTAAAAGATAAAACAAGGTGTTTTTTTGTGTATTCTGCATTGATATTTCAAAGGTATTTTGTATCTTCGTGCCGAAAAATGCACAAATACACATAAAAGACTAATGGAAAAGATACAAGAACTTACCGAGAAAATTCTGCGCGAAGGTGTGGAGAAAGGACAGGCTGAGGCCGACCGCATCATTCAGGAAGCAAAGCAGCAGGCCGAGCAGATTCTGCAGGACGCCCGGTTGCAGGCACAGGAAATCATCGCCCAGGCACAGAAGAAGGCCGGCGAGACCGATGCCAACACACGCAATGAACTCAAGATGTACACCAGCCAGGCACTCAATGCCCTCAAGAGCGAGGTGACAAACGTCCTGACCGACGGCGTGGTGAAGGAAGCAGTGGCAGGCCTGACCGCAAGCCCCGACTTCCTCGGACAGTTTGCCGTTGCTCTGGCAGAGAAGTGGAGCAGCGACGAACCCGTCGTCATCTCCTCAAGCGAGGCAGACAGCCTGAAGGCTTATTTTGCTGCCAAGGCCAAGGCTCTGCTCGACAAGGGCGTGACCATCAACAAGGTGAACGGCAAGGACACCCTGCTTACCATCGCTCCGGCCGACGGCAGCTACAAGGTGAACTTCGGCAAGGATGAGTTCGAAACCTACTTCAAGAATTTCCTGCGTCCGCAGCTTGTTGAAATGTTATTCTAAATGCATAATTCATAATTCACAATTCATAATAAGGCTACGCCCTAAACTGAGCGAAGGAAAACAATTATGAATTATGAATTAAAAATTATGAATTGAAAAAGATGGCCAATTACTATTGCATGATAGCCGGCTTGCCGGACATTGACCTGCAGGACACGAAGCCCGGGATGAGCATCGAGGACATGCGTGAGCAATGCGAAGAGCAGCTCACGCCGCAGGACAGGAAGTTACTCTTCTACTTCTTCCTGCACTTCGACTGCGTCAATCTGGTCAAACTGCTCAAAAATCCTGAAGCAGACATCGACCAGTGGGGCAACTTTTCGCTCGAGCAGCTGTGCGACCTTATCACCAGCGCCAGGGAAATTAACTTCAACGTGCATCGCTATCCTGCCTTCATGAGCATCTTCGCGCGTGAATATGCCTTTAACAAGGACAAGGCGGGCTACTTCCCCGAGGACGAGATGGCTTATCAGTTCCTCGACTATGCCATCCGCACCTGTCCCAATCGCATGATGCGCCGTTGGTACAAGCTCAACCTCGACATCACCAATATCCTTACTGCCATGCTTGCGCGTGTGCAGGGCTGGAGTGTCGGCGACTTCATCAAGGGCGAGGGCGAGGTGCAGGAAATGATACGCGAGAACAAAACGAAGGACTTCAACCTCACGCACGAGCTCGACTACATCCCCGAGCTTATGAAGATTGTCGAAGAGGAAGACCCCGTCCGCAAAGAGAAAATGATAGACGCCTTCAAGTGGATTTGGCTCGACGAGCGCACCTTCTTTGAACCTTTCAGCATGGAAGCCGTTTTCGCCTACCTTTGTAAGCTTCAGATGCAGGAGCGTTGGGCAAAGCTCGACGTGGAGCAAGGCAAGGAAACCTTCCAGAAGATAATCGACGACCTCCGCAGCTCGGCACAAGTGCCAGAGGAATTCAAGGTTCAGGGCGTTTCACCGCAAAAGACGTTATAACGATAACGTCATAACGATATTACGAAATAACGAAAGAATTAAATAAACATGACAAAAGGAATTGTTAGTGGCGTAGTCGCCAATATGGTCACGCTCCGCGTCGATGGACCGGTGCTTCAGGGCGAGATATGCTACATCACCACAGGTGGCGACCGACTGATGGCTGAGGTCATCAAGGTGGTTGGCCAGGACGTATATGTGCAGGTCTTCGAGAGCACGCGCGGACTCAAGGTCGGTGCCGAGGCAGAGTTCACGGGCCACATGCTCGAGATACAACTCGGTCCGGGTATGCTCAGCCATAACTACGACGGCCTGCAGAACGACCTTGACAAGATGGACGGAGTCTTCCTGAAGCGCGGTCAATACACAGAGGCTCTCGATGCTGACCGCCTCTGGGAGTTTGAGCCTCTCGCAAAGGCAGGCGACAAGGTGCAGGCAAGTGACTGGCTCGGCAAGGTAGAGGAGAATCACCAGCCACTCAAGATTATGGCTCCCTTCCAGATGGAGGGCACTGCCACCGTCAAGAGCATCGCCTCGAAAGGTCAGTACAAGATACACGACACCATCGCCGTCCTGACAGACGAGCAGGGCAATGACATCAACGTCGATATGGTACAGCACTGGCCCGTGAAGTTCGCCATGACGAACTATCGCGAGAAGCCGCGTCCATTCAAACTACTGGAGACAGGCGTCCGCACCATCGACACCTTCAATCCCATCGTCGAGGGCGGCACAGGTTTCATCCCCGGTCCTTTCGGTACGGGCAAGACGGTGCTCCAGCACGCCATCTCGAAGCAGGCAGAGGCAGACATCGTGATAATCGCCGCCTGCGGCGAACGTGCCAACGAAGTCGTGGAAATCTTCACGGAGTTCCCCGAACTGGTTGACCCGCACACAGGTCGTAAGCTGATGGAGCGTACCATCATCATCGCCAACACCTCCAACATGCCCGTTGCAGCCCGCGAGGCTTCCGTCTATACAGCTATGACGATGGCCGAGTACTACCGTTCGATGGGCTTGCGCGTCCTCTTGATGGCCGACTCCACTTCACGTTGGGCACAGGCTCTGCGCGAGATGTCCAACCGTATGGAAGAATTGCCTGGCCCCGATGCCTTCCCCATGGACCTCGGTGCCCTCATCTCGAACTTCTATGGTCGTGCCGGTTACGTTTATCTCAACAATGGTCAGGTTGGTTCCGTTACTTTCCTCGGCACTGTATCGCCTGCCGGCGGTAACCTGAAGGAACCCGTCACCGAGAACACGAAGAAGGTGGCCCGCTGCTTCTATGCACTCGAGCAGGACCGCGCCGACAAGAAGCGCTACCCGGCCGTTAACCCCATCGACTCCTACTCAAAGTACCTCGAGTACCCCGAGTTCTCCGATTACATCAGGGAGCATATCAACGACGAGTGGATTCCGAAGATTTTGAAACTCAAGACACGTATGCAACGTGGCAAGGAGATTGCCGAGCAAATCAACATCCTGGGCGACGACGGCGTGCCCGTTGACTACCACATCGTCTTCTGGAAGTCCGAGGTCATCGACTACGTAATCCTCCAGCAGGATGCCTTCGACGAGGTGGACGCCGTGACACCCCTCGCACGTCAGGAGGAGATACTCAACCTTGTGACGAGAATCTGCGACAAGGACGACTACAAGTTTGAAACCTTCCTTGAGGTTATTGACTACTTCAAGAAGCTCATCAACCTCTGCAAGCAGATGAACTACTCCACCTACAAGAGCGAGCAGTACTACGATTACATTTCGCAAGTTGAAAACTTGCTTAATTCATAATTCATAATTCACAATGCACAATTGGCAGGAAGAATATGAATTACCCTATGAGATAATAATTACGAATTATGAATTAAAAATTATGAATTAAATAAGTTATGGCAACAGCATTTCAGAAAGTATATACAAAGATAAGCCAGATAACGAAGGCCACGTGTTCGCTCAAGGCGAAGGGCGTTGGCTATAATGAGTTGGCAACCATCAACGGCAAGTTGGCACAGGTGGTAAAGATTATTGGTGACGACGTGACGCTTCAGGTCTTCGAAGGCACTGGCGGCATTCCTACCAATGCGGAGGTCGTGTTCATGGGCAAGAGTCCTTCGCTCAAGGTCAGCGACCAGTTGGCAGGACGTTTCTTCAATGCTTACGGTCAGCCCATCGACGGTGGCCCGGAGGTTGAAGGCAAGGAAGTGGAGATTGGCGGACCTTCTGTGAACCCCGTCCGTCGTAAGCAGCCAAGCGAACTCATCGCGACGGGTATTGCAGGCATCGACCTCAACAACACGCTCGTCTCTGGTCAGAAGATTCCCTTCTTCGCAGACCCCGACCAGCCGTTCAACGAAGTGATGGCGCTCGTTGCCATGCGTGCCAAGGCAGACAAGATTATCCTGGGCGGCATGGGTATGACCAACGATGACTATTACTTCTTCCGTAATACCTTTGCAAACGCAGGCGCACTCGACCGCATCATCTCTTTCATCAACACAACGGAAGACCCTGCCGTGGAGCGACTCCTCATCCCCGACATGGCTTTGACGGCTGCCGAGTA
>Ga0310690_10004244_pt1 | contig 20546 bp, 16 predicted proteins | sample AusTroGonzalo_MG_2_FD_207661 | JGI IMG/M metagenome (GOLD analysis project Ga0310690, IMG submission 207661) | Bovine rumen microbial communities from tropical cattle in Woodstock, Queensland, Australia - Gonzalo_04 (v2) (version 2) | ecosystem: Host-associated > Mammals > Digestive system >...
ACGGTGTATGTGAAACAAGGCTGCTAATGGTCGCAAAGATGCGACCAAAATGCACAATGTGAGATGTCGGGATTCAATCCCGACGAAATGAACGGAGAATTAAAAATGTCGGATGAGATCCGACGCTAATGAACGAAAAGGGATGCCGGATATAAATATGCGGCGCATAAACGCTAATAAAAACAAGAAAGGAAAACAGAAGATGTATTTTTTGAAAAAGAACCCTGATGGGAGTGTGAGCCTGAATAAAGCAGGGCGGGCACTATTGGATAAGGTCTATAAGGCACCGAAACAACACGGCAAACGATGGTTGCGGCAGTGGAGGGAGTGGATAGGTAATAACCAGGTAATAACCAGGTAATAAGTACGTGTGAGAATTATGGCACATGTGGATATAAACGAAAGCGAATTTGAAGAGGCTCGGGCACGTTTGGCCAAACAGGGAATCATCCTGTACCGAAAGAAACATCGGAAAGGCGGGTACGTATGCCGGGCAAGTAAGCAGCTAAGCGGAAGGGAGTCTCATTGCGAGGCTCCCTTTTGCTTTATATCTCTTTAAACGATAATTGTTATTGTTTGCTCCAGGCTTTGGGGGTCATGCCTACCTCGCGGGCAAAGACACGGGAGAAGACGATGGGCGAGGCGAATCCGGACTGCTCGGCGATGTCCTGAATCTGCATATCGGGGTGCTCGCGCATCAATCGTTTCGCTTCCTCGATACGGTAGTTGGTAACGAACTGATAGAAATTACATCCGTATTCGGCATTGATGAGTTGGCTCAGATAGGTTCGGTTGAGCGGCAGGATCTGTCTCAAATCTGCCAGCCGGAACTCAGGGTTGAGATAGGGCTTTTCCGTCTCCATCCACTGCTCCAACGTCGCACGGTACTCCGAATTGGATTCGATTTTCGCTTCTTCTTCTTCTTCTTCTTCTTCTTCTGCATTTTCTATCCAAGGTTTGGAGCGGAAGATGATCTGGTCATTGGTATAGACGATAACGAAGAGCATCAGCCATTGTTGCGTAAAAAGTCGCGTGGGTTCGTTCGAGAAACAGAGGTAGGTGTACGACCCACCTAATACCAGAACCATCATTAGGTAGCGCATGATCCATCGTTCATCAGTCTGCTCTACCGAACCGTAGTTTTCTTCGCTATACCGACGGTAATCCCGCACATGTTTGAACAACAACGCTACCCATACCACGGGGACGAGCGCCAAGAGCCATCTAAGGTCCCAAGGAGTCAACATATCAATCACTCCGAGCACTATCACCGGTAGGAGACGTTTCAAGCCGTTCTTCAACGTTAACCATCCGGGACGCAGCAGCTCCGACGGATAGGCCAATATAAGCCACGCGAGCAGATCACCGCCCACCATCTCCCAGCCCTCAAAAGCAAAAGTGCCCTCCGCCGGCAGTAACTCGGAGTTAACGACCATACGATAGGTAACACCTGCAATCATTATGACCGAAAACGTGGCCATAATCCATGCTTGTACATACCGCACGCGGATGCCATCCGAATGCCGTATCATCGCCCAAGTCCAGAGCAGCGTCACCGTAATGATGGCGGTGTTTTGTATCGGAGAAATGATCTCACAAAACAGTTCGTGCGGGATAAGCGGCGAGAGCCCATAACTCAACACAACCAATACAAGCAGTACCAACCCAAACAGGTACTCTTCTTTGTATTCTACAAGGAATTTACGAATCGTAGATAGTGTGTTTTTATCACCTTTCATGATTGTAATTACCAAAAACGAGTGCAAAATTACAACATTTTTTTGAATTATGCAAATAAAAAAGAGAAAAAAACGGTTGTTTTCTTGCATATGTCGAAAAAAAAGTGTAATTTTGCGCTCAAAACGCAAAATGCTACAATAAACACAAGATACCTATGAAAAAAATCTTTACTTTCATCCTCGCTTTGATAGCAGGGGCAGGAACACTATTTGCCGAAACGGTTGATAGCGGCACGTGTGGTAAAAGCGGCAACAACCTGACTTGGACCTTGGATGACAAAGGGGAACTCACCATCTCCGGCACAGGAGAAATGGAGAATTGGGAAAACAAAACATTTGTTCCTTGGTATTCCTATCGCGCATCTATTCAAACGGTGGAAGTAGAAGCGGGTGTCACAAGCATAGGAAATCATGCTTTCGAAGACATTTCCGCAGCTAAGGTTTTCTTGTCAGAAGGCCTTTTAACAATCGGCACGTCGGCGTTTTACAACTGCGATAAATTACCATCCCTTTCTATTCCCAGTACCGTGACCCAAGTGGCTTGCAATGCTTTCGAGGGCTCCGCGAAACTGACGCAACTTGTTTTTTACCCGCTCGCTCCGCCGACGATTACGGGATCCTCAACCGGACTGCAATTACAAAAGAAGACGGACATCTATATTCCTGATGATGCTAACACGTATAGTAGTTCTTGGGGAGGCGGGAATTACACATTCCAGCAACTGGCAGCGAACAAGGTGCAGGTAGGCGATCTGTGGTATCATTTCAATATGTGCCGCAAAGAGGCACAAGTGCGGTCGGGGGAATATACTTTTTCCAGCATCACCATCCCTTCGTCTGCCGATTATGACGGAGACACCTATCCCGTTACTTCCATCGGATTAGCCGCTTTTCGAGGCTGCACGAAACTGACATCCGTTGTCTTGTCCGAAGGAATGACAGAGATAGGAAACGCTGCTTTTATGGAATCGGCTGTGACCAGCGTTTCTCTTCCTTCCACCCTGACCTCCATCGGACAATACGCCTTTGCTTCCCGCAAAAGCGGCAACTTAACCGTCACAAGCTATGCCATTCAACCTCCTGCTTGCGGTGCGAATTGTTTTTACGGGCTTGATGCTTCCAAGAGCAAGTTAAACGTGTTGCCTCCCGGCTACAATGCCTACAAAAATGATGCTAAATGGTCAGCATTTACTACGATTGTGCCGATGGATGTTATCCAAGGACCTTTCACGTTCAAGGTGGATTTGGAAGCCAAGACCGCGGCTTTGACGGCTTACGACAATAGCGCTTCGCAAACGGCGGTAACGATACCGAACACGCTCATTCTTGGCGCGGAGACTTATGCCGTCACTTCGATAAAGGAGTATGTATTCTCCGGCAATACAACGATTAAGTCGGTGGTTATTCCTGATAATGTAAGCGTCATAAGCTATCAGGCTTTTGCGGGATGCACGGCGTTGAGTGAGGTGAAGCTACCTGCCACTACTCCGTCTATCGTAGGAAGTTGCTTCGATGATTGTACTTCCTTGCCCGTTACAGACGGAATCCGTTACGCCGATTATCTGCTTATCGAACCTACAGACAAGACAAAAAGCACATACACTATCAAGAGCGATACCCGTATGATTGATAGTTACGCATTTTGGATGTGCGAGAATCTGAGTTCTATTGTGCTGCCGAATACGGTGGAGAAGATAGGCTCCTACGCGTTTAGCGGCTGTACATCTTTAGTTTCGGTTGTGTTGCCCAACGGGCTTGCCGAATTGCCCAATTATGTTTTCGATGAGTGCACTTCCCTCAGTTCAATCACTATTCCGAAAACGGTGCAGACAATCGGTCAGGGGGCGTTTGTCAAATGCACCTCTTTGCAGCAAGTAAACCTGTCGGAAGGATTGAAGACAATCGGTCGGCAGGCATTTGTCAAATGCTCTTCTTTGCAGCAAATAAACCTGCCGGAAGGACTTGAAGAGATCGGCGACCAGGCTTTCCATCGTTGCACAGCTCTGAAAAAATGCACTATTCCCTCGACCGTCCAAAAGATGACCAAAGGGGAATACATGGAAATACCAGGAGAAGAAGATTACCAAACTTTTGTGAGCACTTTCTCCAAATGTGATGCGTTGGACACCATCGTTATCCTCTCCAAAACGATTGGCGAATCGGCTTATTTATCCCAATACTTCGACTGGTATATCCCCAATTACGTGTTAGGAGAAAATATTGAAAAGATCGGTAGCAATGCGTTTACGGGTGCTGTAGATTTAGAATCCGTCCAATTGTCCTCTTCGATTAAGACGATTTGTAAAAGAGCATTCTCGGGACAGTACACACTGCCGGAGATTGACCTCCGGAACGTGACGACGATAGAAGACAGCGCCTTTTATTGGTCCATCAAGTTGCAACATATCACGCTTGACCGCGTGGAGTCGATAGGGAAAGGGGCATTTGTCTATACGCCGTTGAAAGAACTTCACCTGCCAGCCTGCCTAAAAACGATAGGAGAAAAGGCCTTTAGTGCCTGCACGGCCTTACAATCGATTATCTGCGAAGCCACGGAGCCTCCGGTTTTAGGCGACCAGTGTTTTTCCTATAGTCAAGTCAAAGACATACCGGTAACAGTGCCCGCGAAAGCAGTAACTGCTTACCGGAAAGCTACGGGATGGAATGAATTTAATAATTACCTGGTAATCCAAACGCCGCTGCGGTATGAGTTCCGTGACGATAATCTAACGGCAACTGTCATTGCGTACGAAGAAGGAACTCCGTATTGCGGAGATGTCGTCATACCCTCCACCGTGGAGCACGATGACAAAACCTACACCGTCACAACCATCGGACGGGCTGCTTTTCTTGACTGCACGGAACTAACATCGATCTCTATTCCGCCTACCGTACAAAACATCTATACGAATGCCTTCTGGGGATGTACCAGTCTGCAAGCGGTTCACATCTCCGATCTTAGCAAATGGTGTACAGTCTATATCTCCGTTGAGAACCCGCTGGCTCCATATGCGCAACCGTTGACATACAGCCAACGGCTCTTGCTCAATGACGATGTGATTACCGATTTGGTCATTCCTGACGAGGCAACAGCGGTGAATCCTTATGCTTTCGCGAATGACACGGCGTTGGAGTCCGTTACTTTCCCTGCCTCCATGAGTGTGATACAAACGGGCGCTTTTAAGGGCTGCAAAAACATCAAAACCATCACTTGCTATGCCATTGAGGTGCCGTTTGCGAATATGTACACTTTTGACGGCATAGACAAGTCGATACCGGTCTATGTGCCTGCAAAGAGTTTAGGTGCCTATAAGGATGCCGACTATTGGAACGATTTCGAGAATATTCTGCCGCTGCCGGATACCACTACTGCCCTTGAAACAGCTAACAGCCAAGAGCCAAAAGCCAAGAGCCAAAAGATCCTCCGCAACGGTCAGATCCTCATCCTCCGTGACGGCAAGACCTATACTATAATGGGTGTAGAGGTCAAGTAACTATTTAACGTTTTCTTGAAGAGAAAACCATCTTAACCCTTTAACCCTTTAACGTAAAAAAGTGCTCACATGGAGCACTTTTTTTTCAATTCGTCTATACTCTCGACCGTTTGCCAGCCGACGTAGCGTTCGCCCGCGGCACGGTTCTTCTCTAGGTCATCGACATAGATGGTGGTAGCGGGATCCAGTTGTGCCTCGCGCGCCACATACTCATAGATATCCTTATTGGGCTTCGCCATATGCAACTGCTGGGACGCAAAGACGGCATCGAAATAAGAGCCTAAGTCATACTGATCCCAGATAGGCTGCCAATGCAGTTCATTCGAATTGGAGAGCAGCACGGTCTTATACCCGCGCGCACGTAATTCCTTAATATAATCAAGCCGCTCTTGCGGTAACTCGTCCAGCATACTGAGCCACGCGGCACGTATCTGCTCGATCGTTGTACCCGGATGACAGTACTGCTGCAGGGTTTTCAGGAACTCGTCTGTAGATATATTTCCGTACTCATAGTCATGCATCAACTGTTTGGTAGCAGCACTAACTGCCACAACGCCTTCGCCTTCATCGTCGATACCAAGCACCGTTCGGATATACTCCTCGTCCATCAACTGCATGAAATTACGTACGCATCGCGGTACGTTGAGGTTGATAATCACTCCTCCTAAATCAAAAACAATACACATAAGCGGGTTGTATAATTGCACATATTTGCGTGCAAAGGTAGTAAAAAAAATCGACATACACAAAAAAAACGACCTAAAATGCAAAAAAAAAGCCAAATTATTTGCACAATTCAAAAAAAAGCAGTACCTTTGCACCCGCTTTTGCCAAATGGTACATGGTAAATGACCAAATGGTAAATGGCGCGCGGTGCCATCGTATAACGGTTAGTACTCAAGATTTTCATTCTTGCAATAGGGGTTCGATTCCCCTTGGCACTACAATGACCTTCCTATTAAACAATCTCCTGCGGGTGATCCTCTCAAAGCCCGAAGGATACAAAACAAATTGAAACAAGATGGCAAACCACAAAAGTTCTTTGAAGCGTATTCGCCAAACGGCAGCGCGCAAAGCACACAATCATTACTACGCTAAGACAGCTCGTAACGCTGTGCGCAACTTGCGTAAAGAGACTGACAAAGCAGCAGCTGCTGCAGCTCTGCCGAAGATCAGCTCCATGCTCGATAAACTGGCTAAGCGCAACATCATTCACGACAATAAAGCAGCCAACCTCAAATCCAAATTGGCTAAGTTCGTGAACAAGCTTGCCTAATGTACGCAATTAGGTCAAATGGAAGAATCGCATTGCGGTTCTTCTTTTTTTTGCATTTTTATGCACAAAAATTTGCATATATCATAAAATTTATGTAATTTTGCAGCGTTTTTTGATACAATTATTAAGATGAAAGAGAATAAAATCCCTATTGTGGACTGTCCTTACGGCGATTACATGATCGGTGACGCGAGTGGTAAACTGATGAACGAGTACGGTCGTTACCCGTGTAAAATCAAATGCGGTGTGTACGCATTGTTAGTGCGCGGAACGGCACGAGCTACCATCAATGTGACCGATTATGAGTTCAAAGCCAACGACATCCTGCTGCTCGAACCCGGTAGTTTTCTCTTTATCCGTGAGTGCTCCGATGACGCGCTCGTCTATTGGATCGTGTTCGGTAGTTCGTTCCTCGAGAAATATACGGTGAATAACAAGATGTCGCTTTCGGCGCTCCAGTTGCATTCGCCCAAGTTGAGCACGAGCGAGAACCACGTCAAAGTGCTCTGCTCGATGTACGACACAATCGTTGCGGCACTCAATGCCGAACCCACGATGCTCGACACGGAGAAGATGGTGCATATCTTCAACCTGCTGCAGACCAGTTATGCCAAGTACGCGCATCAGCAGGACGAGTACCTGATCAAGCCGCTCGACCGCAAGACCGAGATCTATCAGGACTACTGCCAACTCGTGCTCAAGCATTATCACGAATGGCATCATGTGAACCAGTATGCAGATGCGATGAGACTAACACTCCCGCACCTCTGCTCTACCATCAAGTCGGTAGGTGACAGAACTGCGGGAGATATCATTACGGAGGCGATTCTGACGGATGCCAAGTCTCAACTCAAGATCACGAATCTGCAGATCAAAGAGATCGCTCTTAACTTAGGTTTCGACAACGTCGCATTCTTTAATCGCTTCTTTAAGTCGCATGTGGGTGTGACACCCAAAGCGTATCGTAGTTAGAGTCCCAGACTCGCTTTGATAGCCGGCACGCGCGCTTCGGCTTCGGCTGTACAGCGCTCGTAGTCGGCTCCTGTGAACGGTTTGCCTTTCTCGGTAGCTACCGGAATCTCGAAGTAGAACTTGATCTTCGGTTCCGTACCGGACGGGCGAACCGATACTTTGAGACCACCTTCGGTGAAGTACTGCAGCACATTCGAGGTAGCGTTCAAAGGCATCTCTATTTTCTCATTTTCCCATTTACCATTTACCCATTTCTTCTCTTCGAGGAGTTTGAAGTCTTTGATACGAACGACCTTGTCGCCTGCTATCTCTTGCGGCGGGTTATTGCGGTAGTTCACCATCATCTGTTGGATCTCTTCTGCACCGCTCTTACCCGGGCGAACGACGTTGATGGTCGTCTCGCGTTGGAAACCGTAGTCCTGATAGATCTTAAGCAGGTAGTCGTACAGCGTCATGCCGTTGTCCTTCGCATAAGCCGCAATCTCGCAGATGAGACATATTGCCGAAGGCGAACATTTATCGCGCACAGCGTCGTACGGCAGGAAACCGAAACTCTCTTCTCCACCACCGATATATTTGCGTTTGCCTTCCCACATACGGATACGGTTGGCAATCCACTTGAAGCCCGTATATTCGTCGGTGAGGGTAACGCCCTGTGCATCGGCGATCTTACGGATGAGCTCGGAGGTAACGATGGTCTTGACGATATACATGTCGTCGCGCATCTTACCCAGACGCTTCATGTTATTGATGATGTAGTAGTGGTACATGATGTTGGTCTGGTTACCGTTGATGATGACCCACTCACCCTTGTCGTTGCGGCACACGATCGCGATACGGTCTGCATCGGGGTCAGAAGCGATAACAAGGTCTGCACCAAGCTTGGTGCCTAATTTCATACCCAGCGTCATAGCTTCCGCATTCTCGGGGTTCGGAGAAACGACTGTCGGGAAGTTACCGTCGATCACCATTTGCTCGGGCACTACGTGGATATTCTGGAACCCCCAGCTGCGCAAGCACATAGGCACGATCTGACGACCTGCACCGTGCATCGGCGTATAGACGATATTGAGGTCTTTCTGACGAAGGATGGAGTCTTGGTCGATCATCACGCCCTTAACCGCCATCATGAAGTCATAGTCCATCTCACCGCCGATGATCTCAATCAGGTCTTTGTTAGCTTCCCATTTGACATCCTCCATGCGCACTTTGTTCACCTCGTCGATGATACCTTGGTCATGCGGTTGGAGTACTTGCGAACCATCCTCCCAGTATGCCTTGTAACCGTTATACTCTTTCGGGTTGTGCGATGCGGTAACGTTCACACCTCCCTGACATTTGAGGTGACGGATAGCGAAGCTGACCTCCGGCGTCGGACGAAGGGATTCAAACAGATAGACCTTGATGCCGTTAGCCGAGAAGATGTTGGCTACTGTCTCCGCGAAGAGACGACCGTTATTACGGCAGTCGTGACCAACCACTACAGCCACTTGACCGTTCTGTACATGTTCAAAACCACCTTCGCGTTGCACCTTCAGCAGGTAGTTGGCATACCCCTGCGTAGCCTGCGCCACGATATACTTATTCATACGGTTGGTGCCGACACCCATGATGCCGCGCAGACCACCGGTTCCGAACTCGAGCGTACGATAGAAAGCATCAATGAGATCGGTCTTGTCTTCCTTCTCCATCAGCGCCTTCACTTCTGCACGCGTCTCAGCGTCAAACGGTTCGCGAGTCCATACCTCAGCCACCGCCATCACTTGTTTTAATTCGTCATTCATAATGGTAAAATTTTAAAGTTATTCATATTGTTGAAATAAAAAGTCATTGTAGGGATAGCGCTTGATGTGAATCGCTTTGATGCGGTCATACAGCAGCGCCCGCAAAGCATCTATGTTCTGCTTGTCCTTCGCCGAGATGAAGATACAATCCTCTCCGAGCCGCGCCATCCAGGTTTTCTCCAAATCTTCCAGCGACAAGTTCTCCCGCTCTATCGGCGTCAGGTCATCCTCTTCTTTCGGGACATACGTGAACGCGTCCACTTTATTGAACACCACCACCGTCGGTTTATCCTCTTTGCAGATGTCCGCTATCGTTTGCTGCACCACCTCGTACTGCTCCTCGAAGTTCGGATGCGAGATGTCCACCACATGCACCAGCAGATCCGCTTCGCGCACCTCGTCGAGGGTCGATTTGAACGACTCCACCAGATGGTGAGGCAACTTACGGATGAACCCGACCGTGTCGCTCAATAAGAACGGCAGGTTCTCTATGGTCACCTTGCGCACCGTTGTGTCAAGCGTAGCGAACAGTTTGTTCTCCGCGAACACCTCCGATTTGGAGAGTAGGTTCATCAGTGTCGATTTGCCTACGTTCGTATAACCCACCAGTGCCACGCGCACCATCTTACCGCGGTGTTGCCGCTGCGTTGCCATCTGTTTGTCGATCGTCTTGAGTTGTTCGCGCAGCAAGGCTATACGCTGACCGATGACCCGTTTATCCGCTTCTATCTGGGTCTCACCCATACCGCGGTTCGTTCCTCCACCACCGCGCTGACGGTCAAGGTGCGACCACATACGCGTCAGGCGCGGCAACATATACTGCAAATGCGCCATTTCGACCTGCGTCTTGGCATAACTCGTCTGCGCGCGTTGCAGGAAGATCTCCAAGATGAGAATCGTCCGGTCAATGACGCGCACGTCCGGTTGACCTTTATGATTGAGCGCTTTCTCGATGTTTCGTATCTGCCGGGGACTCAACTCGTCATCGAAGATGACTACGTCAATAGGGACCGTTTCACTGCAAGACCGCTGCGCTGTAGGACCGGCTTCGCCTGTAAGACCGCTGCGCTGTAAGATAAACTGATCAATCTCTTCGAGTTTGCCTTCGCCTACGTACGTTGCCGTAACGGGCAGATTCAGGCGTTGCGTGAAGCGCTTGACGGGCACGATACCGTGCGTGTCGGCAAGAAAAGCCAACTCGTCCAGGTACTCTTTCGTCCTGTCCTCGGGCTGGTTCGGCGTGATCAATCCCACCAGCACCGCATGCTCTATGTACGGCTTGATCTCAATCATAATTCATTTCGCCTGCAAAGGTACAACAATTTTTTGAGTTATGCAAATAAAATGAACAAAAATTTGCGTATGTCAAAAAAAAGCAGTAATTTTGCAGGCAAATACGAATAACCGAGAATGGAACAGATACTCTCTTTGAACGATGCCTTGGACACGCCGACCTTCTACGGCGTGAATAACAGCAATATCCTTTGTCTCAAGAACCAACATCCGGACGTGCGGGTGGTGGCACGAGGTTACCAGGTGAAAGTGACGGGCGCCGAGAAAGCGGTGGCGCATTTCGAGCAGTCCTTGCGCCTGTGCGAGAACTTCTGCATTCGCAATAACCGCCTGACCGAACAAGATATATTGATGCTGCTGCATGGTGACAAGCCGCACGAGCAGGTGACGGATGACCTGATCCTGCATGGCGTGAACGGCAAGTCTATCTATGCGCGTTCGGTTAATCAGCGGACACTCGTGGAGGCATACGAAGAGAACGACCTGCTCTTTGCCGTCGGTCCTGCGGGTAGCGGTAAGACCTACACGGCGATTGCACTTGCCGTACGGGCACTCAAGAACCGCGAGGTGAGGCGTATCATCCTCTCCCGTCCTGCAGTTGAAGCAGGGGAGAAACTCGGTTTCCTGCCGGGCGACATGAAAGAGAAGATTGACCCCTATCTACAACCGCTCTACGATGCGCTACAAGACATGATCCCGGCTGCCAAATTAGCGGAATACATGGAGAAAGGAACGATCCAGATTGCACCGCTCGCTTTCATGCGCGGACGCACACTATCCGACGCCGTGGTCATTCTCGATGAGGCACAGAACACAACCGCGCTGCAGCTCAAAATGTTCCTTACCCGCCTCGGTATAGGAGGTAAGATGATTGTCACGGGTGACATGACCCAGATCGACCTGCCGCCTACTCAGAAATCCGGTCTGCGCGATGCCATGGAGCGGTTCCGGGATATCAACGGCATCCGCATCATTGAGTTCAATGAGAAAGATATCGTGCGCCATCCGCTGGTTAAGAAAATCGTTGCGGCGTATAAGTAGTTGAAAGTTTAAAGTTGAAAATTGAAAGAAATGAAAAGAATTTTTTTCGTCTTGTTATGGACGCTTAGTCTGACCCCGCTCTTCGCGGGAATCACCACCTATACATTCACGTCTGCCAAATGGGCGAGTACCCCTTCGGGTTGGACATCTAACAAAGATGCCTCCGATTATGGTGCGGGTCGTACCTACACGGACGGAAGTCTGCATATGGCGGGTGCGAGTGTCAAGACCGGTTCAACAGGCGCAGGCGCTACGTCAACGGATGTGTTTACGGATGTACGACGCGTGACGATTAACTTCTGTCAGAACAGCAGCAAAGGCAAAGGTGTGATCCATGTACAAGTGGGTTCGAATCCGGAGCGAACGATCACCGTTCACAAGCCCAACAGCGGGCAGGGAGACCTCAACCGCGATTCGATGATTCTATACACCACCCCGCAAACGGGTAAGATCAAGTTCCGGGTGGAGTGTACGGAGAATGCCATCAATATCCATTCGATCTCCATCCGTTCGGCGGCAGGCGGTTCGTCGTCCTTCACCATGGACACCTACCAACTCGTAACGGACATCAACCAGATCAAAGACTCCGACCAGGTCATCTTCGGTGTTCACAAAGCAGGCGTGAACTATATCATGGGTTATTTTGATGAATGGGAGTCGGTTAATAATATCCATGCCATCAAAGGCAAGTACACCACCGACCGTGCTTCTGTTGATCCGGACGACCGCGCCATCTATACCCTCCGCATCGCTGAACTGAACGGCAAGACCGCGTATATCTTCCAAGACGAGATTCGTTACGAAGAGGCGTATCTGGTGGCTTCGGGCGGCAAGACCAAGAACCGTCTGGCAGTATGGGATGACGTGGTAGATACCAAGACCTACGGTAATTACGGATTTTGGGACATCGCGTTTGAGAGCGGTGAAGCGGTGATCACGAACTTGGGCAACAGCCTGTCCAAGATCATCCAATACAACGCTTCGGACAATATTTTTGCCTGCTATAAAGACCGTTCACAGACACCTGTCTGTCTCTACCGACGCACATCAGCCATCGGCGACGTGGCGGCTATCGTAGCTCCGATGGTTAATTTCGGTACGACAATTGAGCAGAACGGCAAACGCATCATCACCGTCGATGCCAATAAGTTGACGCAGGACATCTCCGCTCAACTCGTCAAAGGTGACGTGTTCCAGTTGTCTGCTTCTACGATTGACCGTGACGGCGACATGCTCACTATCTCGTACGAAGCCGTGGCAACTGCCGGTCATTATGTGGATACCTTGGTGCTCCGGTCGGGCGAGACAGAAAGCCGCACGGCTATTGTGCTCAACCGCATCAACCCGATGACCATCCAAGAGGTGGCACAAGCGGAAGACTACACGGTGGTGTATCTCAAGGACGTAGTGGTGACCAAGAAATTCGACCATTATATCTACGTGCGCGACGCGACGGGTTCGATGCTCATCTTCGACCGCGTGGACGGACAAACAGGCAAACGCTACGGCGCCAAGTTGAATAACTCGGGCGATTCGATATCCGGCGTCACGGGACGGTTCATCAACTATTTCGGTGTACCCGAGATCTCTCCTTCGGAGCAATTCAAGATAGGCAAGAATACAGAGATTGAACCCGAAAAGGCTCCTGCAGTCATCGACTCAGCCGACGTGTGCCGCTACTTGGTGCTGGACAGTGCCGTTGTGGAGAGTTGGACCGAACTGACGTACAAAGGTAAGAAATACGCTGTGCAGAACAAGTTCAACCTGCCCTCGTTCACCAAGGACATCCCAACACGCACTTATGCGGTGGTTAGTTATGACTATGACGTCGTGACGCTCTATATCATCCAACAGGAGACCTACCCGGAACCCGAACCGGAAGACCCCGATGATCCGGACACTCCTGATCCCGAAGACCCCGACCAACCAGACCCGGAGAATCCTGACCAACCCGATCCGGAGAATCCCGATACGCCGGGAGATCAGGCTTTGGATGAAACACCTGTTGTGGGTCGGGCACGGCTGATCCTGCACGAAGGGGTCGTACTCGTGCAGACAGCAGAAGGGGTTTATACCTTACAGGGAGAAAAGATACTCTAAGGCTTCGGCAGCCTCAGCCGGTGTGATGACCTGATTAATCACCGGCGAACCTATGTTTTGGATGAGCGTACAGTTGATCTCAGCGGTGCGCTCGTTCTTTTTGTCTTGCTGCATGAGTGCAATCAGTTGTTCGCGATTCGAACACTTGCGCTCCGGCTTACCGTAATAATGCAGCATCAACTGCGTCAACTGCTGCAGCGGTTCTTTGGGGCAACCTAACTTGACCACACTCAGATACAACTCGGCGATGAGACCGTAGAGCACGGCATAGCCGTGCAAAAGACCGCTGCGCTGTTGGACCGTTTCACTGTTAGACCGTTTCACTATTAGACCGGCTTCGCCTGTTAGACTTATCTCTTCGAGCGCGTGGCCGAAGGTATGCCCGAGATTGAGCACCTTGCGCAGGCCTTCTTCTTTGGGGTCAGCCGTCACGATACGCTCCTTCACCGCCACGCATTCTTCGATAAGCGGCGTCAACGCCTCTATATTCATCGTATCGAGGTCATAGTTCAGCAGCCGATCCCATAATCGGTCGGAGAGGAGCCCCGTCTTGAGCATCTCGCCAAAACCGCTCAGGATCTGTTTCGCCGGTAAGGTCTTTAACCACTCCGGCCAGATGACGGTCTCAACGGGTGGCGCAAAAACACCGATGCAGTTCTTTAATCCGCGGTAATTAACGCCTGTCTTACCGCCTGACGAAGCATCTATCATCGCCAAGAGCGTCGTGGGTACATTGATATAATCAATGCCGCGTTTGTAGGTAGCCGCAGCGAAACCACCTATGTCCGTCAGTACGCCACCACCGATGCACACTAACACTCCGCGACGCGTGATGCCGTGCTCCAGCATAAAATCCCATATACGCGACACCGTCTCAATCGACTTCTCCGTCTCTGAAACAGCGAGACATAAGACCGGATAATGGTAAATGGTAAGTGGTAAATGGTAAATGGCCTCGTCGCATACCACAACCACTTGGTCACGGTCGTAACGCGCCAGGAGCGATTCAAGAGCCGTATGGATATCCGCGCAGATCATGGGAGGAAATAGACGTTTTTATTCGTTACCAATGCCCATAGACCACCCGGAATCTTAGTGAAGACAAGCGCTTGTTCGTCTTTCACACGCAGCGGTTTGCGCAGTACGGACATACTCAACCGGAGGCACAAGACGTTCAGTGCACCTTCTTCGTCCGTCAGCACGCAGCGGTAACCTTTATCGTCAGGCAGCAGGCTAAAGACCTGTTCGCCGGGCAGGGTCTCGTACTGAATGACCTCGCCTGTGATCGGATGCGTATAGGTGGCTTGTTGTTGTGCCGACAAAGGTTGCGCAAAAGCAATCAGGTGCGCTTTCATCTTCGCTACCGCACTGTCCTCTTGCGCCTCGCGTCGTTCAGCAGCTATCTGCAGCAGCGGTACGAGTTCGCGAATGGTCTTGGGTGCAGCACTCTTGGCTACCGCCTGTTCAGCTGCTCCGTTCAGCACGGCCTGTTGCATCGCACGCACCGTATCCACCTGTCCGCCGCGTATCTCCAAGCGCTCACAACGACCCATCAGTGCACCATCAATGGCACCCGAGATAGGTCTGCCCGCTTCGTAGCGTTTGAGTTGGGAACTTAACTGCTCCTGCTCGCGCTGCAAGTCCGCGTACGCGCGCTCATACACGTCACGCTGAGTATCCAAGAAAGAACTCACCCAACTGCTATAATCCCAAAGCGATATATCGTTCTGCAGGAAGTCCGTGTGGGTTAGTCCGTCCAGACGGTAGAGCACGATAGGCTCTTTGCGGAAGACCGGTTCATACCCCTGCACGGGTTGCAGCGCCAAGGCTTGACGGAAAGCGTTTATATCTCCTTCCAGACTGTCTGCCGCCTGTTTGAGTGCCGTCAGTCCCTTGCACTCCTCGGGTTGCAACTGCAGATGCGCCGTCTTCTCACGCACGTAACGCGTCAGGAAATCCGTGAACAGCGCCTGACAACGGTTATAGCGCTCCGACATACGCACGAACGAACGATGGATCGAATCGCATGCCGTCTGTTGGCGTTGCACCTCTTTCAAGCGCGGACGAACGAACTGCTCCAAGGTCTCATACTCAATACGCTTCTGACCGTTCGCTAACTCTGCATACTGCCAACCTTGCAACTTCTGATCCTTCGCAAAATGCAGGCAGTTGCCGTAGAAAAGACGACACTGATAGAGAAGCGCGTTCAACTCCGGATAGTGGTGCAGAGGGTCGCGCGTGGGCAACAGGTCATAACTCAGGTTACCCAACTGATAGTATATATTGGAGTACTCCGGATGCCAGTACTGGTAGTCCATCAACTGGTATATCGCCTCATACGGACTCAACTGCTTTGAACGCTCCAGCACCACACTGTATTTCTCTTGCGCCTGAACCGAAACAAGGAACAAGGAGCAAAGAACAAAGATAACTATTGGATATTTGATATTGGACATTGGATATTGGATTAAAATTCAGTAACTTTTATTTCGACGCGTCGATTGAGCGCGCGGTGCTCTTCGCTGTCATTATCCACCAGCGGCTTGCGTTTGCCGTATCCCGCAGCCGTCATGCGGCTGGCGTCCACACCTCGTGCCCGAAGCCATGCCTCTACGGCTTGACCGCGCAACAGAGACAGACGGTCGTTGTACTTATCCGAACCCTGATCGTCCGTATGCGACGACAGCTCGATATGCAGGCTCGGGTTCATGAACAGCAACTGCGCCACGGCTTCCAGCTGCTCATTCGAACTCTCGGTCAACTCATACGAGTCGTACTCGAACTGGATATTACGCAACTGTAACACTAAGTCTTTCTCCAGCGGAATCATCTTGACTGCCACCGTGCGCTCACGTGTGTCCGCGCCCGTATTGAATAAGGTGTCGTAGAAAAGATAGCCTTGTGCCGTCACCTGCAGCATCTGCTCTTTGCCGATACGTAAGGCCGTGTCTTTCGGCGTGGGTTGACCGTTGAGCCGCAGCGAAGGCTGCTGCACCGGTTCTCCCGTACGCGCGTTGGTCACCACAAAGCGGTGCATACTCTTCTTCGGTCGCATCGCTACATCCAACTCCGCTTTGGTGAAGATCGTCGGACGTTGCGTGTTCACCACGATCGTTGTGTCGTAGAAACCCGCCTGACGGAAGGGCAATGAGTGTAACTGACCCAGAGACAGCGTCTGACGTTTGGTTGCCAAGATCAGTTGCGTCTCTTCGTCGTACGTGTTCACCGTCAACGCCAACTGGTCATCCAGCACGATGGCTCCCACGTTACGCTCTTCGCGTGCGCTCAACCCGTCCGTGCGGAGGTCGATATACTGGTGCGAATAACCCGCTGCCGTCAGAGCCAGACGGTAATGTTTATTGGCTTGCAGCGCCACCCGCCATTGACCGGTCACCCCGTGCACACAAGCCGTCTGCAGCAACTGCTCATTCGTTGCATCAAAAACCATCACTCTACCCGTTGCCAAGGGACGTCCGCTCTTCTCCATCACGATCGAACCACGCACCACCATGATCGGCAGCACGTCTGATGCAGGCGTTGCCGGCTTGGGTAACGACCAGTTATGATCGTCCATCATCGTGGCGTAATACGCCTGCCATGCACCCTCGTTCTTCTTCGTCTGCTCACGACGCTCGAAGACCAAGGTCGTGTTATCCTCGGCGATGCAAGGCTTCGAGTCCTCTTTGTCCGAGATGATCAGCGGTGCAGGTTCTTCCCATACACCCTCCCGCTGCCATGCCCGCCAAATCTGGTTATTGGTCACGTAGAAAAGCATCCGCTCGTCGCTGCTCACCGAGGGCCATAACTCATCCTCGTCCGTGCTGATGGCATCAATACGGCTCGGTTCTCCCCATTTCCATCCCTCTGCATGCTGGATATAGAGGTCATAACTCGGCATACCGGGTGCTTTGGCAGCGAAATAGATACTCAGACTATCCCACGACATCACCGAGTGCTGCACGCTCCAACCTTTGTTCTCCAGCATCCGCACCTGAGGCAACTTCGTCTGCCCGAATGCAGGAACAAAGAACAAAGAACAAAGAACAAAAATCAATGTATATTTTTTCATAACTCTCAACTTTCAACTATATAAAGTCGGTGTCCGTCCACGCTCTCATACGTCTCCGGCAAGTTTATTTTCGGCGCCGCTACACCTTCGCCTATCGTCAGTTCGGGTGCCACCTCCACATGGATCTCATCCCATAGACCCGTTTCGAGGATATGCGTCAATATGGTTGTACCGCCTTCCACGAGTATCGAGTGAATATTGCGGCTCGCCAGATCGCTCAAAATATACGGCCAATCGGTGCGCTCACGATATACAATAGTCTCGGCCTCATCGGATAAAATGCGTGCATCGGCAGGTATTCGGTTGTGCCTATCCACCGTCACCCGAATCGGGTTGCGTCCCTCCCAATGTGTGTTGAGCAAACGCGGGTTGTCCAGTAGCACTGTGTTCGTGCCCACCATGATCGCCATGTTCTCCGCCCGCATCTTATGCACCAATTTCTTCGTCTCCGGGGTCGATATCGCCAACGCCCCGTTGAGATGCAAATCTTCAATCTTAAATCTTAAATCTTCAATCCGACGGTTTCGGTCCACGAAACCGTCGGCAGTCTGTGCCCATTTTAAAATCACATACGGGCGCTTTTTCTCATGCAGACACAAGAACCGTTTGTTCAGTTCGCGACATTGCTCTTCGAGTACACCAACGATGACCTCTATCCCGGCATCACGCAGTTTTTGTACACCTTTGCCTGCTACCAGCGGATTCGGATCCAACATGCCGACCACCACTCGTCCTACGCCCTTCTCTACAATCAGATCCGCACACGGCGGTGTCTTCCCATAATGTGAACAAGGCTCTAAACTCACGAATAAGGTGCAGTCTTTCAGATTCGTGATCTCGTGATCTCGTGATCTCGTGATCTCCCAATTCCGAAAACAATTCACCTCCGCATGCGCTTCGCCGTATTTCTCATGCCATCCTTCGGCAAGAATTTTTTCGTCGGAATTACGCACAAGAACCGCTCCCACCATCGGATTCGGCGCCACAAAATACTCCCCGCGACGGGCAATTTCGATACAATGTGCGATATAATTTGCGTATTCCATTTTTTTTTTGTAATTTTGCAGCGTGAAACAACTGATTAACGATATTACCACTCAACTTCTTGCCTGCTATCCGGAAGACGAAGCCCGTTCAATAGCTTGGTGGATCGTGGAAGAAGAGACAGGTCTGAGTCGTACGCAACTGCAAATCGGGTGCAAAGATACAACAATTTTTGCAAATATGCAAAAAATTCAGGAAATTATTAACCGATTAATGCATTTTGAACCGATTCAGTATATTTTCGGGCATACTCTGTGGTGCGGACTTGACCTTCTCGTCACTCCTGCTACCCTCATCCCCCGTCCTGAAACAGCGGAGTTGGTAGAAAGAATACAGAGCACAGACCGCTACGCTGACAGAGTACAGACCAATAATGTTTCTTTGCGCGTGTTGGATATCGGAACAGGAAGCGGGTGTATAGCGATTGCCCTCAAAAAAGCCCACCCTGAGTGGCAAGTGACGGGCATTGATATCTCGCCCGATGCCATCGAGGTAGCCAAAGAAAATGCTCTTCGCAACAATGTCGAAGTTAACTTTCAAATAGCGGATATTTTCAATCTTCAATCTCCAATCTCCAATCTCCAATACGACATCGTCGTCAGCAATCCACCCTATATCTGCGAGAGTGAAAAAGTATCGATGAGACCGAATGTTTTGGACTATGAACCTGCTTCTGCGCTCTTCGTTCCGGACAATGATCCTCTTCGCTTTTATCGCCGCATCGCTCAACTGAAGTTGGGGAAATATCTCTTCTTCGAAATCAACGAACATTTCTCCGATGACATCGAGACTTTATTGCGTGACGAAGGATACAAAAACATCCGTATTCATCGGGATATTTACTTAAAGCCCCGCATCGCCGAAGCGGCTCTCTTATAATTTTTTCTCTTTTTTTCTTGCATAATTCAAAAAAAAGCAGTACCTTTGCAGGCGCTTTTTAATCGAGTTCTGACAAGAACGAGAAAAAAGGACGAATAGTCGCTTTTAAATTGAAGATATGGAAATTATCAAAACACCTATTGAGGGATTGCTGGTTCTTGAGCCGCGCGTGTTCCGCGATGCACGGGGTTATTTTGTGGAGACCTACAACGAGCAGCGTTACCGCGAAGCAGGCATTGATGTACAGTTCGTGCAGGACAACCAGAGTTGTTCGTCCTACGGCGTTGTGCGGGGTCTGCATTTTCAGAAACCGCCTTACGAGCAAGCCAAACTCGTTTGCTGCACGGTCGGGCGCGTGCTGGATGTAGCGGTGGATCTGCGACCGGACAGTCCCACCTACGGCAAGTGGTTCAGCGTGGAACTGAGCGAAGAGAATAAACGCCAGTTCTTTATCCCGCGCGGCTTTGCACACGGTTTCTCGGTGCTCAGCGAGAGTGCTATCTTCACCTATAAGTGCGACAACCTCTATCATCCCGAATGCGAAGGAGGAATCCTGCTCAACGACCCCGATCTGGCGATTGATTGGCGCATCCCCGAGAACCAACGAATCATAAGCGATAAGGACACCAAACACCCTACTTTCGATGAATATACTCGTAACAGGCAGTAACGGTCAATTAGGCAACGAGATGCGGGTGTTGAGTGAGGCACACCCAAAGCACCGCTATTTCTTTACAGACGTTGTGGAGGCGGATAACACGTATCTGCTGGACATCACCGACAAAGCGGCGGTATCGGCTTTTGTGGCTGAACACGCGATTGACATGATCGTCAACTGTGCCGCTTATACGAATG
>Ga0310690_10004245_pt1 | contig 20544 bp, 19 predicted proteins | sample AusTroGonzalo_MG_2_FD_207661 | JGI IMG/M metagenome (GOLD analysis project Ga0310690, IMG submission 207661) | Bovine rumen microbial communities from tropical cattle in Woodstock, Queensland, Australia - Gonzalo_04 (v2) (version 2) | ecosystem: Host-associated > Mammals > Digestive system >...
TTGAATCTGATTATTTAAACCCTTACCATCTGTTACTTACGGCGATTCCGTGTGCGATAGTTTATCATCATAATAGATAGAAATGAAAGTATTATATATATCCAAACCGTTTTTTGCAGATTGTGATTTTCCACTGATCAAGGCTTTTCAGCAAAAAGGGGTTGATGTTACAGTATTGTACTTGCTAGCACCATATTCCCTTACCTCAACACTCTTTGATATAAAGAAACAGATAAAAAAAACCACAATTCTACCAGCAACTGCTTATTCAGAGTTGAAGTGCTTTGAGGGTTATTTAGACATGTCAAAGGTTTATGTATCCAATCGGACTGTATCAACAAAATTTTCTTGGTCTTATTTAAAAGAAACCTATTTGTTGCGAAAGTTTATTTCAAAAGGGAAATATGATATAGTCCATTTTGTTGATTTATTCAACTTAAGGAGAGGTATGCTTTATAAAATGCCTAATGTATTTTTAACAACAATACATGATCCTATTCCTCATTCAGACGAGAATAACCGTAGCAAAAGAGATTTGTATCGAAAAAAAATACTACAATTATATAAAGGTATTATATTACTTAATGAGAAACAAAAGGATGAGTTCTGTTCTACATATAATGTAAACCAAAGTAGTGTTCATATTAATAGGTTGGGAGTATACGAGTGTTTGCCGCTCTTTGTCCCGAAATCTGTTAAAAAAAATCCATACAATGTGTTGTTTTTTGGGAATATAAGACCTTACAAAGGATTGGAATATCTCTGTGAGGCTATGAAGAAGGTTTGTCAAATAATTCCGCAGGCAACGTTGACTATCGCGGGACGTGGGGATTTGTATTTTGATATTGAGCCCTATTTGAACGATAGTGTTCATTTTTATAATCGATTTATTTCAATGAGTGAATTAGCTTATTTTCTTAAGGAATGTTCCATTTGTGTTTGTCCTTATACTGATGCAACACAAAGTGGAGTGATTATGACTGCGTTCTCTTTGGCGGTTCCGGTAATTGCTACTGATGTGGGTGGTATAGGGGAGATGATTGAAGTTGGTAAAAATGGAGAATTGGTGCCATCGCGAGATGCTAGTACTTTAGCAAATGCAATTATTGATTTGTTAAATAATCAGGAAAAGTTATTGGAGTACTCTTATAATATTCAATCGGAATATTTCAATGGTGAGAAATCATGGAGCCAAATAGCTGGGAAGTATATTGACTATTATCAGTCATTTTGCTCAAGATAACATACGAGTACTTGTAAACATCCCCCTTTTGTAGCCCTCCCCAAATAAAGGGGGATGTTTACACTTCATCATTCGGGAGAAACTCAGCCCGAATACGAGGTGCTTGCGGGAGTGGACATTCTCGATGGATTGTACGGCGTGCTTCTTGACCAAACTATCAGGTTCACATGCAAGAGGAACTTCAACAACTATCCGTCCGAACTTAGGAGAATCGTTTACTATGCTGCAGACCTTGGACGGTCATTTGTTTACTACATCAACGATTTTTACCTTGCCGCCAAAGATATCTCATTGCTCTACCGATACCGCTGGCATGTGGAACTTACTTTAAATAGATCAAACAGCATCTCTGCCTCAAAAAGTTTTGGGGAGAGTCTAAAAATGCGGGACTCATACAGATCCATGTCGCAATCATCACCTACTGCCTCATCGCAATCATTGAACACGACCTCCAGTTGGAGATGCCTGTCTTCGAGGATATGCGCATCCTTGGAAACTCCTTGTTGGTCAAGGACAATCTGCGTGAACTCTTTGGGCAATGGCAAGATGACACGCCGGATGACGGGCAATTGGAGATTAATTTTTTCTTTTTAACATTATTTAAGAGACAATAGTGATGGTGCCATAATTGTTTGTACCATTGGATTATTGAATCAGTTGTTAACTTAAGCGATCGACAAAATGAATGTTGTTATTCTTGGATTCAATCACAACAATACACTTGGTCTAATATGGTCTTTGGGCGAAGCAGGCCACACCATATCGTTAGTGTTGTATAACGAGGGAAAGAATTATGTGAGCAAGTCAAAATACGTTAAAATGACCTACTTAGTTAACGAGGGTGATGATGTTGTTGAACTTATCAAGAAAATTTCTTCCAAGATGGATGGAAAGCCTGTGGTTTTTGTGACAAATGATCGTGATGCCTCATTGTTGAATGATCATTTTGCTGAATTAAGTCCTTATTGTTACTTTGAAGGTGGTCGTTCTGACGGTAGCATCAACCATTATCGTGACAAAGATGAGGGTGAAAGATTGGCATTAAAATGCGGATTTAAAATCCCGCGAACAGTCGTCATTTCAAAATCCTATGAATTGTCCTTTGTATCATTGCCATACCCGTTACTTATCAAAGGTAACAACAGTGTACATGGAGGTAAGGCAGCGATGAAGAAATGTGATAGCCAGCAAGAGGCAGTGGAGTTTGTAGATGGTCTTCCGAACGATTATTATCCTTTGCAGATTCAAGAGTTTATTCAAAAGGAATACGAATTAATGCTTTTGGGCTGTTCGCTCTACGGAGGAAAAAGAGTAATTTGTCCTGTGGCGAACAAAAAGATAAGACAATACCCCAAAATTACGGGGGGGGGGTCCTTTAGCCTATCAGCTGAAGTTGCCGCAAACGAAGATTTGCGGCAACTTGCCTCGAAAGTTGAGCGCTATCTTCAAGTAATTGAGTATACTGGAAATTTTTCTGCGGAATTCCTCTATGCAAACGGTAAGTTTTACTTTCTTGAAATAAACCTGCGTAATGACGGCACTTCATGGCTAAGCACCTGTAGTGGCTATAATTTGCCGGATTTGGTTTGTCGTTCGTTTGTTGACGAGAATGTATCGGATAAAGACTGTATATTCCAGCAAAGGCATTATATGAATATAATATGGGATCTGCATTATGTTAGTGATGGGTCGGTGAAGTTGTTTGAATGGCTTAGACAATTGAGAGGAGACACTTGTTATAGCCATTTTAACAAACAAGATCGAAAACCATTTTGGTGGTTTATGAAGACCACCTTGTTTAGATAATGAAGGCATGAATTCAATAAAGACGATTTATAAACATTACACCAACTGGCGTTGGGAAGTTGGTTTCCTTGATAATACCCTTGAAGGAATTGTCAATGGTGAGCCCCTTAAAGTTCATTGGGTAAATCTCCCATCCCGAGACCGATGGTTTGCCGATCCGTTTATCCTTGATTATAATGAAAAAGAGATTATTCTTCTTTGTGAAGAATACTCGGATGAACTTAAAAAGGGACGAATTGCTAAACTTGTTATTAATAGAAAGACATACGAATTAGAATCATGGAAGATAATCCATGAACTTCCCACTCACTTGTCTTTCCCTCGAATTATAAGAGATGGAGATGAGATATACATTCACCCGGAAAACAGTGCAAGCGGGAATCATACGCTTTACAAATATGATAAAAAAAATGATTGTTTAGTAGAAGGGAAGATAATTTGCGATGAACCTCTTACAGATGCCATTATGCTTGAGCATGAGGGAAAACAGCTGATGTTTTCCACTTATGAGCCAGACCCCAATGGAAAAATCCTTTCTCTGTATGAAAAGAGGGGTGAAAAGTATATCAAAATAGACGAAGAGGTTTTTGACAACAACTGCGCCAGAATGGCTGGAGATTTCTTTAAAGTAGGAGATAAATTATATCGACCAGCACAAGACTGTAATAATGGATACGGTAAAGCTGTTATTATCCAAGAAGCCAATTATGGTGACGATGGTAAATGGTCATTTAAGGATGTTAGACGCATTGTGTCGAATCATCCTATTCTTGATTGGGGGTTGCATACATTCAACCATTACAATGGAATGGCCGTAATTGACGTGAAAGGTGCCAGATATCCATCAGCATACAAGTATATCATCGCTATTAGAAGGGCTATGGGTAAAATAATTCACTAAAGACATTATGAAGATACTGCAAGTAACATTTGGCCTAACACCAGGAGGAGCAGAGCGGTTTGTTGTTGATTTAAGCAACGAACTAGTGAAAGAGCATGAAGTCGTCTTAATGACTCTGATTGATGACCAAGTTGAACCTGAAAAAAGCCAGTTTTACCTCTTTGATCTTAATGAAAAGGTGAAGTATAAAAACTTGGGAATTAAGAAAGGTGGCGGGTTTAGCATGAAAGTTCTATGGAAGGTGTATAAAGCCATGAAACAAGAGAAAGCAGACGTTATCCATTTACATGTCCATGGTGTTGTTAACTTCTGTGTGTTAGGAATCGTATTCCTCTGCTGGAAGACAAAGATTGTTCAAACAATTCATACTGATTTTAAAGTAGGGCATTCAACCCCCCTATATAAGGTGATGTTTAGGACAATAGGACGAATTCATAAGATGCGCTGGGTGGCTCTTTCCCAGTCAAATTATAAAGACATGGTGTCCACATATCCTTATCTTCTCTGCTCACGTATTGATAACGGTCGTGCACCGATGATTCCAACAGCTTCATTTTCCGAGGTAAAAAACGAAGTCGATAGTTACAAAAAAACAGAGGAAACGAAGATATATCTTCACGTTGCCCGCTGCGTGGCTGTGAAGAATCAAAAAATGTTAGTTACAGCGTTTAATTATTTCCGGACATTAGGGCATGATGCAGTATTACTTATCATAGGGGCTGATTTTGACACAGATGCAGGAGAACAAATTAAAGAAGTGGCAAAAGATGGTGTTTTTTTTCTAGGAACTAGAAAGAACATTGCAGATTACATGTTGAACGCGGATGCCTTTTGTTTGTCATCCTTATACGAAGGGCTTCCAATCACTATTCTTGAGGCTTTGCTGTCAGGTGTTCCCGTAATAAGCACTCCTGTTAAAGGGGCGTTGGATGTTGTGAAAGATGGTGAGACTGGTATTATAAGCAAAGACTTCACAGAAGAAGAATATGTGAAGGCTTTGAACAAAGCGATCAACAGCCTTGACTATTTAAAGGCAAATAGTATTGCCGAGAAAGATTCAAGTCCATATACCATACAAGCATGTGCAAAAAAATACGTTTCGTTTTACAATAGCTAATAGACTAATAGACTCAATGAGTAAAGAAACTAATTCTATTCGCATTTATTATTCAATTAAAAGATGAATATAAAAAGACTGAAAACATTTTTCTTTTTTTCATTGGCAAAACTACCAATGAAGGGTCAATGGAGATGCCGATTTGTGAAATGGGGGGGGGTAGATTGTGCTGACAATCAGTCGTTTATTGGGAACGACGTGTCATTTGACACTATGTATCCTGAATGTATTCACGTTGGTAAACAAGTTCACATTACTGCTAGAACAACTATTTTGACACATTATCTTGATACTACCAGGGACGGTATTAACTGGCGAAAAGGTGATGTATATATAGGTGAAAGATCTTTTATTGGAACGGGAACCATAATCAGTAAGGACGTGAGGATTGGTAATAATTGTATTATTGGCGCAGGTAGCGTCGTGACGAAGGACATACCAGATAATGAAATATGGGCAGGAAACCCCGCTAGGTTTGTCAAGAAACGATAAAAGTTAATAATATACAATGGATAAAAAGAAGATTTATATTGCCGGCTGTGGCGGTATGCTGGGTGAGGCTTTCTACCAGCAGTTTAAGGATGATTACAACATCAAATGTACGGACAAAGACGTGAATGCCCCATGGCTCTCGTTCCTCGATTTTAGGGATTACGTCGCCTACCGCAAAGACGTTGAGGAGTTCAAACCCGACTACCTGTTCCATCTTGGAGCCTACACTGACTTGGAGTGGTGTGAGCAGAATGCCGATGAGGTGTATCTCACTAATACCCTTTGTGTGGAGAATGCTGTTTACATCGCCAATTCACTTGACATCCCGTTACTATACATCAGTACAGCGGGTATATTCGACGGTAATAAACAGCTTTATGATGATTGGGATCAGCCTAACCCGCTGGGCGTTTATGCTCGTTCGAAGTATATGGGCGAACGCTTTGTTGTAGAAAACACAAGGCGTTATCTGGTGTGCCGTGCCGGTTGGATGATGGGGGCAGGCCCGAGCAAAGACAAGAAATTCATCCAGAAGATAATGAAGCAGTTGAAGGAAGGTAAGAAGGAACTCTTTATTGTTAATGACAAAGATGGTACACCTACATACACACAGGACTTTGCTCGCACTGTGAAGAACCTCATCCATAAAGAGTATTGGGGATTATACAATTGTGTGTGTGGTGGCCAGACCAGCCGTTTGGAAGTTTGTCAGGAGTTGCTGAAGATACTTGGCCTGCAGGATACCATCAAGATTAACGTGGTGACTTCTGAATACTTTGCCAAAGAATACTTTGCCGAACGCCCCGCTTGCGAACGCCTGTGGACACGCAAACTCAACTTACGTGGCGTGAACGCTATGCGCGACTGGCGCATTTCACTGAAGGAATACATTGAGAATTATTATCAAGGATATTTGGATTAACTTGATACAGATGAAAAAAAAGAAACTGGCATTAATAGGAACCAATGGCATCCCTGCTAAATATGGAGGTGCGGAAACATTTTATGAGAACTTGACACGAGAGTTGTCCGACAAATATGATATCACCGTATATTGTAGCAAAAAACAACCCAAAAAAGAGGTCGGGAATAGTTATTTGGGGGCGAAATTGAAATACTATCCTTTGTCTGCCAATGGTTGGCAGGCCATCCCTTTCGATACACTTTCAATTCTTCATGCTGCACGCAAAGCCGATATATTGTATATATTTGGAGCTTCAGCTGTTTTTGTGGTTTCAGTGTTGCGCTTTTTTGGGTTTAAGAAGAAGGTGTTTTTCAATCATGGAGGATTGAACGAGTGGGAGCGTGAAAAGTATTCTCCTATTATGAAAGCTTATTCCAAATGGAACAGAAAAGTGACACGAGACAAGGTAATACATGTTGTAGATAATGAGCTCTACCGAAAGAGTTTGTATGACACCTTTGGAATCCCGGAAGAATCAGTTCATGTTATACGTTATGGCGGTGACCAAGCCAGATCTGTGACTCCAGACGATAGTTTCATTCAAAAATATCCTTTTCTGAAAGAAGAGTATTATGTGAGCGTATCTCGGGCACAAGTGGATAACAATTTACACATTGTATTGGATGCTTTTGCCAAGATGCCAGACAAAAAACTGGTGTTGGTGTCGAATTTCAAAGTCTCGCAGTATGGAATTGATTTATATGAAAAGTACAAGAAAGCTTTTCCGAACATTATTCTGATTCCTGGCATTTATGACAAGCAAGAGTTGAACGCTGTGCGCTCTAATGCATACGCATACGTTCATAGTCATTCGCAATGCGGAACACCACCGTCTTTATGTGAAGCTATGAATCTTGGACTGCCAATCATTTCATTTAATGCAGAAGTAAATCACGAAGTAACAGGTGAAAACGCACTTTTCTTCACTACGGCTGACGATTTGGTCAAAATTGTGGAAAATGTCTCAAAACGTGATCTTGATGTTTTATCGTCAAAGTCGCTGCAATTAGCCAAAGCAGAATTAACTTGGGAACATATTGGCAAGCAATACTCAGCATTGTTTGGATAATTGTCAAAAAAAGATTGGTGTCAAAATGAAACGCATCGTTTGGGCAGATGCCCTAAAAGGAATATTGATAGTGCTGGTCGTTTTAGGCCACTCTATTCAGGCATCGATGATGAAATTGGGTGGCAGTTTTGTAGATGACTACTTATGGAATCTCATATACTCCTTCCACATGCCAGCATTTATTGCGATCAGTGGCTTTTTGGCATTTCGTAAAAACGTAACGGGGGGGGGTATAAGAAATTGGTTTTTAATAGTTTGGAGAAGGTTCCGACAATTGATGGTTCCATTTATTTTGTGGTCAATAGCTTTGTTCTTCGTCAATCACAACGTGCCAAAAATCTACGACTATATCCTTTATCCTGAAAAGTCATTATGGTTTTTGTGGGCACTGTTTTTCATAACCGTCATATTCACTGCTGTTGATGATTTAGCCAGCAAGTTGAAAGTAAGACAGGAGATAGCGATGGCCGTATGTTGGGTGGTTCTAATTGGTGTGATGTTTTTGATGCCGAATGCCAAGCTGTTTGGTGTGGAATATGTGGCTTATTACTTTTTCTATTATGTTTTGGGCTACTATCTTCACAAATATTCGGATCAACTTATCGTACGTAAAGGTTTTATAATAGCTATTTTGGGTCTGTTATGGTTTACATTGGGAAGTATTTACAGCACTCAAGGATTGCCTAAACAATTGCAGTGTGTTCCGCTTATTCCATCTTCAATCCTGTATTATATATATCGAATTACTACGGCGGTAGTTGCCATTTTTTTCTTTTTCAGTCTTGCAATGCGAACAATGGATAAGGAAGGTGGCTTGATAAGTCTTGCTGTGACAATGGGAAAGGTATCGCTTGGCATTTATGCGGTGCATATGGTGATACGATTCAGACTGGTCGATGCTATTGTTTGCCTCTTCCCCAGTATTACCTATTGGCCTTTGATGATTATCACTTTCTTTACTTTGGTGCCAGTAAGTTATGGAATAGTGTGGCTACTGGGAAAATGGAGCATTACATCAGAACTGCTTTTGGGTAAGCTTAACAAATAAACTATATATGACAAAATAATCAAGCTTATAAATAAAATATATGAACCAAATAAAAGTATTATTGATTGAGGGAAGAGCGCGTCAAGTGCTGCCCTTGGCAAAATCAATGACCCAGTTGGGTGCTGAGGTGACCACTTATAATGGAAGCAAATTAGACCCAGGTTATTCCTCAAAGTACCCGAAACGCAAATTACTGGCATTTTTCAATGCAAAAGAGCCCGAAAAATCGCTTGAGGCATTACAATCTGAGTTGGAAAAGTATCATTATGATATGGTGATCCCGATGAATGATGATATTGCCATTCAACTTTCGAAGCATAAAACAGAACTGTCTCAATATACAACGCCTATTGTTGAGGATTGGGGAACATTCCAATTTGCTTGCGACAAACTAAAAACCATGCAAGTGTGTATGGACAACGGGATTCCTTGCCCTAAGACGTTTACTTCATTAGAAGATTTCATGGCTGCATCCGATATTGTGAGTTATCCCATTGTGGTGAAGCCCAGAACGGGACAGGCTGCAGTTGGTTTCCATACATCTGATAACAAGGAAGATGTCGTAGATTATTTCCGTAAGGCTGAGCAGAAGTATGGCCCAATGCTTATTCAGGAGTATATTCCTCAGACGGATATTCAGTATAAGTGCGAAATGTACGTTGACAGAGAAGGGACATTGAAAGCGGCCTGTATTTTTGCAAAGAACAGGTGGTATCCTGTGGATGGAGGTTCCAGTACGCTGAACACAACTGTTGACCGTCCTGACATCTATGAAACATGTAAAAAACTCCTTGAAAAAATTGGATGGAAGGGGTATGCGGATATTGACCTCATTCAAGATCCAAGAGACGGTGTTGCCAAAGTGATGGAAATCAACCCGCGTATCACCGGCAGTGTGAAGATATGTTATGCAGCTGGGGTCAACTTCTCAAAACTGATTCTTCAGGACTTCAAAGGCGAACCTGTGGATGAGGCTTTCAACACCAACTTTGGCGTGCAGTTGAGGTATATGCATACGGATATACTCTGGTTCCTTAAATCTAAAGACAGATTCCGCTGCAATCCTTCGTGGTTTAATTTTAAGAATTGTGTTCATCAGATTTTCAGTTGGGATGACCCGTGGCCTGTTGTCACCTATACCGTTCAAGGTATAGACAAGTTTTTCAAGGACAAAAAAAAGAGAGAAGTTAAGGCGTAGAAAGGAGAATAGATGTCTAAGGTATCCATTATTGGAGCGGGCGAAGTGGGCGCCTCTTGCGCCACCTGCTTGGCCGACCGTGATTTCGTAAATGAAATTACCATAATAGACGTAAAGCAGGGCCTTGCCGAGGGTAAGGCCCTTGATTTACGTCAGGGTGGCGCATTGAAACGATTTGACACAATAATAACGGGTTTTACGGCGGATTATACAGCGCTTGCAGGGTCGGATGTCGTAGTCATTACTTCTGGCATTGCCCGCAAGCCCGGTATGGAGCGTAGCGATTTGATTTCCATCAATGCCGGAATTGTTCGTGATGTCAGTGCGCAGGTGGCAAAGTATGCGCCCGAGAGCATCGTCATTGTGGTTTCAAATCCCTTGGATGTGCTATGTTATTGTGCTTTGAAGAGCAGTGGCTTTACCCCGAACCGGGTGATGGGCATGAGCGGCTTGCTGGACGAAGCACGCTACAAGACATTCATAGCGGAGGCTCTTGGGGTCTCCACAAAAGACATCCAAGCGTTGATACTTGGAGGTCATGGAAAGACAATGGTTCCCGTACCTCGCTATACCACCGTTGGCGGCATTCCTATCCGCAACCTGTTAAGTGAGGATAAAGTGCAGGAAGCCATTCGCCGCACTCAGTTCGGTGGTGAGGAGATCATAGGCCATCTTGGCCGCAGCGGCTGGTTTGCCGCTGGCGCCGCAGTTTGTGAGATGGTGGAATCGGTTATCTGTGACCAGCGCCGCGTATTCCCCGCCTGTGCTTATTTAGATGGCGAGTACGGCTATTCGGATATCTATCTCGGAGTGCCGGTAATCATAGGCAAGAACGGCATCGAACGGGTAATTGAACTGGAGCTTGACCCCGATGATCGTGAGCATTTTGAGGCTTCACAGCGGGAGGTGAGGGCGACGTTGGAGGTGATGAAGGAACAAATAGTATTAAAATAATAAACTTATGAAAGGAATAGTACTCGCCGGAGGTTCCGGCACTAGATTGTACCCTATCACAAAGGGTGTTAGCAAGCAATTGTTGCCGATTTATGACAAACCGATGATCTATTATCCGATATCTGCCCTTATGTTGGCGGGGATTAGGGACATTCTTGTTATCAGTACGCCTTATGACTTGCCCGGATTCAAACGCCTTTTGGGTGACGGCTCTGATTATGGTGTACACTTTGAGTATGCCGAACAGCCGAGCCCTGATGGACTGGCTCAAGCATTCATTATTGGAGAGGAGTTCATAGGTGAAGATAGTGCATGTCTCGTTTTGGGTGACAATATCTTCTACGGTAGTGGATTCACGGGCATCCTACACAATGCAGTAGAGGATGCGGATGAAAACGGGAAAGCTACAGTGTTTGGGTACTGGGTAAATGACCCTGAACGTTATGGTGTTGCTGAGTTTGACCGTCAGGGTAATTGTCTCTCCATTGAGGAAAAGCCCAAGAATCCGAAAAGTAATTACGCTGTAGTAGGTCTTTACTTTTATCCCAACAAGGTTGTAGATGTGGCTAAACACATCAAACCTAGTGCTCGTGGAGAATTGGAAATCACAACAGTGAACCAAGAGTTCTTGAAAGATGGTGAACTGAAAGTGCAGGTGTTTGGTCGAGGTTTCGCATGGTTAGATACGGGCACTCACGATAGCCTTTCGGAAGCATCTACTTTTGTGGAGGTTATTGAAAAGAGACAAGGGTTGAAGGTGGCATGTCTTGAAGCCATTGCTTTCCGTAAGGGTTGGATTGATGAAGAGAAAATGAAACAGTTAGCGGAGCCGATGAAAAAGAACCAATACGGGCAGTATTTGCTGCAAGTGATTGAAGAAAAGCGTCATGAAGTTGATGCTGACACATTTAGAATTATCAAATAAGTAAACGATATGAAGACGATAGCCATTACGGGTGCTTCCGGTTTTATCGGTCAGCACCTTTTGAAGCATTATCTGAACGAAGGAGCAAAAGTTGTAGCATTTGTTCCTGATCCTGAAACATTGGAGCCGTTTTTATGTGAGAATTTGGAAGTGGTACAAGCATTTTTTGAAGATTTTGCAAACCTCTCGTTATTGACCGAAACCCGCAATATTGATATTTTTTACTATTTGTCATGGGGCGGTTATGGCAAAGCCACTAACGATTATGCGGCACAGCAACAGAACATCCTGCCTATTTGCAGCGCGGTTGATTCAGCTTCTAAAATGGGTTGCAAACGGTTCCTCTTCAGTACTTCTTTCTCGGAGTATATGATTAGTGAACATGAAACGCTGACGCACAATACGGGGGCACACTGCAATGTGTATGGTGCAGCAAAACAAGCCGCTCGGGTGTTGGCACATGCTACGGCAGCACAAAAAGGCGTTCCATTCCTCTGTGTAGCCTTTGCCAATACTTTTGGTGTAGGTGATCGTAGCCATCGCAGTACCAATCTCTTTGTACACAGACTGTTGAAAGGGGAAGCCATTGATCTTACAGAAGGTACCCACCTTTACGATTGGAACTATATTGAGGATACTTTGGCTGGTTTAGTACTTGCTGGTGAAAAAGGAAAGGAAGATGCGGTTTACTACATTGGTAGCGACCGTCGCCGTCCACTGAAGGATATCGTAGGTGAGGTGCGTGATTTACTTGCCCCTGGAGTCGAGATCCGTTTGGGAACCTATAAAGAGGATTTCCATGTGGATTATTCCAGCGTGGATGTCACGCGGTTGTATCGTGATACGGGGTATCAACCGAAGTGGGATTTCAAGGCGGCAGTATTAAAAACTGCTGAATGGGTGAAAACTCTTCCGTGGGATTAATTTCGAGAATAAGTGAAATATTAAACGAAAAAAAGTACACAAATGGCATACACAAAAATCGAAACCAAATTACCAGGAGTTTTTATTTTAGAGCCGCAAGTGTTTGGTGACCACAGAGGCTGGTTCATGGAATCATGGTCTGTGAAGAACATGGAAGATTGTGACATCCTCTGCGATTTCGTACAAGATAACCAAAGTTTTACAGCCCACAAAGGAACACTGCGTGGTATTCACTATCAACAGAACCCGATGGCGCAGGCCAAACTGGTGCGTGTGATCCGTGGTGCTGTGGTGGACATTGCGGTGGATTTGCGCAAAGGCAGTCCAACCTTTGGTCAATGGACCAGTGTGGAGCTGAGTGCAGAAAACAAACGCCAGTTTTTCATTCCTCAGGGCTTCGGTCATGCTTTTCTCACGCTAACCGATGATGTAGAGTTTTGCTACAAATGTGATAACCTTTATAGTAAAGAGTGCGATCGTAATATCCGGTGGAACGATCCGCGGATTAATGTGGATTGGAAGAGTTTCGGGCTTGAAGGGAATCCTGTGTTAAGCGATAAGGATGCGAATGCTCCGTTATTGAAGGATAGCGATTGTAACTTTATCTACTAATATCTTTAAAAACCAAATACTAAACTCGGTGAGAATACTTCATATAACAACAAATTACCCTACGGAGAACTTTCCTATATTTGGGATTTTTGTGCAAGAGCAAGTAAAATCGCTCCAAAAGATAGGGGTGGATTGTGATGTGTATTTCAGTAATGGCAAAGAAAACGGGGGCATGAAAGCCCATAGGGCTTCAATCAAGAAAGTTCGGAAATTACTGAAAGAAAACAAGTATGATGTTATACATTGTCACCATTCCATAAGTGGGCTTATTCTGTTACTATCCGGTTGGGCTTTCAGGAACAAATGTGTGATGTCGTATCAAAACGACCCGACGAGGGAGTTTGGAGGAAAGTGGCTGTTCCGTGTTATCTATTCTTTTTTCAATAGGATAATTATCAAAAATACATCTAACTATCTTTCTAAAAAGAAAGTGGTATATTTGCCCAATGGAACTAATTCAGACTTCTTCAAACCAATGGACAAGGCAGAGTGTAGGGAGAAACTAGGTTGGGATTCCGACAAACGTTATATCTTGTATATGGACTCCAATGCGGGTAAGCGTTTGCAGAAGCGCCACGACCGCTATTTGGAAGTATTGGCGCTCTTGAAGAAGGATTATGACAATGTTGTGTCTATAGAACTGACCAATACGCCGCGTGAGGAGATACCGGTTTATATGAACGCCTGCGATCTTCACCTGATGACATCAGATTTTGAGGGGTCTCCTAATTCTGTGAAGGAATGTTTATGTTGCAACACCCCTGTAGTATCAACCGATGTTGGAAACGTAATGGATATGATGGGTGATATACCAGGATGTTATGTAACCACGGAGAAGAATGCGGCTGAATTGGCAAACTGTGTAAAGAAGGTCTTTGAATCTGATGAACCATTCAATGGAAGGGATTTGTTTTTGGCTAAAGGATATGGGATAGAAACTGTAGCGAAGAAACTGAAAAGATTGTATGAAGAGATTATATAATAAGTTTATGGTAAAAGCTGTTATGTGAATTGTAGAGCCGTCATATTATGGCGGTTATAGTACCCCATAAACTCCCATCGCAAATAACCAAACAATGAACATTCTTACTTTCGACATCGAAGAATGGTTCCACCTTCTCGACTTTGATGCTACACGCACAGAGGCGGAGTGGAAAAACTATGAGGTGCGCATCCATGAGAATGTGGAGCGCATTTTTCGCATTTTGGAGGAGACCGATACCAAGGCTACCTTCTTCATTATCGGCTGGGTGGCCAAAACCTACCCCGAGCTGATCCGCAAGATTGCGGAGAAATATCAGATTGGCTGTCACACCATGAACCACCAGCTCGTTTGGCAACAAACCCCGGAGGAGTTTAGAGCCGACGTGGAAACCGGCGTGAAGATGCTGGAGGATATTACCGGCAAGAAGGTGGAATGCTTCCGTGCCCCAGGGTTCTCTATCCGCGAGAGCGAGGGCTGGGCTTACGAGATCTTAGCCGACTTAGGCATCCAATACGACTGTTCGGTGTTCCCTGCCACCCATGCGCACGGGGGACTGCCGTCGTACCCGAAGCCTGAACCTGGCCTGATTGAGTATAAGGGCATTCGGATGAAGGAGTTCCCCGTCGGGTTTAAGACCATCGCTGGCAAGCACATCATTTTCTCCGGAGGCGGTTATTTCCGGCTGTGTCCGTATTCGCTGGTGAAGAGATGGAGCAAGGAATCGTCCGAGTATATGATGGCCTACATCCATCCCCGTGATTTGGATGCCGGGCAGCCGATGCTGGAGGGATTGCCTGCTGCCCGTAAGTTCAAGAGCTATGTGGGACTAAAGGGTGCGGAGACGAAGCTGCGTAAGTGGCTGCAGGATTTCAAGTTTGTGGATGTGGCCACGGCGAATGAGGAGATTGATTGGGGAAAGGTGCCGGTGGTGAAGATGTAAGAGGGAAGATGTTATGCTGTTGGGGAAGAGGATGTGATGGGGTAGGGGCTGTGGCACACGGAGTGTGTGTTTTCTTTCGCCTGCGGCGAAAATGTAATGTCACACAGAAAACACAGAAATCACAGAAAGTTTTTGCCTGCGGCAAAATAATATAGGTCACACAGATTTCACGGATGACACAGATTTTTAAGCCTGCGGCTTAACATAGTTGTTCACCGTCTCCTTGTCCATACCCACCATGCCGGCGGCCTTTCGGTTAGAGAAGCCTTTGCTTCTTGAGCAGCCGTAGTTGTTTGATCAGACTCATACTTTTCGTTTTTCCTGTCATAGCTTTTCGTCTTTGGTTCGATTCTCTGACGCAATGGTAGGAAAACGAGTCGGAAGTGAATGGATTTGCTCCGTTTTTTTTGATGCCGGTAGCTGGCTTTCAGGAGGTTATGGTTCTGCCGGGTGAACGGACATGCTCCGTTTTCGGTGCGCTTTCGCGCCCTTTGGCCCATCCGGCCTCACAGGTGAACGGATATGCTCCGTTTTTTCAAGCCTTTTTGGCGGCAATCACCCCCTCCTGACGAACGGTTTTGGCCGCCTCAACTGGGTGGACATGCTCCGTTTTTTCCATGCAATAAATGCTTGTGCTATCCGTTTACTTATTATAAAAGAAAAGATCGTAATCGTTAAGAATTGTCAAATAAGTGTGAATTTGTGATTGAAAATCGCGTAGTTAAGCGGAAATAACAGGAAGAACAATAATGATGAAAGAAAGAATACATGTAAAGAATGTAGGGGCACTGAAGGACACGGGTGTCGTGGAATTGCAGCCGCTCACTGTGTTGATAGGTAATTCTGCCAGTGGTAAGAGTACACTGATGAAACTGGCTGTGTTGATGCGATATATATTCAAAAAGATTTGCATTAGGGCTTATCTGAAGAATGCTCAGATAGACGAGAAGATATTCTATATTCGCTATCGTGACTTCTTGCGTGACGACTTGAAGAATTTGGTTAGTGATGAGTCTTTTGTAGAATATATCGTAGAAACATCAGGCAATCATCAATTCCGTGTGGCTATTACTGGAGGCAAGCTGGAGTATGATGACAATATGCCCAGTCAGGATATTGTATTCCTGAAAGAGGTATGGGTGTCGGAGATGCGTAGCGTCATCCCCACACTGGCTAGCAAGGGCTCGCTTGCCAAAAACACAAGTCTTGGATTCTTTTTCGACGAAACATTTGACGACTTCAAGGCTGCAACGGATATCATTAACCACTTTGACTTGGATTATGTGGGGTTGAAATTCGATGTTGTGATAGGTGGAAACAACCAGAAAAAATATATGGTGACGCCTGACGATGGTAGTTATGAGGCTCTAGAGCTTCGCAATGCCTCATCTGGTATTCAAACAACTGCACCTTTGTCTGCAATGGTGAAGTATTTCTCTACCGAATTTTCATTCAAGAAGGCGCAAGAAAGGAGTATTATTTCCTATTTGTTTGAGAAAGACCTTACGAGCAAGTACCGTCCCGATATGGAGATGGCAGATATGCCAAAAATTGTGCACATGCATATCGAGGAACCGGAGCTGAGCCTTGACCCCAGTTCACAGATAAAGCTTGTCAACGGAATTATCCGACAGGCTTTCTACGGTACGGTGGACGGAAGGACGGTTAATGTGATGTTTGCTACCCACAGCCCTTATATCGTAAATAACCTTAATTTGTTGATTAAGGCTCACGACAAGGGGAAAGATATTGACGGTGCACATTTGGACTATGAAAAACTGAGTGTTTATTTACTGAATGGCGGCAATGTTGTTGACTTGAAACTGAAGAACAAGCATTATATCAATACCGATAGGCTTTCTCAGGATATCAACGAGATTTATAACCGTTATGAGGAACTAAACCGCGAGGATGCATGAGGACACTATTGGAGAATGATTTCCCAGCCTATTATGGAGTGGGGCGCAGAAGACAGTGCGCAGAGGTTCAGACATCGGATTCAGCTTTTGACCTTCGGGAGCAGTCTGCAAATTTCGTGGTTGAATATCGCAGTGGCGAGGCTTCCTTTTCGAATGCAAATCATAATCTGCTGAGTGTCATCAACTACGAGCAGTTTCTTAATTGCTTCAATGGTACACAGATGTCAGACGGAAAGCGCAGATGCGACTTCATTGTCAGTTCCGTGGACAATGATGTCTTGTTGCTGCTTTGTGAGATGACCAGTAGTCAAGATGGGGTAGAAAACCTATCTCTGCCAATAAAAGACCACAATGGTAAAGTGATGTTCCCTCGTGGGAAGTATGAAAAGGCGGAGGTGCAACTTTCCCAGTCGCTGGACAACATTCTGGCGGTACCTGCAATTGCAACATACGCTGCAAGTAAGCGGAATCGGATTTGCCTGATGTCGTATGTTATCACCCATAGTACAGAACACAATGCAGTGGAGGCTTTTGGCAGGCCGCGAATGACAGAAGCGAAAGAGGCGGGGGAAGATGGTGCAGAAGTGTCATGCCCAGCAATTGAGGCTTTTGGCTTCCGCTATTTCAGGATCAGCCACGACTATACGTTTAGGCTGTGAACTACTGGTAAGAACAGTGTCTATAGACACAAAATAAGTACAAAGAGTATGAATACATAATTTCTCAACTACGAGTTTGACAAGCAGGCGATACATCGAGTAATTGAGGCGGCGTAGAAGGGCTATATCTGCGTGGCCGATGGCATGGAGATGAATACAGCCAACCGTGATCCGGAATACTTGAAAGTGGTCAACGGGAGTATGTTCTCGATTTGCGACAGCAGCTGGGTGCCAGTCTATGTGAAATGCATATATGGGGCGAAGGTTATCTGGGTGGCTCTGGGAGCACCCAAACAGGAACGTTTTATGAACATGCTTTTGCCCTATTTGGAGCAGGGTGTGATGATCGGAGTCGGAGCGGCCTTTAAGTTCTATAGTGGAACAGAGGAGAGCCGTTGCCCCGAGTGGATGCAGAAGGCACATTTGGAGTTCGTGTATAGGATTATGCAGGACCCAAAGAAACAGTTAAAGCGATGCTTCTGGATAGTTTGGACGCTTCCAGGGCTGTATTTGGGGGAGGTGAAGCGGGCAAGAAAGGCGAAGAAAGAATCGGGCCTTCGTCACCCGTAAAAAGTCGTCCATCTCCTACGTCCGCGTCAAAAAGTTCTGCGCCACCACCCAGTTCGATTCCACCAAGGCCATGTCCTCCGGCTTCGTCCCGCCATACACGCTGAAAGAGGTTCTGGCAAGAACGCTGGAGTTCGAGTTCGTGCACCCGCGGGAGGATGCGGTGGAGTTTGTGAGTGAGTAGGGAGAGTTAAAGGGTTAGAGAGCTTGATCTCGAAAATTAGTGGACAAGTGATTGCTGGTTGTAGATGGACAGGTGTGGCTATGAGCAATGCTGACTTGGTAAAACGAGACTTTTCCGTTTGGTTATTGTGGCAATATAAAAATAATTGATTACTAAGGTCAAAAGAAAGAATCGAATGACCATTTCTATATAAGAAAAACATCAGCGTTTTATTGTAATGTTAAATTATTCGATATGAAACAAGTGGACGAAAAAGTAATACAAAGTCTGAATCGGATATTGTCGATGAAGCCGGTCCTTTTTACCGGATCGGGCTTTTCGAGAGCTGCAACTAATGGTAAGGGCGATTCGATTCCCATCGGAGGGGAATTGAAAGAGGCTATTATCACAGATCTGTTGAAAGTCCAAGAAAAATCAGATTTATATAAAGAACTGATGCAGGCCTCTTTGTCTGATGTTTGTACTTTTGCGACAAACGAGATTTCTTCTCAAAAGCTTAAGGATTATCTTATCCTTATTTTCAGGGATTGTGTCCCAAAGGACTTTCATCGCATAATAGCGAAGTTTTCTTGGAAGAAAATCTATACGACGAATATAGATGACCTGATGGAAAATGCGACGGATACTGGCGGTCTTACTGTTCAAAACACGAATAGACAGTTTTCATTCACTCAAGCGAATTCTATTGAATATATTAAATTACATGGTTGCGTGCGCAATACAAGTGGAGATATCGTTTTCTCCAAAAGAGATTATATAGACTCCATGATGAAGTCAACCGATTATCGTTTCAGCTCGTTTGCTAATGACATGCAAACTGAGAACTTCGTTTTTATCGGTACTTCTTTTGATGAAATTGATTTGGATTATTATTTGCAGTTGTTTAAGCATAATAGTAATACTTCGGTGCACGGCAAGGCGTTCTTCATCACACCAAAACCTTCTGCGATTTTTGTCTCAAAAGTTAGAAGCGCAGGTGGGGAAATTATAGAATGGACAGCTGAAGAATTCGCAAAACATCTGATTTCTATCCAATCGAGTCCTAATACAACCTCTACACCGATGTCCCGAGACATTTCGGGTTATCTGAATGTTAACAAACTTTTCGACAAAAAAAAGACCTTAAAGAACCATAGATCAAACTTGTATTTTGGTCAATTTCCAGAATGGCTTGACGTGTTTTACGATTGGGATTTTATCAACCCCCAAATAGAACATTTGTATGACCAAATCCAGAATCAGTTAGAAAAGTCAGTGTCTCACGTTGCGGTTGTTTCGTTACACGGGAAAGCACTATCTGGCAAATCTACCTATTTGAAGAGAATTGGTTTTAAATTAATGAAGGAGGGTTTTCAGGTTTACGAATTCGTGGGACGTAGAATGGACTATTATTATTTCTATAAAACGTGTCAAACTCAATCAGAGGGAGATGTCGCTCTTCTAATTGACAACGGTAGTTTTTACTATGCGGCCATTCGCTCTCTTGTGAATCTGTTTAGCAGGAGCAATAAAAAATTGGTTGTGATCACTTCGTCAAGAGAGTATCATCATAATAGAAAACGTTATCATTTAAGTGCAGATTCCTTTTTCATGGAAGAAGCCATTACGGGAGAAATAGTTGCATCCGATGGCTCTGGAGATGACCATTCTTTCGCTAAAAGTATAGAACAAAAGCTAGACGAGAAAGGTTATCTTGGGAATCTAAAGGTGAAAAGTGTTGAGGATAGATTGCATTACATTGAAAGAATTAATGATGTGGGAACGCTAATGTACAATATCACACAATCTCCTACTTTTCGAACCCGGATTATCTCAACGTATCAATCACTAGAATCGAATGTTTCTAACCAGACTAAAGACTTTCTTTGTCTGTTGGCGATTTTCCAGAAGCTGGATTTGCCCTATTTCCCATTAGAGTTATTGGGGTTGTGGATGCCGAATGATTATTCTCGGATTATTGATGAGAGTAGTGATTTTGTTAAAAACATCAACCTGTTAAATGCCGTAGAGTTACGGAACAATATTTTGACAAATACA
>Ga0310690_10004247_pt1 | contig 20537 bp, 14 predicted proteins | sample AusTroGonzalo_MG_2_FD_207661 | JGI IMG/M metagenome (GOLD analysis project Ga0310690, IMG submission 207661) | Bovine rumen microbial communities from tropical cattle in Woodstock, Queensland, Australia - Gonzalo_04 (v2) (version 2) | ecosystem: Host-associated > Mammals > Digestive system >...
AAACGGCTGGGCAGATACAACGTCTTGAGCGCGTTTGCTCCGTAAAACGAACTGTTTCCAATGCTGGTCACCGAAAGCGGCACCACCAGCGTCTTCAAGGCGGCGCAGTAGCAGAATGCCGAACCGCCGATGTTCGTCACGCTTCCTCCGATCTTGACATCCACCAGCGACTGGCCGTTCCAGAATTGAGCCTGCCCGATGCTTCCGACGCCATCCCCGATGACGACGCGCCGCAGATTTGGAGCCGGCCTCAAATCCAATCCGTTGATGGATGTTATCCCATCGCCGATGACAAGTTCTTCCAGCACACTCTTGCTGGAACTGACATAAACGTTCTCCAGTGACGTGACTCCGCTGCCCACGACAATGCGACGACGGGACGAGCAACCATCGAATGCTCTCTGCCCCAATGTCGTAACGGAATCTGGGATAACCGTCTCCTCCAGCGAAGTACAGTCGGAGAATGCCGCGTAGCCGATTTCTTCAAGGCCGTTCGGAAGGTCGGCGCGGGCAAGGGCGCTGCAGCCATAAAACGCCGCATATTCGATATTAGTCACGTCGGCTGGAATCGTGATCTCGCCGAGCGCCTCGCAACTCGCGAACATATTGCTTGGAACACTCCGAAGGTGCGCTGGCAACGAAGCAGCTTCCAGCGCCGAGCACCCCGCGCAAACAGCCGTCCCCAAACGCAGAACGCTATCCGGGATTGCGATTTCGGTCAATGAGCGGCAACTTTGGAATGCGTAATTGCCGATGTTAGTCACGCTGGACGGAATCAGAATCGACTCAAGAAGCGTGCATCCGTAAAATGCGTACTCGCCAATGGAAGTGATGCCGCTGCCAAGGGTGACGTTCTTGAGCGCCGAGCGGTTGTAAAATGCCCTGTTCGGTATGCCAGACACGACCCCGTCGCCGATGACAAGTTCCTCAAGCCCGGTAAGGCGGTCAAGATTGAAAGGGTCAAGCGAAGTGACTCCATCACCGATGACCAACCTCTTTATCCCGGAACAGCCCCAAAACGCCTGCGCCCCGACAACTGTCACGCTATCGGGGATGACGACCGCCTCAAGCGCCGTGCAGCCGGAGAAGGCGCTCTGCGGAATGGCCGAGATGTTTCCGCCAAGAACCACGTTGGTGAGCGATGTGTTTCCGGCAAGCGTGAAGCCCGTCATGTTCCGCAAGCCGTCGCCCAGCACCACGTTGTGGAGATTGGTACAGTTGTAGAAAGCGGAGTTGCCTACGCTTGCAACGCTGTCCGGCAGGACAACGCCGTCGAGAGTCGTGCAGGAGTAGAATGCACTGCCGCCTATCGTCTCCAGCCCGTCCGGCAGGATGATCGACCCGAGGGACGAGCACCGGCTGAAAGCCCAGTCGCCAATACTCGTCACGCCCGAACCAATCACTGCGGATGCGAGCGATGTACAATCCTCGAAAGTGCTCTGCCCGATGCTCGTGACGCTGTCCGGCACGACAACCGTCCCCAGTCCGGAGCATCCCTTAAACGCATAGCCGCCCAAAGACACGAGACCGTTCGGCAGCGTTATCGACTCTAGGCTTGTGCAGTTGTAGAACGCATAGCTGCCGATGTTCGTGACGCAGGCCGGGATCGTGACGCTTTCCAAAGAACTGCAGTCCCGGAACATCTGATTTTCAATGCACCTAAGACTGTCTGGCAAGTCAACCGTCCGCAAGTTCGTGCAAGCGCAGAAGGCGGAGGCGCCAATATTGGTGACGTTTGCGCCAAGCGTCAGATTTTCCAATGCCGTGCAGTTCATGAACGCACCTTCGCCTATGCTCTTCACCCCCGCGCCCATGGCCATGGTTTTAAGAGCCGAACATCCGTAAAACGCCGAACTTTCGATATAGGTTATGCCCGCGCCAAGGACGACGTTGGTGAGGGCTGTGTGATTCTGCAGTGCGGCGGCGGAGATTCCGCCGGTTATGCCGTCGCCTATGACAAAGTTCTCAAGCGCCGTACAGCTGGAAAGCTCAAACGCCACGAGCGACACGGCTCCGTCACCAATGACGAGGTTCTTCAACCTCCTGCAATTTCTGAATGCATTGGCCTGCACCTGTGTCGCACCGCCAGGAATCACCACCGACTCCAGCCCCGTACAATCGTTGAACGCAAGTGTTTCAATCAAGACGAGTCCTTCAGGGAAAACAAGCGACGTCAAAGAGCGGCAACTGTCGAAAGCCGACGCACTAACCGACATCAAACCGCTCGGAAGCGTCGGCAATCTCAACAACGAGCAACTGCGGAATGCAGAATTGCCAATGGACGTCACGCTGTCTGGAATGTCCATTTCCTCCAATGCCGAGCAGTTGCAGAATGCATAGCCGCCGATCGACGAGGCATTCCCCTTTATTTTCACCGATGCAAGCGAGGTGCAATCCCTGAACAAGCCATATGCAATGCTTGTGACATTGGAGGGGACTTCAACTTCTGTCAAGGACGAACAACCCCTGAACACATATTGCCCAAGGTCCGTCAAATCCTGCGGCAATGCCGCCTCCGCAAGGTTGGCACAGCCCTCGAACGCCGAGTTGCCGATGGTTCTGACGGTTGTCGGTATCGCGGCGTTGGCAAGCGACGTGCAGCCCTTGAACTGTTCCGCCGCAATCGCCGTCACGCCTTCAGGAACAATGATGTCGGTCAGTGAGCTGCAGCCGGCGAACGCGTTTCTGCCGATGGAGCGGACGGACGACGGTATGACGAGGTTCGTTATGTTCGCGCAACCCATGAAGGCGTAATCGCCTATGCTCGTCACGCCTTCGGGGATGGTTATGTCCAGGAATTCCAGGCGGTTGGTGAAACGATACGAATCAATTGACGTGCCTATGGACGCAGGGTCGAAAATCTCCATGCCGGCTATCACGAGGTGTTTAGCGTATGTCATGGGGTTCGCCGCTTCGTTGCCGAACGAAATCGCCTCCCAGCTTTCCTGCGAAGCCGCGTATACGGTATCTATCCGCGAACAGTTTAGGAAGGCGTCGTTGTCGATTCTCTGCATGGTGGACGGAATCCGTACAGTCGTGAGGTTGAACGCATTTTCAAATGCGGACGCACAGATATTCGTGACTCCTTCAGGAATTATGATGTTCCTAAGGGCCGAACAGTTATTGAACGCCCCAAATCCAATAACCCTTATGCTAGTCGGCATGATGACATTGGTCACGGCAGTACAGTGTTCAAACATGTCTTCGCCAATCCGTTCAACGCCATCAAGAAAAATGACATCCGTCAAGGCAGAATCCAAGCGGAAAATTTCAGAACCAAAGCTCGTCACCGTGCCAGGGATGGTGACAGACTGCAAGCTGGAACATTGGGCGAACGCAGACCCTCCAATTGCCAGCAATCCGTCGGACAGCGTCAATGACGTGATCCCCGTGCAGTTATAGAATGCAGAAGACGCAATGTTTGTGACACCCGAGCCAATCGTCACATTCGTCAGCGCCGTACAGTTCTGGAACGCACGGCTGCCGATGTCAGCGTCCTGCCCCGATATGCCAACGCTCGTCAGCGCACGACATTCCTCAAACGCCCTGTAGCCGATATGTCTTACCGCAGGGAGGACAATGTCGCCTTCAAGCGCACGGCAGTAGAAGAATGCACTGTCGCAGATGTTCGTCACGCTACTGGGGATGTCCACAGTCTTCAGGTTGGTGCAATTACTGAATGCATTGTTACCAATGGACTTTAGACCGTCCGGGAGCGTAACGCTCCTCAATGACGGACAGTTATGGAAAAGTTGCGCCGGTAGCGCGTCTCCACCGGAAATGACCACGTTCGTCAAGGTGTTGCAGTTCTGGAACAGGCGTCCCCCAATGCTTGCGATTCCGGCCGGCAGCTCAATGTTCCCCAGCGACGTACAACCCTCGAACGCAGAATCGCCTATGCTCTTCAATGAATCCGGGAGCGTGATTCCTTGGAGTGATGTGCATCCGGAAAACATGCTCGCCCCAATGCTTTCCATGTTTCCCAATGTAACGTTCGTCAAATTGGCGCAATCCTGAAACACGCCGTAGCCGCAATTTGTCACCGATCCAAGAACCGTCACATCCCGTAGTCCAGAATTGGCGAAGGCAAAAGTTCCGACATCCTTTACGCCGGAAGGCATCTCCACTTCTTTCAGGGAATCGCAAAGAAAGAATGCGCTGTCGCCGATGCGTTCAAGGCCGCTCGGCAGCGTCACGGCGGAAAGCGAACCGCAATTGCGGAAAGCGAATCGCTCAATGTTCGTCACTGATTCCGGAATGGTCACGCCTTGCAGCCCGCCACAGGAAGCCAACATGTATGCACCGACCTTTCCCGTCCCCGCGTGGATGGCCACGTTCGTGATGGACTGACAGCTTCCGCTGAATATATCCCTGAACCGGCTCCAACTGTCGGTACCATAATCGTCTTCGCAAATATCCGCCGACACCGTCACATTCTTGATTCCCGTGCAACCTGCAAACCCCGTTATGGATGCGCTTGCCCCGGGATGAAGGATGACGGTTTCAAGGCCATCGCAACCATCAAAGGCACCGTTGCCAAGATACAGGCCGCTTGCACACGTGTTGGCACCCAGATCAACGGTCTTGAAGTTGACGCAATCCTTAAAGGCATAGTTGCCGATCTTGCGTAGATTAGACGGGAACAACACGCTCTCAAGGTTGCTGCAGCCTTTGAAAGCGTACGCCTCGATCAAGCCGACAGAGGACGGCAACGCAAACCTACCAAGCCTGGTGCATCCTTCGAATGAATGAGCATTTATCATTTCCGGGGATGTTCCGGCCATCGTCACGTTCGTGAGCGAGCTACAGCCGCAAAAGGCGTAGTCATATATGTCCATTTTTCTGCCAGACGGCAGTTTGACGTCTGTCAGCTTGTCGCAACCGAAAAACGCACCGAACGAGATATACTGCACAGGGGTTCCATTGATGCTCTCCGGAACTACCAGCGCACCGGAAGTCAATGCGGAGATCGCCGGAGAATTGGTGACGCCGGTGCCGATGAACGCCTCTCCGCTGACGACGTAATACGTCCATGTGACGTTGTTCGTGGTAAACGTCTGGTAAACAACTGCGCATGCGTCCATAGCCACAAGCGCAAAACCCGCAATCAGCGCTCCACACAACCTTTTCGAAACCTTATTCAGCGTATGCATAGTCTTTAGCCTTTCATGGATTAGTTTACCGCCGCACCCACATACGGCAGACCCCGCTCTTGCCTAGGCTTTTGTATTATACCATAATTCGTCGGATTTAGCGGAGAATGTCTGAACATTCTGGATGGCTTAAGGCCCGGATGAGCATGATTGCGAATGACCGCAGTCCGCGAAAATGGTAAAATATGCGGTGCAATGAGCGAAACAGAAAAAGCGACGGCATCCGGCGGATCAGAGCCTCTCCGATCCGGTGACGGCATACTGAGAAACCCGTTCACCGGGAACAAGGGGGACAAATGCTTCGGCTGCTCGCAGACGAACGTGCACGGACTGCACCTCGAACTGGAGGAGGACGGCGACGGCGTCGTGTGCCGGTGGAAACCCGACGCGCGCTTCCAGAGCTGGGACGGAATCCTGCACGGCGGCATAACGGCGACGATCCTCGACGAGACGGCCGGATGGGCCGTGATGCGTCGCTTCCAGCGGGCGGCCATGACGACGCGCCTTGACGTCAAGTTCCTCAAGCCGGTCCCGGTAGGCGATCCGTTCATCGTCGCGAGGGCGCACTACACGGGCCGCGTCAACGAGAAGATCGTCAAATTCCATGCGACGCTCGAAAACGCCTCAGGCGTCGTCTGCGTCGAGGCGGACGCCGACTACTACGTCATGGACGAAGAGCGTTCGCGGGCCATGGGGTTCACCACCTGCGAAACGCAGCGCGAACACGAGTCGAAGCAGCGCTGAGGACGGGCGGGCGGACAAAGACAAAGGCGCGGACGGAGTGTCCGCGCCCTGTTTGAGCAATTCGGAAGGTCTTTCCGATTACCAGCGGGTCTCGCGACGGGGGCCACGGTCGCCTCCGCGGAATCCGCCACGGCCGCCGCCGAATCCACCGCGACGCTCTTCGCGCGGCTTGGGCTGCGACTCGTTGACGCGCACGGTGCGTCCGTCGAGTTCGTGTCCGTTGAGGGCGTCGATCGCGGCCTGCGCCTGCGCGGCGTCGGGCATCGTGACGAAGCCGAATCCCTTGCTGCGGCCGGTCATTCGATCGGTCACGACACGAACGGCGGTAACTTCGCCGAACTGCGCGAACGCCGCCTTGAGTCCATCGTCGGTGGTCGCGTAAGCGAGGTTACCAACATAGATTTCCATCTTATTCTTCCTTCAGTGTATCCTTTGCTCCGTCCCGAAAGCACCCGCCCTCACAGATGAAGCGTGGAAATTGTAGCAATTTTCACCGCGTCCCGTCAATGGGGTTGTGCATGTTTTTTCTGTTTTTCGTCTTGGGCGCGGCACCGGCATCCGCATGCGCAACCGCACGAACCGCCGCATTCGCACGGCGCGCCTTTCTTCGCGCAGAGCCAGACGGCCAGGACTGCGAAGGCGAAAACCACCGCCAGGACTATGGCAGATGCGATGTTCATCTGCGCGCCGGCCTCATGACCGCCCAAAGGCAGAACACGTCGACAATCACCGCGACCACGGCCCAGAAGCCGAAGCCGCCGCCTGCGAAGAAGACGCCGAGCTGGTAGACCGAGAGCGCAAGGGCGTAGCCCACGAACAGCTGGAAGCCGACCGCGAGCCATCCCCACGCCTTCGAGCCCATCTCGCGGAACGTCACCGCGATCGCCACCATGCACGGCGGGATGAAGAGGTTGAAGACCATGAACGAGAGCGCCGCGAGCTTCGGGAAGTCGCTCATCGACCCGAAGAGGTTCGAGATGTGAGCGGCGGTCGAAGCCCCTTCCATGTTCGCCGCGACGAGTCCAAGGGTCGCGGTCGCCTGCTCCTTCGCGATTTCGGCGGAGACGGACGCCGCCGCGCCCTGCCACGTCCCGAAGCCGAGCGGCGCGAGTATCCACGCGATCCATCCTCCCACCGTCGCGAGGATCGACTGGTCGATCTGCTCGTCCTCCAGCAGGTTGAAGCCGAAGTCGAAGTGCATGACGAACCAGAGGAACACGCATGCGGGGAAGATGATGAGCCCGGCCTTGAGCATGTAGCCCTTGAGCCGGTTCCACGTATGGCGCCAGATGCCGGTGACGGTCGGCATGTGGTACGCAGGAAGCTCCATCACGAACGGAGCCGCCTCGCCGGCGAAGAACCTGGTCTTCTTGAGCGCGATGCCGCCGAGGACGATGATCGCGATGCCGACGACGTCCATCAGCGGCGCGACATACCACTGCTCGCGGAAGAAGAGCGCCGCGAACATGGCGATGATGACCGTCTTCGCGCCGCACGGGATGAACGTCGCGAGGATGACCGTCATGCGGTGGTCGCGCTCGTTCTCGATCGTCCGCGCCGCCATCACGGCCGGGACGCCGCAGCCCTTGCCGACGATCATCGGGATGAAGGACTTGCCGGAGAGGCCGAACTTCCTGAAGAGGCGGTCCATGATGAACGCGACGCGCGCCATGTATCCGCAGTCCTCGAGGAAGGCGAGGAAGAGGAACACGATGAAGATGACCGGGACGAATCCGAGCACCGTCGCGACGCCGCCCCATGCGCCGTCGACGACGAGGCTCTTCACCGTGTCGCCGACGCCGATCTTCTCGAGTGCGCCGCCGATCATCGCGCCGATGCCGGGCACCCACACGCCGAACTGACCGGGGTCGGGCTCCTCCCACTCCGCGGCCTCCTTGTACGCCGCGAAGTCGACGTCCCAGAGGTCGGGCTCGCCGCATCCACAGCCGCAGCCCTCGCACTCCTCGCCGCCGTCGCGCTTCGCCGCGCATTTCTCGCAGTCGCACTCCTTCGCGAGCGGCTCGCCGGTTTCCTCGTCTTCGACGAACACGCCCTTCGCGACGATCGTCGCGGCGAGCTTCTCGTCGATCTCCTCGGGCATCTCCTCGACCTTCTCGCCGTCGGCCTTGCCCTCGTTGAGCTTTTCGAGGTAGGCCTCCTCCCAGGCGGACTTCGACGCGTCGCGCTTGGCGAACTCGCCCTGCGCGTCCTCGAATTCCATTCCCTTGTACTTGCCGTCCACCTCGCACTCGTGCGTCGTGAACGGGAGGTGCCATCCGTCGCCGAGGAATCCGTCGTTCGCCCAGTCGGTGAGAATCGTGCCGGGGCCGTTTTCCGCGACCGCAAGCCACCACATCGCACAGAGCGAGAGGATGAAGATCGGAAGCGCGAGGATGCGGTGCGTGACGACCTTGTCGATGCGATCGGAGAGCGACGCCTTGTTCCGGCGGCTCTCGTTCTTCGACAGCGACTTGTCCATCAGGTCCTTGATGAAGTCGTAGCGCTGGTTGGTGATGATGGACTCCGCGTCGTCGTCCAGCTCCTTCTCGCAGTCGCGGATGTGCTCCTCGATGTGCTTCATCTCGCCGACGCCGATGCCGAGGTCCTTGATGACCTCGCGGTCGCGCTCGAAGATCTTGATCGCGTACCAGCGGATGGCGCGCTTGGAGACCTTGCCCTGGATCGACTCCTCGATGTGCGCGATAGCATGCTCCACCGAGCCGGTGAAGACGTGCGGCACCTCGCCGGGCTTCTTCGCCTCGGCCGCGGCCTTCGCCATCTCGACGGTCTTCCGCGCAGCCTCTAGCCCGCCCTCGTTCTTCAGCGCGGAGATTCCGACGACCTCGCAGCGGAGCGCCTTGGCGATCTTTGCGAAGTCGATCTTGTCGCCGTTCTTCTTCACGACGTCCATCATGTTGACGGCCATGACCATCGGCAGGCCCAGCTCCGCAAGCTGGGTGGAGAGGTATAGGTTGCGCTCGATGTTCGTGCCGTCCACGATGTTGAGGACCGCGTCCGGATTCTCTTCGACGAGGAACTTTCTCGACACCTTCTCCTCCAGCGAATACGGCGAGAGCGAATATATGCCGGGGAGGTCCTGTATCACGACGTCCTTCGTTCCGGCAAGTATCCCGTCCTTCTTCTCGACGGTGACTCCCGGCCAGTTGCCGACGTACTGGTTCGAACCAGTGAGCGCGTTGAAGAGCGTCGTCTTGCCGCTGTTCGGGTTGCCCGCAAGGGCGATCTTGATATTAGCCATGTCTAATCCCTTCTTCAAAAAAATACGCTTTGCGCGAGGCCGCCTCAGACGACCTCCACCTTGGCCGCCTCGTCCTTGCGGATCGAGAGCTCGTACCCGCGCACCGTCAGCTCGATGGGGTCGCCGAGCGGCGCGACCTTGCGGACCGTCACTTCGGTTCCCTTCGTGATGCCCATGTCCATGATGCGGCGCTTCACCGCGCCCTCTCCGTTCAGCCTGACGACTTTCGCCGTCGATCCGACCTGCACTTCGTTAAGCGTCATTTCTGCGTTCCTTTGTTACTTTACAGCGGCTCGACCCCGATTCTTCTCACGAGGTCGTCGTTCACCGCTATGCGGCTGTCGTGTATGCCGAGTATCATGCTTCCGGCGACGACCTGCACGACGGAAACCACGACGCCCGGTATGAAACCCAGCGAACCGAGGTGCTTCCTCGTCGTGTCGTTGCCCGATATCGAGACGACCTTGGCCCTGCAGCCGCATTCCAACATTCTCAATGGCATCTTGCCCCAAACCCGTTTTTTGCCGGCCCTGCCCTTCGGTTCAAGCAGCGCCCCGCCTTTCGGCGGGCGCCGCCGCGGGCGGAAACCGCCGCCCGCATTCCCAACCAAGCAGGAAATCACACGTCTCAGAACGAGACCGAGACAGCAACTCCCCCGAAGAAGTTCCAGGAGTGGTCGCAGCCGCCGCCCCACGCTCCGTTGTAGTCCCTCGCGCCTTCCCTGAGGCGGCTGTCGAACCAGTAGTCGCTGTAGGCGACGTAGGCCGAGAGCTTCAGGTTCTTGCAGACGGCCCAGGTGAGTTCGCCCTTGATCGTCGTGTCCATCAGCCCGCCGTGGTCTCCGGCGAGGTCGTAGCCGCGCGTGCGGTGCTTGTCGCCAAGGCCCTGGGCGATCGACGGACAGAACGCGAGCAGGGGATCGGCGTCCTCGTCTTCGCTGTCGCTGTCGATCAGCGGGAAGGTATGCCCGAGCTTAAGGTTCACGTAGGTGCCCTCGTCTGCCATCAGGTCGCGCTCGATCCAGAGCGTCGGCTCGACCCAGTATCCGGTGAGGCCGAGCTCGAGGTTGAGGTACTGCGTGTCGCCCATGTCGCTGTGGTGGCGGCGGAGGTATTCATACATGTAGTTCATGTCGACCGAGAGCGCGACGCCGTCGTCAAACTTGAATTCATGCGCGATGCCGGCCATTGCGTCGATGGTCGTGTACTTGCCGGCCCGGTTGCCGTATCCGCCGCGCTTGCCGTTGCCCTTCGTCAAGTCGAATATGGACTCCACGCCGGCGTACGCCCAGTCGAAGAAAGTGAGCTTCGCACCCGGGACAAGGATCGGATCCTTGCCGTCGATGCAGCCGTACGTCAAGTACCTTGAGTCCATGCGGAGACCGAATTCTCCGGCGACGAACGATGCCTCATCCTTGTCGACTCCCTCGGGAGCCTCGGCCTCTTCGGCCAGCACGCCGCCGCAGATCGAGGCTGCGGCAATCGCAATCGTAAGTTTCTTCATTTCTCTGTTTTCTCCTTGTCGCGCCCTCCATGGGTTAGACGCGGCAAAGTTTACCATATCTAAGATATGCCTGTCAAGGGGGAATTTGCGATTCGGCTCAGACGGCCTTTGGGCTAGAAGCGGGGCAGGCGCGCCAGCGAGTCCGCTCGCCCTCCTTCGCGCGAACGCAGGCGCCAGATGCGGCCGTGTTCGTCTCTGAGCGCTCTGAGGCGCCCTTCGTCCCTGCGGTGGCACGCGCAGTCCACGAGGTTGGCCATGTAGACGATCTCCTTCGCCCAGTCGGACCTGTCCGTCCAGCGCTCGGCGGCGATCCTGACGCCTGCGGCGATTCCGCCAATCTCCTCCAGCACGGCGTCCGTAAGCCCTGGATGGCGCGAGTAGCCGTGCTTGTTTATCAGGATGTTGAAAAGCTCAGAGCAGTTCGACCTAAGCGCGCCGCCGCGCAGATACAGCGTGCCGAGCTTGAGGAGCAGTCCGCCGAGCGGCGCGTCCATCACGGAGTCCAGCTCCTTCTCCAGGTCCATGTTCGCGGCCTTCGGCCCGGAGGCGGCGAAGTTGCCGGCCATGATTATCCCGGGCAGCGACGCCGCGAGCGGCTGCCAGTGCCCTTCGTCGCCCCAGTCCGTCAGCAGATAGCCCTTCGCGCCGAAGAGCCGTCCTGCCTTCTCGGCCGCCTCGAGGTTCTCCCGCATGTTCTCCACGCGCCCGGCGAGCGAGCGCCACGACGACGTGCCGGGGCATACGTAGAAGTCCAGCCCGGCGTCCCTGAACGCCGCAGCCTCCTTCTCGAACGGATGGTTCCCCTCGTATCCCCAGTCGAGCGCGATCAGGTCCTTCGGCAGCCGCCCTATGTACTCTGGATGCTTCAGCACGATGTCGCCCCAGAACATAGGGCGCTTGCCATGGCGCTTCGCCGCGTCCACGACCTTCATGAGGAAGCCGAAGTACTCCTCGGGATCCTCTATCTCGAACGTCTCGTCGCAGCCTATGTTGACGAGCTTCGACCCGAAGTTCGGCAGGAGCTGGGAGAAGAGGTCCTCGACGAGCGCAATCGAGCCGGGGTTCTTCGGGTCGAGCGTCGTGGGGAACTTCTTCACGGCGCCCCATGGCGTGACCGCGCCGCCCTTCGGATACTTCGCGAGCGAGTTGTACCTTGGGTTAGTCAGCCACCGCTCCATGTGCCCGAACGAATTCTGGTTCGGCACGAGCTCCACGCCCTGCATGTCGCAGTACGCCTGCAGCTTGGCGACCTCTGCCGGCGTGACTGGGTCCGCCTCCTCCCACACGGTCTCGTGCCCTTCGTATGCGAAGGTGTGCTCGGTGTACAGCTGAAACTGGTTGTAGCGGTACCGCGCCAGTATGTCGACTATGAGCCGCAGAGTCCGCATCGTCGGGACGCGGTCGCGGCTTATGTCCAGCATGTACCCTCTCGCCTCGAACATGGCTCCGTCACGAATCGTAGAACACTTCGCCGTCCGACGTGACCGCGCGCTTGGTCACCGGATACTCGAAGCACGGGCTCGCCTTCAGCGCCTCCACGAACCGGGCCGCCTCCCACTTCGCCATGGCGAGGTCGTGCAGGACGTAGTTGCCGCAGTTGACGGGAGTCGCGCCGGGCACCTGCCCCTCGTAGTCGCGCATGTGCTCGAACGCGGCGAGGACGAAGGGATATATCTCCTGAGGAGCCGGACGCCCCTTCAAGATGAGGTAGCTGCCCGTGAGACACCCCATCGGCCCCCAGTAAACGACGCGGTCTTTCCAGACAGGGTCGTTCCTCATGTACGTCGCGACGACGTGCTCGATGGTGTGCATCGCGTTCGCATGCACGGCGGGCTCGGCGTTGGGGCGCTTCATCCTCACGTCGAAGGTGGTGACGAATTCCCCGCCCACCTCGTCCGTGCGCGAGACGTATATTCCGGGGACGATGAGCGTATGGTCCACCTGGAAGCTAGCTATCAGTTCCATTTCCTTTTCCTCCGTTTCTCCGTTCGACGTAGAAAACCTTGTCGCCGACGCGGCACCTCGGCGCGCGGAAAGTCACCCAGCCTCCGCGCTCGCCTACCTCCGGACGCTCGTCGTCGCGCCTGAGCTCGCCTAGCGTCAGCTCAACGACGCCTGTCGTGGGCCCGTGTATCTGCAGCTCGTCGCCCGGCCGTATCTCGTGGTCCTGTATCTTGACCTGCGCGATGCCGGCCTTGAGAAAGTAGTCGATGACGATCCCGACATGGCGCTTCACGGTCGTGGCGAGCGAGTCCTCGCTGTCCGCGAACTGCGACACGCCCGGCCGCCCGAAGTAGAGTCCGTCCGAGAACTCACGGTGGAAGACGGTCTTCACCAGCTCCGTAAGCTCCTCGGCCAGCGCCGGCGAATATGTCCCGTCCGCAACCGCGTCCACCGCGCGGCGGTAGGCGGCGACGCACGTCTTCACGTAGTTGGCGTTGCGGGCGCGTCCCTCTATCTTGAAGCTCGCTATGCCCGCCGCCATCAGCTTGTCGACGAACGCGAGCGAGCAGAGGTCCTTGGCGGAAAGCACCGTGTGCGGCTCGACCTCGAAGGCTGTCTTAGACTCGTGGACGGGGTTGCCGTCCTTGTCGACGTATAGATCGACGGCCTGGACCTTGAACCTGCGGCGGCAAGGCTGCACGCACTCCCCTCTGCACGCGCTCTTGCCGAAGGCGTCCTGGCTCATGAAGCACCGCCCCGACTCCGCGACGCACTGCGCGCCGTGGACGAAGCACTCTATCTCGACGCCGGTCTTAGCGACTATCCGCGCGACCTCGCCAAGCGTGCACTCCCGCGCCAGCACGACGCGCGACGCGCCCTGCGACGCGAGGAAAGACACTGCGGCGGAGTTGGAAGTGGACATCTGGGTCGAGACGTGGAACGCCACGCCGTGCTTCCGGCAGAGCGATATCACGCCCCAGTCAGAGACTATGAAAGCGTCTACATACGGCTTCGCGGCGACGATCGTCCGCTCCACTTCGTCCGCCTCGTCCTCGAACATTATGGCGTTGAGCGCGAGATACGCCTTGACGCCCCTTTCGCGGCAGCGCCGGGCGATCTCCGGCAGGTCCTCCTTCTTGAAGTTCACGCCGCTCCTCGCCCGCATGTTGAAAGTCCCCAGCCCGAAGTAAACGGCGTCCGCCCCCGCGTCAAGCGCGGCCTGCAGGCAGGCGAAGTCGCCCGCCGGCGCGAGTATCTCCGGCTTCTTCATCCCGATATCCTGTATCCCACTCCGCGGATCGTCTCCACATGGTCCGCCCACCGGCCAAGCCGCCTGCGCAGGTTGGCGATCTGAACGTCTACCGTGCGCTCGGTCACGGACTTCTCGTCGTCGGACAGCACGGCGTCCAGTATGCGCTGGCGGGTGAGGACGCGTCCTCGGTTCCCCGCCAAAAGCGCAAGCATCTTGAACTCTCCGGGCGGCAGCTTCAGCTCTTCGCCGTCGAGCGAGGCCGTGCGCGCCGTCTCGTCTATTACAAGCCCGTCGAATCCGCTTTTCGGGGCGGTCGGCGCCCCGCGCCTCAAGACGGCCCTGACGCGCGCTATGAGAATCTTGCGGTCGAACGGCTTGGTCACGTAGTCGTCGGCCCCGCAGTCCAGCCCGTGGACGACGTCCTCGACCTGCGTCCTGGCGGTCAGCATCACTATCCGCGTACCGGCGAGGCCTGCATCCGCGCGAATGCGCTCCGCGACCGTGAAGCCGTCGAGTCCGGGCAGCATGACGTCCAGCAGCACAAGGTCCGGCCTGTGCAGACGCATGCCACGCAGCGCGTCGTCGCCGCGCGCATACGACCTGACGTGGGTGAACCCCGCGCCTGCGAGAGCCATCTCAAGGATGGCCCGTATCGTCGCGTCGTCCTCTACGACGGCTATCTGGGCAATGTCGTCCATGCGTCTTTAACGGACATTATACCATATTTTGCAGACGCCATACCGGGCATGTGCGCCAATGCCCCCATCGCCTCAGAGCTCGATCCAGTCGCCCGACTTGCAGGAGACTTCGGAGATCTTTCCGCCGCGGCGTATTACGAAGGAATCCTTGCCCGACGCGTTCATGACGAACGTCTTCTTCTCGGGAACGTCCACTATGCGGCCGTCGTCGTAAAGCCCGATGATGACTTCCTTGTCGCTCTCGGCCTCGATGACGGGATACTGGAGTTCGGGATGGTGCGGCGTGAACTTGCCGTTAAGAAGCGTATCGCGGTGGTCCTGCGAGAACTTTATCCACTTCTCGATCATCGCAACATGGTCCTTCGGCGCGTTGCGGAGCATCACCGAGTACTGCACGACGCCGAACATGGAGTTGATGACGTACAGCGCGGCATGCTCGGGGCTCTCCGCGAAGTTCCATTCGAGCATGTCCGAGTGGACCGCTGTTCCGCCCGACGCGAGGCGCAGGTTAGCCATCGCGAAGCGGTTGCGGCGCATGTTGCCCGGACAGTCGCCGACGCGAAGCATGTTACCGTACTTCCTGATCGCGGGCCCGACGTAGCTCTGGCGGAACTCTACGAGGATGTCGGGCTTGATCGCGGTGAGTGCTTCCTTTACCTCTGTCATAAGCGTGTCGACGGCGAGCGGAAGCGACTTGATGTCGCGCCCGGCGTAGTTCTCCTTGGCCGCCGGATCCGCCCCATTGAACTTGAATGAATCAATGAAATCCAGCTTGAAGCCGTCGATGTTCCAGTCCTTGAGCGCTTTCACGTATGTGTCGACGAGAAACTTCCTCACCTCCGGGAAGCGCGGGTCGAGAATGGCGGTGCTAAGGCCGGGTCTCTCGCCGATGTACTTGCCCTTGAACCGCGCAAAGTTCGCGCTCTTGTGTCCGACGAACGGCATGGAGTACCACATCATGTACTTGATCCCCAGGTCCTGCACCCTCTTCACGTGCGCGGCCATGTCTGGGAAGCGGCGCTTAGAGACCTGCCAGTCGCCGCAGAACGCGTAGCCGCGGTTCGTGTCGTCCGTCTGCCAGCCGTCGTCGACGATGAAAGTCTTCATGCCGAGCTTCGCCGCGATCGCAAGCTCCGCCTCGATGTCGGCGGCGAAGACATCCTGGTGGAAGTTGTACCAGCTCGAGTAGAGCGGATCGCAGGCGGCTTCGGGAACGCGGCACGGCACGATGCCCGCCGTCTTCTCGATCCACGCGACGGCCTCGCGCACCGCGTCGGCGAATCCCCTCGCGCGAACGTCGAACCTCACGCGCGTCTCGTAGTGCGAAATCGGGGCCTCCGGCGACTCGAACCAGCCAATGCCGATTTCGAGAAGGCTCCCTTCCTCGCGGATGCCGCCTACGTAGTTGAGGTGGCGCACGCACTCCTCGGCCGCGACGGAGAAATGGCTCGTGTCGTTTCCGTCGAAGTAGACGAATACCGGCATGCCCTGCGCGACCTCGGTGTGCGAACGCGCGCCCCAGTTCGGGCGCATTCCGCAGTCGCCGGTGTTGACGTTCCAGGAATAGTCCATGCCCACCGGCTGAACCATCAGCGACAGCCGCGTCTTCGGCGGGCGCTTCGCCTCCGCGCAGTCGAGCGCGATCTTCGCGATCTCCGCGCCGTCAGGCGCGACCTCTCGGGAAAGCGCAAGCTTCCAGCCGTCGCGCTCCTCGCAGTCGACCTTGACCTCTCCGAACGAAAACGCTGCTGTCGCCGCAGCGGCAAGAATCATAGGCGTCATAGTCTTCAGAACTCCTTCCTTGGTGTGCTTTGACCGTTATTATAGCAAATCCGATTCAACCGACGCCACATCAAGCTACACCCAAGGAGGTTCTGGACGTAAAGTGCATTTACGAGGACTGGAAGCTGACAGCGCAGCCACCTCCGGGGGCGGCATGGAGGCGAAGCGTCTCGCGCGACGTCACCTCGCGCTTCTCGATCTTGTAGCGGTCGGATGTCTCAGTGCGGTAGACGGCATCTGGCGCATCGGTTTATCGATGCGCCTTCGCAATCGGAAAAAGTCTAAATAGTTTAGTTTACCAACAGACCCTCCCGCACCCCAGACCGTATCACATCGACCGTATCACAAGGGTCTGACACTCCCGCACCCCGGAATTAGCGTTGCCATCTGACGCAGAATTGTGTATACTGTCTTCGCTGTTGTCGAATGGGATGCTAATGAAAATAGAACGAAAATCCATGAACAGAAGAAACTTCCTAAAGGCGATGGGGTTAATGCCACTTGTCGGCGCACTTGGCGGGCAAGCCTCTACGGGCGTTGCGGACGACGGAAAGGCTTGGTGCGGTAAGACGCACCCGCTTGCGGGCAGTAAACTCCCGCCGTGGAAGCCTGGCGAGTTCCAGGTACACTTCATCTACACGGGTGTTGCGGAAAGCATGTTCTGGATTCTTCCAGACGGTACTACGATGCTTCTGGACTGCGGCGACCACGCGGCCTGGACGCGCGGCAAGAAGTCCGTCTGGATACTCCCCAACGGAAAGAAGAACGCCGGCGAGTGGATCGCCCGCTACGTGACGCGCGTCAACCCCGCCAAGACTGCCGTCGACTACATGATGCTGTCCCACCACCATTCCGACCACGGCGGCGGCGAACACTGGGGCGCCGGATCGCGCGATTGGAACGGGCAGAGCATCTGCGTGAGCGGGTTCATGCAGGCGGCCGACACGCTCAAGTTCGATACGGCTTTCGATCGTGGCTGGCCGGATTTCAACGATCCAATCCCCGACGAACGTTGCGACTCCAGTTGCTATTCTCTCATGCGCAAGGTCTATTCCTGCCTCATGAAACGCGACGGGCTTAAGATGGAGAAGTTCCGCGTCGGCGCCATCAACCAGGTGGCGATGCGCAGGAACGCCGCCGCCTATCCGGCCTTCTCCATCACCAACATCACGGGCAATGGCAAGATACTCTGCCGCAACGGCGAAGTGCGCGACCTTTACGCCGAGCTGCACAACGCGAAGCGGCTCAATGAAAACGGCATGAGCCTCGGCCTTCTCGTGCAGTACGGTCCGTTCCGCTTCTACTCGGCTGGCGATTTCTCGGACAACGCGAAACTCCCTAACGGCTCGCGCCGCAACATCGAGGCCGAACTTGGAAGGGAGCTTGATCCCGTCGATGTGGCGAAGCTGAACCACCACGGCCACCACTCCATGCCCGTCGAACTCGTCGCCGCGCTCCAGGCGCGTGTGTGGACGGCCTGCATGTGGGACCAGCTGCACATCACGGAGGATACGCTCACGCGCCTCACAAGCCGAACCGCCTATCCGGGGGAACGTCTGGTGGCGGCGGGGGTGTTCACGCCGGAGCGTCGTATCGAGGATGCCGGCAAGCCGTTCGTGCGCGACATCGCGACGGAGGCGTTCGATGCGGGACACGTGGTGCTAACCGTTGCGCCCGGCGGGGCGTGTTACACCATCGCCTACGTCACGGCGGACGACGAGTCGATGAAGGTGACCGGCGCATACGACTTCACGTCACGCAACGCGTGAGCCTGAATCGTCCATGAGCGGAGGAATCGACATCTGCACATACGGACTACGGTACAACGCGCGAAAGGAGTCCGAATCTTGTCTTTTTCATTCCATTTTGCCTCAGCGTATTTGGTGGAAATACTCGTCAATGTCACCTGGCTTTGTCGTCTCGCGAACGGCGCGGACGCCGGCGGCCTTCACCTCCCGAATCCAGTTCTCGACCGCCTCGGCGCGAGTCTCCGGACGCGTCCAAGGGAAGCCCTTCTTCGCGGCAATCGCCTTCAGCGCGTCGTAGTTTAGAATCATCATGTGATCGACGGAAAGCCTCTCTCGCCTAACGCGGGCGGAGAACTGTTCACCGTCCTTCTCCGCCGCCGCGACCGCCTCGTCCATAAGCCGCGCCACCTCCAGCTTGTCGCCGCCTGTCAGAAACGGCGCACCTTTATGGTTGCACTTGACGGGCTGCTTCGTCTTCCTTGGGCCGTTCTCCACTACGTCAATGAACTTCTTCAGGATTGGCGCTGCGGACTTGCCGTAGTAGCCCGCAAGAAACTCGTCAACGATCCGCTTCTCGTCGTCCGCCGGATTCCAGAGAAGATGCGAGGCGAGATAGTGCCGTAGCGCGGCGAACGATCCGGCGGAGCAGAGCGCGTCGCCCTGCTCGAACACGCCCACGGCGCCGTTCTCGGCGAAAAGGCGGATGTTCGGCGTGATGGAGCCGATGTTCGGGTGCGGCATCATGTAGCTTCCGAAGTTCGCAAGGTAGTCCCAGATGAAGAGATTGCCGCCCGCAACGCGACGCCAGTCGACGATGTCCTGTGCGAACTTGGCGTTCTTCGCAGATGAGGCGTCTGCAAGTGGACGCGCGAAGTCGCACTCTATGTCGCAGAGCCGCACAACCACGTTGTGGCGCGGGCGGGTCTTCGCAGGCGCCTTGCGCGTGAACTGGTAGCCGAACGTGTCGATGCGCACATTCGGGAACTCTTTTTCGACGGCTTCGGCCACTTCATTCGCAAATCTGAGATAAATGCCGGACGCAGCGCCGCCTTCCTCGTCAATAATCGCCTTGCACTTCTCGCACTCGCAGCAACCGGACCAGTCGTTCTGCGACACCGAAATGAAGTCTGCCGACGGGTCCTCGCGCAGACGCCTCAGCGTCTCCTTGACATATTCCGCCTTCATCTCCTCGTTGGCGAGGCACAGCTGCTTCGCCTGGCGCTGCCCCTTGACGAGCGAATACCACTCTGGATGCGCGGCGAAGTATGTGTTCGGCGGCAGTATCTCGAAAAAGGAATGGTAGGCGCTGTGGCGTCCCTTGTAGAAATAGAGGCGGTGGTTGCCGCCCATCTCAGGCGGGACAAACTTCAGTTCCGAAAGAAGATAGCGCGTCTTCGAAGTGAAATTGCCCTTGGAACGCACCTTGAAAAGCGGGTCGAAGCCGTCAAGGTAGTATGTCTCGCGATACTTGAACTGCGGTGCGTAGTTCAGGGATATGCCAGCAATAGGTGCGGCAGAGAGCTTCGGGTATGTCGCCGCCTCGCCCGTCCACCACCTCACGCCGCAGTATTTCTCAAGGTAGAGATCGACGGCGTATATCGGCGCACGCGCCGGATCGCCGTCGATAACGACACCGCCATTGACCGACTTGAGAAACACTTCGTCTGACTGCCAGGGCTTTTCGCCACGAATCGCCTTTGCAGCTTTCGTCGCGCCGACATAAAGAGTTGAAAGCGGAAAGTGGGAAGTTGAAAGTTTCGATTCGCTTTGTATTTCCAGCGTCGCGCCGAGGCACTTGCCAAGTTCGCCCGCCAACTCGGATGCGGCGAACTGCTCGACCGCAGTAGGCTTGTCAGGCACGACCACGACGGGAATTACGGCAAACATCGGCAACGCCATGGCGACGATAGCCGCGCAAAAACATACCTTTTTTATTTCCTTCATGTCCTCTATCCAACTGAATATTTGTTCTTGTCTTATTGCTTTGATTTTGTGAAAGCAAACGAAACGACGGGCGAAATGTCTATGCTCCATGCGACCGGCGCGGAAGGGTCGAACCTGTATTTCTCCAAAGGCGCGGGGCCGACGCTCGCGCCGCCAAGGCCCGTCTGGCGGACATCGAGGTTGAGGATTGCGTCGCGCTGCGCGACCGGCGGCGCGTAGCGGCGGATCTGCCACGTGTTCTTCTGCCATCCGTCGTGCCGCGCAAGGAAGAGGTCTTCCCAGCCAAAGTGCAGTGCCTGCATAAACATCGGCTCCGACGCCGAGAAGCGAACGCCCTTCCCCGAACCGTCGGTGAACTCCGCCCACCTTACGCCGCTCTTGAAGCCGTTGTCCTGCGGCCTCACGTAGTCCACATACTGCTCCGCCACAGTCGATTCGTAGATCCCCACGAAGCAGCCCGTGCAGCGGTCTATGTAGTTCTCCCACGGCCCGCGCCCATAGTACTTTACA
>Ga0310690_10004248_pt1 | contig 20532 bp, 19 predicted proteins | sample AusTroGonzalo_MG_2_FD_207661 | JGI IMG/M metagenome (GOLD analysis project Ga0310690, IMG submission 207661) | Bovine rumen microbial communities from tropical cattle in Woodstock, Queensland, Australia - Gonzalo_04 (v2) (version 2) | ecosystem: Host-associated > Mammals > Digestive system >...
CGTAGCCTCCTTGCCCTTTCGCCTACGGGCAGACGGTCGGTCTCCGCTGTGTAGGGGAGTGAAAAGGGTATCGCGCCATTGCCGCCGGACTCGAAGTGGAACACCGGGCGCAGGTCGATGGGACAGTAGCATACTATCTCCTTCTGCCCCACATCGTAGCGCTGGCGGATGGCCCTGCCTATGACGGCGTTCAGGGCTGGTATCACAGAACTTCCGTTCTCGCGGGCAAAGGCAAGCAGCGGTGCTATTGGCAGGTCGATGTCGATGATGCGCTGCCGCGTGGTTCTGGTGCTGAACAGCTTCTCCGGAAGATTGAAGATGTCGTGCTCCTGGGGGATGAAATTATCCTGGGGTTCTCCCGGTGCGCCTCCCTGCAGGATGTGCTCATGGCATGGGAAAGTGTCCATGCTGTCAGCAGCAGGCTGACTGTCATCATTGGTATGGTAATAGAAGGACAGAACGGTACCCAGGAAGGCGCAGATAGACCGCATGTCTCCAAGTCCGTGAAACAAATGGAGCGTGAAGCGGCTCTCGCCGTAGGAAGCATAGAGCATGAGGCCTCCGGTCTCTTCGATGCCAAGGGAGCGAGGTCCTTCGTCTTCACTGACTACCGTGACCTGCTTCACCTCGGAGGTATCCGCAAGGAATCGTCGTCCCACGATGGCCGGGCGTGCCCTGAAATTCCTGTGTACCCTCAGAGCGCTTAGCATTGCCTTACGCAGCGTATCGGGATTCACACTCTGCGTCAACTCACATTCCACCTCTATCACCGTGGCCCGTTTGCCAGAGCGGCGCCAGTAGAATGTCTCATCAAAAAAATATAGTTTCTCCATTTTGTTTCTTCTCTATTGTTATTCCACCTTCGTCAGGTGCGCGGTGATGGTGTAGGTGGAGCCGTCGGCGCGGCGGTGGAGGGCTTTCGACACCATCTCGCCGTTACCACAAGAGACGATTTCCCAGTTCTCGCGGCGTCCTTCCTGTCCCGGCTTCTGCCAGCGGAAGCAGAACAGGGGGCCGTCGGCGAAGTATTCGCAGTAGTTCGTCTCCTCCTCCACCCACTGGCCGTCGATGAGGTCGTAGAAGCTGCAGGTGCCGTCGCTGCGGTACAGTTCGCGGTAAGGCTCAGAAGATTCGTACTCGGGGTTGTCGCTGGTGAAGGTTATCTCCCAGAGGCCCACGACAGCCTCGGTATAGTCGGCCTCGGCACGGGTGAAGTGCTCCTGGCGCGGGCCGTAGGTGGCCGTCACCTGTCCGTCCTTCGAGAGCGTGGTCTTGGCGGTGAAACGCAAGTCGTTGCCGCTGACGCTGACATTGGTCAGTTCCACCACCGATGTCACTCCGTCGGCCAGATGTGATGCCAGCGTCACGTTATTGCCGCTCAAGGTCACGTCGGTTTCCTGATTGTAGGCCCACACGCCGCTCTCTGTCATCGACATACTGTAGTAGCCTTTCAATGCGTCGCCGTTCTTTTCAAAAGTATAGACCGACTTCATGTCAGTCGTGACCGCCTCCCCGTCGGTATCGGTGTGAATCCATTTGCCCAGCACCTTCTCGGCCAAGCCGTCGTCAACAGCGGTGTTGTCATCGTCCTTACACGCTGTAAATACACTTGTGCCGCAGATGATAAGGATGGCGGCCAGCACCCATTGAAACATCTTTCTCATTGTTGTTTGTTTTAGATAAAATATATTGCTTCTGTTCTGGTTTATTCTGGAAAAAGGTAAGGAGCTTCTGTAAGTCCGCCGTAGGAATCTGCAGCAGCTTGCAGTGCCTCCTCGGTGGTATAGCGTTCGTAATAGGTGCAGTTGGTCACCACCCGCTGGTGCGAGGCGTGACCGTCCTTGACACGTACCAGACCGAAGCCCATCATGGGGTCGGCATAGCGTTCACCAACGAGCACCAGACAACCGTCCTTGTTTTGATAAGGTGTCAGAAGAGTTGAGGGGACGGTGGTGAAATCGTCGGGAGTGAGGGGCTCAACCTCGATATTCAGATAGAACTGGTCGTGCCAGTCTTGGTGCGTAATAACCTTTTGGCGGAGCACAAAGAGTAATATGTAATCGCTTCGCACCTCCCGTCTGGTAAGGTCAGTGAATAAAGCCAGCTGCCCATCCACCTCGTCGAATTGATAGCCGATGGGCTTCAGCGGACCGTCGCTGAGCAACATGTTGGGCAGGAGCAGCGCATTGCCAGAGTGGTATTGCAACTTCCCAAGATAAGGAACGGGCGATGCCGTGTTCAGCGACATAAAACGATTGTATGTGGTATTGTCACCACTCTCGATATAAACCTGATTGGTTTCTTTCAGTGCACGCCACAAGGCATTGTTGTGACTCTGCCGTTCGCGTACCATCAGTTGCTTGCGCGAAAGCCGGCGAGGTTGGTGGGTATGTGCCACCCGCAGGTACTTCTTTCCGTTACGGGTGTAGGCCGTCATCTGCCCGATACGTCCCTGTATTCCTAGTATATCGTCTTCCAGTTTAGCCATAGACCGTCTGTTTTAGTCGTATTTATCTGTATAATAGGTCCAATGTCCCTCTAAGTCCTCTCATATCGTTCTCATATTACTCTCATACCGTTCTCATATTACTCTCCAATTGCCCTCCAATTGCTCTCCAATTGCCCTCCAATATATATAGCTATGTCATTGGTATGATTTCGGTATGATTTCGGTATGTTTTCGGTTTTCGTAGTGCAAATATACTCATTTTTATTATATAACACGCAATCCCGACGGAAAAGTTACGAAAGCGGAAGGCCGCTCTATCCCTGTTCCTTATGGCCGATATACTCCCAGAACCTCTCGGGGAAGTAATTCAGGATGAGCTCGTCGGGGAAGTCGGTCTCCCGGAGCAGCGGCCAAATGAAGCCGTAGTCGGCGATGGCGTAGCTGATGTGGGCGTCGCTGCCCAGGATGACGGGAACGCCGTAGCGCTTGCAGAGGCGCAGTATCTCCAGGTTGTTGCGGACGGCTGCGTCCTTCTGGCGGCGAGGATTCAGGCTGCTGTTGTTGATTTCGAGGAGCGTGCGCGACTCCTTGGCGGCGATGACGATGGGCTCGAAGAGGAGCTCGGCGGTGCCGTCGCCGGGATGGGAGATGATGTGCGTCCAAGGGTTGCGGATGGCGGCCACCATGCCGTCGGTGTTCTCCTCGACGGTGCCGCCCTCCCAGCAGAGCGAGTGGATGCCGGCGATGCGGATATCCATCATGCGGTAGTAGTACTCGTCGAGGTCGAGCGTGCCCTTTGTGTCGAGGATGTTCAGCTCGGCACCGAGCAGGAGCCGCAGGTTGCCGAACCGGCGCGGCACGACGTGCAGATTGCGGAAGTAGATGGGGTTGCAGGTGCCAGGAATACCCGGCGCATGCTCTGTGATGCCCAGAATGTCGAGGTTCTTCTGCTGGGCGGCGGAGACCATCTCCTGCAAGGAACTGTAGGCGTGGCCGCTCATGATGGTGTGGGTGTGGACGTCAAGGTATATCTTCATAAGTTTCATATATGGCCCCCTCTAACTCTCCCCGAGGGGAAACCTTTTGACATTGGCCCTCCCCCTCGGGGGAGATGGAGGGGGGCCGTTTTTCTATTCTTTTCGCATGTAGCATGAGGCGAGCGGCGGGGGTGCCGTAGAGGCGGTCGCCGACAATGGGGTTGCCGAGGCCGAGGGGATGGGCGCAGTGGACGCGGAGCTGATGCGTGCGGCCGGTGACGGGTCGTAGCTCAACGAGGGCATGGCCGTCGCGGTTGCCGAGCACGCGGTAATGGGTCTGTGCGGGCTTGCCATGCACGGGGTCCACCATCTGTCGGGGACGGTCGTCGATGTCGGGCCGCAGCGGCAGGTCGATGTCACCCTCCTGCCCCACGGGCATCTCGCGCTCGAGCAAGGCGTGATAGACCTTGTGGATGCGCCGCTGCAGGAAGAGCGTCTGCAACTCGTGGTACTTCTCCTCGGTGAGGGCGATGAGCATCAGGCCGCTGGTGTCCATGTCGAGACGGTGCACGATGAGCGGCCCGGTGGCCTCGGGGAACATCTGCCGGGCGATGCTCTGCACGCTGGGCAACTCGTCCTTCCCCGGCACGGAGAGCATGCCGTGCGGCTTCTCGACAACTGCCATTTGCCCGTCTTGGTAGAGGATCTTCAGGGGCTGCGTGTCGCGGTACAACAGCGGATTCCCTTCTACGCGCAACCCTTGGAGCATGTGCGCCAGGATGGGCTTGCAGCGGCTGTTGCAGGCGGGATAGAAATGGCCCTCTTGCCGCAACTCGTCGCGCGGGGAATCACCCACCCAGAACTCCGCCATGCAGAGTGGATGCAGCTCGGCCTCGTATGCGGCCTGGAGGAGTCGGGGCGCACAGCACTCGCCGGCTCCGCTGGGAGGAATCGCTCCATGGAACAGCTCCGTGAGGTTCCTCCGCTCACCCCTCGCATTCAAGAAGGAGAACTGCCGGAACAGCCATTGCTGCAGGGCAATGCTCCGCCGGTGCCGCTCGCGCTGCAACTGCGCTATCTGCTCACGGCGCTCCTGCAGCGGAGCATCCTCGGTGGCAATGCGCTGCTCCCAGGCTTGACGGAGGCGACGGTACTCAGCCTTCTCATGCTGGCTCTGGCGGATGAGAGCCGGCTCATGCTCGGCCAGTTCGTCAGCCGAAAGCTGACGACGCTGGGCATCGCGCTCAGCCTTGTGCTGCTGCATCTGCTCGCGGTATTCGGCCAGCTCCCGCTCCATCTCGGCACGCAAGAGACGGCCATTCTCCGACTCCCCCAAAAGGAGGGAGAGCGAGGTTATCTGCCGATTGATGGCACTGATGGCTGCCTCTTCCTCCTGGAAGTAGCAGCCAGGAGCCATCAGGTCGAACACAGGCGGCACGAAGTACTCGTGCTGCGTCTTGCCGTCGAGTGTCCCGGAGAAGGCAGCGAGGAAAGACAAGCTCTCCGCCCCCCTCCCAACTCCACCGAGAGAGACTGCCTTGGTCACAAGCACCCCGAACATCTTGCCACACTGCAGCTCGTCGCGCCACTCGGGATGCTGCGCGAGGTAACGGCGTACCTCATCGGCCGCCGCTATGCAAAGCGGATGCGGCTCGTAGCAGAAAGGATAGGTGAACTGCGCAGGTGGCGGGACGTCGCGGACGCTAGCTGGCAAGGGATGGAGAGCTACAGCCATAGCACGCCCTCCGGTCCAAGGTTAAAGAGCAAATCGACAATGCTGAGGTCGGGCAGAAACCCGTGCCGCGAGGCGAAGACCTGATAGTAGGGAGCCCCATTGGCCCCATTGACCTCATAGGCCTCATAGGCCATTGTCCGAGCCACGGGCTTTTGGATGTCGAGCAGGGAGGCGACAAGCTCCATCAGTTCCTCGTTATAGTCCGCAAGGAACTCCCACTTCTTCTCATAGAACGGGGCGAAGTCGTCGGCATAATACTCAAAGAAAGGCGACTGCCGGTAGCTGCTCTCCAGCGCCACCCAGTGCTGGTGACGCCAGTTGCCGTGGTCGCTGATACGCACATCGCGCATCAACGTCTTGCCCTCTGTCTTGACAACAGGAATGGTGAGAGCAAGCGCCCCGTTGGGGCTGTCTATCCAGCAACGGTTGCGAAGTGTCTGCTTCGTGAAATGGTCGAAGACCTCGAGGCGCACCTCATCGGCGCGGTAGTAAGCGCTGTAATGGGAAACAGGAGCGAGGTAACAACAAGGCAATACCATTTACCATTTCTCCCCCTAAAGGGGGCTGGGGGTCCTACTTTATATTATCTACCAGCGTGAAGAGGCGGCTCCAACGAATATGATGCCCACTGAGCCAGGAACGGTCCTCATCGGTGCTGAGCCAGATGAAGATGGGCTTGCCTACGATATGGTCCTCGGGAACGAAGCCCCAGTAACGCGAGTCGGCGGAGCAGTGGCGATTGTCGCCCTGCATCCAATAGTAGTCCATCTTGAAGGTGTACTCCGTAGCCTTCTCTCCATTGATGAGGATGTCTCCCTCGGGCGTTACCTTCAGGTCGTTGCCCTCATAGATGCGGATGGGGCGCTCGTAGATGGCCACATTCTCCTCTGTCAGCTGGATGCTCTCGCCCTTCTTTGGAATCCAGATGGGACCGTAGTCGTCGCACGTCCAACCCGTGTAGAAGTTCAACGGATAGAGTCTCTCCGTGTCGCGGTCCTCGATGGGCGTAATGCTGGCAACATATTCGGGATGCTGCTCCAAAGCTGCCTTGGCCTCCTGCGTCAGAGGGAGCGAACCGGTGTAATACATAGAGTTAACATCCTTCATGCTCAGTCCGAGTTCATAGATGAGAGATTCGGGCAGAGTCCTGTTGACCAACTCGATATGGTAGTTGAACTGGACGTTCTTGGCTGCGGGGTTCTCCACACCGTCCAGATAGACGATGCGGTTGCGAATCTCCAGCGTCTGTCCAGGCAGACCGACGCAACGCTTCACATAGTTCTCGCGCCTATCGACAGGACGCCAGCTCACTTCGCCGAAGTCCTGGGGCGAATGCAGGACAAATTGGCGACCTATCTCATAGACCTCGCTGTAATACTTGCGCTGCTCGGCCGGCGTCATGTCCTCCGGCTGCGGCACGGTGCCTGTCTGCTGCTGGTAGAGCTGTGTGCCTACGTCATAGATGAGCGAATAGTATTGTGTCTGATACTTGACATTGCTGACAATCGTGTCGCCCTCAGGATAGTTGAAGACGACAATATCGTTGAGCTGCACAGGCTTCGGCGTCACACGCTTGTACTCCCATTGCGGCCACTCGATGTAGCTCTTGCCGCCGAAAGGCAGTGTGTGCTGGCAGAGCGGCATATGCAGAGGAGTCTGCGGCACGCGCGGTCCGTAGCTCATCTTGCTCACCAGCAGGTAGTCGCCCACAAGCAGGCTCTTCTCGAGCGAGCTGGAGGGGATAGTGTAGTTCTGGAAGAAGTAGATGTTGACGAAATAGACGGCAACGAGTGCGAAGACGATGGCATCCACCCAACTCATCACGGTGCGGACGATGGGATTCTCGGCGTCCTTCCACCAAGTCCAGGGAATACGACGCGTAACGTAAGCGTCGAAGATGAAGGGAATGACGATGACTCCCCACCAAGCGTCCACCCAATAGAGGAACGCAATGTAGAGGGCAATAGCGATGATGGCTTTCGCCCAGTCTTTTACAGTAGCTTTGTATCTTTTCTTTTCCATGTTTTTATAGGGCTTATGAGGCTAATAAGGCTGAGCCTTAGAATTTAAATAAATCTTTCATTGTGAGCAGCCCGGAGTGCTGGGCTGTATATTCGGCAGCCAAGACAGCTCCCATAGCGAAGCCGCGACGGTTGTGGGCATCGTGGGTGATGGTAATCATGTCCTCGGGAGAGTCATAGGTGATGGTATGGATGCCGGGAACCTCCTTCTGGCGGATGTCGTCGATGCGGAGGACACCGGGCTTCGTCTCATGCAGACCCCAGCGCTCCTTGCGGTCCAGATTCTCCACAATCTGCTCGGCCAACGTGATAGCCGTACCGGAGGGAGCATCCAGCTTGTGCACATGATGCGTCTCCACCATGTTGACATCGTACTGGTCGAACTGGTTCATAATCTTGGCCAGATAACTGTTCACGGCGCTGAAAATGGCAACGCCCACGCTGAAGTTGCTGGCCCAGAAGAGCGTCTTGCCCTCGGCACAAGCCTTGCGTACCTCGGCCTCGTGGTCCTTCATCCATCCTGTGCTGCCGCTCACCACCTTGATGCCTGCCTTCCAAGCTTTCAAGTAATTGTCGTAGGCCGTCCATGGCGTAGTGAACTCGATGGCGACATCGGCGCTGGCAAAAGCCTCCGACTCGAATTCCTTCTGGTTGTCGATGTCGATAATGCTAACTATCTCGTGGCCTCGGGAGAGAGCTATCTCCTCGATCATACGGCCCATCTTGCCATACCCTATCAATGCTATTTTCATACCTTTCGTGATAATTCTCGTGCAAAAGTAATGCTTTTCGCTAAAATATGCGTACTTTTGTTTCACAAAATAAGTTAACGAGGCCAAAATAAGGATGGAAAAGCTGCTACACTATGTCTGGAAGCACAAGATACTTCCCCTCAGGACGCTCACCACATCCGACGGGCAGGAAATCGAGGTCATCGACCCGGGCCTGCACAACCATGACCAAGGGCCCGACTTCTTCAACGCCAAGATACGGATGGGCGGCACACTTTGGGCAGGCAACGTCGAGGTTCATCTGCGCTCATCGGACTGGTACAGGCATAGCCACGACAGCGACCCGGCCTACAACAGCGTCATCCTGCATGTCGTGGGCGAGATAGATGGGGAGATAAGGAATGCAGAGGGCAAGACGTTGCCCCAGGTGCAACTCGACATCCCTCAAAGCATTCGCCAGAGCTACGAAGAACTGTGCCGGACGGAGGACTACCCACGCTGTCACCGCATCATCCCGTCGGTGCCGACAATGAAAGTGCATCAGTGGATGGATGCCCTGCTGGTGGAACGACTGAAGGAGCGCTCGGAACTGGTAGGGGAAAGGGCAGAGAGAACCGGCGGCGACTGGGAACGCGCCACATTCGTCACCCTGAGCCGCAGTTTCGGATTCGGCCTCAACGGCGATGCCTTCGAGCGGTGGGCCATGAGGATTCCCCTACAGGCTGCAGGCAAGCATCGCGACAACCTCTTCCAAATAGAGGCGCTCTTCCTCGGGATGGCGGGTCTCATCGACGAAGTCCAGACGGAAAGAAGCGGCAAGGAAGTCCAATTGCTCCAGCAGGAGTTTGCCTACCTCAAACACAAATTCAGTCTGGGAGAGTCGATGCAACGCTCCGACTGGCGCTTCCTCCGTACACGCCCTAAGAACTTCCCCTTCATGCGTATCCTGCAGATAGCAGAGCTCTATCACAGCGGCAAAACGCAGATGAGCAAGCTTCTGGAGGCGAAGAGCATCGAGGAGCTGCAAGGATGTCTGATGGTGAAGGGGACCACAGCCAACAGTCGCCGTCTGCTCATCATCAACACGGTGGTGCCGCTGCTCTTTGCATACGGTCGCCACATCGGTGACGAGGATATCTGCATGCGCGCCATCCGCCTCCTGGAGGAATTACCGGCCGAGAACAACTACATCCTGCGGCAATGGCAGGCTTGCGGACTGACCTTCAGCACTGCAGCCGATAGTCAGGCGCTCATACAGCTCAAGCGAGTCTATTGCGACCGCATCGACTGCCTCCGTTGCCGCTTCGGATACGAATACCTGAAGAAAGTGAAGAATTCAGAATAAATGAAATACGCATACGAACTGAAGATGAAGGTACGCGACTACGAGTGCGACCTCGAAGGAATTGTCAACAATGCCAACTATCAGCACTATATGGAGCACACGCGCCATGAATTTTTGCTGGAGGCGGGCCTCAGTTTTGCCGAAATGAACGCGCAAGGCATCGTGCCTGTGGTGGCGCGCATCACCATTGCCTACAAGACGCCGCTTCGGAGTCGCGACGAGTTCCTCTCCTGCCTGAACGTCCGGCAAGAAGGCATCCGATACATCTTCCAGCAAGACATCTACCGCCTCTCCGACATGAAGCTGGCGGCCCGCGGGACAGTCGATACCGTCTGCCTCGTGAACGGCAAACTGAGCCGCTGTCCCGAACTGGAGGAGAAACTGCAATCCTATTTCCAGGAAACATGACAGAACAAGAGACGCTATATATGATGGCCCTGACGCAGGTGCCTTCGCTCAACCTGACCAACCTGCATCTGCTCATCGAGGAACTGGGTTCGGCGACAGCTGTCTATGAGAACCGCAAGTCGTTGCGTGAACTCCTGACGGCTGCGTCACAGAATACGCTCGATGCATTGGCTGCGATGGACAGCCATCTGTCTCGTGCCGAACAGGAGATAGCTTTCTGCCGGAAAGGAAACATACAATGCCTGGGCATCAATGACGAAGCCTATCCACAGCGCCTGCAGAATTGCGTTGATGCACCTATCTTGCTCTACTATCGCGGCACAGCCGACCTAAACGCCCGCCACATTGTCAGCATGGTCGGAACCCGACAGATAACCTCCTACGGCAAGGACCTTTGCCACTCCTTTGTGCGCGACCTGAAGATGCTTTGTCCCGATGCACTTGTGGTGAGCGGCTTGGCTTACGGTGTCGATGTGCATTGCCATCGTGCTGCTCTGGAGGATGGACTCGATACCGTAGGCGTTCTGGCGCATGGACTGGACCAGATCTATCCGCGTCACCATCGCGAAACGGCGAAGCAGATGGTCAATCAGGGCGGTGTCCTCACGGAATACATGTCCGGCACACCTATCGACAAGCGTAACTTCGTGCAACGCAACCGCATCGTGGCCGGAATCGCCGATGCCGTTATCGTTGTCGAGAGTGCCACGAAGGGCGGTTCGCTCATCACGGCCGACATCGCCCTCAGTTATGACCGACAAGTCTGGGCTTTCCCGGGACGCATCCACGATATGCACTCGGCTGGCTGCAACCGCCTTATCAGTTCGAACAGTGCTACTCTCCTCACTGGTGCCGAGGACTTCTGCCTGGCAATGGGCTGGGCCGATGACGTGCAGCACCGGCAAATGCTTTCCGAAGGCGTACAGCAGGAATTCCTTGCAGACTATTCCGAGGAAGAGCAACGTATCCTGCATGCCCTCGCGAAAGACGACAGCAAGCAGATAAACATCCTTGCTGTCGAGACGAATATCCCTGTCGGAGAGCTCTCAAGCCTCCTCTTTTCACTCGAAATGAAGGGTGCAGTTCAGATGCTTGTCGGTGGCAAATACAAATTGGTGAAATAAGTATCACCAATAGCGGCCTTTTGTAGGGAAATTGCTGGTTTTGTACGCTTCGAGGGAAAGAATTCTGCCTCCGGAAGCGTTTTTCTTGCAAAAAAATTTGCAGTTTGGGAAAATAGTCCTAACTTTGCAAGCGGTAAACATAAATACGGTAGAAAGACAAGGGTTCTGACCAGCGGTCAGGATTCTTCTTTTTTTCGTGTTTCGCCGAAAGGCTGTATTATTATAGATAATGTATAACTAAAACAAACTATAAATGGCTTACATGACACAGAAGGGCTACGACGAGCTCGTGGCCAAATTGCAGCACATGGAGAGCATCGACCGCCCTGCCGCAAGTGCTGCTATCGCCGAGGCGCGCGATAAAGGCGACCTCTCAGAGAATGCCGAGTATGATGCGGCAAAAGAATGGCAGAGCAAATTGGAAACAGAGATTGCCATGCTCAAGAAGACAATTATCGAGGCAAAGATTATCGACACCACACACCTCGATACTAGTACCGTACAGATTCTCTCTACCGTAGAGCTGCGTAACGTGAAGAACAAGATGACGATGAAATACACCATCGTCAGTGCAACCGAGGCTGACCTCAAGAGCGGCAAGATCAGCGTGGAGACACCCATCGCCAAGGGCTTGCTCGGCAAGAAAGTGGGCGACATAGCAGAGATTAAAGTGCCCCAGGGTACAATCCAACTCGAAGTAGTCAGCATCAAATTTGATTAATATGGCTTCCATCTTTTCCCGTATTGTAGCCGGCGAGATTCCGAGCTACAAGATTGCCGAGGACGAGCGTTACTATGCTTTCCTGGACATCAGTCCCCTGCAGAAGGGACATACTCTGGTGATTCCCAAGCGCGAGGTAGATTATATCTTCGACCTCGAAGATGATGAACTGGCAGGACTCCAGATCTTTGCCAAGAAAGTGGCCCAGGCCATCAAGCGTGCCATTCCTTGCGTCAAGGTCGGACAATGCGTGCTAGGACTGGAAGTGCCTCACGCACATATCCATCTCGTCCCCATGCAGTCCGAAGCCGACATGCGCTTCACGAACCCGCACCTCAAACTCACTCCCGAGGAGTTCGAGCAGATTGCAGAGAGTATCAGAAAAGAATTTAAATAACCTAGGCCCTATTAGACCCATAACAATTAACAACAATAAATCATGAAGACAAGAATCTTTGCCGCTGTTGCTCTGCTCAGCATCGCACTCGGCACCCAGGCTCAGAAACACGATTTCGCTAACTGGAAACGCTACGCCAACGCCAACAAGGAGCTCGGAGCTCCTGCAAAGGGCGAGAAGCGCGTCGTCCTGATGGGTAACTCCATCACCGACGGATGGCCAGGCAAGCGTCCCGAATTCTTCAAGGACAACAATCTCATCGGTCGCGGCATCGGCGGACAGACCAGCTACCAGTTCCTGCTCCGTTTCCGCGAGGACGTCATCAACCTGCAGCCCAAGGTCGTAGTCATCAACTACGGCACCAACGATGTTGCAGAGAACACTGGCGAATACAACGAGGATCTCACCTACGGCAACGTCCTTTCGATGGTCGAGTTGGCTCGCTACCACAAGTGCAAGGTCATCCTGACGAGCTGTCTGCCTGCTGCCGGTTTCAGATGGCATCCCAGCATCACCGATGCGATGGACAAGATTCGCAGCCTCAATGCCCGCGTCAAGGCTTACGCCGATGCCAACAAAATCCCCTATGTCGATTACTTCAGCGCCCTCGTGACTGAGGACGGCAGTGGCATGAAGCCCGAACTGGGCGAGGACACTCCCGCCGTTCATCCCAACGTCAAGGGCTATGAGGTCATGGAGAACCTGCTGCTGCCTGTCATCAAGAAACTGCGCTAAAGTCTCATGGCCGACAACAAGTATTGTCTCATATTGGCTGGTGGCAACGGAACGCGTCTGTGGCCCATCAGCCGTACGGTAAAGCCAAAGCAGTTTCTCGACCTCTTCGGCACGGGACGCACATTGCTGCAGCAGACCTACGACCGTGTTGCCCAGTTCATCGACCCGTCGCACATTTATGTAAGTACCAATATCGATTACCTGCCTCTGGTTTATGAACAGTTGCCCGAGGTGGACGATATGCACATCCTGGAGGAGCCTTTGCGCCGTGGAACGCTTGCCGCTGTGGCCTGGGGTTCTGTCTTTGTGGCCAAACAAAATCCGGACTCCACGCTGTTCGTTACGCCTTCCGACCAGATTATTCTGCGCGAGGAGCAGTATCGGCAGGATGTGCTTGCCGGACTGGATTTCGTCGAGAAGAACGACGGGCTGCTCGTGATGGGCATCACGCCATCGCGTCCCGAAACCGGCTACGGTTACATCCAGATGGACGACGAGAAGCCGCTTTCCGGCGACATCTTCTCCGTGAAGTCCTTCACCGAGAAACCCGACACCGAGTTTGCCAATATCTTCATCCAGGAGGGCGACTTCCTGTGGAACACCGGTCTGCTGTGCTTCAACACACGCGTCATGCTGGACAATCTGTTTATGCTCGTACCCGAGTACCGTCTGGAGATTCCGCGCATGATGGCAGAGGCCGAGAGTTCCGACCCGAAGCTTGTGCCGGAGTGCTTCAGCATGCTGCCCAACTACAACATGGACGTCAGCATCCTGGAGCGCAGCAGCCAGGTCTATGTGCAGCGCGGACACTTCGGATGGGCGGACGTGGGCACTTGGGCCAGCATCGGAAAGGATGTTCCCTGCGACAACGATGGCAATGTCCTGCTCGACTCCGAGGCTTTCCTATACGAATGTTCCGGCAACGTCATCCGTTTGCCGAAAGGCCGGACAGCGGTTATCAAGGGATTGCATGACTACGTTGTGGCCGAAGAGGGCGAAATCCTCATGATTTGCCCCAGCCAGGACATCGCAGCCATGCGCCGTATGCACACCGACACGAAGTTTGGAGACACGAAGAGCTAAGAGTTTTTCAGCGCCTCCTTCACCTGCTCCGCATCCACGAAGACGTTGCGCACAGGTTTGTCGTCACGAATAATGTCTTCCGTCCAGTTGGGTTCGTTGAAGAACTCATTTGGGTGGAAGACATGTAGTTTATAGAACTTCGTCAGATTCAGGCGAAGTTCTGTTGTTATGGCGGGTTTCAGTGCGAAAGGCTTGTCCTGTTTCCAGGCGATGGCCTGCACACAGAGGCGCTCCAGGTCGTTGACCTCCGAGCGGTCGAAAGCCTCCACGAAGAGCTTGCTGTTCGGTTCCACCACTCCGCAGAAGCGCATCCGCCAGCTGGCTCCGTCTGCGCTGAGCAGCGAGACCTGCATGAAGTAGTTGCTGTCGTTTACGAGGTACGACTCGAAGCCTGTGCTGGAGATTTCCTTCACGTTGTCGGGCAGGAAGGAGAGGTAGAGGTTCAGCCTTTCTCCCTCACGCCGCTCCAAGGTGGCCCCTTTCTGGCTCCCCCGAGGGGGAGGAACCATCCCGGGAGTCTCCTTTCGGAAAGATTCAAGAGGTGCTGCCTTTTGTTCTGTTCTCTCCCCCTCGGGGGAGTTGGAGGGGGGCTGGATTACCACGACATCCCGCACCTGCATCGGGATCTCGAAGCCGTCCTCGTCCTCGACCAGGACGATGTTCTTTCCCTGGAAACCGCTCACTCTGCCCCCTCCCACTTCGGAGAGGAAGCGCACCTTATCGCCTATCTTCATTGCTTAGAGTTCGGCGTCGCTGCACTGGAATGTGGTGCCCTTGGTGATGTCGCCGGTGCTGAGGCCGAGTTTCAGCCACTTCATGCGCTGTTTGCTGGTGCCGTGGGTGAATGTCTCGGGCTGGGAATAGCCGCGGGCTTTCTCCTGCAGGTAGTTGTCGCCGATGACCTGTGCACAGCGGATGGCTTCCTCCAGGTCGCCGTCCTCGATGCTGCCGAACATCTGGTTGTCGTGGTAGGCCCAGACGCCGGCGTAGAAGTCGGCCAGGAGTTCCAGACGCACGCTCAGCTTGTTGGCTTCAGCCTCGCTCAGTCTCGACATCTGCTGATGCACCTTGCCCAGCGTTCCGAGCAGGTATTCCACATGGTGTCCCACCTCGTGGGCAATCACATAGGCGTAGGCGAAGTCACCGTCGGCCCCCAACTGCTGCTTCATGGAGGTGAAGAAGGAAAGGTCGATGTAGAGGCACTGGTCGGCGGAGCAATAGAAGGGGCCCATGCTGGCGGAGCCGTTTCCGCAACCGGTCTGGACGCTGCCTGTGTAGAGCACCATCTTGGGGGGCTCGTAGGTGCGGCCCAGCTTCTTGAACTCCTGGGCCCAGACATCCTCTGTGCCTGCCAGGATCTGCTTCGAGAACTTGGCCAGCTCCTGCTCCTCGGCAGTAAACTCGCGACCGCCCTCGGCCTGTTCCGTGACATTGCCGTTCAGCAGTCCTGTGTTGTTGATGACGTCGCCCAGGTTTCCGCCTGTCGCAAATGTAATCAGGGCTACGATGATGAGACCGCCTATGCCCATGCCGCCCATCTTGGCAGCCGACATTCCGCGACGGTCATCCACGTTGGTACTCTCTCTTCTTCCGTTCAGTTTCATAGTGTGTAGGTTTTAAGTTGTTCGTTTTGTCGTCTGCAAATATAGCATTTTTTCGTCAGAATGAACAATTATGAAATGTGAATTATGAATTATGAATTAAATTTTGTACTTTTGCATCCGTTTTATGGACACAAAGCACATACAGATACGCGATTACGACTACCCGTTGCCCGACGAGCGGATAGCAAAGTTCCCGCTTCCCGAGCGCGACAGCAGTAAGCTGCTGGTCTATGACGGTGGCCGCATCAGCCAGACGACGTTCCGGTCGCTGCCTTCGCTGTTGCCCGAGGGCGCCCTGATGGTCTTCAACAACACCCGCGTCATCCAGGCGAGGCTGCATTTCAGGAAGGAGTCCGGGGCACTCATCGAGATCTTCCTGCTGGAACCGGCAGAGCCTGCGGAGTATCAGGAGAACTTTGCGCGGCGCGGCAAGTGCTCGTGGTACTGCCTCGTCGGCAACCTGAAGAAGTGGAAGGAGGGAGCGCTGAAGAGGGAATTCACAATTCACAATTCTTCGCAAAGCTCAGGCGCAGGCGGAACACAATTGACAATTCACAATTCTTCGCAAAGCTCAGGCGCAGGCGGAACACAATTGACAATTACGGCGACGCGCAAGGGCACGCACGGCACGAGCCAGCTCATCGAGTTCGAATGGTCAGCCTCCCCTGTCCCCTCCCAAGGAGGGGGGAACGGAGACAGGACTCCCTCGCCTTTGGAGAGGGCTGGGGAGAGGTTTTTCACCTTCTCCGAGGTCATCGAGGCGGCGGGCGAGCTCCCTATCCCACCCTACCTGAACCGCAAGACGCAGGAGAGCGACAAGACGACCTACCAGACCGTCTATTCCAAGATAAAAGGCTCTGTGGCGGCTCCCACGGCTGGCCTGCATTTCACGGAGCGCGTCCTGGCGGACATCGACGCCCGCGGCATCGAGCGCGAGGAGGTGACGCTCCACGTCGGCGCTGGAACGTTCCGCCCCGTCAAGAGTGAGAACATCGGCGGCCACGATATGCACAGCGAACACATTGCCGTCCATCGCCGCACCATCGAGCGCCTGCTTGCCCACGGCGGCGAAGCCATCGCCGTCGGCACAACCAGCGTCCGCACCCTCGAAAGCCTCTACTATCTGGGAGTGTTAGCCTCCCCCACCCCCTCCCAAGGAGGGGTCCTCCACGTTCCCCAGTGGATGCCGTATGAATATGACAACCGGCTCTCCACGACGGAGGCACTCGAGGCTTTGCTCCGCTACATGGACGAGCAGGGCGAGGAGGTGCTGCACGCCACCACGCAGATCATCATCGCCCCCGGGTACAAGTACCACATCGTGCGGCGCATGATAACCAACTTCCACCAGCCGCAAAGCACGCTGCTGCTGCTGGTCAGCGCCTTCATCGGAGACGGTTGGCACGACGTCTATGACTACGCCCTGGCCAACGACTTCCGCTTCCTCAGTTACGGCGACAGCTCGTTGCTGATTCCCTGACAACGAAGAAGGCGAGCCGGGCTCGCCTTTCATTTTCACCTTTTCACCAGATTAAAAGAGAGCCCATCGAGGGCTCTTTTTTTTAATCCTGATCGTCTCCCGGTTCCGGGTCGTCGGGATCTCCTCCTCCACCTGGCGTGTCACCCCCTCCGCCTGGCGTGTCACCACCTGGGTTGTCGGGATTGTCCGGTGTGTCGCCGCCGCCACCGGGAGTGTCCGGATTTTCGGGCGTAGTGCCGCCACCGCCGCCGGAGTTGCCGCCGGAGCCGCCGGAGCTGCTGCTGGTTCCGCTCTTGCGGTCGAGCATGTCCTGATAGATGTCCAATGTGCCGTTCCAGCGGGTGATAAAAGCCTCGTAGGGGGCTGGATCGTCGGCGGTGAGGCTGAAGGCCTCGATAAGGTAGGTAATCTGGTCGTAGAGGGCATCGCAGGCCTTGCGGGCTGCCACCAGGGTGTCGTTCATCAGCTGTGCGGGAGCGTTAGTCTTATACGCACGTTGATTTCGAGGTCATGATGTTGAGGACCATGTCGTCCGTCTTCCTCATGGCATCGGCGCCGATGCTGGTCAGGTTGTGGATGCTCTTATCCACATCGTTATCGACGATGCCTTCCGACGGAGTGACGCACTTGCCCTCCATGGCCAGCAGGGCGGAGAGTAGGGCAGTGGAAACACCCGACGTAATCTTCAGCGAACAGGCCGGCTTGGCACCGTCGCAAATCATACCCGTCAGGTTGGCAATCATGTTCTTCACCGAGAAACAGATGCGCTCGTAGTTGCCGCCCATCAGGTAGGTGATGCCACAACTGCTGCCGATGCTGGCCACCACGCAGCCGCAGAGCGCCGACAATGTACCCAGCGACTGCTTGATGTAGATGGCTGTCAGGTGACTGAGCATCAGGGCGCGGATGAGTTCCTCCTCTGTGTTCTCGTTCTCCCGGGCATAGACGCAGACGGGGTTCGTGGCACAGATGCCTTGGTTGCCGCTGCCGCTGTTCGACATCACGGGAATCATAGCCCCACCCATACGGGCATCACAGGCCGAGGCCGTGCTGGAGATGATGTGCGAATAGATGCTGTTGCCGAAGATGCCTTTCGACAGCGGACGGTCGATTGTCTTGCCCAGATTGTGGCCGTAGTTGCCCTTCAGCGCCTCCCGCGCAGCATTCATATTGTAGGTATAGGCTTTCATGATGAAGTCTATCTCGTCGAGGGGAGTCGTTGTAGCGAAGTCATACACCAGCCGCAGGTTCAGGGAAACACAAGTCGTACTAGTAATACTAGTCATACTAGTCGTACTAGTTTCGCCTTCTATGAAATTCGTGTGGCTGCCGGCGATGATGGCCGTGGCCTGCTTGTCACCTGCGGAACAGATAACTTCTGCATACAGATTCTCGCTGATGTTCTCCTTCTGCTTGATGGTGATGCGGTTCTCGGCCACATACTGCTTGCCTTCCTCCAGCGCCTCGGGCGTCAGGTCCTTGAGCACCTCCAGCTGATAAGCGCTCTTGCCGATTAGTGCACCGAGTGCAATGGCGATGGGCAGGCCTATCATGCCCGTTCCCGGTATGCCGACGCCCATAGCGTTCTTCAAGATGTTGGCGCTCAACAGAGCCTCGATTCGCTCCGGGCGGCAGCCCAGCTTCTCAGTGGCCCGCGCGGTACACAATGCCACGCACATCGGTTCCGTACAGCCGATGGCAGGCACCACCTCCTGATGCACCAGCGATATAATGCGTTCACGTAGTTCTTTATTCACCATATTTGTAAACACTCTTATCGAAGATTACACGCATATTTGTATATATGCTGTTATCCGCGCACAAAGTTACGATGATTTCCCGTTATCTCCAAACATTGGCCTCAAAAAACTTTCCCGCTCTACGGTGGGGATGATTGTATTTCAGCCGATTAAGAGAAAAAGTATTCGCAAAAATTGGCAGAATTAGACAAAATATCTATATTTGTACGGGATTATGTGTATAAAGCCTCGAAATTTAAAAGAAAAGCTATAAAAATAAGGTAAAATGAATAAGAAAACCATCTTCATCGCTGCATTGCTTGCCATAGCCATATTGGCCGCCGTTACTATAATAGTATCGACCTCGCCAATATCCAACAAGAGCGACGAGTTGACGTGGTTGCAACAGAATGAGACACTCCCGATGCCAAAGCGCATTATGCCCGTGCGATGCCATGACAATAACCACCAGGAGGACTCTGAGGATGAAGGGGGTATAGAACTGACACTCGACGGCAATGTAAACACCATCTGGCATTCGCAATACTATCCCACATACAAGGAGGTGTCTGCGCAGAACCCTGCCGAGTTGGTCTATGAGTTCGAGGACGTGGACAGAATCGACCGGATGGAATATGTGCCGCGTGCCGATGGGGCATCCAACGGAATGGTAACACAGGCAGATGTCTATGTAAAGACGAGCGGGGACGAGGAAGAGCGTCTGGTAGGGCGCTATGAATGGTCGGTCAGCTCGGAACCGAAGACCGTTGTTTTCGAAGGCGGATTGCAAAAGCCTCTGTCGGTCAGGGTGCTCGTCCTGGACGGTTCTGACAAACTCGGCTCATGTGCCGAGATGAAGTTCCTGTGCGACGAGGAAGCTTTCCTGTCTTCCTCTCTTTTTGCCGACGAGCTTTATACGACGCTGAAGGATGGCGTGACCCGCGAGGACATAGAGCGCGAACCGGTGCCCGTCTTGCGCGAACTGGCCAGTCAGTTGAAAAGCGGCACATACAAGACAGACTATCGTGTTGCTGCCTACGAATGCTATGACTCGCCACTCTATTTGGCCAGCCAGTGGAAGACCACCCGCAGCTACTACGACCAGATGCAGGGCGTGACAGGCATCATGATAGAGCCGGGGAAACATCTTGTGATGGCAAGCGGCATTCCGGACTCCATGAAAGTCTGTCTGGAGGTAGTGGCCTGGTACACAGGAAAAGAGGGTCAGAATTTCGATGGCAGCGACCCCGAAATCCGGACCTTCCGCCTGGAGAACGGTGTGAACGTCATCAACTACGAAAGCGAGTGGGAAGGCCTGGCCTACATCGCCTATTTTTCCGAAGGCTATGCCGACGCGTGTCCGCCCATCAGTGTTCATTTCGTGGGCGGGACAATCAACGGCTACCTCTCGCCCGACAAGACCAACGAACAGATGCACGAGATGACAGCCTCTGCACCTTCGCGCTTCATCGATGTGGTCAGCAAGAAGGTCCACGCCGTATGGACATCGGAGGGGATGCACAAGTACTGTAAGGCCACCGACGAGAAGTCGCCCGGGTATCGCCAGTACATGAATGTGCTCGACAGCCTCATCACTTGGGAACAGCGTCTCGTGGGCTTCGAGAAATACGGACGCATCCCGCGCAACCGTTCATTGTTCTACGTGAATTACACCTACTACATGTTTTGCGGAACCCTTGGCCTCAGTGCCCATGTGGACCAGGAACCGCGGCTGCTGAACTGCCGTACCCTCATCTATGACGACCACGATGCCATTTGGGGAATAAGTCACGAGTGGGGACATCAGCATCAGGTTTCCCCCTATTTCTGCTGGGGCGGACTCACCGAAGTGTCCACCAACCTGAACGCCTACTATAATGTGATGCATATGGGCTACAGTTACATGCAAGTGCGACCCGACAAACGTGCCGGAATAGAAAAGGCCATCAAGTATTACATGGGAACGGAAACCCAGGGCTGCAT
>Ga0310690_10004250_pt1 | contig 20520 bp, 17 predicted proteins | sample AusTroGonzalo_MG_2_FD_207661 | JGI IMG/M metagenome (GOLD analysis project Ga0310690, IMG submission 207661) | Bovine rumen microbial communities from tropical cattle in Woodstock, Queensland, Australia - Gonzalo_04 (v2) (version 2) | ecosystem: Host-associated > Mammals > Digestive system >...
TCACCCCAACACATTTTTCAAACGAGCTTGGCGAAGCTTTCAAACATATTCACAAAAAGATTCCTGTCGTTTGGAACACAAACGGCTATGAAACAACAGAAAATGTGGATAAAGTTGGGAGTTTTGTGGATATATTCCTAACAGATTTCAAATACTCTTCAAACACAACAGCAAAAAAATATTCAAAATGTGACAATTATGTAGAAATCTGCCTTGAATCCACAAAAAAAATGTGTGCACAAAAGCCAGATATATTTGAAAACAAACAAATGAAACAAGGCACAATCATTCGACATCTAGTTTTGCCTGGAGAAATTGAAAACTCCATCGGCGTTTTAGACATAATAAAAAGAGAGTTTTGCGACAGAAAAATTAGCCTTATGAGCCAATTTACTCCAAACGGAAAGAGCCCTCTAAATAGAAAGTTGACACCAATTGAATATAAAATGGTTTTAAAACATTTGGAAAAATTAGGCCTTAAAAATGGTTATATTCAAGAATTTTCAAGCGCGGACTCATGTTTTGTTCCAAAGTTTTAGAAAACAAAAGCTGGAAATTATTTGACAATATTTTTCAAAAAAACTATCATAAAAACAAGTGAGGTGAGTTATGTTTTCTCGTAGCGCAAAAAGATATGTTGGCCTTGGCATAATATTTTGCTTGGCCGCACTCTTGTTTTTCCTTTTATATTACTTCAAAGCAATAAAAACACTTGATATTTTCCCTGTCAGCACATATATCTCTTATTTTGTAGGAATAGCATTTTTGTACAACGGAGCCTTTGAAAGAGAATTCAATCGCATCCGCTCAGCAAAATTCAATTTTATATGTGGTCTCCTGTTTTTAGTCGCTGCAATCGTTCTCTTAGGCATTGGATTATCAAACGGAAAAATAGTTTTGTTCAAATAAAAAAACACACCAAATGGTGTGTCTTTTTTTATTGTGCGTTTTGAATTCTGTTCAAAAGATCTTCAAGTTTCGAATTGATTTGAGCAAGTTCTGTGTCAGAACCATTTCTTGCAATAACTTCTTGTGCTTCAGCTTGAAGTTCATCAATTTGTCTAAGCAATTCTTCTCTTGTTTCGTTTCCAGAATCCTTTACATCAAATCCATCAATTGCAGATTTAAGCTCTTTGTCTACAGCTTGTTTAGAGGCTTTCAAGCTTGCTTCTTCTTGTGAAAGTTGTTTGTCAATGTCAGAAATTGTGCTTTCTTTCTTTGGTCTTCCCCTTCCACGCTTTGGTGCTGTATCTTCAACTTGTGCAGGTGCAACAATTTTCTTTGGACGACCAGGTTTTTTCTTCTCTGCCACTACCACATTCTCTTGCTTTGGTTCAACAACCTTTCTTGGTCTGCCTACAGCACGCTTTGGCTCTTGAACTACTGGTTCAACTTTTCTTGGTCTACCAGGTTTTTTCTTCTCAACCTTTTCTTCAACGACAACTTTTCTTGGTCTTCCAGCAGAACGCTTTGGCTTTTCAGCTGTTGGTTGAATCTTCTTTGGTCTGCCTGGTTTCTTCTTTTCTTCTGCCACATCTTCTTGAACAATCTTTCTAGGACGACCAGGTTTTCTTGCTGGTTTTGGTTCTTCCACAACTGTCACAACCTTTCTTGGTCTGCCAGCCTTCTTTCTAGGTTTTTCTTGTTCTGGCTGAGCCGACTCTTCTATTACAACAGGTTCGAGTTGTTCTTCTTGTGAAACTTCTTCAGGCTCTGCTTGTTCAGCTTCAACTTCTTGTGGCCCAATCTCTTCTTGTGGAGTCTGTCTTTCTTTTATTTCAATTTCGTTGTTTTTGTCTAAGTGCTTTACAACGCTTTCGGCAACATCAAAAACCTTCTCTTTTTGAGATTCATCATTTACAAGCTCAAATGCGTCAAGGTTTTCAAAGTCCACAACTTTCTTCTCTTCAGTTTGTGGTTGGTCTATTTGTTCTTGTGGTTGTGTTTGAGCAACCGAAACAGGTTGGCCATCTTGTGTATAAACATTTCCATATTCATCGTGGAAATATCCGTTTGCATCATAATAGGTGCCATTTGGATACAAGAAATTTCCTTGTTCGTCATACTTTCCTTCTGGTGGAACATCGCTAAAGTCAGGTCCAGCAGGTTGGCCATCTTGTGTATAGACATTTCCATATTCGTCATGGAAATATCCATTTGGATCATAATAGGTGCCATTTGGATAAACAAAGTTTCCGTTTTCATCATAAGCCCCTTCTTCAGAAGCTCCATCATATTGTCCTTGTGGCATGTTTTTCATTTTGATTTCAAGCTCGGTTATTGTCTGCTTGTCGCGTTCATTTTCTGCTTTAAGCCCATTGATTTTGTCTTCAAAAACTTTTCCAACAACTTTCTCAGCACTCTTGCAGAATCTGTCAAAGAATGTGCTATATTCACTCTTCATTGCTGTCTCAACATCTTTCTTATAACCAGCAAGTTCATCATTGAGTTTTTTGATTTCTTCTTCACATTCATTCTTTTCAAGAAGATATTTAGCTCTAAGCCCTTCAAACTCTTGTTCGAGTTGTTCTTGCTTTCCAACTTCTTGCGTTTGTTGTTTTCGATAATAGTTGCTTTCAATTCTGTTTGTCGTTTCTTCTTGCATCTGTCTAAGTCTTGTCACATTTTCTTTTGATGCTTGAAGTTTTGTCTGATAATCTTTTTGAACATTGTCAAAATTCTTTCTTCTCGAATCAAGTTCACCTTCAAGCTGGCTGATTTGAACCAAGATTTTCTCTTTCTTTTTCAAGAAAAGTTCGCTTTCCTTCATTGCTCTTTCAAGCACAATCGAGCCATCAATTCCGGCGTCTTCAAAATTGTATTTTTCAACTTCAACCAAATCTTCTTTTGCCTTGTTGAATTCTTCTTTCTCTTTTCTTGCCTTATAATCCAAGAACTCACGCAAAACAGGTTGGCCTTTTTCAATTTCTTCTGGTGTAAAGAGAAGTTGATAATCTATATAACTTGGAAGATCCAAACAAGCATTGTCCATAAATCTTCCAAAAAGTGTGACATTTTGATAAAGTGAATTTAAAACAGCGTTTTTTCTTGCACGCAAAAATGCAATAAAAACCACACCAATAAGCAATACAAAAATAGGAACCATAATTGAAATTGCGGTATCTTTTCCGGTTGGGGTCAATGTTTCAAAACTAGAAACAATCAAAACAAAAAGACCAGAAATAAGTGCCCAAATTCCAGAGAAGATTGTCAGGTTTTTAATGTTTGAATTGTATGAACTTGTCTTAAGTGGTTTTTCAATCAAATTCTCTGTTGAAAGGTATGAAGATGGAGCGCCTTCTCTAAAGAGTATGTATTGTTGCCAATAATAACACAATCTCTTTGGTGCCTTTGTTTTAAAAAGATAGTTTAATTCCTTTATATTTTCTTCGGTGACCATTTTTCTCTCAAACAGCCAAAAATTCAGTTTGTCCAAACATCGATTTAAAGCTGATTCATAAGAAAATGCGGATTTAACCAAGAAAAACAGCACAATCAAAGCTTCAACAGCAAGTGCAATAATAAACAGAAGATCAAGCCCAACTGTTTTTGCTACACTTGAGAAAAACTCTGCAATGCTATTTACGATATCGCATATTGTAGAAATCATAACCCCTCCTAAATATTTACATTGCTAGTATAACACAATCAAAAAAATAATTACTAATATTTTTTGATAATTTTTTAAAAATATTTTCCACAATAAAAAAAAGGAAAGAAAAACATTTTTCCTTCCCTAAAAAACAGACATTTAAATCTCAACTTTTATCAAATTATTGTCCTTCAAAGACAGCAAATATGCATCAATTTTTTGAATATTAAACGAATATTTTATGGCATTTTTATACAATTTTAATTGGTTTTTGTATCTCTCAATCAAAGCACTTTCACTTCTTGTGTTTGTATATTTAAAATCAATCAAAACTGCGGTGTCTTTTTTTATCACAAAAAGGTCAACCACGCCTTGCACCAAAACTTCATCATCAATATCAAAATTGCCCACCAAATTCGAAACCTTATCTCTCATTACAAATTCTTTTTCTTTGAAAACCTTTCCGTCCAAAATAAATTTTTTCAGAAGAAGTATATTTTTCAAGAGAAGTTCCAAATCCAAATATTTCAATATTTCATCAAAAACACTCTTGTTTAAATCTATCTCTTTTTTCAAATCTTCTATGTTTGAAATTTTTTCAAAACTTAGTGTTTTGAGCGCAAGATGATATGCGTTTCCTATATCGACACTCTCTCCACCAAAAGCAAAGCTGTCGTTTGAAAACCTTTCAAGTTTGTCTTCATGTCTTGCGTTTAAGCTCGTCACTGTTTCTTTCGCCCTAAAGTTTGCACTTTTAGAAAACGGATATTCAAAATCTAAAAATTCTTCAAATCTCTTTATGTCTTTCTCATAAGCCACAACTTCATCCTTCCAATCAATTTTTTGTGGCGTTTCTTCGACTATCTCATCCACAATTTCGCATTGCAGATTCTCATCCTCATATTCTCCCACTTCCAAAACTTTCTGTTTGATTTTTGGCAAAGCAAAGAATATCAAATCAAAATAACTATCACAGTTTTCAACGCTATAGCTCTTGAAAATATTATCAGAAAATTCTCCAAAAAGATAAATTCTGTTTTTTGCACGAGTGAGTGCAACATAAAAAATCTTCAACTCTTCAACAAACGCCCTTCTACGCTCGCGCTCTCTTATAGCCTGCATTCTCACTGAAACAACTTCGCTGTTTTTTTCAAGGTCAAAAAATTTTATTGCCAAACCAAATTTTTCATCTATCTCCACATTTGCCTTTGAACTCTTTGACAAACTTTGGTCACAGCCTATCAAAAAGACAATTGGATACTCAAGCCCCTTGCTGTTGTGAATCGTTGTCAAAAGCACACAATTTTCCATTAAACTTGGCTCTGCGACAACAACCGTCTCCACAGACTCAAGATTGTCTATCGCAGAAACAATATCAAATTCGTTTCCACTCTCAACAATCACATCCAAAAATTTCGAAACAAAAAGGTTTAGTCTGTCGTGGTCGGGTCTCAAATTTAAATAAGCCAAATAACTTGTTTGTTCAAAAAGTCGCAAAAATGCATTTTTTATGCCAAAAAACTCAACATTTTGCCTAAATTTTTCTAGTTTTTCATTAAATTTCACAAAAATTCCATCTTTGTCATCTTTAACAATTTGACAGAGCGAGCTATCAAATTTTTGTTTCTGTTCAAGAAGGACTTTCAAAGGGATGTTTTCAAGCGGTGAAACCAAAACGCTGGCAAGTGCAATTTCATCATCCAGATTTTGTGCAATCTTTAAATAATTTAAAAGTACCTTGACTTCTACTTCGTCAAGCAAATTTTCTCTCGAGTTTGCCACAAGTGGAATTCCACAAGATTGCAAAAAGATTGAAAGATTGTTGAAAAGCGCATCGCGACTTCGCGACAAAATAGCGATGTCACTATATCGACATTTTCTAAACTCCCCGTCTTCAAAAATTTCGCTGTTTAAAACTTCTCTTATTCTTGCCGCAATGTCTTCGACCTGCAAAATAAAGTTTTCATTTTTCTCTTCTTTTGCATTTTTCACGCTATATATCTCTGGCAATGGTTCGTCAACTTTTTCCGCTTCTTTTATCAAATCTATATAGATAGACTTCGTACGCTCTTTTTCAAACTCTCTTTGTCCGGCAAGCATTGAACTTGACAGATAATCAATGTCGGCAGTCTGCTTTGTCATACAAACCTTAAAAATGTCGTTTACAAAATCCAAAACTCTCTGGCTGCTCCTGAAGTTTGATTGCAAAAAGTTAACAGCACTCTGCTTGTCTTGTTCAAAATCTTCCATGTCTTTCAAAAAGATTTCCGAACTTGCCAATCTAAAGCCATAAATTCCTTGCTTCGCGTCACCCACCGCAACAAAATTGCAATTTTTCGCAATTTGTTTTATCAATTTTTCTTGCAAGTTGTTTGTGTCTTGGTACTCATCAACAAAAACATACTTGATATTTTCAAAAAGATTTTCTCTCTTCGACAAAACCTCCATATACTTTTCAAGGTCAGAGAAATCCAAGACATTTTGCACACGCTTTAATCTTTGCTCTTCAAAAACATAGTTCTTATAAAGCCCCAGCAAAATCTTCTCGAGAGCCCCATTTCTTTGAACTTCAAAAGTCTCTTCCAAATCGAGACCCGAAATTTTTCCAAACCAAGAACTCAAATCTTTTTTGATTCTTCCAAGTTTCTCAACAATCTCATCGCCAACTTCTTTTCTCTTTGGAAGCGTCGGAAATTTAAATTCGTCTATCAGTCTTGAGATTTCAACCAAATCTTTTGCACTCAAAATTTTTGACAATGCATTTTTAAGTCCCCGCTCAAACTCATCAACATGAAGCTTTTCCACTTCGCTCAAAAGAAAACCAATCTTCTCTTTTGTACACTCAAAAAGATAAGAGAACGCTTCGTCAAAAGAACTTTCAAAACTATTCAAATTTTTCTGATAAAACTCTTCACTGTCTGCCACAGAATTTGAAATGTCTTCAATCTCAAACAAAACTTCTTCAACTTTTGATTTGTCATTTTTGAGATTTTGCATCAAAATTTCATAATCATCATAACTGCCGTCATGAAAATTTTTCAACGCCATTTCAAATGCGTCTTTTCTCAATTTTTTAGAAGAATTTTCATCCAAAACGTCAAAATTTTCATTTATTTCAAGCAAATTTGCATATTTTTTCAAGCTTTTTTCACAAAAAGCATCAATTGTCGAAATGTTTGCTGTTGAAAGAGCATCTATCTGCTCCAAAACAAATGACGAAATTGTACCCTTTTTCAAATTCTTTTTAAGGCGCTCTTTCATCTCTGTCGCAGCCGCTTTTGTAAATGTCAATACCAAAAACTCATTGATAGGAATCTGTTTTTCACACACAAGGTTTGTGATGTATTTTATCATAACATGTGTCTTTCCACTTCCTGCCGAAGCACTGACAAGCATATTCTTTTTGTCATTTTGAAGCACTTGCGTCTGCTCTTTAATCTCTCTTTCCATAAGCGCCTCCTTCAAAATTTTCATCGTCTACCTTTTGCGTATGCCTAAATCCATACTCCGCCCTATGGCAACAAACAGAAAGATAAGGACACTTCTCACATTCGCCCGAAAGCGGCTTGTCCAAAACAAAACCATCATCTATTTCGTTTATCGCATTTTTAGAAACTATCTTTGCATAAGACAAAAACTTGTCAAACGAATCTGTCATCATGCCATACTTAAATGCAAAATCTCCGTCTTCAACATTCTTTCTTCTCGTCACACCCAAAATATCACTTCTAAAGTTCTCTTCATCAAGCCTTGCGTCACTTTTCAAAATGACGCCATTATCTTTCAAAGTCATTCCTTTGAGCAAATTAGACTTCTGTCCACTTTTTGAATATTTTGTCTGACAGTCAAAATAATAAACTCCGGCAAGCTCAAGCCCAAGCTTCTTCTTCTCACATCCAGCATACAAGAAGAGTTGAAGTTTCTTTCCAAAAAACAAATCTTTTTTGACACTGTCGACATTGCCAGTTTTATAGTCTAAAATCCTAAAATAATTTCCACACTTGTCAACTCGATCAACAAATCCCACCAAATTTTTGTCGCCAAAACATTTTACAAAAATTTTATCTTCAAGCAAAATTGGTCTGAAATTGCTGTTTTTTTGCTCTTTTTTTACATTTTTTAATATAATTTTGCTTTCATTTTTTAAATAATTTAAAAAATATTTTCTCTCCAATATTTTCTTATCAAAAATATTTTTCGAAATATTTATTAAATTTTGATTTACAAAATTTTCAATTTCACTGTCTGAAAGTTTTGAAATATTATCGCCGTTCTCTTCTACAAACTTCTGCAAGAGTGCATGCTCAAAAATGCCAAACTGTCTTTTGTCAGGTTCGACACTTTCTTTCTCTTCAAGTTTAAGAGCATATCTTAAAAAGTGCTTAAACGGACAAGCAAAATAAGTCTCAATCTGTGATGCCGAAAAAGTATTTTTAGAAAAACAATTTCCCCGAACAAGACCCACCCTTTCTCTCGCTGGCACATCTTGTCCCAACAGATATTTTAATGCTCCTTGATACACAACCGGCAATTTGTCTTTGCCCTTCAAATTTGCATAAGCATCCAAAAGATTTTTTCTGTTTCCCAAAAAGAATAACAGCTTATCAAATTGGCTTGCACTTTCGCCATGTGCAACATTTTCAATTTGTTCTGTCGTTTTCACATTGTTTCCAAACATGGTCAAAAGGTCATTTACAAAACCTGCTCTATCCGCCTTTCCACCATCTTCAACAATAGGTGTACACACAAAGAGTTTGTGACGCGCATGGAGCAAAACTTCAAAAAGCTTAAGCCTGTTTCTACGATTCAATGTTTTTATTTCGGGCTCCAAAGCAAAGTTCAATTTGAGATTTTTTATGTCGTCATCATCCACAATTCCCGAATCAGAATGACTCTTTGGCAAATTGCCCGCGGTAGCCCCCAAAACAAACATTGTGTCAACGTCTTCAAAATAACTCTCGGTTGCATCGCCGACAAACACTGCATCTACAAAAGACGGAATTGTTTCCACTTTCACACTATCAAGCGACATTTTAAAAAGATTTTCAAAGTCTTCAATCAAAAATTTCTCATCGCCAGAGATTTCAGAAAGTTTTTCTAAAACCTTTTCCAAAAGTTCTTTTGCTTGTGCATTTTCGCTTTGTTCCTTAAAAAAATTATTTTCTTCAAGATTTTGCAATATTTTTTGATAATTTATCTCAATTTTTTCAAAAATTGTTTTAAAAACATTTGAAAAGTCACAAACCTTTTTGCATTTAGAAAGCGATGAAATTGTTTTAAACACATTTTTATAACTAGGAAACTCTTTCAAAAATTCATCCAAAGAAACTATGTTTTGTCTGTCAATTTGTGACAAAACATTCTCACTTTTATCGTCCTTAAAAAGAGCGTTGCCAATCAAAAACTTTATGTTGTTTTTATTAAATCCAATTTGTGCAATTTTCAAAAGTTTAAGACAAAGCCTCCCCAAAATTGTCTGAGAAAGAGATGTCGCATTATCACAATAATGCACAATTTCATACTTTTCAAAAATGGTTTTCACCGCATCAAAATAACTCTCATTTGGGACAACAACAGCAAAATCCCCAAAGCGTTTGCCCTTGTGAATTTCAAAATTTATTTGCTTTGCAACAAACTCAATTTCATCATTTTTGTTCTTTGCTAAAACATTTTCAAAAAAAGCACTCTTGCCTTGTTCGACATCTGTTCCAAACAAATTTTTGGCCATCACAAGTCTTTCGCCATCAAGTGTTGTTGGCAAAATTTTTGTCTCAACACTCACACCATACTCTTTGGCAAAAGCGGTTGTTTTTTTGAGAATATCATCTTCAAAAACAAACGCGTTGGTCGGAGAAATCGGCCTAGAAAAACCTATGTAGGTTTGGTTTACAAGCCCAGCAAGCCTACATACAAACGAATTGATTTCGGCTGTAAAGCTGTCAAAATTTATAAAAAACAAGTTTGTGTCAGACAGGTTTAATTTTGTCTCAGATTTCTCTATAAAAAACTCTAGAAGTTTTGAAAGGTCGAGCTTTTCGCTCAATTTTTCTTCATAAATTTCATAAGTTCTTTTTAGATCACTCATTTTCAAATCTAAAAGTTTTTTGCCTGTCAGTTTTATTTGTTCCGGTTTTATCCTGCACGCCTTAAATTGTTTTATTATCTGCAAAATCTTTACACAAAAATCCAAATTGCACTTCTTAAAATATTCAAATTCACTCTCAAGTTGCTTCACTGTTTGATAAATCGCAAAAATTTCTTCAAGTGCTGAAATTCGATTAAATTCAATATTATTGTTTCTTAAAATTTTGGTAGCAAGCCTTGATATGCCCACAACTTCAATATTAAATGTCGATTTGATTTTCAAAACATCAAAAATTAAATTCTCTGCTTGCATAGAAAAACTATCTGGCACAACAACAATATTTTGTTTTGTCATGTCATTTATGTCAATTTGCTTCAAAACATTTTTGCTTGCCTCAAAAGAAGTTGCTCCAGCAATCAGACTTATCTTCATACAAAAATTTTAACACAACTGCTGGCGAAAAATCAACTTTTACACTTCCATAATTTGTTCTGGCCGAGAATGCTTTAAAATCTTCTTCAATTTTTGAGATTTTTGTTCACTTTCCAGTCTTTTCAACAAGTTTTTATTTTCATTCTTCAAAACTTCAAGTTTATTTTGCAGCTCAAAGATTTGTTCATCTTTTTTTCTCAAGTCACAAAAAGCCTTTTTAAGAAGATACTCAGAAGAGCGTTTTTTGTCCAGAAGTTTGTTTTCAACATCTTCTTCCGCGGTCTTTTTTATCAGTTGAACAAGCCCCATAAAAAGGCTGTTTATATCTCTCTCCGAAAGTTCACGCTTCACATTTTGAAATTTGATTATATTGCTCTTTTTTAGCTCACTCTTTTTGATGTTTTGATATTTGTTTTGAAATCTAGTCATAAGCCCCAAATCTCCGCCACTAAGCTTTCGACAGGCCTGTCGCACCGAACACCCCGAAAGGCGCATTTTGTCAATCTCTTCAACCAGTTTTTCTTCTTCGTTTTCAGAAAATCCGACAAAATGACTTTTTGCGTGATTTTCAAGTTTTATCCCAAGTCTTTTTCTCTTTTCGAAATCTTCCTTCAAGCTATCGACTTCATGATAATAAAAATTTCTCACACTGTTTGGTTTTCTTCCAAATTCGCGTGCATGCACTTCAAACGCAAGCCTAATCGCTTTTCCGCTCTCCTTTGTCTGTTCAACACTTTTAAACAACTGAAAAATCTCATCATCACTCCACATTCTCATTTTTCACCTCACAAAAAATGTTTCCCAAATTTTGTTTGTTTAGACATTTTTTTTGAGTATATTTAAAATCACTTTTGACATATAATTCTATATGAAATATTTTCTCAAAACAACATATCCATGTCTAGTAAAAATTTCAAACGAAACCTTCGAACTCGACAGCTTCGACACACTTGAAATTGAAGATGAAAAATATGTTTTTGTCTACCCACAAGAAGGTCTCTGCCCATTCTGCATAAATCTAATAAATCCTGTTGAAAACGAGCATTTTTCTATCCTAAACCACAATTCAAAAACATTTTTGGTGCTTGAAGGAGCACAGAAATTTCGAACAACATCAAAACAAACCATGTCGGCAAACGGAAAAAATTGCATTGTGTCAATCCAAGAAAAATTAGTGTCTTTTGAAACAGAAAATCGAAAGACCGAAGCAAAAATTTTATCTCCAAAAAGTTATCAAATCTCCCAAAACAAAAATTTTGTTTTTATCAAGTTTGAAAAAGAACTTTTTGCATTCAATATTCAAAACGAAAAATTATCACATTTCACAGGCGAAAAAATTGAAGTTGAAGATGACACAATCAAAGTTGAGAAAAGAATAGATTCACGGACCAAAATTTCAACATACAAAATTGGCGAATCTCTCAATCTTTTAGACGAAACCTTCTCAGAGGATGCACAAAAATTCCCATCCGAACTTTTGCCACTAAAGTTTTTAGAATGTATAAAACTCAAAGATTTTGAATGCGCAATTGAAAAGTTATCTCCAAACTTAAAAGGCCAAATCACAAAAGAAAATTTGGGAGATTTCTTTGGGAATTTCACATCAATCCTGCCACTTGGGACATCCGAATTTATCACCCTTTCAAACATGAAAAAAAACTTTGTCAAATTTTCAATAAAAGATGACAAAGTCGAAGATATTTTGATAGACGAACTATGACAAAATGCCCATAAGCTTCAAGTTTTTATCAAAGTGACATTCAAAATCTTTCACTAAAGTTCTCAAAAGCACAATTTCGCTTCCTTGGGCAAGTTTCAATGTTGAAAGTTTTTCAAAATCAGTATTTCCCAAAACCTTGAGCGCCAAATAAGCGGTTTTAGGAAATTCTTCCACGTCAAAAGTCTTGCAAGACGCACAAACAAGTTCGCCGACAGAATAGTTTACAAATATCTTATCAAATGCCTTGTTTCCACACGCCGAACACTTTTCAGAAAACAGCGGAAAGCCAGAGATTTTAAATAGTTCAATGAAAAACTTGTCCAAAACATACAAATTTTTATTTTTTCCAAAACAAATCGCCTTTAGCGCTTTAAGCACGAGTACAAAAACGCTCGCACGCTCCGAAATTGTTGAGAATTCAATCGAATTTACCGCTTCCAAAATGGCAATAGCCTCAAAATATTTGTCTATGTCATCAGCTATCTCGTGAAATGTTTCAATCGCTTCAAAAGAAGTGACGATTTGTCCAGCCTTGCCGTTCTCAACAACAAATTCGCCATAACAAAACGGACTTTGAGCAAGTTTCATCTTGGCGTTTGCACTCTTCACACCTTTCAGCGTGGCCCAAAACTTTCCTTTTTCGATAGAAAAAAGAAGAATATTTTTATCCTTCTCTTTTTTGTCACTCGATTTAATAACTATTGCTTGAACTCTCTCTGCCATTAAAACTCTTTCGCTTTTATTTTCTTTCTATTTTTGTTTCTCTCCTTCACAAACTCATCTGCAGCCACAATATTTCCGTCTGACATATTCAGTGCACACCAATTCAGTTCGTCAATAACATCAAAGAAGCCTTCTTTTTTCTTCATGACCTTTGCACCTCCTATGTTAGTTTGTGGAGAGAACTACTCTCTATTCTTATTTTAATGCTTCAAATTCAAAAAATCAAACAAAATTAAAGAAAAATATGTATCGCGAAAGGGAGAGCCCTTTTCGCGAGTTTTTACAATCTCCTTACAAAAACACTTGCCGAGTCAAATGTTGTTGTTTGACTGCTGTTGTTTACCAATTCAAGAGTCGATTCCTGAGTGACAGATATCACGATTGTTTTTGACATCGCCACTTCGCTCCCAACATCCAATGTTTGAGAAATCTCTGAGCCAAGAATCTGAGTTCCGTTCAACTCCAACGAAACACTTATTGTACTGCTAGGAGAATTTGTCCCCTGTGCAAAATAAGCCACTTCATATGTCCCCGGCAAAAGATTTATCGCACCTTCAGTGGTTGTGCTTGCAGAGATGCTGTCGCCAGACACTTGTGAGAGTGAAAGCGGAATAATCGCACCTGTTTCAATCGCTCCAACATCATTGTTTGAGAAAAATGCAAAACTTTGTGTCAAAACAGGGTTTACTACTTCATTCCCCTGACAAGTTAGGTTTGTTGAGCAAAAAATTGGGCAAGGTTGATTGAGAAAACAATCAAAAGTCATATTTTTCTCCTAAGGCAAAAGCCTCATTAACATCTTATTCCAATTTAAAATTATGTGGCACAAAAAAAAGAGGCACTCGCCTCTTTTTTCTATCCTTGAATACTTCCAACAGTTCTTGGGAAGAATTCAACATCTCTTATGTTTGAAACTCCCGTAAGATACATAACAAATCTTTCAAAGCCAAGTCCGTATCCCGAGTGAACGTTTGTTCCATATCTTCTCGTGTCAAGATACCAAGCATAATCTTCTTGTTTAAGCCCAAGTTCCTTCATGCGAGTGAGAAGTTTGTCAAGGCGCTCTTCTCTCTGGCTTCCACCAATAAGCTCTCCAATGCCTGGAACAAGCAAGTCAACAGCAGCAACTGTCTTTCCGTCATCATTTTGACGCATATAAAATGCCTTTATGTCCTTAGGATAATTCTTTAAAAATACTGGCTTTTTAAAAATTTCTTCAGTGATATATCTCTCATGCTCTGATTGAAGGTCAATACCCCATTTTACAGGAAATTCGAACTTCTTATCAGCTTTTAAGAGAAGGTTTATGGCTTCAGTATAATCCAGTCTCACGAAGTCATTTTCAACAATGTTTTTCAATCTTTCAATAAGTCCTTTGTCAACAAACTTATTCAAAAATTCAATTTCATCTGGACATTCTTTCAAAACATATGAAATAACATATTTCACCATTTCTTCTTCGTTGTTCATAAGTTCTTCAAGGTCGCAGAAACAAATCTCTGGCTCCATCATCCAAAATTCTGCAGCGTGGCGAGATGTGTTTGAGTTTTCAGCTCTGAATGTTGGTCCAAATGTATATGTTTTGCCAAATGCATGGGTGATTGTTTCTTCATGGAGTTGACCTGAAACCGTCAATGAAACCATTTTTCCAAAGAAATCTTTAGAATAGTCCACAACTCCACTCTTTGCCACTCTGTCAAGGTCAAGCGTTGTCACTTGAAACATCTCTCCGGCGCCTTCACAATCATTTGCGGTGATAATTGGTGTGTGAACATACACAAAGTTTCTCTCATTGAAAAATTTGTGAATTCCAAATGCCGCAACCGAACGAATTCTAAACACAGCGTTGAAAAGGTTTCCGCGTGGCCTAATTGTTGGAATGCTTCTCAAAAATTCAATGGTGTGACCTTTCTTTTGAAGTGGAAAATCAGAGTCACAAGTTCCCAAAACAACGACTTCTTTTGCGCTAATTTCAAAAGGCTGTTGTGCATTTGGCGTCAACAAAAGAGTTCCCTTTACTTCAAAGGATGCACCCGTAAGCTGTTTTACACATTCGTCATAATTCTTTACTTTGCCTCTTTCCAATACAATTTGAACACTCTTAAAAGCGCCGTCATTAAGCTCGATAAAGGCAATGTTTTTGCTGTCTCTGATTGTTCTTGCCCAACCGCAAACAACAATCTCTTTTCCGTCATATTCTTTAAATTTTTTCTGTAAATCTTTTATTTCTGTTCTTTTCATTTTTTTCTCCCAATTTTTTATTATGGTGTTAGCCTATCTGGTCCACGGAACAAGAATTGTGCTTCTTTCAAACTAGGAAGTCCCAACAGAAGCATTGTCAATCTGTCAACCCCAATTGCAAATCCGCCATGTGGTGGAATTCCATTTTTGAAAAACTCAAGATAAAATCTTACATCTTCCCCAAGCCCTTTTTCTTCAGCATTCTTCTTCAATTCTTCAACCCTATGCTCTCTCTGTGCCCCAGAAGTGATTTCAATACCCTTCCAAATCAAGTCATACCCTTGCAAAACGCCATCTTTTCTCATATGATAGAACGCGCGCTTTTGTGGCGGGAAGTCTGTGACGAGCAAAAATTCGTGTCCAAACTTATCTTTTGCAAGTCTTTCACAAAGCCTTTCTGCTTCCGTCGTCAAGTCAGTTTTTTCTTCTTCAGGCACCTCAAAGCCATATCTTTCTTTAAGCTCGTCATAAACATCTCTTAGTCTCATCTGTGGAAATGGAAGTGAAGGCACAACGATATCTACTCCAAAAACTTCTTTGACTTTGTCTCCAAATTTTTCTTTTGTCTTTCTAAGTCCATATTCAATCATCTCTGCTTCAAGATTCATAACATCTTGGAAAGAATTTATATAACTAAACTCAACGTCAAATGAAGTAAATTCTGTTGCATGCTTCTTTGTGTGAGATTTTTCTGCTCTAAAACATGGTGCAACTTCAAAAATTCTTTCAAATCCTGCTGCCATGGCCATCTGTTTATAAAACTGAGGACTCTGTGCCAAATAAGCTTTTCTATCAAAATATTTTACTTCAAAAACTTCTGCCCCACTTTCGCTTGCTGTTCCAATAAACTTTGGCGTGTGAATTTCTGTAAAATCACGATTTAGAAGATACTCTCTCATTGCATTGACAAGATAACTTTGAAACTGAAAGACAAGCTGATTTTTTGGATTCCTAAGGTCAATCCAGCGATAGTCAAGTCTTTGGTCGATTGAACTCTCCGGTCCAATAGGAAACGCCTCTGCACGACTTGTTATTTCCACTTTTTCTGGCAAAATTTCAATTCCGCCAAGTTTCACATATTCGTTCTCAACTGCGGTTCCTGTGATTTTCACAGTGCTCTCAAGCGTTGCGTGAGAAAAAATCTCAGCAATTTCCGGGTTTTCTTCTTTCACAACAGTCACCTGAACCTTTCCTGACAAATCGCGAATAACAACAAACTGCATGCTCTTTTTGTCTCTCAAGTTTTCAATCCAGCCTTGAATCTCAACTTTTCCTGGTTTAATTTCTGCTATTTTCATATTTTTCTCCTTTAAAAACAAAAAATCCTAATGCAAAAATTGCATTAGGACGAAAATACTTTTCCGCGGTGCCACCTAATTTGTCTAAACGACCCCTCTTTGGCCAAATATTGTTTTGGCTTACATAAGACTGTTGAAGCTGTTCGTTCGTCAAGCGGAATTTGATAAGCTCTCACCTTTCTTATCTCTCTGTGAAACCCATTCAAGACTACTTTTTCTTCGTCATCATCTTAAAATGATTTTACTATCAAAAAAAATTTTTGTCAAGTGTTTTATTTGTAATAAAACTTACACCACTCAAAAACCATTATTTCTCCAACAAATACATAAAATCTCTTTTGTTTTTTAATGGCTTTTCCAATTTCTCATAATTATTCAATATGTTTTCAATCATTATTTTTCTTCTTTGCTCATCTGGCTTAACAACGACAAATTCTCCAGATTGAATATATTTAAGAAGTTCTTTATACAGATCATCTATCTTTTCTTTTTTCACAACCTTGGCATTCCTTGTGCTATAAAAACAGTGGTTGTGCCCACATGCCGGCCCATGTACAATCTCACAAAAATCATCCGTTTCTATTATATAAATAAAGCCGGATTGACCTTTTGTCACACTTTCTAAAAGTCCGTCAACTATTTCATCATACACTTCGACATTTTTATCACTTCTAAACATATTTGGGTACGCCTTTGAAAGATATGTGAGTGCAACAAGCCTGCTTGATGTAAAACAAATTTTACCATTTGAATATTGTGTTGACAATTCTTCAATATTATCGGTTAAACTTCCGTGATAAAATCTCATAACCACCTCACTTTTATATAATATCAATTTCCTTAAGAACTAAAAAAGATTGACTCTTGTCTTAATTCCTTCCTTTCAAGTTCTTCAAGATTCTCATTATATCAAATGGTTTTCAATAAGCGCATCTTCCAAAAATTTTCCATCTTCAATAATTATTTGTTTATATTTATCTTTTGAAAATTCTTTAACAAAAATTTTGAAATTTTCTCTCACTTGCCCAACAAATTCTTCTGTATTGCCTCGATCTCTCAATCTTTTTTCAATATATTTCCAGCCAGACAACTTTGGCCTAGCGACATAATACTCAATTTTATGCTTGTCAAAATATTCAAAAATCTGTTCGTTGGCAAGGCGCTTGTGACTAAGTTGAATCAAAACAATATCATATTTATCTTTTTGGGCCAGGATCTCATCTATATAATTCTGTGGCCACTTTGTATTTAAAACTCTGTTTTTGTTGCCCTTTCTTTCTTCTTCTGTCAAGTTTGCCACCCCGTTTTCAAGCCATTTATAATAAGTTGATTCCAAGTCTAGCACATTTGGATACTTTTTTCCAACATAACTTTTCCCAACGCCAGCAAATGCTGCAATAATTTTTCCCATACCTTCCTCCTACGATAAATAATAACATAACTCCCCAGCTTTTTCAAAATAAAAAAATCACTCCGAAGAGTGATACTGGTTGGCTTGTTTATGCCCGTGTGGACTCGCGAGGGCATTTGCCCAAGTTTTGCCGTTAGGCAGACACCGCCCCCCCCCACCTTTGAGAGCGCAGCGAAGTCCGTTAAGGGTGGCGCCACCCTGCAAAAGCGTAGCTTTTGGCAAAATGAAATTTTGCATAAGGTGGGGATTAAAAAAATAAAAAAATCACTCCGATGAGTGATACTGGTTGGCTTGAGTGGACTCGAACCACCGACCCCCACCTTATCAGGGTGGTGCTCTAACCGACTGAGCTACAAGCCATCAAACATTCAATTTATCGGCGGGGATGAGCCAATAATCAAATGCTTTTTTATTATAGCTTTAATGACAAACACTGTCAAGTGTTTTAACAAAAATTTTTGTCTATGTGTCCATCCAAACCAAATAAACAAATCAAAACATAAAAACCTATAACTTAATAGGTTTTTACAAACAAAAATAATTCCCCTTGTGGTCGTCGTGCTCCATCTGACTTTTCAGCCTGTTGTATTTGTCAAGAGTTGAAAGCAAATATCTTTCCTTGCCCTCTTCACTCATATTTTTCAAAATCTTGTCATCCATCAAAAAATGAACAGGATTCGTGACGATATCTTCCTGAGAAAGCAAAAACTCTACTTTACTTCGAAAGTCTTCATCATCATTGTTTATCACCTTAATTTTTGCACAAAATGTTTTATCTCTGCCGACAAGCCTTCTTTTTGCCCTTTGTGCAAAATTTTTCAACACATCGTTTCTGGTCATATTCTCTCCTCCTTGGCTACAAATCAATTATAATTTAGAGGAGAATTACACCAAAAAAGAAAATTTTTGTTTTACCGCTAATCTTGTCGAAAAAAAACAACTGATTTCTCAGCTGTCTTTATTCATTTTAGAAGCCATAACAAAGAAGAATATTGACATCGGCCAAAATATAAACAAAAACAATATGCCAATGGCAATATAACCAGATCTGCTATTCATCTGTTGTGGAGCACCTTCTTGCTTATTTTGTGTATCCATTAAGCTTGTCATAAATGATGCTGTACCTGAATAATTTTCATTTTTGGTCCCACAATACTTGCATGTTTTGTCTTTGCTTGACATTTTATATCCACAATTTGGGCACTCGCTACTCATCTTTTTCTTTTCTTCCTTTGAATTTATTATTTTCATCAAAAAGGTCATGCTCGTCTTTTACATCAATGGTTCTACCCTCAGACTTCTTTTCTGCGTCCAAAATTTTTGTATTGCTTGTCAGCGAAAGTCCCAAAAATGCCACAAAAAACAGCATTGCAACAATAAGTATAACCACCGACCAAACAAAACCTGTGCTAAGTGGCAAAACAAATCTCAAAATAAGTGGAACAATTTGAAGTCCAAGTGAAATACCAAGAGTGCTCATTGTTATTGTATTTGCTGTTGGCATAACAAAAACATAGATTGCTGTTCCAATATAAATTATTCCGCACAAAATTTTTGCAAACAAATAAATTACAAGGTTGTTTTGAACCGCTAAAAATGCATTGTCAAAAACAAATGGAAGTGTTGCAATAAGGGCCAAAACTAATATTAAACTGATTCCAAAATAAAGATTTTTTCTCATTTTATTCTCCTTCATTTGTTAGTTTTGTTCCGCACTCTGGGCAAAACTTAGCCTTCGCACTTATATCCGCCCCGCATTTAGGACATTTTGGAGCCATACTTGCACCACATTCTGGGCAGAACTTAGCTTTCGCACCAACTTCAGCACCACATTTTGGACAAGATTTCTTAGGAGCCGCACTTTTTTGTGGAATAATCCCCGCATTTATTTGCTCAGCCATATGCATACCCATTCCAACTCCCATAAATGTTGAAGCAGAACCATTATTTTTTGCACCAGCTTCCAAAACATCATAACCTCTTGTTGTACGGTATGCATCATCGCCAAGTTGCTCATATTCTGCTTTCTTATGCAAAATCTCGTTGAGGGCAGTCAAATCTTCTTCAGGAACATTGATAGATTCAATACTCAAATTTACAAGATTAAAACCATATTTCTCAACTTCTTTTGTCAATGCTTCTTGAATTTCTTTCTGAATTTCATCAAGGTGTGGATCTATTTCAAAGAAAGTGATTTTCTTTGAAATAATATACGAAGACAAAATTTTCTTGGCCTTTTGGTTTATCACGCCTCTGAAATAATCTCTGATTATATCAAATGTGATATAATTGTCTTTCATAATTGAACCAACAAGGGTTTGATAAAAGAATTGATAGTCCGTGAGTCTAATACCCATTTGCCCCCTAGCCCTTAAACCGAGTTGAATTTTATAAACAGGGTCCAAAATCTTTATAGGGTCACTCGATCCCCAATAAAGGTCAAGTTTCAATCTCTTGTTGATAAAATAAACTTCAACAGGATATGGATTTTTTCCACCATACAGACCTTTTTGAAAAAACTTGATAAACGGAATAATCTCAGTGTCAAACTTAAATGATCCCTCTTCACAAATTTTTTCAATCTTGCCGTTGTGAACAATAATCGCAACCTGACCAGGCGAAACAACGAGTTTTGATTTGTTGTTTATTTCGTCGCCATGATATTTATAAAGCAACCAATCTTTATCAATGCCTTCAAATCTGACGAGATTATAAATTGCCATATTTTTTTCCTCCTAAAATATTCTTTCGACAATATTATATAATTATTATCTCAATATTGTCAAACAGAATTATTCTAATTTGACACAAAAAAAGACAGGCCAAAAGGTCTGTCTTTCTTTATTCAATTAAATAGTTTTCTGAATCTTCGTTAGTTTCTTGTTCACTTCAGTCTTAGACTCCCATTAAAAGGGATCCTTGACCCTCGACCATTCTCTTTAAAAGGAGGTGATCCAGCGGCACCTTCCGATACCGCTACCTTGTTATGACTTCACCCCAGTCATTGGCTTTACCTTA
>Ga0310690_10004252_pt1 | contig 20514 bp, 19 predicted proteins | sample AusTroGonzalo_MG_2_FD_207661 | JGI IMG/M metagenome (GOLD analysis project Ga0310690, IMG submission 207661) | Bovine rumen microbial communities from tropical cattle in Woodstock, Queensland, Australia - Gonzalo_04 (v2) (version 2) | ecosystem: Host-associated > Mammals > Digestive system >...
TTGTGACATTTGGAAACTGGCTGGTGTAATGGTAATCACTCTGGCGTGTCCCGGAGGGCATTGCGGTGCAGGAATCATGCCTAAGAAAGGTGATGCCCATTGATTAAAGGAATTTCCCGCGTTTGTTGCATTTCTTGCTCGAATTTGGTTGTTGTCTGTTGAAATGCTTAAGTTGTTGAAATTAACGTCATCTTTGTATGTGTTGTTGACAATATAGATACCCTTGTTAATAAAATCAGGCAAAATATCGCTCAATCTGGCACCCCCGCGTGTTGTCAACTTAATGTCATGCATCACAGAAGTGTAAGCCGGATTAACCATATATCTGTCAATCGGCCTGCCGGAATCGTGTCCGCTGCTCGGCGTATATTGCGGCTGAACGATGGTGTGACCATCATGCTGTAAGTTGTTGGCAACAAGGCGTGAAGCTTGAATGTAACCGACACCCTCTTCAGCCAAATAGTTACGATAATTCGTCTCTCCTTCTGCAGGCGTCGGCATACTTTCCACTTCAATACCGCCTCTTCTGATATAGACACTGGCAGGACTTGAAAGGCTTCGGTCACTCTTGATTTCACCGCTTGACGCATTGACTTCAAAAATACGATTATTGATATTGTTTCCGTTTGTGCTGTTTGCCCAAATGCGAAATCTTTCGGGGTCAATTTCCGCAACGGCATCATTTGTTAATGTGTAGCCGTTATTTCCGGAAACAATGTTGAGGAGTTTTTGGTTTCCTTTTTTAACCAGGAACTGATCTGCGTTTGATGTAACAGATTTATTGGCTACGGAAACAGTGTCTCCTTGAATATTGACGGTTCCTCCGGCTTTTGTTTGAATGTTCGTTTCTTCAATTCCCGTAATATCAATAGCTGTGTCACCCATGTTAATGGAGCCTTGGTCACCGTCATACATCGGACCGTAAAGACTTGTCGCATCTGTATTATATCTTTCATCATAGCCGGCAACTAAACGATCTTGACCATCTGTATCTTGAACACGAACTAAGTCTTTATCTACGTTTAGTAAGTATTCTTCGTCGAAATTATTAGCTCCGGCATGAAGCTCAAGTGTGTTAAAGTTATGAGCATCCAATTCATTTGCTTCTAATTTATTGGATACATAAGCATTTCCTTGAACATCTAATGTTGGGTCTTCGGCAATTTGCGGAGTGGCATTGCCGTTACCCACAGCTATTTTACCGGATACAAAAGTATTTCCTTGAACATTTAATTTTGTATCTTCAAATCTTGAGCTAACATTTCCTTCGCCTATGGCTGTATCACCTGTTATGTTAACGTTATCTGTGTTTATATTAAGTATTGATGAATCTCTATCTAAAACCATTTGTCCTCTATAGAAAGACATTACATCGCTTTCGGCATTAATAATCTCAGCTTCAACTTCTTCATCATCTTTGTCGCCACGAGAAGAACCAACCCTAAAAGTTCCCCCATTGGTGGCAAGGTGGGTGTCGCCTTTTGAAGTCAGTGTTCCGGTTACCATGACATCATTGTTCAAGCCTATACCGGGATCACCAACGGTGATGTTGTTATCTTTAGACCCGATGAAAATATTCGGAACTCCTTCCGGTTCTCCGTCGATTTGTAATAAATCATTAAAGTTCAATTTGTCCTCTGAAACAGTCAATTTGCCGTTTAAAGCTCTTAAGCTTCCTTCAATAAAAACAGAGCCTTCTTTGCCGTCATCCTCATAGGCTCTAACAACCAAACTGGCCTCTCTTTCATCTCTGGATCCGGCTTCAATGCCACCGATAATTAACTGATTAACGCCTTTAATGTTACTCATGGGAATAATTTCACCACCTTTTAGAATATTTTTGGTGCCACCCATATATAAATCAGTCATCATGGTGTTACGCCATTCTTCATTTTCCGTGAGCGTGCGTTGCAAGTATTTAACATTATCATTTCCGGCTCGGCTTGCTTCATTAATGTTTTCAATTGATGTTGCAATAAGTGAGCCGTCTGTTGCTTTGCTCGAACATTCATCGCATCTTTCAAATAAAGATTGAAGTTCGTCAGGTGTTAACCCCCATATGCCGCCGACACCTTTGGCACTGCCGTTTTTATCGATATAACCACCGTTTGCACCAATCATAGAAGCAATACGCGAGGCTCTTAAATCATTCACATCACCGATTTTCGGGAAAATAACGATAGATGAAATGGCGTCGCTCTCTCCTTCTTGTTTTTTGACGAGAGCAATCGGTTTGTCAAAGGTTTTAACGGCCTTAAAATCATATCCGTAGGGGAGGAATTCTGCCAGTTTTGTCTCATCAACAAGAGCGGCACTTATGTCGTCTTTTTTCATTTGATCCAGGATTTGCGGATAATTTGTTGAAGTGTAGTTTTCAAGGGCTTTAATGAAAGTTCTGACATGGGTTGCCGTGTTAATATCCTGCAACTCTGTTGTGCGCTCGGCAGATTTTTTGTAAAGTGTCGGTGTAACAAGAGAGATGAGCGTAAGCATTGCTAACGCTTCAATCATCATCGATCCTGTTTGGTTAATCTTCTTTAACATATTTCGTTTAATCATCTCGCACATCCTCCCTATTTATAACTCTGTTTACGGCAATTAAGCATGGTTGTTTAATCGCACCATTTATCATACAAATTTGTTTAAAATCATCATCATTTTTTAACACCTGGAAAATGGGTTTGTAGCTGAACTCATAAGTGTATTCTCCGGTCTGATTTCCTTCAGAATCTGTCACAGGCACTTGAGATTCGTACATACCGCCGCTGATAACGGCTTCGTTTGAATTTTCAGGTGTTGTAATGTAGCCAAACGAATAACCATATCCCTCTGCTTTTGAAATAACGGATAACATGTCGGAAACGGGGCGTTCCGGTTTGTCATCATCCCCGCCTCTTGCAACCCAACGTGATGGAATTTTGCGCCAAGAAACAACATAAACGGCAACACCTTCTTCAGCACAGCATGTGTCAGGAGAAGTTTGAATTGCCGAATCGTTTTCACAAGTTGTCGGATAGTTGTTGGCTTCATTGGTGTCGTTATCTACAAAGCAGTACACTTTTGAAAATGTTTCCGAATCCGGTTCAAAACCAAACGGTAAATATGATTTTACATCATCTCCGTTGAGATTAGCGTTTGTTGGCCCGGAAATATCTCCACCGTTGTATGTTACACCGGATCTGTAATCAACGGTTGTTTCACCCTCAGAAAGTCGGTAAACCGTCAATCTTTTTGATGCAATATAATCTTTGAAAGCGTTGTGCTGTACTCGAAATTTTGTAATAATGGTTTGTGCCTTTGCCTCTGTATATTGCCTGTCAGCATCCGGCCTTACCGAGATGTTGAAGGAAAGCAGGGCAACCATAAATGTTGCTAACAAAACCCATAAATACATCGCTTTATTCCATGCATAACAGAATTTCTCTTATTGTTTAAGCCTACCATAAATTTTGCTTTTTTTCAACTTTTTATTGGTTTTAAGCCTAAATCTTCACAATTCTGTAACATAGATTAAAAGCTCTAAAAAAAAGTTAAAAAAACCCGTCTCTTTTTAATGAAACGGGTGTTTTTCGAGTTTCTTCGTGTTTTTTCTAGAAACCTTCGGTGTCTAAGCGCTTTCTGAGTTGCTTGCGCGCACGGCGAACGGCCTCAGCTTTGCGTCTTGCTCTTTTTTCGGCATTTTTTTCATGACAACGGCGCAATTTCATCTCACGGAAAATGCCTTCACGTTGCATTTTCTTTTTTAAAATCTTCAAAGACTGAGCGACATCATTGCCGATAACAGTAACTTGAACCACTTAAATTCACCTCTTTTCTTTTTTAATGTTTAAAATTGACGCGTTTTTAACATATCAATTTAAACGCGTCAAGAACTTTTTTTAAGCAATAATATTTGGGGTTAAACCGGCTTCAACTTTTTTAATTTTTTGAGACAAGCCGCTCTTGAGCGCATTCAGCTTCTGAGCTTGGTAAAAATCAATAGTTGTGTTTTTACCTACTAAATTTTTGATGTCTGAGTGCAAACGACGCTCTTCCAGCTTTAATTGAACAAGCTGAAGCTGAAGTTTTTTCAAATTTTCATATTGCATTTGTTTGTTTCGTCCTATAAGTTGCAAAAAAAGCTTTCGAAAAAACATATTTTTTTGTAGAAATGTGTTTCGAAAATCTGTAAGAAGTATACATCAATTTTTAAAAAAATCAAGAACTTTTATTGCAAGAAAGATGGAGATTATATATGAGTGAAATTAAAAGAATCGGTGTTTTAACAAGCGGCGGCGATTGTTCCGGTTTGAATGTTGCCATTTCGGGCATCGTGAGGGCTGCAACATTGAAGGGGTGGACGGTTTACGGCATTCATAACGGCACGGAAGGTTTAACGGAACGTCCGTTATCTTATGAAATTTTGACTTTGCAAAATTTTTCAGACACGCCGTGGGCTAAAACGGCCGGTTCTTATTTGGGCTCTTTGAATAAAGGTATTAAAAAAGATCAGTTAGACAGTATTGCCGAACGTTTCGGGCAGGGTGCTCGTGAGCTCGGGCTTGATGCCGTTGTTGTTTTGGGTGGCGATGGCAGTATGAATGTTTTAAAATATTACTGTGAAAAAGCAGGTATTAAAATGATCGGTATTCCCAAAACAATTGATAATGATACGCCGTTAACAGATTTTTCAATCGGTTTCCAGACGGCTTGTCAGGTTTGTATGGAATCTGTTGATAATATTGATACAACAGCGCGTTCGCACCATCGTGCCATGATTATCGAAATGATGGGTCGTGATGCCGGTCATTTGGCCTTACAATCAGCTCTTGCCGGTTATGCTGATGTTTGTTTAATTCCTGAAATTCCTTACACCTTTGAGGGAATTGTTAATAAACTCGAAGCTGTGAAGGCAACAGGGCGCACACATGCCATTATTGTTGTTTCGGAAGGTATTAAAGATGAAAACGGCGAGGTTTTATCTTCGGCGAAAAATATGATTGGCGAAAAGGTGCATGGCGGTATCGGTGATTATTTAGCAAATCTCTTAAATGAAAAGTATGGCGGTTTTCAAATTCGTTGCACGCGTTTGGGCCATCTGCAACGTTCCGGTCATCCTGTTTTTGCTGATCGTATTATGGCTTCTGTTTTTGCAGCCCAAGCTGTTGAGCTTTTAGAGGAAGGTAAAACAAATGTGATGGTCGGTATCAGCCATGGCGAAGTAACCAGTTATCCTTTAGCAGATGTTGTGGCTGCAGGGACGAAGTCTGTTGATTTAAACAGTTCGTATGTGAAGGCGGCTAAGCTTCTTGGCATGTATATCGGCGAAATTTAAAAAACGCGTATAGCTGGTAGCTAATACAGAAAAGTCCTTTTGAGTTCAGTCATGTACTTTTTTGTACACTCGTCTCACTCAAAAGGGCTTTTCTTATTATCTACGCACACTCTCCGCGTTTTTGTTCTTTAGGTTTCTATTTACCTTGTCCTTCAAACTTTTTTGATTTAGCTCATTTTCCGCATCTTTGTTGTTTCTGAGTTTATCGGTTTTATCTGTATAAATAAAGTTCGTTGCCATGTTGTTCCAGCCATTTTTTGCCGGCATAGGCGTTTGGATTAAGATTGTCCACCGTGCGCCAAAAAGACGGCGAATGATCTGGGTGTAAAAGGTGAGCAACTTCGTGTGCCATTAAGTAATCTATTGTTTCGAGGGGCGCGAGAGCAATACGCCAATTGTAGTTAATATGCTTTAATGTTGAACAACTTCCCCAACGCGATTTTGTGTCTTTAATTGAAATGCCTTCGAGTTTTTTCCCCAGTTTATCTGCCAATATTTGAGATTTTTCGAGAAATTCTTTTTTAGCTTCGCGTTTAATGTAATCTTTAACGCGTCGATGCAAAAAATCTTTATCACCGCCGACATATAAAATGTTATTGATCAATTTGGGTGCGCCAAAGTTCGAATCGTGGCAAATACAAATTTCTTGGCCGAAAAGTCTGATTTTTTCGCCGTCTTCAAAGTCTTTGATTTTTGGAAGTTCAGAAAGCTTCTTTTCTATCCAGTCAAGGTGTTCGTTTATAAATTCGAAGGCCTTTTTCTTGCCATACCATCGTGGCATTGAAAGCACAGCAATACGTTTTTTATGATCGATGCGCAGACTCAACCGCCTGAGTTTTAAAGACATATTTACTTTAAGCGGAAAATCAAAGGCATTTTCTAAATCAAAGGTCTTGCCAGTCAACAATGTAATCTTCATAGTCTTCAACCTCTGATTCGCTTATAAGCGGACGATTTTTTAAGGATACACCGGCTTCAAAAACGGAAGATGCTTTGCCTGTGATAAGAGGGTGCCAAGAGGGCAGATCGTAACCGTTATCCAAAAGCCAATAAGCACATGTTTTAGGTAGCCATCTCGGCTTTTCTCTGATGGCTTTTAAGTCAATATCGCGGCAGTCTTTAACAACATCGAATCGGTGTTCATATATGCGACATAAACAGTTTTTGGGGTTTAAAAAGCGGCAATGTGCGTTGGTGAAATAAATTTTTCCTTTGCACTCAAGCTTGTTTAAACAGCATTTTCCGCAACCGTCGCACAAAAGCTCCCACTCGGTTTTATTCATTTCTTCAAGCTTCTTGTGTTTCCAAAACTCGGGCTCAACATCTTGATTTTTAAATCTTGATTGCGGTGAGGTTGCTTTTTTTAATGTGAAATCATCTTTTTTCAAATTAGCCCCCGATTTGTTCAGGTAAAGCTTCTTCGTTTGCTAAATTACCGAATTGTGCGTATTGTCCATTCCAAAACAGCTTGACTGTGCCGATTGGTCCATGACGTTGCTTGCCGATAATTATCTCAGCCAGATTTTGTGTCTCTCTGTCACGTTTTTGCCAATCGGCAATGCGTTGTTGCAAATGTTCAGGGGTTTCGTTCTGTTTTTGTTTCGGTTCTTCATTGTGGATGTAATAATTTTCTCTATAAACAAACATCACCACATCAGCATCTTGTTCAATAGAGCCGGATTCACGCAAATCAGACATTAACGGGCGTTTGTCATCTCTGCTTTCAACACCGCGGTTTAATTGGGAAAGGGCTATGACGGGTACATTGAGCTCTTTTGCCAATACCTTCAGACCTCGTGAAATTTCAGAAAGTTCTTGGACACGATTGGTTTCGCCGCGTTTTGAAGATCCGGCAATGAGCTGAATATAGTCAATCACAATAAGACCTAATCCTTTGGTTCTTTTTAATCGGCGTGCACGTGTGCGAATCGCGTTAATGGTTAAGGCCGGTGTGTCATCAATATAAAGCGGAATATTTTCCAGTTCCCTGACGGCTGCGGCAATACGCGTAAATTGAGCATTGTCAATTTCACCGGTGCGCATGTTTTGGCCGGGGGTTTGTGTAACGGTTGATAATACCCTTGCTGCGAGTTCATCAGAGCTCATTTCAAGAGAGAAAAAGGCGACACCTTTTTCTTTTTTATCTATGTTTTTATTTCGGCTCATGAAATCTGCCACATTATAGGCAATATTTGTGGCCAGTGCTGTTTTTCCCATTGCAGGACGGCCGGCAATAATGATTAAATTTGATTTTGTTAAACCGCCGAGCCTTCTGTCTAGGCGTTCTAAACCAGTTGGCAAACCCGAGAGTTTATCTTCACGTTGAAAGGCTTGTTCAATGTTTTCGAGAGATGATCCCAAAGCTGAAGAAAAATCAATAAAATCACCTTGTGTTTCACCTTGATCTGCCAATGTAAATAAATGTTGTTCGGCATCTTCAATTTGGCTTACGGCACTTAAATCCGTTGTTTCAAGCATAGCGTTGTTTACAATTTGATAGCCTGTGTCAATTAGCTCACGGCGCAAATATTTATCATAAATGAATTGCCCGTAATATTCAACATTTGTCATCGGGGAGGCGTTATCTGCAAGTTTGATGAGGTAGTTCATACCGCCAACTTCGTCTAAAGTGCCTTGTTGTTCAAAATAGTTTTTAAGCGTAATGATGTCAGCGACACGTTCGTGGTTGATGATGTTTGATATCACTTCAAAAATTTTTGCATGAACGGGATCTGCAAAATGTTTCGGAAGTAAAAATTCCGATATTTTTTCAAAGGCTTTATTGTTGGCAAGTATTGCACCGATTAAAGCTTGTTCCGCTTCAATGTTCTTAGGAAGTTTGTCAAAATCAGGTTTTTCCATTTTCAGTTCGTCCGCTTTAAAAAATTGATTAAGCTATTTGTGCAACAATTTTTAAAAAAACGTATCAAAAAAATAAATATCTTGTGGATTATGGGGATAAGATTTTAGGTGAAAATAAAACCACCTGATTTATAAATATTATTTTAATAATTGAGCATTAAAATGACAGCAAAACTGATAAAGGAAACAGATATGAATTACTTTAAATTGTCATGTTTGGCTGTTTTGCTTATGGCAATGTCGGCCTGTGTTCGCTATCAAGAAGAGTCAGTAACTCAAAAAGTTGAGCCATATCAGCAAGATGTTATTGCTCTTGAAAATTTGCAAACGCGCGTCGTTGCCTATTGCCATGCATCTGAAACCTACACAGCAGAAGAGTGCGCCGGAGCTTTAGAAAAAGATGGTTTCGTGCGCTTAACCGAGGTACCGAAATTTGTCGCGGAAAAAGATTTTCTAAAAACAGGAACATATCCGACACGTCGTTGGCGTGAAGGAGATGTCGCTCCCAGATGGTAAAGTTTTCATGCAGGCAAAGATAAATACAATTGCTTTTAGCGGTTTGGAAGTGTTGGATGTGGATTTGCAAATCCAGATGACGTCAGGGCTTCCCGCTTTTACTATTGTCGGTTTGCCTGATAAAGCAGTTGCCGAAAGCAAGGAGCGTGTGAGAGCTGCTTTTGAAGCGATAGGCATTTCCTTTCCGGCAAAACGGATTACAATTAATTTATCACCGGCAGATTTGCTAAAAGAAGGCTCTCATTTTGATTTACCGATTGCTTGCGCGCTTTTGACTGCTATGCAAATTTTGCCGCAGGAAGAACTTTTTGAATATATTATTTTGGGGGAATTGGGGCTTGATAATACGGTTATGCCGGTTAACGGCGTTTTACCGGTGGCGTTGAAAGCCGCGCGTGACAATAAAGGTTTGATTTGTCCTGAAGTTCAGGGAAGTGAGGCCGCGTGGAGCGGTTTGAAAAATATTGTCGCGGCACCGACTTTGCTTGCTCTTATCAATCATTTTAAAGGGATTCAAACTTTACCTTATCCTCAAAAAAAACAGTGTAAAATAGCGCAAAACAAGCTTGATTTATCAGATATTAAGGGCCAAGAAAGTGCTAAACGTGCCTTGGAAATTGCCGCGGCCGGTTCTCATAATATGTTGATGGTTGGTCCTCCGGGTTCAGGCAAATCCATGCTTGCTTCAAGATTGACATCCATTTTACCGCCTTTAACACCTGAAGAAGCTTTAGAAACCTGTATTATTCATTCTGTTGCCGGAGAACTTAAAAACGGCGAACTTAATTTTAATCGTCCGTATCGTGATCCGCACCATAACGCGTCAACACCTGCTCTTGTCGGCGGTGGTAAGAAGGCTAAGCCGGGTGAAATTTCACTTGCACATAACGGGGTTTTATTTTTAGATGAGTTGCCTGAATTTAACAGATCAACGTTAGAGGCATTGCGTCAACCGCTTGAAAACGGAAAGATAATGGTTTCTCGTGCCGAATATCATCATACTTATCCGGCTCGTTTTCAGTTAATTGCCGCCATGAATCCTTGTAAGTGCGGTTATTTAGGGCAAAAAGGGCAAGAATGCCCGAAGGCCCCGAAGTGCGGAGCTGAATATCAGGCAAAAATTTCCGGACCGCTTTTGGATCGAATAGATATACATATTTACGTTCCACCGGTAACACCGTGGGATATTTTTGAAAAAGAAAAGGGGGAAAGCTCTGAGATTGTGCTCGCTCGCGTTGTTAAGGCGCGTGAAATTCAAAAAAAACGCTTTGAAAAGTTGGGTATAACGAATCTTTTAACGAATTCACAACTTTTTGGTGATTTACTAGAAGATGCCGTAAACTTAGAATCGGATGCTCGCCAACTTCTGATAGACTTTGCCGATAAGATAAAGCTGTCAGCGCGTGGCTACCACCGTACTTTACGGTTAGCAAGAACGATTGCGGACTTGCAAAATGAAAACAAAGTGCTTAAAATGCACATAGCTGAAGCATTGAATTACAGACGAACAATGCTGGGGCAAGAATAAAAGGAGAAACTCTAATGAAAAATTTTAAGCCGTCTAAATTTTTAGTTGTTTCCTTGGTCGCTTCTGCGTTTTTGGGCGCCCTTGCAATAGGAAATGCAAATGCCGTCTCTTCGACGCAATATAACAGGAGTGTTCGCGATATGATGACAAGACGTCATAATGCGAGCGCTAAAAACTGGTTTGGTCGTCCTAAAAATGTCCGAACAACAGTAGTTGCACCAAAAGCGCCTGCTCGCTCGGTATCTTCTGCACCTGCAAGAAGTGTTTATGCCGCACCGAAAACAATGTATGAAGCAACGGCTTCAACAAGCACAGCTTTGAGTTCATGGTTTAATCCCGCGGATAAAGATGGAAGTTTGTTCCCGGGTGGTCCGTGTACAAATTGTCATTCAAGCGGTCCTTTATTTGATACCGGTTCATGTGACAGATGTTATGATAACGGTCCTTTGATTGATACAGGCCCTTGTGAAAAATGTAAGGAGCCTGAGCCGGAGCCTTGTCCGTGTGAAGAACCGGAGCCAGTTTGTCAAGCTCCTCAATTAACGAATTATACAATTGCATATAATGACTATATTGTTCAGGCAATGGCCAGAGATTGTTGCGCCATGGCACCGCTTTATTTAGAACATGTTGATTTTAATTTATTAAATGATGAAGCATCCATTAAAAATAAAATGGGTAATTATCGTTTCCGTATTTTCGGTTGCAGACGTTTTGATAAAGAGGCTGTTTTGAATCATGGTCGTGTCATGGAAAAGAATATGCGCTTTTCTCAAATTTTTGAGCAAGTAACGGGTGATTGTTACAACAATCTTGCTATGCCGAAAGATATCTGCTTACAAACAACACCATCTCCTTTGCCGGAATATATTTTAACGGCTGAAATTACAGATTTCTTTATGAATGTTTGTGATGGATATGATTGGAAAAAAGCAGAAGAAACAAATACTCGAACAGGTTCCTCTGAAATGACGGTTAGGTGGAAACTTTCGAACCCTTCCAAAACAAAAGTTGTTTGGGAAGGCGAAACAACAGGCTATGCTGATTTGAATATCGGTCAAGAGCAAGGTGAAGTTGCTTTGGTTGAAGCTGCCTTTGCTGATGCTGTCAGTAACTTGCAAGCTCTTCGCAGTTTTGAAAATCAGTTGATGATTCGTTTAACTCCCGAAGAATTAGCTGCAGAGCGTCAGGCTTTGATAGATGAAGAAAGAGCACTCGATCCGGCAAAATGCAAATTTGCCGAACCACTTCACCAAGTGAGACAATGTGAGTTAACACGTCCGGAAGCCAATATCAGAGAATGTCCTGCCGTTATTCAAAAAGCTTGTCCGGAACCGGAGCCTTGTCCGATTGTGGAAAGTGCCGCTATTACAACAGATTACAGCTTGCTTGATAATTGCATTGATGAACGCGGCGGTGTTATTGCCGGTGGTGATTGCCAGATTGTTGATGATACATGGGTTGACACCGGTGAGCAGGCTTTTGATAGTTTATGCATTACAACACGTGCTCCTTATGATGTTTTAACCCCTGAGAATCTTTATAAAGTGAGAGCCTCAGTTGTTGAAATTTCAAACAACAAAGGTCAAAAAGGTGCCGGTTTGATTGTGTCTGATACATTTGTTTTAACATCTGCCGATTTGGTTGATAATCAGAGCAACACATATAAGCTTCGCACCATCAATGGAAAAGAGCTTTCAGGACATGCTGTCAGAGTCAATCCGAGCAAAAATACGGCTTTGGTGATGCTTGATACGCCAACGGAATATACCCCGCTTCCTTTGAATACGGATTTGCCGAAAGTCTTGGAGACAGGCTTTATGACATTAGGTCTTTTAGATGTTGAAGAGTTTGATAACGGTTCCGAAAATTATATTGATAATTCCGGAAAAGTTTTGGGCTATCGTTACAGTGATGATAAAGGTTCAGAAATCATTGTTGATACCAATGTTCAAGATTTGGCTATCGGTAGTGTTTTAATTGACTCTCACGGCAGCGTAAACGGTTTTGCTCACACAGGTCAAAAGACGGATGATGCTAAAGACTTGTTCTTGCCGACCGAAACAGCTTTAAGAAGCTTGGGCTTAACCATTTGTGATTGCGTTTGGGAAAAGCCGAGTCCGTTCCAGCAGACGGTTTATAAACCTGTTACTGAAATGATTGTTAAGGCTGCGCCTAAAGCACCTGAAGAACTTAAAAAGGAAGAAAGAAAATAATCTTTTTAAGGTTAAAAAAATCGGCTTCTGTTAAGAAGCCGTTTTTTTTAACGTTTAATTACGTTGTTATTTTTAACTTCAAAAAATTCAGCATCATTTTTTAATATTTTGAAGTAAGATATATCTGTTGAAGTGATAAAAGCTTGCAGGTTTAAGTTTCGAATTTTTTCTAAAAGAGCATCACGCTTGATGTCATCTAAATGGGTGGTTACTTCATCTAAAAGCAGTATAGGTGCGAACCCTTTATCCAAAAGTTGGCATTTTGTTTGTGCTAAAATAATGCTGACGAGTAGTGATTTTTGCTCACCGGTTGAACACAATTCTGCGGGCATGTTTTTCTTTTTGTAAAATACTTTGAAGTCTGAACGATTGACTCCTTCAATATTTTCATTTTCAAGAACATTTCTTCTGTTTTTAAAAAGCTGATTTCGATAGTAATCTTCAACGTCAATGGCAGGCATGGTATCAAGCAATTGCTCGATTTTACCGTCAAGCTCAAGTCTTAAATCAGGAAAAACATCATCAGGTTCTTTTTCAATAAAGATGTTTAGTTTTGCAATAATTTCTCGTCTTGCTGCTGCAATTGAAACGCCGATGGCCGCCATTTCTTCTTCTAAACTCAATAACCAAGAGTTATCTTTTACGCCGCTTTTAATTAAGCGATACCATTCTTTATAAAGATGCTCAAAGGTGGATATGCGTTTGGCGTGTTCCAAATCAAACGTATAGACAATACGATCTAAAAAACTGCGTCTCGGTTGAGGGCCGCCTAAAAAAATACGATCCATTTGAGGTGTTACCCAAATGGCAGATAAATATTTACCGAGTTCAGCTTGCGTTGGCACTTTTTGCCCGTCTATTTGCACAATGCGTCTGTCAAAAGTGTGCCAATCATCATCTAATTCCTTAAAGTTTTTTTGAACAGCGGTTGAAATGGTGTATTCTTCATCGTTTTTGATGATGTCAGCCGATACAGCCCAAGAATAATTTTTATTTGCTATGTAATTTTCATCGATGGCGGCAGGTGTTAAACGTTTAATATCTGCCATGCGAGAACCTCTTAAACCTCGTCCTGGGGTTAAAAAAGAAATGGCCTCTAAAATATTTGTCTTACCTGAGCCGTTTTCGCCCGTGATGATAATCGGGCAAATAGAAGGCTCTAATCTTAAAAAAGCGTAGTTTCTGAAGTCAGTTAAAGTCAGGCGCGTAACGCCTGACTTTTCTTTGATCACTTCTGAAATTTGGTACGCCGCCATCATTTTTAAACGCGCATCGGCATCAAAACGTAAATGGCAGACGAATCGGCCGTGTCACGAACAATAGAAGGTGAAGAGCTGTCAGAGAATGTCATTTGAACGTTATCACCTTTAATGACAGCCAAAATATCAAGTAAATATCTAAAATTATAGCCCACTTCCAAAGCGTCCGAATCGTAAGTTGCTTCCAATTCTTCCAAAGCACTTCCCAAATCAGGACTTGAGGTTGTGATAACAAGGTGATTTTTGGCGGTGATGAGCTTAATGGCACGTGTGCGCTCTGCCACCACGGAAACGCGGTCAACGGCTGTTGAGAGGTTTTTGGAGGAAACTTCCAAAATTTTATCATTGTTTGTCGGAATAACACGCTCGTAATCAGGGTATGTTCCGTCTATTAATTTTGAAGTTAATGTGATGTCTTTTAAGACAAAGCGAATTTTATTTTCTGAAAGAGAGAGTTCAACAGTGTCTGTTTGAGAATCGTCTAAAAGCTTTCGAATTTCAGCAATGGTTTTACGAGGAACAATCACACCTTCCATTTTTTCAGCGCCTTTCGGTAAAGGTGCTTCAACGCAAGCCAAGCGGTGACCGTCTGTTGCGACAACACGCAAGACTTTTGTTTGGCCTTCCGTTTTGGCATGAATGTATAAACCATTTAAATAATATCTTGTTTCTTCGGTCGAAGCGGCAAATTGTGTTCGATCAATCACATCCTTTAAATCTTCTTTTTTCATTGAAAAATTGGTAGGGAGTTCATCGCCTGAAATAACCGGAAAATCTTCAACGGCAATGGTTGGGAGTGAAAATTTTGAACGTCCGGAGGCAATAGACAATTGGCCTTTTTCATCAGGGAATACGATTTCCACTTCAGCCCCGTCGCTTAATTTCCGCACAATATCATAAAGCATATGGGCCGGTGCCGTCGTTGCACCTTTTTCTATGATTTTGGCATCTGTGATTTCGGTGATTTCTGTATCCATATCCGTTGCTTTGAAGCTGATACCGTCCGCCAAAGCTTCCAAACGTACATTCGATAAAACGGGAATTGTATTTCTTTTTTCAACAATGCTTTGAACATGGCTGAGGGTTTTTAACAATATTGCTCTTTCAATTGTAAATTTCATCTTTCAAGACCTTAGAAAAGTTAATTAACTATTTTTTTGATACCACATTTCTTGTTTGGCTTAAATCAAAAAAAAAGTCGTCCACAAGTTTTTAAAAGCAAAACCCCTCTCCAGAACAGAGAGGGGAAACAACAGAAATTTGTTTTTTTTTTTTTGTGGTATTTCAGCTTCTCCGATCTCTCATCGGGGAAAACTGATGGTTACTAAACCGACGAAGGCTTTCGAGCGCTTCGTCTGTTACCTCAATGGCGTATTGACGCGGTTGAGGCGCTTTCTCGGGCCTTTTTTTAGGTCCTCCTGCAACCAACACCAATCCTATTATCGCGGTTGCTATAAACAATAATTTTCCCATAGCATAGTAATTTTTTTTATTCTTCTAGTTTGACGGCCTTGCGCACGCGCGGCTTTTGGAAAACCGGTTTATAGCGCGGCATCCCATTCATTGTGTCATCGACAACATATTTGACGTTATCGAGCTCAAACGAATCGCCTACGTTCTTTGAGGAGGATACCGCACCGCCCTCAACAAGCGCATATTTCTTGCGCTTAATGAAGAACACTGCTTGTTTTCCACCCTCACAGTCTCTTACCGCTGCAATGAACGGGATATTGACAGGAAAGTGGTGAACTTTCTCCTTCAATGTCATCCTGACCAAGCGGCAGTTTGAAACTGCTTTGGCGCTGTTTTCGTTAATGAACTCGGCGAGTTTTTCGTTGAGAACGATTGTGTTGACGTTCTCGAGTGAGGCTGTCTTTACCATATTCTGCTCTTTTTTTTATAAGGTTAAACATAAATATTCTAAATGAGCCTGTATTAAAGCACATTTTTAAAGTTGTTGCAAGTAAAAAATAAAAAAAGACTCGAAAATCGAGTCTTTTTTTATAAAATTTAAGGTTAGAAGCCCATACCACCCGGCATACCGCCCATGCCGGCATCACCATGTCCGCCGCAACCGCATTGGCACTTCTTTTCAGGGGCTTCAGTAACCATGGCTTCTGTTGTAATTACAAGCGAAGCAACAGAAGATGCATCCTGCAAAGCCGTTCTGACAACTTTTGTCGGGTCTACAATGCCTGATTTAATCATATCCGTGTATTCGTTTGTTTGGGCATTGTAGCCATAGTTGGTGTCTTTGCTCTCTAAGAGTTTACCAACAACAACCGCGCCATCAACACCCGCATTTTCGGCAATCTGGCGAATCGGTGCCTGAAGGGCTTTTCTGATGATGTTGATACCAACTTTTTGGTCATCATTTTGAGGTTTTAAGCTTTCCAAAGCTTTTGTCGCATATAAAAGCGCACATCCGCCACCGGCAACCACGCCTTCTTTAACGGCAGCACGCGTCGCATTTAAGGCGTCATCAATGCGATCTTTCTTTTCTTTAACCTCAACTTCAGAAGATCCGCCGACTCGCAATACGGCAACACCGCCGGAAAGTTTGCCCAAACGTTCTTGAAGCTTTTCACGGTCATAATCTGACTTTGTGGCTTCAATTTCCTGCTTGATTTGAGCCGTTCTTGCCTTGATGTCTTCTTTATTGCCGGCACCGTCAATGATTGTTGTGTCATCTTTCGTGACTTCAATGCGTTTTGCCGTTCCGAGCATATCTAAGGTTACGTTTTCGATCTTCATGCCGAGTTCTTCCGAAACAACCTGCCCACCTGTTAAAACAGCCATGTCTTTGAGCATCTCTTTTCTTCTGTCACCAAAGCCCGGAGCTTTAACCGCGCAAACTTTTAAGCCGCCGCGAATGCGGTTGACAACCAAGGTCGCCAAAGCTTCACCTTCAATGTCTTCGGCAATGATGAGGAGCGGACGTCCGGATTGAACAACAGCTTCCAAAACAGGCAACATCGGTTGCAAGCTTGAAATTTTTTGATCGTAGAATAAAATGTACGGACTGTCATATTCGCAGTTCATTTTTTCGGCGTTGGTTACAAAATAAGGTGAGAGGTAACCTCTGTCAAATTGCATACCTTCAACAACATCAAGCTCTGTCTCCAAGCCTTTCGCGTCTTCAACGGTAATCACACCGTCGTTACCGACTTTTTCCATGGCTTTTGATAAATATTCGCCGATAGACGTATCACCATTGGCGGAAATTGTGCCGACTTGGGCAATTTCTTCAGACGTTTTAATTTCTTTTGAACGTGATTTGACATCGTCAACAACGGCTGTTACGGCCATGTCAATACCGCGCTTTAAATCCATCGGGTTCATACCGGCGGCAACGGCCTTACAGCCTTCGGTGATGATGGCTTCTGCCAAAACGGTTGCCGTTGTGGTGCCGTCACCGGCTTTGTCTGCTGTTTTTTGAGCCACTTCTTTAACGAGCTGTGCGCCCATATTTTCAAATTTGTCGGCAAGTTCAACTTCTTTGGCAACCGAAACACCGTCCTTGGTGATTTTTGGTGCACCGTAAGACTTATCAAGCATCACATTACGGCCTTTAGGACCTAAGGTGACTTTAACGGTTTTTGCCAATTTTTCAACGCCCTTGAGCATTTTTGCGCGGGCTTCGTTTCCAAACTGAATATCTTTTGCAGCCATTTTTTATATCCTTTCTTTTATTCAACAATCGCTAAAATATCTTCTTCTCTGATAATCAGGCGCGGTTCACCGTCAACCTTGACTTCCGTGCCGGCATATTTGCCGAACAAAACACGGTCACCTGCTTTAACGGTCATTGGGGCAAGTTTACCATCAGGGGTAACGCGACCTGAGCCTGCAGCTTCAACAATGCCTTCAGAGGGTTTTTCTTTGGCCGTATCCGGAATAATGATTCCGCCGGCTGTCTTTTCTAAATCTTCAATGCGTTTGACCAAAACGCGGTCATGTAAAGGTTTAATTTTCATTGTTCAATCCTTTTTTTAATTTTAACTAATGATTAGGTAGTGTTTCAAAATTTGCTTGTCAAGAAGCAGAAAAAAATATTTTCTATTTTTTTGCTTGAGCTTGTTGCGTGTTGCGTTCCCAAAAAACGCCGTTGTTATAACCTTGAATTGACTTGTCTTTTGAGGCGGCCTGCAAACGTTTTTCGGCCATTAAGGCATATTCTTCGTTTATTTCCACACCGCAATATTTGCGCCCTAATTTTTTAGCCACCACGCTTGTTGTACCGCTTCCCAAAAACGGGTCAAAAACCATATCGCCTTTTTTTGATGATGCTAAAATCAATTTGGCATAAAGTTTTTCAGGCTTTTGAGTCGGGTGAGGGGTGTTTTCCGGCATTGACCAAAAAGGAATTGAAATATCATCCCAAAAGTTTGATGGGCAAGTGTCTCTGAAATTGCCTTCGGATGTTTCTTCCCAGTCTTTTGGCGCGCCTTTTACTTTATAAGGTGCATAGACACGCCTGCGCATCATAACGGCTTTAAGGTTGAAGTAATAATCTTTGGGGTTTTTAACGGCAAACCAAATGTCTTCCATGCCGTTTTTCCAGTTATTTGCGGCCCCTCTTCCTTTTTCACGTTGCCAGGTAATACGGTTTAAGATGGTCAGCTCTTTTTCAATGGCACGCTCGAGGGCTGCTGTGCATTTAAAATCGCCACACATATATAAAGAGCCGTTCGGTTTTAATTTTTGACATACATCATGAAACCATGTTTTGAGATAGTCTTCGTATTTCTTTTGGCTCATTTTGGTAAAGGTATTGCCGTTAAAATCTTTTGTTAAGTTATAAGGCGGATCAATGATAATCAGATCGGCAAATTCGTTTGGAATGTATTTCAGGGCTTTTAATAAATCGGCATTAATTGTTTTGTTTGAGAGATTTATATTTGTTTTTAGATCATCTAAGGAGAGCAAACGCTTTTTGAAGCTCAAAACGTCTTTATCGCTTAAACACATGGTTTTATTTCGCGGAGCTTTTTTAAAGGTTTTTATCACGCTCTTTCCTTACCTGAAATCTTCTTTTGTCGAAAACTTTTCTTTGAAGTAAAACTGCTTGTCGCTCGCGATAAAGCTGTTGTTGTTCGTAAAGTTTATAATGTTTACGCATTGCTTGTCCGAGAATGACAAAATCATTCATGAAATGTCTGGCCTCTCTGTTATCTCTGAGGCGATAGCGCAAATCATAAACATCAAAAATATCAGTGGTGAGCGGCAGACTAATGTGTTTGCCGTTCATTGCGACTTCAACGTGTTCTTTTTTATTCCAGCCTTTAAGAAAAGGTTTTGCCTCTGAAGTGAATAATACTTTTGAAAATTGTCCGTTTTTCTCGATCAAAAAAACATGGGCATGTTTATATACATCAGACGATTCTTTGTTTGATTTAACGCTGAAAAAAGAAGCCTCGGAAACATGATAAATCTCATCTCCTCTTTTAATAGTTTTAATCGGTTCATCAAACCAGGTCATGCGACGACCTAAATTGAGTGAATTGAACTTTTTATCAAAAGCCTTTTGAAGCACTTTATCTTCAGTTTTTTCGTTTATAATTTTACTTTCTTTTTTATATGACATATTTTTTCTACTGTGAATATTATTAAAATGGAGCAGGCAACGGGAATCGAACCCGCATTAAAAGCTTGGGAAGCTCTCATTCTACCATTGAATTATGCCTGCGGTGTGGCGTTGTTTATAACATATTCTAAAATTAAAAATCAAGAGTTTTTTTACAAATTCTTCAATGCTAAGTTTTCGAGTTCTTTTAGTTTGTCACGATAGACCATTGCTTGTTCAAACTCAAGATTTAAGGCGGCCTCTTTCATCAGTTTGGTATATTCTTTGATTTGTTTTTCGAGGTCTTTTATTTCTTCCACCGTCGGCAATTTATTCTTTTCAAAATCTGTTTCGGTCATCTCGGATAAGGTTGATGAAATGCTCTTTTGAATGGTTTTCGGGGTAATGTTATGAGCTTTGTTATATTTCATTTGTTTTGCACGGCGACGGTTTGTTTCATCAAGTGCGGATTTAATCGAATCGGTGATTTTATCGGCATATAAAATCACCCTACCGTGTGCATTTCGGGCCGCACGACCGATGGTCTGTATCAAAGAACGTGTTGAACGCAAAAAGCCTTCTTTGTCAGCGTCCAAAATGGCAACGAGCGAACATTCAGGAATATCTAAACCCTCTCTTAGCAAATTAATGCCAACCAAAACATCAAATTTTCCGAGCCTTAAATCGCGGATAATTTCAATACGTTCCAACGTGTCAATATCAGAGTGCATATAGCGCACCTTAATGCCGTTGTCATGAAAATATTCGGTTAAATCCTCGGCCATTTTCTTTGTAAGGGTTGTGACTAAAACGCGCTCGCCTTTTTGAGCTGTTTGTCGACATTCATGCATCAAATCATCAATTTGAGATATGGCAGGCCGAACAATGCATTCGGGATCAGTCAAACCTGTCGGGCGAATAACCTGTTCGGCAAAAGAGCCTCCGCTCTGATTGAGTTCCCAGTCGCCCGGGGTTGCTGAAACAAAAATTGTTTGCGGGCGCATTTTATCCCATTCTTCAAATTTCAAAGGTCTGTTGTCTAAACACGAGGGCAAGCGGAAACCATAGTCCGACAAGGTTGATTTTCTGTTTTTATCGCCACGATACATTGCCCCGATTTGCGGCACGGAAATATGGCTCTCATCAATGAAAAGGATGGCGTTTTTCGGTAGATATTCAAAAAGGGTTGGCGGCGGCTCGCCGGGGTTTCGACCTGTTAAATATCGCGAATAATTTTCAATGCCTTTACAATG
>Ga0310690_10004253_pt1 | contig 20513 bp, 23 predicted proteins | sample AusTroGonzalo_MG_2_FD_207661 | JGI IMG/M metagenome (GOLD analysis project Ga0310690, IMG submission 207661) | Bovine rumen microbial communities from tropical cattle in Woodstock, Queensland, Australia - Gonzalo_04 (v2) (version 2) | ecosystem: Host-associated > Mammals > Digestive system >...
AAGAGGGTGAATTCGCGCACATGCGCGAAGAGGGGGAAGACCGTTCCCCCTAAAACGACAAACAGTTTGTAATTCCATTCATTTGTATAGGATTACGAATTTTACCCTTATTTTTAGTGATTTTTAAGGTTTTGTAAAAAGCTCTAAAATTTGTAGTATGCTCATATTTTTAAATTATATGATATGTTTTTATTATATATGGGCTATATATTTTAAAAAATATATGGCCCATATTCATTTTAACAATTAAATAAATCTATAAGAAAGTGAGATGAAAACAATATGGCGTGGAGATGGGCTGAAAACGACTCTCCTGAAAGACCTGCTGCTATTGACGATACTTCTAGCCCTGCTAGTATTTTTGTTCGTAAAAACTTCATCAGAGTTCCTGCTCAGGCAGATCCTGAAGATCCAGAAAATGTTATTCCAGAACATTGGAAATTCGAACAGGATATTGTTAGCAGAGAAGAGTGGTCTGCTTACTACAATACTCTAGTCAATAGTGCTAATATTGACTATATTGCTATGGAAGTAGGTGTAGATCTATAATGGGAGAACATAGTCCTAAGTATGAAAAATGTAAGAACTATTGGGATATGGGCCTCTGGGATGAGGCTAAAATGCGTCAGGCCGTTGTAAAAGGTTGGATTACTGAGGAAGAATTCACCGAAATCACCGGTATTGAGTATTAATTCAATATCCCTGTGCTCTAAGACTCTAAATGGGTCTTAGAGCATTTTTATGTAAAAATTGAATTCTGAGAGCACCTAAATAGATGCTCTCAGAGTATTGTTTTTAAATTTTATTTAAAATTCTTCAAATAATCAGCCAGATCAATGATAAATTTAGTACCGTTAGACTGAATGATATAGTTTACACTAGTATCAAAGCTATCTCCAACATTAGTTACAGGTCTCTTAGTACAAGTATAGAGCACACTGGCAATATCAGTGAGTATTGTATCTGCTTTTACAGATCTCAGATATGCTTTTGCATTAGTAAGCTTAACCTGTTGAGTTTCCTGTTGATTTGGAATAGATGGTGTGGTTGGAGTGGTAGGAGTTGTTGGAGTTGTTACTACTGGAGGATTAACTGGATCAATAGGATCTTTAGGAAGATTATTCAATCCAGCTTTCTTAATGATAGTAACATAATCTCTATATGCTACATTAGTATCTACTTTACCATTGATGCCTTTAACTATAGAAGAACCATACTGCCAAATACCACAGGACCTAGAAGGTTTATCCTTAGTAGGATCTACAGTTTTATTAGGCCATGCTGCATACCATAGATCATATTCTTTGGTAATATCAGAATCAAAGTAATTATTAAGATAATCTCCATTAGAGTAAATCATAGCATAATATTTAGCATTCTGAATAGTAGAAAGGAATGCTCTAGCCATTTCACTGGCCAACTGTTTAGTAATCTTAAACCCTTTAGCATTAGCCTTCTTTACAGAGTCATATTCGAAGTCATATACTACAGGTAGATCAATTCTATACTTTCTGATAAGATTCAATACAAAGTTTGCTTCAGCTTTAGCTTCTCCTGCATTGGTTGCATAAGAGAACCAATAGACTCCTACAGGGATTCCAAGCTTATTACATGCAGTTACATTCTGAAAGAATCTAGCATCTACATGATTCTGAGGATATCCAGTTCCGCATCTTAGAATAACATATTCAACACCATCTGCTTTAACTTGTTCCCAGTCTACATATTCCTGGTAGGCAGATACGTCGATTGTTTTCTTAGTAATTGCCATTTTATCAAAATCTCCTTTCTGAGAATAATTTTAATAAAATGTTTGCTATGAGACAGAGATTATAGTGGATCAACACATAGGCTGATCCACTATAACCCAGAAAAAGATAGCATGGCTTATACATCATTAATATGTACAATCCTTTGTATTATTTTACAAAAGGATTCTCTTTATTACTTAAATCTACTTTAATATTCTCTTCAAGTTGTTTATCAAATACAGGATTATATGGTACATACTTCTGTCCTGCTCTTTTATATGGAATAGTAGCTCCACATGAGTAACATACTCCTTCTACTCTGGAATATGTAACCTCACAGTCTATAGGATAACCTTCCTCATTTAATTCCATATATACCATTTCAGAGTCTACCATAAGAAGAGGACTACCACAATGAGGACAGCATCCTAGTGCACACTCAATAAGTGGATTAATCAAATCAGCAGACATATATAAATTACCTGACCTTTCTATTTATAATCAAATAGCAGAAGGTTTCTGATAATCGAAGTTATTCTCTTCTCCCTCTGCTATGAGTTGTACATCAGTATATGTACTTCTACCAGTAGAATTAATCTCTGTAATATTCTTTCTTCTTCCACCAACAATTACATAACCTGGCTTATATGTTTTCCCAACTTTAGAGTCCATCTTTTTTCTAAAATCCATTTGATCTTTAGAAAATAGAAAGTATTTATATGCCATAGTTATTTACAACCTCTCTTTGAATATAATTTTTATTAATTTGTTCTCTATATATTAACATATTAGTAGTTCCATATGTTCGGCCATGCTGGTGAGTTTGTTGTCCAAAGTCCATTGAAGTCCTTTCTGGGTAGTAAGAGGTCTATAAAAGACCTCTTACTATCATTTATATTACAAAAAAAAAATAATAGGAGAGGTTTATTACAACCTCTCCTATTTTATTTCTTATATAAGTGTTGCTTTTAGAGCTGCAGAGATATCTTCAGGTTCTACTGTGAAATATTCTGCAGTTTGTTCTGTTTCAGATGCTTGTTTAATTATATTTCCAAGCATCTCTGTATTCTCTTGCATAAGCTCTTTATCTTCATCAGATACTGTTTGTCCAAGAACTTTATTCATAAACTCTAGAGGTTCAATTAGTTTAATAGACTTTCTATATGTATCATATAAGTCTTTAAACTCTTGTTCCCAATAATTAGGTTCTTGATAATCTGAGAAATAGTTATTATATGTCTTAGCAAAAGGACACAATGTTCCTGTAATACCAGGATCTGTATTAGAAGAACTGTCTAGATCAACTCTACCAAGATGAGATACATGAACAGCTCTAAATATATCAGGGATAGCATTGGAATTATTACCACCAAGACCAGAGATTCCCTTATAAGTATATTTAATAGCTGTAAGTGCATCCATATCATTTACCATGTTTCTATAATTCACAAGCTTACACTTGACTATAGTTCTTGGTAGATAATTAGGATTAGTGTCTATAGCTTTCTTAATGGATGCTATAGTAGCTTTCTTATTCATATCAGCAACTCTATAGATTCCCTTAACTATCTTCATAGCATATAGAGAAGCTATATAATGAGCATATCTGATTTTCTTAATAGATATATCAAGATTATCTTTAGCTTTAAGCCAGTTGAATTCTCTCATGATCCATCTGATAATACAATACATATCTGCTTTATCTTCAAATGGAAGTCTAATAGAATCTCTTGTAGAAATATCATAGATATTCTCAAAAGAATCCAGAATACTGTATCCTTTATCTATAGTATCTACTATATTAGTATCTGGTACAGATAGCATTTGAAGCATTTTTTCCTGAGTATAGTTGTTAAAATCTCCTCCAAGAGATCTAACCCAAAACTCTTTGGAGAATATCATCTCAAATGGCATACCTGGAATAATGGATCTGTATAAAGTAGCTACTACAGATTGAGTTACGGGATCATTATCAACTAAAATCTTAGGAGCATTTATATAAATGCCTTCAGCTCTTTTAAATGTGTAATAATTATCATCATGTATATCTTCTTTAGTTACATAGATATCTTTAACTCCGATGAATCTAAGTCCATCATAAAATCCGTATTTAGCAAATATATATTTATCTGCTGCTACAGACTTACTGAAGATCCTGGAGATATAATGATTAATTTTAATATCTTCATCATTAACTGTTTTCATATTAATGGTGATTCTATACACTCTTGTAGCCATAAAGACTATCTTCATGGTAATAGAAGGATTCTTTGCATTGGTACTGGTGGAGTTATTATAAGTACTTCCATCTACTATTTGATAAAGAGCACTATAAAGAATACCACCAATTCTAAAATAATATTTATCTACAATACGAGGAACCTCTATAATTACATCAAGATATTCCTCTTCATCTTTGGCTTTAATATAGTATTTTACAATAAGCAGCTTAATATCAGATCCTTTAAGATCTATATAAGAATACTTATTATCCTTTTTTCTTGTATGGGATTTATTTTTAGTCTTTCCATCATAGTAGTTATAGAGAATTTGATTAATCTGATTGTAATCCTCTACAACAGTAAAATTCTCTACCTTAATGGTAAAATATCTATTATCTCTCTGACAAGAGAGAATGATTTTCTTCAATTCATCTATTACATCATCATCAGATCTTACGAATAGATCTGGATTGAATTTGTATTTATTATTTTTATTATAGTCATGAAGTAACTCAAGTTGATTCATTACACCCATGATACGTTTCCTTTTATGATCTCTTTCATAACTTTATCCAATTTATCTCTTGTATTATTGGAGAAAGGTTTATTATATCTATTATTCTTATAATATTCAATAAACTCATTATCATCCTGTTTAAGAATACTGAAAGTTGCCCAATCCAGAATCATCTCTGCGATACAAATATCAGGCATATCCAGAATCTTACTATTTTCTTTATCATCTACATAGGTCCAATACTCTGGATGGTGATCATTATTCTTTAGATGATGGAACCAAGACTTGTCAAAGATATCTTCATTAGGTTCTTCTCCTTCTACAGGATAGAACTTCTGTCTATATCCTTCAAACTCATCTGCAGACCATTTAGATTTGTCATGACCGAGAACTCTCTCAAGAAGTTCCTTCTTATTGATTCCAAGAACATCTTTTAAAACATCAGCATACTTATTATATGCTACTTTTACATTTCTGATATGGGTGTTTACATAATCCTTATATTGATCAATAGACTCCTGCATGTTGGAATAATACTTCATTAATAGTAAACCCCTTTCTTTATAATTCAAAATCTGTTTTGAAAATTTTATTTATAACTTCTATACTCAAGAGTATTAATAGAAGTATAAATAGTACAATAAATACTAGAGGCCAAAGCATTACTATTATGATATCATCATCTGTTATAACTTCTAGTTTAGATCCTGTTAAAGCAGCTAACAAAGCTGCTATAAGTATATATATGAATACTCCTACAATGATTAGTATTATCTTCATTTTCTTTTAAATACTCCTATATATAGTTTAGCAAATAAAATTCTGATATAGTACACAATTATGAAGATAAGTATAGTTACTATGATTACAGGCCATATTAATACACAAGCAAGTATATCATCTTCAAATATCTCATCTTTTGGTTTCATTATAAATATATAGAATAAGTATCCTATAAGGATATATGCAGCTATAGATGATATTATAAGAAATATCTTCATATATACTATCCCCTTTATATGAAGTTATTAAGAAATTCTATTTAATCTTCATCATCATAATCTTCACCGGATATAATGGTGGAGACTATCTTTCTACCAAGAGGATTAGGAACATCATCCGATGCATCTTCTATTACAATGCTGGCTTTAAGATCCAGTTTGCTTAGAAAAGACTTGAGTTTATTCATTGTAATATCTTGCTTACTGAGAAGTCTCATATCGTTATTGTAATTACTGCCAAACTTATACTCATAGTTTGCCAGATCAATCTGTTTACCATTAATTGCTTCTTTAAGAGCAGCCATATGAGGAGTATCATTTGCTCCTACTTTAATAACAGTTACATTATCTGCTTTAGTAAGAATAGCTCTCTCAGATTCTTTAAGTTTCTGTTGAGCTTCAATTACTTCTCTAATAGTCTTACAATCAGAGATACTAATTAGATGATCAATACTATAATCTTCTTTATCTTCTTCTGTAATAGGTCCTACAAACTCATAAGTTGTATCATCATTATCATAAATACCTACACCGGTATCCATTCTACCTTTTACAGGATATACATATTTTCCTTCTTTTACAGCATTAAACTTACCATAATTATCTGGATGTCTGCTAAACTCTTCGTATCCAATAACATCATACAACTTGTCTTTAATTCGGATCTTTTCTACTGCCACTGTTATTGATACCTCCTCTTTAAAAATAAAGGTAGGCTAAGCTGTCTTAACCTACCTTTATTAGAAATTTAATCGTACATAATTAAATCACTTTAGACAATAGTATCATCCTTAATTGCCTGCTTGATGATAGAACCGGGAATTACAGAGACAATGATCTCTCCATTCTCTACAGTAGAAATACACTCAAGATAATCGAGGAGCTCAACAGCGAACTCTTCTCCTTCTTTTGCATTGCTCACCATATAATCACTCAGAGTGGTGAACAGCATCTGTACACACTTGTGAAGGAACTCCGGATTCTTGAAACGACGCTGAGTCATATCACAGAAGTTCCTCTCAAGAGAAGTGATATATTCTGTATTGAGGTTATCACCAATGGAGATAATACCCTCAAGATCAGACTTATTGAAGGTGAACTCCAGATTCCAGTTTCCCTTCTCTTCATCTTCAGCAGGCTTGGTATAAGTTAGAATAGAACCAAAGATAAAATTACCCTTAAGATCTTTGATCTCAAAACAAATCTTTTCATCATTCTTATTCTGCCGAGACTTGAGAATCTCGGAGATGGTCATCAGAACACTCTTGAGCAGAGGAGACACATGATCCTCAAGCCAAGAGAATCTGAAATGAGTCTGACAATTCTTCACAAACATAGATGTGAAACTGGTTTCACGAATCAGGTCGAGCACTCTTTCAGCCATTGCAATCTTTAACCTCCATAGATCATTTAGTGTTATTGCGTGCTATTAATATTGTATATTCTTATTATTAAGTTTATACCTAATTAATTTTGTAAAAACTTCTGATCTATATAAGCAAATGGATTAGCTTTAAATACATCTATAGGAATCACTTTACAAGCATCTCCTATTTTATTCATTTTAGTTGAACTAAATCCTGCATGAGGAACTAATAGAATATTAGTATTCTTTGTTACAGTGGAAGATCCACTAATATCAATGAGTTTATACTTTCCAAGATCCATTTCAAGTTGAGAATCTCTACAACCTGTAAATCTGATTTGGAATCTATTGACTAGTTTGTCTCCTACATAAGAACTTACTATAGTACCAAGAGATTTGATTTTCTCAATATCTCTCTGGAAGTATGCTCTCTCGTCTACTATAGTTTTAGCTGTAGTAATTCCTATACCATTTATCTTTTGAAGTTCTCCTAAAAGAACTGCAGGATTTTGATATAGAATGTCATCATACTTAACTCTCAATAGAATCTTTCTCCAAGTCTCTATAGAGATATTGGAGAATCCTATAGAACCAAAGAGTTTATAATCATCTATTGGATTAAAGAACATGGATTGAACTCTTTCAATTAGTTTTTGTCCATTTATATTTCCAAGAAGACTATAGATCTTATCTTTGTTATTAATACAGAGATCAATCAACTCAGATAGATTATAGACTTCAAGAGTTCTAAATCTTTGCTCAGAGAAATCTTTTATATTAAGCTTCTTAAACATATTATCCATTCTGGCTATTTGTCTATCAGGACACATCATATTCATACAAGATGCAGATTTCTCTGTAAAGAATAGATGAGATCCACAAGATGGACATACAGAAGGAAATTCTATTACAGGATTTGTATTCTTTCTATTCTGCTCACAGTCTAGCTTAGTAGCATATGGCATAACATCATTAGTATATTCTATCTCTATGATATCATTAACTCTTAATCCAAGTTCTTTAAATCTAGCATAAGAATGAAGTGAAGACTTCTCATGAATAGATCCAAAGAACTCTACAGGAAGATAGTGAGCCATTGGGGTCACTATCCCATTTTGTCCTACAGTAAAGCTACAGCCTGTAAGAACTGTTGGTCTTTTTAAAGCATTGAACTTGATAGCTATTTGATATTGATTAATTGCTCCTTTTCTTCCAAGTCTTTCTCTTATATTCTTATCAAGATAGCTGACTACAACACCATCATACATATATGGAACCAGATCTCTGATAGCTTCAGCTTCTTTTACGAATCTATATACTTGAAATAGAGCATCGTTATAATTCTGCCCATTAATAACAGCATATCTATTATAAACACCCATGTTATAGTACTTATTCATAAACTCAAGTTCTGTCAGTCTATCTACATCAAGAGAAGTCTGAAGAGGAACCAGAGTAATGAAATTTCTATAAGCATAAGCATCAGAACTGCCTAAGAGTCCTATAATAGCAACTCTACAGTTAGCATATTTGATCTTTCTCAATTCACAAAGATTATAAAGATTCTCTTTTGTGATAATCGCTTCAAACTTCATTCCAAAAGATTCTTCTTCTGGAATATACGGAGCATATGGGAACTTAATTCCACCCAATAGAGGAGTTAGATCGCCTGCTACATCAGCATCTGTATCTCCTCTAGTTCTTGCACTAATGATATGATCAGTAACATCAGCTTCTACTGATACACCATCATTCTTTAATTCACAGATAAGATCTATAGGACCATTAGGATCAAACAAGCCTTCCATAGCATGTTTTCCTAAGAAGTCTCTTTCAAATGTTTTAACAGTTGGGTCATTAATGACTCCTTTTTCCATCGCTTCACTATTTAATACAAACTTACACTTATCAAGAGTACCAACAAGATTTGGATACTTATGTGGAATACTCTTATTCATTTTAGTAAGAGTTATATCTGATGGGATAACTCTGTACTGAGAATATAGATTATGATCAAGAGGTGGCTCCATAAGAAGTTCCTCTTTATTAATAAATAAAGAGTTAGAGATAAAATCAGGATCTATAGCAGGATATAACGGATCTTCCAACTCTCCATCTAGATAAGAAGAGTCGGAAGAATCTCCTCCTTCCATATTCTGAAATACTACAGGAGGAGAAGAGATTTGATAATCCATATATTGTTTTAGTTTCTCTACTAATAGATCATATATACCATCTTCTAACGGTAAGATATTTCTATCAGTATTATTATAAAGAATATTAGATATCTGAATGAGATTATTAAGAATACTGACATCATCTTTATTAAGATGATCTGTATTCAGTAATCTCATTGCTTCTTGATTAATATACTTTATATCATTTATATTCGGATAGAATCCATGTAAAACATTTTGTAGTACAGTGGAACTATATTCTATCATACAAGTCCACCAAAGTTCTCACACATCATCTCAGCTGCCTGCTCTTTTGTGAGAGTTTTATCTCCTGATTCTTTGTCATTTGATGTGTCTTCTTTATGATGGAAGTTACTATCCATCTCTCTTACTTTATCTTTAACTTTTCTAATTTCATCACCAATAGATACAACACTACCGGTATCTAAGAAACCACCTTTAGATGCTCTATCAAGAGCCTCTTCTCTTTGTTTCCTAATTTCTTCTTCACTTCTCTTAATAATACTATCTGCTTCTTTCTTAGGAATTACAATAGTTCCTTCTCTACCTTTTTCTATATTTTCTTTACCATATTGAAGCAGTTTATTCATATCATCATTGAATCTATCAATATCTTCATCTGAGATATCAATATCTCCAATACTATCAACAAAAGATAGTCTTTTCTTTTCAACTGCTTCATTTCTTTCATTTTTATTCTTTTTCAAAGAATCTTTATATTCTTTATCGGCTCTTTTTAAATTTTTATATTTTGCTTCAAATTCTGAACTTCCTATTTCAAAACTATTAAATTTTTGTCTAAGTTCATATTCTTCTTTCATCATTTCGTAAGTTATAAAATTATCAATACAGCTTCTTTTATCAAAACCCAGTCCACAAACTTTTTGCTGTCTTGAATAATCCATCTTAGCTAATGGACAATCATAACAATCTACAGGATATTCATCTACAACAATTTTCATATAACGTAAACCTCCCTAATTTAATTACTTTAGAATAGATAAGGAGAAGAGATAGTTATACTCTTCTCCTTATTATAATTTACAATTGATTATAGTTTATCCCATGGAACAAACTCACCATTTCTTGGATTTTCATATAGAAGAGGATCTTCCAGTCCTTCTTCTAGTTCAAGAATATCAGAAGCTTTGAGAATTATCTTACCAAATATATCTATTGGAGATAGTTCTCTAAACTCTCCTGTTTCTGGATCTGGATACCATAGAGGATCTGTCCATCCTTCTTCCATTTCCAGAACTTCTATCAATCCAAGTGGATCTTCAAGCTTCTTCTTATGTCTTTCAAAAGAGAACTTAAGACCCAATGTTTTCATATAAGCATTTATAATTTCTACGTTTCTATTTTTAGAGTTATTATCAAGCTTAATATCAATATTGAATGGGTCCCCATTAAGAAGTTTAACAGCTAATCTTCTTGCATGAGGAGATGTAGAATACAGCATGAGAATCTCTGTTACTATTTCAGCACCTGCATGTAAAAGATCTCCTAATTCCATATCACCAAAACGAATAGGAGTTCTTGCATACAAAGACTTATAGACATTATTCATTTTATTACGTGTATTCTCATTTCTTATATTAGTAGAAGATAGATTGGTTACAGAGAACTTCTCTTCAGCATATTGCTTAAGACGATAGAAGTACTGTTTAGCCATTACTACAGGTCTTCTACTGGTAATATATCTGATGTTATTGTTACTATCCAGAATTGGAACTCTTATATATTCCTCATCTGCAATAAAATCAAATGTGTTATATATTTCTTTTATCTTATCTATATCAATGATCTCATTAGCTGGGTCTACTGAAACATATATATTATCACTGTCTAGAATAGTAGATGCATACATAATAGCATCTTCATCAGACAGACATGATAGATATTCTTCAGTATATTTACCCATCTTAGGAGATACTAGCTTAATGAATTGCAGATATATGGATAGTATATCCGCTACGTTAAAAATCTTATTTTTACTGTATTCTCTAAGAAACTCTATTAGTCTTCTTCCAATATAGTTTATAGAGATCTCAAACAACTGACCAGGATCTTCTCTGTTCGTTACAGTATTCATATTAAGAATAACCTCAGCTCTATCTCCACTATCTATGATCTGAGGCATTAAATCATCAGGATATATCTTAGAGATAACACCTTTACAACCATATCTATTGCTAATCTTATCTCCTTGATGTACTTCATTCTCTTCGATTACTATAATATCCATTATAGTATTACCAAAGACTTTATCAGATACGAATTGTTTACCAGATAATTCACTGGAACAATCGTAGAATAGTTTCTGTAGATCATAAGACATATTATCAGGAGTCTGACCTGTATACATAAGAACTGTATTTACCAGATCATTACAGAATCTAATATGCTCATCATAATATCTCTTTATTTGGATATAGTATTGAGATTCTTGTAGTCTTGCAGGGTTATTTACATGAACATCAATATCTACAACTCTACCGATGACTGTATACTTATCATCAGAGATCATAATATTCTTCAATTTATTATAAGATTGAAGATATAGAGCAGTATCCTTACTTTCTCTACGAAGAGCACAGAGAATACCACCTTTAATCTCTTCTCCTATATCTGGGAAAGATTTATAAAAACTATCCTCTCCATATATATTGAGAGGTATGTCATTATCATTTACAATGATATTTATATTCTTAATTAATGGACTGACTAATTTCTTAGCAGCAGACTCAGAGATGATAATACCATCTTCCATACTATATTCATCAGCTAAGTATACTGTATTTAGATTAATCCCATCCATTCTATTTCCATATTCATCAAATGCAGAACTACTCTTAATTACTGTTCCTTGTTCTATTACATCTCCGACTTTATATTTATCTAGAGTGGAATTGTTATGGAGATATCCATAAGATTCAGTTACATGTGTATAATTCTTTCTTTCGATTATATCAAGTTTATCACCATCAACTTCTCTAATCAACAAGAAGTAATGATCTTCGGGAACCCAGCTAAATTTCGGTATTTTTGCCAAAATTTCATAACTTGCATTTTCAAGTCTACGATAACTAGAACTATATTCACCAAATTGAGTTTCATATCCAGTTCCGAATATGGGAACTTCATAATTTAATAGAGGAAGATGCTGCTCTATATGAATAGAGTGCATTAGCTTTCTAGATCCAGAATTTGCTCCGGATTGAGGAATCAAAAGATCCTTACCAAGTAATTGATCATTTGATTCTATTCGGCCTTGTAAACTTTGTTCTATTTCTTCTTTTAAATTTAATGAAGCCATAGACAAACCTCCTTTCTCCAATACTCAATAAAAAGAAAATAGGGTCATTTATTTATATTTCAAAACAAATGACCCTGTCTATTAAAGTTATAATATATTAACTAAATAAGTTTTATTAAGCATTATTTATCTGAGAGAGGATATTCATTCTGAGATTGATAGAATTTGTATTTTGTTCTTGTACTTCAGTTTGCTGTCTCATAGATTCATTCAGCATACCTTTAAGATGATCAACACAGAGTTCAATGAAAGCTTTCTGGAACTCCGGAGAATTATAGAGTTTATTTTTAAATTCTCTCTGAGCAAATTTTTCATCTGGTAGATTCTTAAGGTATAGATAAGCACCAGCACCTGCTACAAGACCAGCTTGTTTAATGGTAACAAATAAACTTAGTTCAGGATCAAATCCAATATCCTGATTAAGTACTACAGTACAAGTCATACCTGCTTTATTATTACGGGATTTAACAAGAGTAAGATCTACCATAGATCCAGAAATACCAAGAGTCTCTTCTGGCTTCAGTTTCAGATTATCATCAAATCTGATAAGAAGATTAGAGAGATATACAATAGTATTTCCACCAGGTAGAGTCTCATCTTGTTTAAGATAACTCACTTTACTCTTCTTATGACTATATGGGTTAATATCAATTCTTTCATTGATATGATTAATCATAATGAGAATAATATTAGCACTCTTCAGCATTGGAATAATTCTCTTAAAGATCATAGAATTAGTCTTAGCTGCAGATGTACTGGACATAGATCCAGATAGTTTTTCTTCTTCAGTATATTGCTCTGGCATTAGTAGAGCAATAGAATCCAAAATATAGATTGTTGGTTCAAGTTTATATACTTTTCTACCAAACTCATCAAGAAAACCAGTATTATATTCATAGGTACTTCTATCTTCAAGCTTAAGCTCATAAATAGTACGAATACGCTCATAGAAATTCTCTGCAGTAATCCCAGCATCTCTACATATATATTTTCTTGCAAAGTCTTCATCAGAGAATCCTAGAAGCATCTGTTTACGACTAGAGGATATACCTCCTTCAATATCATCATGGAATACAGATGATGTTTTATATTGATTGGCAATATTACCACCAATCTGCATAGCCAATGTAGTTTTACCACAACCAGATCTTCCTATAAACATACACATAGATCCATCAGCTATACCAACAGAGTATTGCTGTTTATAAGTATTATCTGGCATTCTGATATTGATTACTGTTCCATTCATAAAATCAAAGTTCAGAAAACCTGTTGGATATTGTACAGTAATCTGAGCTTCTTGTTTCATCTTATAGTCTTTTAGTTTAGAGACTTTATCTCTGAATTTATCAGTTAGATTATTAAATCCAGCTGATTCAATTGTGATTGTTGATGCAGATTTAGCCATACTATTCTCCTCTTCTTTAAATCTTTTCTACTTCATCAGGTCCAAGTACTTCAAACTCAGGAGCTTCTTCATCGAAAAGAACTTCTGGTTTATCGTATGAATTATATGTAGTCTTATTTTCGTTTACTTCTTCTTTTTCACAAGAACAATAATGTTTAGCATCATTAATTCCACTATTATAGAATTGATTACCAACCTTAATGATAAGATCATTATATTCATCTTGAAGATCCTTCATATTCTCTGTAGCAATATATAGAAGGAAATTGAAAATAACTTCCATATTATCATCACTGGAATTGATCAGATTAATCATTGCTTTAAATAGATCATCACCAGTTACATTATTAATATTACCATTAGATCCCATTAGGATATTCATGGCTTCTTCTACTTTATTGATCCTATTAAAGAGATTATAAAACTCTTTATATTCCTCTTCATCAAATCTTACACTTTCCCTATTCTTCATAGGGATTATTACAAACTTATTGTCACCAATAACAGTTCCTTCTATACTGTCATTAATCTCAATTCTATCCATTATATAGAATTTCCTTTCTATGAGAGATTATTCTTAGTAATATTTTGTTCTGGTTTATATAAAAAATAAATATGACCAATACCCATGTAGAGTATTGGTCATATTATATAATTTAAGGGATATATATATCGCTAGCAATAAGTCCTTCTACTACATTATTGATCTTATTATAATCATTACTAATACTCCTAAAGGAGAATCTGGTCTGAGGACACTTATTGGTTTTCCATTCTTCTACATATCCTCTTAGAAGTATATCAATCTTATCACTAGGGAGATTATTAACTATAGTAAGAATAGCAATACTGATATTAGAGTAATTATTCATAAAATCATATCCAAAATCATCTTCCTCTTCTTCAGTATAAGTCTCAAACATAATACCAGAGAAGAGTGAAGAGATACTATCGTATAGAATCTCATAGATATAAATAATATTCTGTAGAGTAATGATGTTACTGTTCATCTTACAGAGGACAAAGTTTAGTCTTTCTGTATTAATCTTCTCATTACCACTACTATATCTACAGATTGCTATATTACAAGCATCAATAGTAGATAATCCAAGATCCATTAATCTCTTAATTGTAGTTCTATTTACAATATTGGAGAGATTAATAAGTTTATTCTTAACTGTATTATCTATATGATCTTCAGATAGAGTAATGTAGTCATATGCAAGTTTATTACATCCAAGAATAGTATTATATGTGATAGCATTACTGCTAATTACTTCAGTGAATATATCCAAAAATCTATAATCTTGGAATATACCAACATAATCTGCATCGTTATTAATAATATCATTGATAATCTGATCAATATTTGCTTGGATAAAAGCTTTAAGATTACTATTATCCATATTGGCTATATTATGAAGAGTTCTTTTAAATAGATCTCTGTTAATATTAGCATTATTCATAATATTGTATTCCACTTTTACTCTCTCCTCTTCTTTTGGAGCTGTTGCTACTCGTTGAAAGAATTGATCTAACTTATTACTCATATATAAAATTATACCCCCATAAATTAGATTAAATTTTCTTTTTTATCTAATTTATAGTATATAATTTAATTTTCCTTTAAAATTGGTATATCATTAAAAATAAATTGATATACCCCTTCCTGAGTCTATTCAAATGAATTAACTTGGGAAGCCATTTTTGCATGAAATGCGTCTAAAACGCATTTACAGTCTATTTACACAGGAAACCCTCAATTTTTGCATATTTTGCTATTTTAGTATTCCTAAAGTGATTGATTTCTATAGAATCTCTATTTTTAACAATTTTCAAGATTTTTATGATAAAATTTTCTCTAACTATAGTTTACTTTATAGATATATATAATACGTATTATATATAAAATATTATATGGTAATTAAATATAATTATATACTAATAGTATACCATGGTATAATATTAGTATAATAATAATAAGATATTATTACTATTTATAGACGTTAATATAGTTATATATACTATTATGACTTCTATATATACGTATTTATAGTTATATATATTATATACGTTTTATTACTTCTATCTTTAGTTCTTCTACTTTTATTACTTCTGTTGGCAATGCCGCCCGAGTCTCAATAATATGTCGCAAAATAATATTTTTTTAATTTTAGGTAATTCTGAGAGTACCTAAATCAATAGGTACTCTCATTTTTATAGTATTTTTTAATCCTTTTTATCCTTATCTTTATCTTCTTTATCTTTAATCCTTTCTCTATCTTGTTCATTAAGGGTATTAAACCCTAGACCATAACCAGCTACAAAACCCTGTTCATTAATTACACCAACTTGGTTATTCTTATCTTCTTTCATTATTATTTCTCCTTCCTATGATTTATACTGTTTGTCTTTCTACTTTCTTCTGTCTATTATTAATAGTATAAGGAGTCATATAATCTTTATTAAGAATATTAGTATATAAACCAGCAGCTATCATATAACTATTGAGCATATTCTTAGCTAAAGATTGCTGCTTATCTATTACAATATCATCTTCAACTATTTGTCCAGTTAAGTTTATCTGTTGATAAGCTTGATCTTTAGAATCCATATAATCAGCTCTCCATGTAGAAAGTTCTCTAAAAGTTTTATCAAGACCCATTACATTAAGAGCTTCCATTTCTCTATCTGAAGTTTTACCATTCTTATCTATAGATACAAGAAGACCAGTCTTCATATCTCTAGTATCTCTACCAGTAGACATAGCATTCTTTTTAGTAATGAACTGTTTCATCTTTTTAAGATGAATATAGAATACTAATCCTGGAGGAGACATTACAGGTTGTCCTTGTTTATTTTCATATAGATAAGGAAGAGCAATCTTTTCCAATAGAGGAACCTTTAATACATCAAGACCTTTCTTAATATCAGTCATTGTGGGATTGATATCGAATACTCTTGTATGAAATCTGAAAGGAAGATCTTTCTTACAAAAATCTTCAAACTGTTTATCACTCATTGTAGAGAATAGTCTTTTATAATAAGTAGTATTAGATCCTGTTTTATCTACAGCATCCATGTATTTATATACTAACTCTTCTGCTTTTTCTCTCTTTGGAGTCATATTTTATCAAAACCTCCATTTTTGGATATTAGTTTAATTTTTATTGAATAGGTGCTTCCTGAGAGTATTCAATTGAATACACTGAGAAAGGCAAAAATGCTCTGAAATGCATTAAAACGCATTTTCTGTCTACTTACACAGTAAAGTGTTAAAAATGACAAAATTTGAAAATTTGTCTTCCTAAAGTGATTGATTTTTATAGAATCTATATTTTTAATAATTTATGTTATTTTTAGAGATTTTTATCATTTATTTTAGTGTTGTTTAAATAAAAAATAAGAGAGATAGCTCATATAGAACTATCTCTTTATTATATTTATATAGACCTATATTTTCTAAGTCTATCAAATTTATCTTCAGTATAATTGTTTTTATTACTATCTTTTATAGGAGTTATAATAATCTTATTTTCATCAGTAACTTCTACAAGAACTTTAGTATCTTCTTCAAATTTCATACTACTATGATTAGGAAATCTTATCCCAAATCCATTACCCATTTTCAATATAGTACTCTTAGTTCTAAAGATAACCAATACTATTCATCCCCTTCATAAAAGTATTAGTATTAAAATTATCTTATTTATTATCTATTAATTTTCTTAAACAATCAATACAGTAATCTTTCTCATTAATATCTGGAATTTGAGTAGTATGTAAATCAGTATTATGAATTAATTTACCACACATATCACAATACTCATCCCAAGCATACCAAATATAATTATTAGGATTTTTCTTTATATCAAATGGAAACTTTTTAATATTAGTTTTCATTCAAACAATAACCTACTTTTTAGATTCTGGGTAATCTTATTATCTTTTTCCCAATCTTTGGAGATTTGATTCATCTTCTTATGAAAAGCTCTTAATTCTCTCTCATTAAGTTCCATAGGATTATCATCAATTGTTTTTGCTTTCAATACATGACAATTATAATCACTATCTCTATAGATAATTACTCTAAGAGATTCTAATCCATCTATATCATATTTCTTATATACAAGACTATGAGGATAAGCATCAGAATCTAGTATATACCCGAGATTCTTAATCTCTTCATCTGCAATAATATAAGGCTTTAATTTATACTTACCATTATTGAGAAATCTTACTTTCATATAGAAACCATATAGTTCTTCTTTAGTAAGAACAGAAGGATAATCTTGACTTTGGCTTAGATTATTTGCTTTATAATAATTTCCATCTGGAGCATAGTGAGTATAACTATAAATCCAATATTCTTCTGTATCAAATTTACTGATATTTACAATTCTTCTATCGTCTTTAATATAAACATTTTCGATGAATTTAATAAAACCATTCTTGGATAAATATGAATCAATATTATCAGACATAATCTTTCTAATATTCATATATTAAACCTCCTGATTAATTATATTATATATAATTAATTGTTTTAATTCTATTAAAAATAAGCAGTATAGAGTATTTCCATACTGCTTTATTAATATTATTACTGGATAATGATTTAATATGCTATAAGAAGTAATTACCCACAAGAACAACTCATGCGAAGGAATTATATCTATTATATACTCTTATATATCTAAATATTATTATGACTTCTTATAGAGTATTTATATCTTAAACTAAACTAAGCGAAGCATTTACACTTAACGCCAAGATAATTCTAAACTAAGCTTAACACTATCGAATAACTAAACAACACGAAGAGCTTACGCTAAGTTCGATTAACTAAGCGAAGAGTAATAAACGAATAGAAGAAATAATAAACTAAAACAAGATTTATATATAATAAAAGATTATACTACTATGAGTAGTATATCTAACCATAAAAAAGTTTACTCGGGTAAAAATTAAAAATTAATTTAAACCAAATACCTTCATAGGATCAATATCATTCCCTAGATCTACAAAGGTTACTTGGTCATCATGGAATTGTTTCATAGAGTTTACTTTCAATACACTAGGAATCTGTTGTGTAAGAAGTCCTATATTAGTAATACCTAGCTTATAAACCAAATCTCCAGCACATTTATTACAAATCCCCTCATGAGATTCACACATAGCAGAGAATCTGAAATTAACAGTCTTACCAATATACTGATTTTTATTTTGAGAATTTAATTGAACCAGTTTACCATTCTCAACCATATAAGAATACATCATCAGATCAGCCATAGAATCATTAAGAACTACTTTTAGAGTTCTTTTTGTTCCACAATCAGATCCTTCAGGTAGTAATTTTACATGACCAAAAGCATAAGTAAATAGTTTCTCCCAATAACCTCCAAGTTCTGTTTTCTTAGATCTTGCGTATGGTCCAGCACTTAGAGAATTAGCCAGTTTAGAATATTCTTCTTTAGGAATACCATTAATGAAATTACCAGTAATAGCATTATATCCCTTAGTAGGATCAGGATCTTTTACTGAACCTCTCATTACAAAGATATTCTTAAAGTTATTATCAAAAGATCCAATACCAGAATTAAACAGATCCATAGCAGGGTCATCTAGTAGGATCTCTCTACTCTTGGAGAGTAACTCATTAGATATAGCATCAGTGGTAAAGATATCACCATTCTGTACTTTATCAAGATTCTCTTTAACCAATTTTTTCTTATCTGGTTCTATTTTATCAGCTATAGTGATAATATTATCAGACCAAGATGGGGAAATAACAGATACAAACTGCATAAAGAATTGGTACTTAAATAAATAATCTTTATAACTCTCTGTGGTTATTCTATTCTCTAATAGAGCATAAGTAAGAGTACTATAAATCTTATTATATAGCTTCTTGGTAAGATCTTCATTAATATACCCAGTTACCATAGCAATAGAAGGATCAGCAAATATAAAGAATATATTGAAAATCCATCTACCAACTGTAGTGACAAAGGAATTTGAGTTAGTAATCTTCTTTCCATCAACCTCATAACCAATAGATCCATGAGGAATAGTAATTAAGTCATATGTATTAAATCTTCTCTTACCACCAAACTCACCAAACATATCCATTATAGTTTCTTGAGTAATATCTGATGGTTTAAGAGATAGTAGATATTCTATATCTTTATAATCTTTAATCTCTTTAGAGACTCTCTTATATGTATTAGTAGCCATATACCGCTAACCTCATTTCTTATAGAACTTTTATTTATTATAAAGTTCAATCTAATAGAAATAGATAGATAATAGAAGAAGGTACCCGACATACCTTCTTCTATTATTTTGTCATCATAGGAGGTGAAATAACCATGGCAGACGTACAAGGAATCCGACCGTAAGGTGATCCGGCTCATCACCTTACTATTTTGTTACGCAATTCAATTACAATAGGTTACAAAAAGTTACAAAATTATTACAAAAGATACTGGTTTAAATGATAGGGCGGCGCCAACGTCCCAGGAGGCATTACCAGAGTAGTTGCCGAGGCCAACACAGAAAGCACCACAAGCGAGTCCACGCGTAGAACGACCACCACGACGAGAATAATTTGTACCACTACTTTGATAAAAATAATATATAGTTTAAATGATAGGGCGGCGCCACGGTCCCAACCAGCAGCACTAACAGTTGCATGTAAATAAATACAGAAAATACCACAATAGAGCCCA
>Ga0310690_10004254_pt1 | contig 20509 bp, 24 predicted proteins | sample AusTroGonzalo_MG_2_FD_207661 | JGI IMG/M metagenome (GOLD analysis project Ga0310690, IMG submission 207661) | Bovine rumen microbial communities from tropical cattle in Woodstock, Queensland, Australia - Gonzalo_04 (v2) (version 2) | ecosystem: Host-associated > Mammals > Digestive system >...
TAGCAAGGACTAGCATAACCCTAGCAAGGCTATCCATATCCCCGCCATCTTTACTAATATACTTATCCAAAATATACAAAGATCCGAGTGTCTCAGCCAATAACGCTGTCATAGCTACTATGGATTGCGATACTTTATCCGGATCAATGGATGCTAAAATCAGCATCGATATCGCAAGGATTCCAATTGCCTTGGCTAAATTCAATAACTGTTTATCTGCAGTTGTTTTGTCAAATGATTTCTTCATTGTTTCAAAGAAATCACTAATCGACTTAAACGGACTTGTTAGTCTATCTGCTTGTTCTTTAAGAAGGCCAGCTATGCCACCTTCTTTGAGATCCCTAAGCATTTTTGTTTGCTTGCGATAATCAATAATATAGCCAATGATTGTTTTTAAACCAACAATACCAGCAGCTATTCCGCCAGCTTTCATTATGTCTCCAAATTTAAGATTCTTTAATCCTTCGACAAATGTTTTTATAACTGGTTTAAAAGCTGCAAAAGCATCTTTAACAATCTGCTTAAAATTATTAAATACATCTCTTGCATCAGTAAGAAATTCAGCTAAACCAGGTGAAAGCTCTTTCTCAAATACCTCACTAACGTCTCCACCTTTAAGAAACGCTATAAAGGCATTAAATCCTCCAATAAGGTTTTGCCATAAATTTCCAACCTTCTCAAAAAGATTAAAATCTCCGCTAAATACGTTATAGAGTGTTCCAGCAAGATTGATGAGGATTTGCATCCCTTGAGCTATTTTGCCTATTACCGCTTCAAGTAATCCAAACCAGTCAATCGTCTGTTTAATGCTATCTTCATTTTTCTTATCGCCTTTAAACAAACCAAGAAATTTATCTTTAATCGACTTGAGCGTATCCGGTATATCTTTTCCAAAATTCTTTTTAAATGTGTCGTTAATACTTTTCATGGAATTATTAAACGACGTTTTTAAGTTCTCAAATTTTGGTCCAAGTTGTGCTAACTTATTACCCCATTTTTCATAAGGTTTGAAACTTTCTTGCCATTTTGAAATTTCTTGTCCCCATTCGGAAGTCTTCACCAAAAGATCTCCAAGAAGAGAACCAATTTTACCAAACACCGGCCTTACCATTTGCCAGATAGCACCGATTATTTTAAGAACAGCCTTTAATAGGGAAGCGATTCCTTTAAAGGTATTTTGAATTCTATTATAAGTGAATTGAAGATCTCCGACGCCCTCGAGTCTCTCTTTAAGAACCTCAACATAGTGTATTACTTCATGAACAATATCGATCGGGAATACTTCTTTTATTCCTGCAAAAGCGGCTTTAATTCCGCCAAAAGCAATCTTTAATACCTCTCCAATATTTTTAAGTCCTTGAAGAAGCGAACCATTGTTTACCATATTTCCAATGGTCCCTAGCACATTATGAGCTGTTTGTAACACTCCTCCAATATACTGATTGAGTTTGGGAGATTCTCCGCCAAGTGAATTGAAGAATTCGGTTAGATGCTTAGTGATGCCAATCATGATATTATCGACATCTTGAACAATACCAAATTGTTCCATTGACTTTTTAAATTGCTTTACAGCGACTGTAATCGAATTAAAGATGTCTCTTGCGTGTTTCAATCCAGGCTCATAAAAAGCAGCGCCAACTCTGGAAAGAGCCGCTTTCATGTTTGACAATGAACCAGTAAATGTATTATTCGCTTCTTTAGCATGTGCAGCAAATGCGTCATACATTGCTTCCGAGAAAGTTTGGAAATCAATCTTTCCTTTCGAAACCATCTCACGAATCTCTTGCTCTGACTTACCCATAGCCTTTGCAAGGGATGCCGCAACGTTCAAACCTCTACCTGATAACTGCTGAAGCTGATCGCCCATCAAACGGCCATTACCGGCAACTGTTGTAAATATACGACCAATATCCTCATAGCTACTATTAGTCATTGCGGCTACACCAGATACAGCCGTTAATGCCTTCTCCATGTCATCTCCGACTTTAATATTCGAAGCTACTAACTGAGAGGCAACTTTAGCAGCTGCGTCCAAGCCATATGCGGTATCTTCTACCGCTGCATTAATATTTGGAGATATTTCATCCCAAGCTACGCCAAGACCTTCCAACTGGAATTTTGCTTGCTCCAAATTCAGAGCTCTATTCTTACCGCCAGTTGTAATTTGACCAATAGTCATGTTGGCCAAACTTTTAGCGGCATTCATAGCACCTGTAGTAAGGTTGCTTAATACGGTTGCTCCAACGACACCCATCGAAGACATTCTGTTTGATACAGTATCAATAGCATTTCCCAAACCGCTGAAATCTATTTTATTAGCAAAATCTCCTAATTTCTCAAATCCTTTTAAACTGACACTATTTAATGTGTTAAGAGTCTGATCAAGTTTATTTATCGACTTCAGAGTTGTTTGAACACCTTGCTCAAATTTCTGATTGTCAAATTGCATTTGAACAACTCTTTGATCGACTTGCTTTGCCATGTTATCACCTCTTCCATTAAATGGTGCCGTTTGCTATAGCATCAAAAACTGGCTGAATAGCCGGGTTTATGTAATCTCTTCCAGCAACATACTTTCCAGATCTGGTTGTATATCCATACTGAAGAATAATTGCTATGTTTTGTCCATTTTGAACATTTGTGTTATACCAATAAATACAAGGCCCTTGACTATTTTTCTCAATCTTATAATGCCAAGATGCCGCAGTTAATCCGGTTCTAATTGGCGTATTAGCTGCCAACGCAGCAACCCCTTGCCTTCCGTATTCATCCAGTTTACTAACTCCAAGCATGTGTTTACAGCTTTCAAGAAATCCTATTGTGTTTGAGAAATCTCCTTTTTGTTTAAAGGTAATCATTTCAACTCCTCACAAAAATAGAGGCTGATCCAGCCTTTACCAGATTTGAGTTTGCCCCAGCCTACTGAGGAACCGCGTCCATCTTTCTTCTCTACAATAGTAAATACTCCAGGGCCAGTGAATTCTCCAGTTCTTTCGTAGTTTGTTCCAGGGCCTTTTCTAATGTTAAGGTTCTTAATAGAAACTTTTACTTTAAAGTCTTTGGACTCTACTTTTGGCTCTTCTTTAACGTCTACCTGTTTTTCTTCTACAACAGGCTCTACCTTGTCATTTTGAATTTCAGAAACAGGTTTCTTATAAAGAGCCTGCTCTTCTTTTCTTCTACGAACCAAGCCGTTAAGAGTTTTACCATTGGCTTTTGTATATAAAGTGATCTTGTCACCAATTTCCTCGATTGAACGTCCATTACAAAGTTTCTTCAGATTTTTAGGTCCAAGATTGAAAGCGAAGCTAACCAATGCATCAAACTGGTTCTGATTAAACTTATGAGGAAGAGTGTTAACGTATTTTTCGAACTTCTTAATATCCTGAGCAAGAAGTTCGTCCGCTTTCTTTTTGGAAATAGTCATGCCTTTGGTTACATCTGAACCATAATGACCATAACCAATGGTATAAAATTCTTCTGATGCCACTGGTTTGTAGGCCTCGAGTCTTATTCCTTCATACTTCTTAATCATGTCAATTCCGGTTTGTGATGTCTTCATGACTGTCTCCTTTCAAAAACAAAGGGCCCTTCAAATTAAATGAAAGGCCCTATAAATGTATCTTCTTATCCCTTTGTGTGGAATTTCGCTTTATTAGCTCTATTAATTGCCGCGTAATTTGAAATCATTTCGCTCTTGCTCATCTTCTTAGGCGGGGTATTCTTTGTTCCAAATACCTTTATAAGAGTCAAGAGCCTGTTTAAATGCCATTTCTGAAAATCTAATGGAATATTATTAGAAAACATAAGGTAATAAATTTCTTCAGATGTTATCCTTCTATTTCTGTAACTATTAGATGCTGTTCTACCATCATTGAATGTGGTAGCCGTCATTGGATCTTCCAAATAATCACTTATCGCTTTAAGATTGTCCTCTCTTAAACCATAATAAACATTCGGATTGACGTTTTGAGTCAAAGTCATACATCTAATGTAATCTAACATTTCTTCATTAGACATTTGTCTGTTTGAGAGAAACGGCTTTTTCCATTTAGCCTCCCATTTTGACATAGATACCAATGAGTGCTCCAATGAAAGTGTTACAGGGTTCTTGATAGAAATGAAGGATTCTGTTTTCTCATCCCACAGATCAATTGGCTGAATTGTTATCTTTAGCGGCATTCTCTTTCTCCTGCTTGATGTCAGCAATTACTTTGCTAGGATTTTCAATTCCACCAGGATACTTCTTATTCACTTCCGCCATCAGTTCCTTAGGCATTACACCATTAATGAACTGAACGAGTTTCTCTTCTTCAAAGAAACTGAAAAACAGCTCCGAATATGCTTCGGAGGAAAGAAATGCTTCTCTTGCTTCCTCGGACTTACGGAATCTTCCGTCGTCAGTTCTTTCGCCGTAAGAAAGCTCGATAATTTTCTTAAAGTAAGGAATCAGCTTCTCGTTGTTTCCTTCTTCGATAATGCTGGTGATAATGCTGGAGAAACCGCCTTCTTTAGATTTCTCAAGCTCCAGCAGTTCTGCTTTAGTAAGGTTAAAATAAAAAGTCTTTGTAACTTTGTCTCCAGTGAAGACGTCTTCATAAGTAATAGGTAATGACAGCATAGTTTTATTCTCCTTTTCTGTGTAGAAGTAGAAACCGACTGGGCCATTTTTCAGACCCAGCCGACTGCTACTTGTCATTTTGAATTTTAGCTTGCTTCGCAATCAAGTCCTCTAAGCGTAAATACCTTGGTTACAGGTTCGTAACCTTCTGCGCTCGCCACGACTGTTACTGTCTGCGAGTTCTTATCTGCTACGTAGAGTACAACGACCTTATCCTCATCCAGTTCAACAGGGTCTGTAACTGTAACCGTAATTGTGTACGGAACAGAACCTGCCTTATCAGGATCAACGTCTGCATGAAGAGCCAAGTAATTACCGCTATCCATGCCAGGTCCAAATGCAGAAGAGTAATCGCTAATGTAATGAAGAGTTCCGTCAATAGACGAAGCTTTAACAACGATATTCTGCTGCAAATCGTCAACGTCATAACCCCACAGATTTAACGAGGTGCTGATGTCTGCATCTACGGATAAGCTAGTTAAAAATTTGACTGGTTGTAGAGCTCTACAACTTCGTCAGGGTTGGGAAGCTTAGCAGGAACAGCATCATCTGCGCCAGCAGAGGACTCAGGCGTTCCATAAAGCATCTGCTCAAGAGCAGCAACGAATGCCTGTCCACCAGGTGTGGTAAATCTGGTAGTATCGATCTCGATATGAGCAGTAGGGTTGTCCAGATGGCTGCTCTTAACCGGAGTTGTCTCGAATTCGAAACTCATGGTAATTGCATCCGGACTGTCATTGATCGTCTGATATGCTTTCTCAGAAGGCGTAGCGGTTGCATTGTAAACCAGATGAATCTTGTAGCCAAAATCCAGGCCCTTTACATCATTACCAACCTTGGTTCTGTAAGAGAAACCAAATGCTTCTCTCTTCTGACCAGAAGCAACGATTCCGGAAACACCGGTAACAAGATCTGCTTCACCATTATTCTGCTTGAAAGCATCAGGATATGTGTAGCACTCGATAGTTCCACCATAGGTCTCTGCGGATCTCAGAACTGCGTATTTCATGTTATCAGCCCAAAGCTCATTTGCTTCAGCTCCACCAGGATTGCTGTTAACTGCAGTAAGGCCATTCCACTCAACACCATTGGTGTATTTTTTGTTGTCATTAGGATCGATCTGGTAAAGAACTCCTCTATCAGTACCTGACTCAAAGTATCTTTCACCGGTCTGGTCCCATGCCATAAGGAAATTATCAGCCATGGTATGTATACCTCCTTACCAAGTGATTGAAAAGACATCGTGATACGTATTATCTCCACGATATGTTCTATCAAATGAGATGTACTCAAAGTAATCAAGAATCTTATCAGGGAGTTCTGAATCCGCATCAAGATGTACAATTGTTACTGTGTATTCTTTGTGTTTCAGATATGCAGTATTATCTGCAGGGACTTTGTTGATTCGACTAAGCTCATAAATGATACATGGAAACTTGAGCTTAATAGACTCTGGTGGTTGATAATAAACATTTCGACTGCCAAGAAAAGTTTCAAGTTCAGTCTGAAGTGTCAATCTCGTCTTTTCCATTGACGTACTCCTCTCCTAAAGATAGGACAAGTCTCGGAAATTGAACCGTGACGTTTCTTATCTTCCATTTAACTCCCATATACTCTGCATATCTCATATTGGAGAAATGCTGCAAGGCGTATGGATCAGAAACTATGCTCAACTCCATCCCTATCTCAACGTTATCGTTGATGTTGCTTACATTGCGAATAGACCTAGAGAGACTATTCATGTCGCCAGTGTACATGTGAGGAGTTACTACTTCCTCCCAAATACCAGGGGATGTTTCTACAGTCTCAGCATAGCCTATTTCTCCATACCACCTTGCCATTTTGAATTTCTCCTTATATTAGTTTAGTTACCTTTTACTACCATAGTATCACCCCTGTCCTTCGTCCACTTCACATATAAGATCACTAAGACTATAGACTTTAGTAACACTATCGTATCCTTCTTTGCTCGCCACGATCGTTAAGGTCTGTGAGCTCTTATCCCTTACGCGGAATACACCAATTCCATCTGCATCCAGAGTAGATGTATTATCCATAGTAGCCGTAATGGTTACTCCATCCTCACCAGGAACTGCTGCGTGGAATACTAAGAAGTTACCCTTCTGAAGATCCGGATCGCCGGAGAATCCAGTATAATCATCTACATAGAGCAACTTACCTTCGATTTTAGTTTTAGCCGCGTTAAGATGCACGTTCTCCTGAAGATCTGCTACGTATTTACCAAACAGATCTTCGGTGGGAGAAATCGTGAAATCAAGAGATAAGCTGTTTAAGGGTTTAAAGTACCTTCAGCGTAGATGGTCATTGCAGAGAAAGGCTTAACCAGAGCACCAGACATTCTGGTCTCGATCAGGTACTTCTCCTGGTTGTAATCGATGTCAAAGTCATCGAAGTAGTTGATCTCGCCACCCTTATCGGTACCTACGTTGTAGTCGTTAAGGTTAACGATAACACCGATGAGGTTCTTATCAGAGCCGTCAATATCGATGGTGTATCCTTCCATAGCCTCAACCGGAACGATCTCTTTAACACGAAGCTTGGTAGCAAGCTCGTTCATGGTTGCATACAGAGGACGACCGATCTGATCCTCAAGAAGCAGCATCTCGGTAATAACATCTTCGGTGGTGAAGAATGTCGGGTTACCGGATCCTTTGTAGTTCTTACGTGCACGGATGATTGCTTTGATAACATCAGCATAGCTTCCACCGTTAGCAACCGGAACCTTAACGTTGAACAGAGGAACATCAGATACAATAGGTCTGATGTGATCCTCTTTGATCTTGTCAGTAGCCAGAGAGCTTCTGCCGTCACCGATAAGGATTGCACGAGCGATTTCCTCATTCAGCATTACACGCATCTCAGCTTTGATCCACTCTACTACGTTGAAGTCAGTGATGTCGATGATGTTGTCACGATCCATCTTCTGTTTCTTGTAGATGGTCTGAGGATCGGTAGTTCTGCGAAGGGTAGAGAATACTTCCTCAACCTTCAGGGAACCGGTAACATAACCTTTAGCACGAGCCTCTGCCTCGGTGATGTCTGCGAATACAGATTTCAGACGGCTGAATGGGCTCTTATGAACAGCACTCATAACCTTGGAAACCCAGGTCTGATCTCTCTGGATCCACTGAGGAATATTGTCAATGGACTTATACTCAGGGAACAGCATGGAAGGATCATTGAATCCATAAGTAAGCTGTCCAACCGGTGTCTCCATACCAGTGGTGTCGATAGAGTGAGCGATAACAACATCCTCACCATAGAAATCATTGATAGTGTCTTTCAGGCTTCTACGATCTTTCTTTGCTGCCTCAAGGATAGCCATTCTGTCCTCATGGCAAAGGAAATCATCCTGTACGCAACCCTGAGCATCGAAAACATTGTGCTTCATTTCTTCTCCTCCTTCGTCTTCCTCATCGGAAGCTTCTTTCTCTTCAAGTGCCATACCAACAAGAGCATACATAGCATTCTTCTGCTCTTCATTCATGGTATCAATTACATCCTGGAGAGTCTTTTCATCGTTCTGATCATCTGCATGACGTAAAGTCTTAGCCATAACTTTTTTACCTCCTGATTTATTTTCAGTTTCTTCTTCGTCCTCTTCTTCAGATTCTTCCTCTTCCTCATCTTCGGAAACTTCTTCCTCTTCAGGCTCTTCTGCTTCCTCATCTTCGGTTTCGTCTTCATCCTCAATTTCGGACTCTTCCTCAGCCTCAATTTTTACCTTTTTCTTGAGACCGGCATCAGCATGCTCCATTTCTTCAGAGTCATCCTCTTCTTTGGATTCGCCTTCTTTTTCCTGCTCTTCAAGAGCCATTCCAACCAATGCATAACAAGCTTCTTTCTGCTCTTCTGTCATTGTATCCAGAACATCCTGGATGGTTTTTTCTTTGTCCTCTTCATCATCAGAATGATAGAGTTCGATAGGCTCTCCAGTGAAGATAACTCCGATTTCGTCATCAAACGGCTCACCATGTTCCATAGCAAACTGATTGACAGAATCCTGGTCAATGAATGCTCCAGGATTAGCCCCAGCAAGAACGACACTCACTTCACGAACTAAACCGTGAAGAACGTTCGATCCTTTCTGCTTGAGCTGATTAGCAAAGATGGACAGAGAAACAACATCTCCATGCTCTACAAGGTGTTTGGTAGCTTGTCCCTTCTTACTGTCATTAAAAGAACAGTATGCGTATAAACCTTCATTACGATTCTCGAGAACCGCATGTCCAAGAACCATATCAGGATCATCGTGAATATGACTCCAAACCAACGGAACTGTCTGTCCATCGCAATCTTTAAACGCATCTTTGAGGATAGTTCTTCCATCAGAGCAAAGCATGTTATTTCGACTAGCCCAACCGCTAAAGTCAAAATTCTTCATTGCCATTTTGATTTTCCTCCTCACTATTAAATTGTTCATCTTGGTACTCTTCGTCTTCGACTGGCATTTCCTCCTGGTAAGGATCCATCATTTCTTGATCTGCTGCAGGAGCACTTAAATTGCTATTACGCAATTCGTCTGCCTTAGGATCCGTAGACGGTTTCATACCAATTACCTGACGAATTTCATTAGAGGTCATAATTTCGTTTCTCGTAAACTTATCAGCAATTTCAGCGATAGCGGATACAGGAACTAATTTAAATGGATCTCTAAAGAATTCTATGGATTGCTTAGGTTTCCTATTACGAGCTGTTTTAGACAGAAACTTGCGTTTCATCTCAACTGTAATAGCCGACAAAATTGGCTCAATTGTACGATTGTAGTAATTCATCATCGTTTTCTCGTCTGCCGTTCCATCCAATATTCCTGTGGTAAGACCTAACTGGCTGTATAGCATACTCGTTAAATACTCTACCTGAGACATCAGATTGTTCTCGATCGGACGATTCAATTGAGTTACTTTCTCAGTTCCGTCGGTATACGCAATGCCATATTTACTGCTCGCCAGCTGCTCCTCAATATCCTTTCTCCTTTGCTCGGCTTGTTCCCTTCTAGCAGGAGTCTTGATAATGTATGGCAACTGAATTATTAAATCAAGCTTATTAGAACCGACCTGTTCATCAATCGTGTCCATCAAGCTTAACTTACGCATAAGTCGTTGCATCGTGGAATTCGGCTCATTCATAATTGAATAGAGTGGATTCTCAACAATAGCAACATCTTGTTTTGGTAGGACAATGTCCTGTTTTAGTCCGGTTAGTTCGTTGTAAACATTTACTTTTACAAACTGTGGATACCATTGGACAATCTTACCTGCTCTAAGTTCCAAAATATCATACGAATCTGTGTATCTCGGATCCTTGGTGGTCTCCACTGGCACAATTGCAACGCAACCTTCATCCAGCATAGACATAACGACATCCTGAATAAGAGCCCGACCAATTTGATCAGTATTTGCTTCCAAGGTTAAACAGTTATTCAAACCGGAATCTACATCTTCCAAATACCGGTCGCTGTCATCCAGACGTACATGCTTAATATCTATAGCAGCACAATCCATAGAAATGCGATTGTATATAGAATTAATAATGGACCGCTCAGCACCTCGATACAGGTGATAACGGTCCGGTCTGTACGCTGAAGAATATCCTGCGGATACATATGGAAGATTAAAGTCTTCAGTAGGGTCTCTACTAAAAAAAGCATTCCAGGCATTTTTCAACCTGGAAGTAAATGTTTGATCACTCATAATGAGGTCCTTTCTTTATTAATACAAATCCATCTTTTTTAGATCTTTTATAGACATTTGAGAAATATTGTTGCCATTTAAATATTTTTTAGCTCTTTCAACACTAGCTGATTGCTTCAAATTTTTATAAGCATTTTGTTCTGTTCTTTTTTTAGCAGCATTTACCCATTGCTCATGATTCGGTTTAAGTGGAGAAATAATTTTTCCTCTTTTATCGAATTTATCAAAATTCCATGCATTTAAAGACGATGCTTCACCAACTCGTTCCCATTTTTCATATCCATAATCAGAAGGTTTAGCATTTACTGGTATATGATTCGGGTTTTGGCCTTTCCTTACTAAATCAAATCTTCTTTTTGTTTCGGATTTAATATTAGCTTTGATAGCACCTTCTGATGGCTTTCGGTAAAAACTTCCTTCCAAATTCTTCTGATGATCAATAAAACGCATGACATCTTCTTTAGCAATCTTATTCTGAGAAAGATACTGAGCTGCTGTTTTTCCGCCATAAGCTAGAGCGGCAGTTCCAACGAATGCTGCACCAACAATAACCGCCGTTTTAATAGCCTTCTTCTGCTTATCTGAAAGTCCTTTTCTTTTATCATCGGTTTCAGATTTGTGTTTTTTGCCTTTATTGGTTAGGGTACCGTCATAATTTTGGTATCTACGAATACCCCATTTCATACCTTTGATACCGTGATGCGAAAGACTATTTGCATAGTAATATCGATACATTGAAATCTCCTTTCTCATCATTAAGATTGTAATAATCGAAGAACTTTCTTTCGGAATTCATTAGTACTCTTAGCAGCGGCATTTAAACTAGTTTTCCGATTAAAAGCTTTATTGGAGAATTTGGCCACAGAAGCATGGCCTTTTTTAATATGGCTAGCTTTGGTGGGGCCGCTGTAGTTTGTTACACCTTTAGCATTTTTGCCGCCAACAACCACATTATTAACATTTCCGGTATTTGAACTGGATTTATTTGAAGAGGCTTTGGCTACTTTAGTTGAAGACTTTTTCTTTGAAGAGCTATTCTTCGTTGTATCTTTGGATTCTTCGGTAGAAGTTGAATCTTTTTCTTTGGTATCGTCAGACGCTTTACTGGTCTGCACTTTAACTACAGTTGTTTTGCCAACAGTACCTTTGGATTTAGGTGTTGAAGATTGAGTTGTTGCCTGAGCAGCTTTTTCCTGTCGCATCATTTGTCTGGAATATTCGCCTTGCTTTTTGGCAGCTTCCTGAACAACTTGACCGTGCATTCTTTCAAGAGATCCGTCTTTTACTCTAGTGTTGTACTCACTGGCGGACATTCTTTCACCAGAGGCGGGATCATAACGTTTGGATCTACTGGCAATGGCATTAGTAGCTTGACCGCCTCTAACCTGTACTTTATTACCGTAAATATCAGTCACATGTCCTACTAATTTTCCTCTAGAAGTATTCCTGGTGGATTTGTGAAGGTCACTAGGATAAATGTAACGGTTTCCTTCTTTCCGAATGTATTTGTGGTTTTTCCATTCTTTTACAGCCATAACCTCTTTCCTTTCCAGTAAAGAACCCTGTACATTCTTTACTTAGTTCACGATCTCATTGTTTAGCCATACTACTTCCTAAAACAAAACTGTAATAAAGCACCGGTACAGGCAATGAATTATTACTAGAGTCCTTAAAAGAACCCACAAATTCCACCGCAGCAGTTAGCATCGTCGAAAGGAGAATGCCAGAACAGGAATTCTGGAAACAGGAAAAACGACGTCAACAAGAAGAACTCGTAGGCTCTTTTAAGGACTCTAAATGTTTTGTTTAGAAAGTATGACTATTTTTTCTTAAACAATCCAGACTTATTGCTTGGATCGTTTGCAACAAATTTTAACCCAAGTTTCTTATCTATTTTGTAATTTTTTCTATCTCGTTTTGTATATGAATTCCATATACCCTTATTAGCAAGCTCTCTATAATATCTATAATTATCTTTTGCAGAGGAACTCAATCCTCTATATTTATTAAGCGCCTCACTATTTATTTTAAGTTCGTCATTAGCTTTCTTTAAATCATCACTGTACGATTTCATTCCCCAATTATTAACAGCCGTATCGTACATATTGGCAAACCTTTTACTGCTGTTCACTTTCGATTCGTAATCGTTTCTCATATAATCGTACTTATCAAATTGCTCACTGGCTTCCTTTGCCAGTTTAGAATAATGATTTATCATTTCTTTAGTTAAATTGGCGTTGCTTTTCTCAATCGCATATTTTGCCCCAACAGCAACTAACGCAGTTCCTGCTAAAGCACCAAAGGTTATTGCACCGATTTTCAAAGCTTCTTTTTGCTTATCTGAAAGTCCTTTTCTCTTTTCGTCAGTTTCGGATTTGTGCTTTTTACCTTTGTTGGTTAGGGTGCCGTCATAATTTTGAAAACGTCTTACGCCCCACTTTTGACCTTTGATGCCGTGATGTTCTAAATAATAGGCATCATAATTTAGGTCATGAGCATACATTTGTTCGTTCATGTATCTTTCCTCCAAAAAAAAAAAACGATAGCCGTTTGACTAAGGTTTTTCTTTGGTCACATTCCTAAAGCTTTAGCATTTCGCCTTAATAGCTGTTGAGTATAGTCTTCTCCATCATCTCGATACTGCTTTTGAGACTTTTTAGATTGACTTGAAATCTGATTGTAATTGGAAATTAGTTTAGACATGTCACTTGCTGTGAATGGTGTGTCATTTCCAAACTCAAGCTTGATTCTATTAGCCGCATCTGAAACGGACATCTTTTTGCTTGAAGATTTCTTTTGTTCAACTTTAGGAGCTATTGATTGGTGACTTACTTTCTTAACATTAGAAGAAACGGAAGGTTTATTGATTTTAGCTGGTAATGATTTTGCATTACTACCTGTTTTCTTTAGATTACCAACATTTTTATTTATAGCAGCCGTTCCTTTGGAATGCTTAGCCTTATACCCTTTGGTATAAAGTTTTCCAAGTCCATCGCTTCTTCCCTTAGTAGACATCAAAGAATTCGGTCCATATGCGGTAACCATGTCCTTATAATTTCCTTTAACAGAAGCTTTCGATGACGGGCCTCTATTGACTTTTAAGCCTCTCAAATTTCTATTTGGACTAGAACTTGTTGGATGCAATTTGGGATTCAATCTTCCTTCGGCAGCTTTCTTTTTAAGAATATCGTTCATTCTTTGGTTGCCTTTTGCATCTATCCTATCCATATCTCGTTTATGTGAAGCCTCTAAATGTCTATTGACAGCTGAACTTACTCTATTAGTAAGGCTGTTCTTCCTCATCTCATTTTTGTAATCTTCATTAATTTTTCTCATTTCCTGCTTGTAAGCAGATTCTGGTTTTGCAATTTTGTTCTTTTTGTTTAAACCGAGTTTATTTCGAAAAGCTTTATCATCAATTTTCTTTCTAGAATTTACTATAAAATCTCTTCCCTTTTTAGAAGCTAATTCAGCGCCTTTACTTAAAGCGCCTGATTTGTAAAGAGCATAGCCGCCAACTACTGCTAACGTCGAAGCTCCTGCTACGACTAAGGCCTTTTTCTGTTTACTACTAAGACCCTTCTTTTTCTCTTGATGTTTAGGAACATTTTTCGGATCGTCAGATCTATGGTAATTGTCATCATACTCAGAATAATATCTTTGAGCACCTTTAGAAGTTACAGATCCATCCGGATTCTGGTACCGTCTAACTCCCCACTTTTGGCCTTTGATACCATGATGCTCTAGGCAATACGCATCGTAATTTAAATCATGAGCATACATGTGTATTACCTCCTTAGAAGAAACGAATGGGAGATTTTCCAGAATCGTTATTATTAAATCCGCCTCGTTTTATCATATAGATTGTTCCTGCAACCATTGCCGCTGATCCTAATCCAGAAATCACATCTCCCGCTATATCCAAATATTCTGCAACCCTATCTCTTCCTAAAGAAATTTGATCTCGTTTAAGAGATTTGTAGTTTCTTTCCAAATTCATTCGGTTAACTCGCCTTTGTAATTCCTGATCTGTTAATTTGGACACATCTTCCTGGTCAACCATTTTGTTTTTCTTAATTCTGGAAGTTTTATTTATTGCACTTGCAGAGGATCTAGACATGTTGGAACCAGTATTTAAACCTTTTCCTAAATTGCTATAATCAGAAGCGGCATTTGTATACGCCATATTGTGGACCTGTTCTTTGTTCAACTTTTTAGAATCTTCTTTAGACAGGCCAAGTCTTTTTCTACCAGCGGAAGTCAACGTTCCATCTGGATTTTGGTACCTGCGAACCCCCCATTTCATCCCTTTAATACCATGATGATAGAGTTCATTATTCTCAAATTGGTTCATGCTTGACTCCTCCATTTCAGAGTACAAAAAAGAGAGCCTAAGCTCTCCAATTTAATTATTTCATATATTAAAAATGCAAACGTAAGAGTCGTTGCTGCTATTACGCAGGCGACTCTTTTGTTCCTTATCCGTTCAACACTTTTCCTTCCAAATCATTAATTCCATCAAATCCATAAGCTTCTACTAAATCTGATACCTCAATAATAGGTTCCCATCCTATATCTTTAGTTTTTTTATTAATGGTATAATACCCATCAAAAGTATCTCTGTTACGAATATACTCATCATCTAAGATTGTGATTAAATAATAATCTACTAAATCTCTAATAGATAGTTCTTTATAACCGTTTCCGTACTCAGATTTAGTAAACACCTCATAAGCTTCTTCAAAACTCATAATTTTCTCCTTTCTGTATTTCGCGTTTTTCATATAAGGATATGATATACGCGAGTACATTAATCCTTTTCAAATGCTTCTTTAGTTACTTTACACACCTGTATTTCTCTATTCGGCGCTATTGATCTTAGATATTTGTCAACTTTGGAATTGGATTTTTGATTCTGATTATCCTCAAACACGACTTTGCCATCTTTTACTTCAAAATTGTAAGCATGACCTGGAAGCCAATCAGGATTGTTCAATTCTGTTCGTTTCTTTTTTAAATAATCCGGATCCACTTTATTTTCATTCCAAGTTATACCTATCATTCCAACATCGCCTTCATTACATTTTTTAAGAATCGCTTTCTTTACTCTATTTGTAGAGTCTCCAGTTGGATCTGGAGATATTCCGGCATCCCCTCCGATTTTAGTGATTCCATTTTTGTTGTAATTCTTATCGACAAAATCAAATACTGTTCCTTCAGATGCATCACCAGCTGTTGCATTTTTATCAATTCCAAGTTTAACTTTAAGAGTCGCATCTGCAACTTCTTTACAATTGTCTGGATGTTTTAATGGTTCCGGATTAATTTTTGTTCCATTATCAGAAACAAAATTTTTAACAGAATCATTTATACCACCATGCATCTTCACAGTTTCTTGCGCATTATTAACAAACTTTCTTGTGGATGTCTGTTTCTGTAATTCTTTAAGTCCGATGCCCATATAACTATGAACCATAGGATTTGTAGCTAATTTATAACTTCCATATGCGACCAAACATCCAGCTGCAATTGTTGCTCCAACTTTTAAATATTTCTTATACTTATCGCTGAGACGGAATCCACTTTTATTATCCTCATCAGCTTTGCTGTCGTCAATACTTTTCTTCCAACCTGCTTTCTTTTCAGATGCAGAATGATCACCAGGTGCTATCGGATACGGAGGTCCGTTTCGTTTACCCCATCTTTGACCAAAAATGCCATGATGGGAAAGATAATTCTTATAATAAGTTTCCATTGACATTGTTCGGATCTCCTTCCAAAAGTTAAAAGTAAAAGAAAACAATCTCAGGTACTAGTCCGCCGAAAACTAGCCGTTAATCAAATCTCTCTACTTTTGATACCACGTGGGTAGGAATTCCACCTACACATTCGCGTCTCACGTTTTGCTTTTGATTGTCTTCCATTAAAGGATGTGTAAATTTTGCGAATATAATCAAAAGTGAAGAGAGTAACAAATGGGCATCATCTATTACTCTCTCCTCATAAAAGGGCATGATTTTTTTGCGAATCGAATTTTTGACTAATTTTCTGTTATCTCCTCTTTTTTCCAATGATCTTGTTAACCGCTTTAACATAATTACGAGCTCCTTTTGACTGAGCTACATTCTTCCGAATATTATGTCCTTCCTTGTAAAGTTCTTTTCCAACAGATTTAGTTGCATCGATTGCTGCTCTGGAAGTTGAGGATGCAACGGCAGATGCCATATCAGGAAGATGCTTAACGATGTACTGGGTTCCAAGAGCTACTGCCCCAACTGTAATAGCGGTGCTCAATAATTTTGTTCCAGCTTCTACCATCATTCTTTTCGTAGCTTCGTCCCCCTTCTTAACTCTTCTTTCAAGATCTTTTCTTTCAGCGATTTTTCTAAGCTCATCATTCGATAATTCTTTTGTTTTCTTTTTCTTTAATTGGTTAACTTCTCTGTAATCATCACTTCCGTATTTTCTTCTTCCTTTGTCGGTAAGGCTTCCGTCAGGATTCTGGTAACGTCTAATGCCCCAACGTTGTCCTTTAATACCATGATGCGCCAAATAGTAAGTATCATAATTTAAATCGTGAGCATACATATTCAACATTTTGATTTTCCTCCTAATCAAAAAACTCTACGTTTATCTTATAAGCAATAAACGCGTCCATCATTGCTGCAACTGCATCGATCTTTTCAGCATATCTCTTCTTAAGTAATTTTCTATTTCCATTAGTGTCTTCCATCGTTATGCAATTTCCCATCGCAAATGTCATAAGCTGCTCATCAAATAAAAGCATCCTTTCGGATGCCAGCTTCTTAAGCTCTCCAAGCGGAACACTTTCTGTCTTGGCTCCCTGGATTACTTTCTCTATACCGAATGGACCATTCTCTGTAGCCCATCTCGCAACAAATTCTTTCGCGTTATACGGGTCATACCCAAACGCGCGCACGTCGTATTCCATTCTTGTTATGTGCTCATCAAGATCGTCATAAACTTGCATCATGTCCAGAACTGTTCCGTCCATGATCACAAGACTTCCTTCGTCTATAAACTCCTGGTACTTCTGTTTCATAGCCGGTGGCAGTTTAGATAGTGTCAAATGCGAAATGTAGTTTCTTGTCTTAACACCAAACGATCCATCACCAAGAGGAAACAGGAACGTAAATGCACAAAAGTCATCTCCCTGTGACAAGTCTGCGCCCATAGCACACGGCATCTGCCAAAAGCTCTTATGAGGATGTACAAGAGTTTCTTCATAAGTAAAGTAGTAAGTATAACCCTCCATTGGAATACCAAATCTTTTAGCCAAAATATCGTTTCTCGTAGTTGGTGCCTTTTCTGCTCTTTCTACATCCAACTGGACAACTTCATACGAAATTGTCTTTCCGATATTAGGCATTGCTTTTGCCCACTTATCCGGATTGTTTACTTCTTTAACATCGTCAAGGCAATACCACCAAATAGAAATGTGAGGAGCTATGTACTTTCCTTTTAGAATATCATTAAGCTCCATCTTCATGCTGTCACCAATTCCATTACGGACTGTTCCTTCTGAACTGGTTGCTACTATAATGTAATCATCCAGTTTGGATGCGCCCTGCTCAATAGCACCTACCGGATCCTCTCTGATTTCACAAGAAAGCCACTCATCAACCGTTGCCACTTTTACTCTCAGTGACTGTAACTTATCGATTGACATTGGTCTTATCTCTAAAAGTGAACCAGTCAAGAAATTTTCTATTCCGTTTTTAGTCGGTGCTAGTTTTGGACGATTTGCTTTAGAACCTGTAGTATTTTGAAGTGAACCCTCTGTTAAGAATTTGAACAAATCTCCTCTTGAACGAGTTATGGCTGTTCTGAAAGGCCCCATAACTTCGTCAGCCTGTTTCATGGTTGGTGCCGTTGTAATTTGGTGAGTTGTGCTTTGATCAATTACTTCGAAGTAAGCTTGAATACATGTGTCATAAAGAGTCTTGGCATTACCTCTTCCTACGATAAGGTATTGCTTCTTAGTCAGACGTTTAAGAATTGTTTGTGTTTCGTACTGTTTTAAATCGGGATTCCAAATTTCTTTGTCAGCGTAATAATACCATCCAAAAACTTGTTCACCCCAAAGTTTAAATGTGTCTAGAAGATTAAGATCGGATCCATCTGTAAGTGTAAGCTCGTTCTCACAGAATTCAATCCAACCATCTACGACTTTATCATCGTAATAAATCCCCGGATTTTCGATCAGCATGTCTATCCTGTTCATTTCCATCGACACATATCGATTTACCGGGATCTCACCTCGTATAACGGCATCTCTAAACCTGCCGTAGTATTTTGGTACAGCGGTGTTTGAGAGTGCCATAGTTTTTCTCCTTTACTTTGCGTATTTCTTGTTGTAATCCGCTGCTGTAAATTCCTTTTTAAGTCTATTAATGGCGTCGTATTTAGTATCAGTGTCGTTGATCCAATAGTCATCGAAGTGTTTATACATATAGCTCATGAATCTTGTATCTGCTTCTTGAGATAAAAAATTACTGATTATGCTTTTTGCGCTATCCGTATAATTACTGCTCCATTGAGCATCCGAAACTTTTTGATCTTTGTATTTTTCAACGAGATCTTTTGTTATTGCTTCTGCATCATCCCACCATTTATCCTGGGCTTCGTAAAATTTCGAATATTTATCATTTAATGCTTTTGGACGTTTGTCGTCAATGGTGTCCTCAATATACATATCGAGCCACCCTTCGTAAAGATCTTCATCGGTTATTGGCTCGTCTCCGTAGTCATCATGTAATTGCTCATATATACTTTGTTTTTCTTTTCCAGTTAATTTAACCTGCTTATGATAATCCTCAAAATCCTTTAATAGTTCATTACTAGTGTCTACGAGTTCTTGACTTCTTTTATTTAGGTCTGCAACTTTATCAGATTTTCCTTCAATGGCGTCATACTCACTTTTTAACTGAGCATAGCGAAGTTTTCCTTCTGGTGTTCTTTTACCATTTTTATCCTGGTATCTTCGAACTCCCCATTTCATTCCAAGGATTCCGAAATGCATCAACTCATCGTTTTTTTTTTTGAATCATACATAGGTACCTCCATTGCAATGTAAAAGGATTCGCCGGTGCCACCCATAGACGAATCCTTTGTCACTACATTATTCAGTTTTCGGTTTTAGCAGGATCAACCTCAACGTTAAGACGCCACTCAAATTCTGAGATTTGTCTATTGTATGCTTCAGCTACTGCAGAAGACTGAGGCGGATCAAAAATTGACTTAACTTTCAGAAACATGTATGTCTTGACCATTTCGAGATTTTCACCTTCTTCATAAAAATCTGTCCACTGCTCTCGATTACCTGTTATCTTAAAAGTTTCGTCTTGCGGTCCCACTCCCATCTGTTTCAAGATGGAGAATACAGAATTAATGTGAATGATCAATTCTGGATCAAACACGTCATAAGAAGCGCTGGGACCGATCATCTTCTTTACGTCTTCAAGAATACTTGCCATTTTGATTTTCTCCTATCTTACTGCATACGATCGAGTTTTGCTTTCATCTCTTCGATTTGGCGAACAAGATGCTCCCTATCGTCATGCATCATGGGTCCTTCATCTCTACTGGTATACCGTCCCATTGAATCTCTTCCTCTAGCATAGCTATAATGGCCTCCACGACCACGCATAGCGTAACTAGTTCCGTCGTCATAAGAATACGGATACATATTAGAGTATCCAGCATCTTCCATTGCTTCAATGGTTTTGATATCCTTAATGATGTCTACTGCTTTGTAAAGTCTGTCAAGCTCGGTAGGAGAGATGTCAGGTTTGTTATTGAGTTGCCGAATCTCTTTCTTAAGAGACTCACAAAGATCATAAAGTTCTTCAGACATTCTTTTGCCTCCTTCCTTATGCTATTCTCGATACTACAAGGTTTGCGTTCTGGACATTAATTGCAGGCGCTACGCCTCCAGCAGTTGCTGCTTCAGACACATTCTCTACAGAAGTATTAAAACAGCATCCGGTGGGAACTGTAATGATTGCTGTAGACGTTACATTAAAGTATTCATCTACCGCTGCCGGGGTAACGATTGCTCTACTCGTAAGAATAGGTTCGCCGTCGATTGCTAATGCCACAGCAATAGGCCCAACTGTTCCTCCTTCAGGAACTGCAATATTTGCATTAAATG